>OLRG01001475.1_pt1 | contig 18866 bp, 17 predicted proteins | sample 1672331 | NCBI WGS metagenome assembly OLRG01 (sample SAMEA3136672, study PRJEB25190) | human gut metagenome
GTCACAATTTATTTCTCAGGTCTTGTATTTACAAAATTCTCAGTATACTGTTCCAATGCGCCCTTCAGCTTCTCTTCTGTCTCCGCAGATAATGCACCTGTGGAACGGATTTCCTGCATTGCAGCAGCACCCTGTGCATCACTGTCGATCCAGGTATAAAGACCGGCTTCATAGCTTCTTACATCCTCTGTAGCAACCCTGGAAAGAATTCCCTTGGTTACTGCATAAAGGATAGCTACCTGCTTCTCAACTGGAACCGGAGCATTCTGGTTCTGCTTCAGAACCTCCACAATACGGGCTCCCTGCTCCAGTCTGGCCTTGGTATCTGCATCCAGATCAGATCCAAACTGAGCAAAGCTCTGCAGCTCTCGATACTGGGAATAAATCAGCTTCAAAGTACCGGCAACCTTCTTCATTGCCTTGATCTGTGCATTTCCACCAACTCGTGATACGGAAATACCAGGGTTTACAGCCGGCATAACACCGGAATGGAACAGCTCTGTCTCCAGGAAGATCTGTCCGTCTGTAATGGAAATAACGTTGGTGGGAATATATGCGGAAACGTCTCCTGCCTGCGTCTCGATAATCGGGAGGGCAGTAAGGGAACCGCCGCCGTGTGCCTCGTCCAGTCTTGCGGCACGCTCCAGAAGTCTGGAATGAAGATAGAAAACATCTCCAGGGTATGCCTCACGTCCCGGCGGACGGCGGATCAGCAGGGAAAGTGCACGGTAGGCAACCGCATGCTTGCTCAGATCATCATAAATGATGAGAACGTCTTTTCCCTTATGCATAAAATACTCGCCCATTGCACATCCGGAATAAGGTGCAATGTACTGCAGCGGGCTTGCCTCAGAAGCAGTAGCCGCAACAACAATGGTGTAATCCATAGCGCCGTTTCTGCTAAGTGTTTCAACCATGGAAGATACGGTGGAACGCTTCTGTCCAATGGCAACGTAGATACAGATCACATCCTTGCCCTTCTGGTTGATGATGGTATCTGCTGCCAGAGTGGTCTTACCAGTCTGACGGTCACCGATGATCAGCTCACGCTGTCCTCTACCAATGGGAACCATGGAATCAATTGCCTTGATGCCTGTCTGCAGAGGCTGGTTTACGCCCTGTCTCTCACAGATGCCAGGAGCCGGGCTCTCAATTGCCCTGTACTCGCTTGTTGCTACAGGTCCTGCACCGTCAATCGGCTGTCCAAGGGCATTTACAACTCGCCCGATCATAGCCTCTCCAACCGGAACGGATACAACCTTTCCGGTGCGCTTTACGGTCTGACCTTCGCCAATACCGGAATCATCACCAAATAATACGATAGACACACTGTTCTCTTCCAGATTCTGTGCCATTCCGAAGCTGCCATCTTCGAACTCAAGGAGCTCGCCTGCCATACAGTTGATCAGGCCGCTTGCTCTGGCAATTCCATCGCCTACCATGAGAACTGTACCAGTCTCATTCTGTTTGATGGCGTTATCGTAATATTTGATCTGACTGCGGATGACTTTTGAAATTTCTTCAGGTTTAAGCTGCATTTTCTCTATCCATCCTTATACTATAAGCTCGTTTAATTTCCTGGAAAGACCATCCAGACGGCTCTTTACAGTTCCGTCCAGCTGTTTTCCCTCCAGCTCCACACGAAGACCGGCAAGCACTGTGGGGTCTGTCTTCTGGGTAAGAGTCACGGTCTTGCCGCTTAGCTTCTCCAGCTTGTCCTTCAGCGCCTTCATCTGCTCCTCTGTCAGGGCAACCGCACTGGTCACCACTGCAGTGGCAATGTTGTGGTCCACGTTATACCGCCGTGTAAATTCTTCGCAGCATCCTGCATACTCTCCAAGGATCCCGCGCTCACACAGCAGCTTCAGAAAATTCACAAGATACCGTTCTGCCTCCTGACCAAATGCAGTTTCCAGAAGCTTCGTCCGCTCCTCCTTGGGAATGGACGGCTCTGACAGCAGCCTTACATAGTCGGGATTCTCCCCGAAAAGCTGCCGGATGGTCTGCATCTGCTCCATCACAGTATCGGTGATCTTCTCTTCGGCAGCAAGGTCATACATGCTGCCGCCATATAATCTGGCAATCTGCGTCATGATGCCTCACCTACATTCGAAATAAACTCATCGATCAGTTTCGCGTGATCCTCTTCCTTGATCTCACGCTCGATCACCTTGCCGGCAATCTCCATTGCCATGCCGCCAATCTCATTCTTTACTTCATTGACAGCCTTGCGCTTCTCCTGGGCAATATCGCTCTCTGCCTTCTCCTTCATGGCCCGCGCCTCCTGGGCTGCGGTCTTAAGGATCTCCTCGCTCTGGAGTGAAGCTGTCTTCTGTGCCTCTGTCACAATGCTGCTTGCCTTCTCTTTGGCCTGCTGCATATTCTGCTCATACTCTGTCTTCATGGCGATTGCCTCTTCCTTGGCCTTCTGGGCATCCTGGATCTGGGCATCTGCCATTTCTCTTCTTTTTTGAAGCATTTCATTGATGGGCTTGAACAGAAATCTCTTTATCAGATACACCTGGATAAAAAGGTTGCAGATCTGTGCAACAAACGTCCACGGCACAATTCCTACAAGTTCCTGTACCTGCATCTTCTAACCTCCTGTGGTAATTACCATTCACATCCTATTATCCAAGGAATCTCATGAAGGTACCAGGTGCAACGAAGATCAGAAGCAGACCAGTTACGAAACCGTAAATACCTGTGGTCTCTGCGATAGCACATCCAAGAAGCATGGTAGATGTAACCTCACTTCTGCACTCAGGCTGACGTCCGATTGCTTCCAGAGCCTTCGCAACTGCGTTACCTTCTCCAATACCAGGTCCGATACCAGCGATCAGTGCAAGACCAGCACCAATTGCACAACCTGCCAGCGCGATACCTTTTGCCAATACTGTAAAATCCATAGTCAAATCCTCCTGTTATTTATGATTTCTCTTATTTTTGTTCTGCAAAAATCTTTGTCTTTCTGGCGGACATTATTCTTCTGCTGCATTGGCAATGTACATAACTGTCAGCATACAGAAAATAAATGCCTGCATGATTCCGGAAAACCAGTCAAAATAGACGGACAGGATGGCCGGAATACCAACATCCAGGAATGGAATCTTCGACAATACACTGCCTACAATACCTGGAATCAGTCCGAACAGCTTAGAGCTTGCCAGCGCTAACGCTGCGTAGATCAGACCGTTGATAACTACACCGGAAAGGATATTTCCGAAATGTCGGCATGCCATACTGATGGGCGTTGCAAGTTCGGAAAGAATATTAAACGGTGTCATAATCTTGATCGGGGTTGTAAAGCCCTTCAGATATCCGCCAAATCCGTTGGTCTTGATCTTCTGTGCCGTGATCATGGTAAATACCACAATTGCCCATGCGGCTTCTGTGGAAAGATCTGCCGTAGGGCTTCGAAGCCCGATCAGGCTGATCAGGTTGGATACCACGCTTGTAGCAAATAAAGCCGCCACAAAGGGAATCATGTAGCTGAATTTCTCGCCCATATTTCCGATTACAAACTTGTTGGCTGTCTCTACCAGAAGCTCGGCAACTGCCTGCCGTTTGGATATCTTTTCCACCTTCAGGTCATGGGTCAGCCAGATGCACAGTCCTGTGATCAGAAGCATGACCACCCAGCTTACCAACAGCGTTTCCGTGATCTGGAATTTCCCCAGTATGGGAATGTCAAAGGGGAACGTATAGAATATCCTGCCACCGGTTATTTCTATGTCCATGTACTCTCACCTCCTGTCATTTTTAAATTTGTAAAAATCTTTCTTATACAATTATCTGCGCTGCTTCATGCCTTCTGCTTACCGCCCAGGATTCCCACAGTCTTGATCACAATGTTTGGAAAAAGAAGGGGAAGAAGCCCGGCCACGAACTGAAAGCACGGAGCAGCAATTGCAAGAACTCCCCAGAGAAGCTGAAACATCATTCTCTGGCTGTAGCTTGTCTTCATCTTCATGGCAGCCTGCTTATCGTCTTCCATGGAAACCACCTTCTGTACGGTCATTCCCATCAGGAAAAAATTCAGCACTGCCACGATCCCGCCGATCAGTCCGGCCAAGATCACTGTATAATCAAACGGAATCTTCTGGGGCATAACTGCGTGTCCGATTCCAAATACAGCCCACATCAGAGCTACACAAATAAATGTACCAATGGCAACCTTCTTCGTCTCTTTCTTCACTGCGGGCTGCACATTTGCAAACATACTGCTCATATTAGTCTCCCTTCTAATGATGTCGGTTAAATGAAACTTTATTCTTCTTTTTCTCTTTTCTCTGATGGCTGGTTACGGACAGGTACAGCTTATATGCTACTGTAAAGGATCCTCCCAGACCAAAAAAGAAGCCGGGAAGAAATACCCATTCCCCGATTCCCAGATGGGCCGTCAGCCACCAGCAGATCAAAAGGCACAGAAGCAATGGAGTGATAAAGGACAGTCCAAACTGACTGAGCATTGTCAGATTCCTGATTATATCTCCCCACTTTTTCATAAAAACCTCCTGCTTAAAGTCTCATTTTATAGACAGATTTTAACACACTCCCGTGTGAATGGCAACTTTATTTGTGAAAATTGTTTAAAAATCAACTTGTATTTTTTGTCATATCGTCAATTTTTTCACACTTCAAAAAGTAACTATATGCTAGCAAATTTATTTGTTTTTGTCGCTATACAATCCTTCAGAATTGACTAAAATTCAGACAGACCCTGTGATTTTGTCTAAAATTTGTCAGAAATTTTTCTGCGGTGCTTCCGAATTTCTCCGGAAATATAAAAAAACTGCCTTGTAACAGCATTCCCATTCTCTGGTAAAATCATGCTATACAAAGCAGTTTCTCTTTCGTAAGTTCTGTGTTCTTATGTGAATTCTATATTTTGTCTGCGGCTCCTGTCAGTCAGTTGGAATACAGATACGCGCTGTTGGCAGGATCGTCAATATTGGAGGCATCGATCCAGGCCGGATCAATGCGCAGGTTTCTGGTGATCTCCACGCTCTTATTCGGCGCTGTGGTCAAAAGTGCAGTCCAGATTGTCTGATAGCCGATTGCATATGGCTGCTGGGAGACAACGCCCACTTCCTTGCTGTTTCGGATGGCTTCCTGCTGCTTGGCTGTGGCATCTACGCCTACCATCACAACCGGATCCTGAGTTTCATCCTTCGGCATATCCAGATAAAGGTCGGAAATATCTGCATTGGTACAGAAAACGCCCTCCAGCTGCGGATTCTTTTCCAGCACTTCCTGCATAGCAGCAGTCATGTCGTCTACCTGATCCTGATATACAATCTCAACCACATCAATATCCGGATAGTTCTCCATATAGCTGGTAAAGCCTTCTACGCGCTCCTGGATGCTCTGAGTCTTCTCCTGTGCAGAAAATACCGCAACCTTGCCCATCTTGCCGATCGCCACTGCAAGCCTGTATGCAGCGATCTCGCCTACACGTTTATTATCGGTTCCGCGAAAAGCACGAACCATCTTGCTGTCACTTACGCTGGAATCAAATGCCACAACCGGGATTCCGTTCTCTTTGGCGGATTCAAGCTGTGCCTGAAGAGAATTGGTATCGCTTGCGGAAATACACAGCACATCTGGATTCTCGGCGATAACGGCATCCAGGGTATTCACCTGGCTGGACACATCCTTCTCATCACTGGCTCCTTCAAAGGTCATAGTGATCTGTTCATCTTTTCCAAAGCCGTATGCCTCATTTACATCCTCCACAGCCTGTTCCATTCCCTGTCTCACAAGGCTCCAGTAGGAACCGCTTGTACTCTTGCTTACCACCGCAATGCGGGCTCCCGGCTGAATTTCCACGGAGGCATCGATTTCGGGAATAACCGGGTCCTCTTCCTCCTGCGCTTCCTGTGACGTCTCTGCAGTCTGTATGTCTGCAACCAAAGGTTCTATTACTTTCTCAACTTCTTCTTTTTTACATCCGTTCAAAGTGCATAATACAGTCAGAAGAACAGCAGGTATCACTGCTACTTTTCTCATTTTGTCCACTCCTTATATCTCTAAAACATCTGTCTTTTTATAAAAGCAACTTAAATTGCCTGGTTAACCTTATTTTAATCTTGCTTTTACATTATACACGTTTTCCGTCTGCCGTCCATAGTTTTCATTATTTTTTCATATTTTGAAGCCGTCAAATGCGGGAGACTGGGGTGTTGTCTGGAATTTCATCACCTTTCCGAATGCCGGATGGGTGAAGGTCAGGCTGGCTGCACATAGGGCCAGCCCCCCGGTTCCAATAGGGATTCCGGTGTCTGAGCCGTATTTGCGGTCCCCTGCCAGGGGCATTCCTGCATGCGCCATCTGCACCCGGATCTGGTGATGGCGTCCGGTGTCCAGGTGAATGCGCAGCAGCCATTTGGGCTTTCCGCTGATCTTATCCTGTGTTTCGTCCAGTACTTCGTAAGAAAGTCTGGCCTTTTTGGCACCGGGAGTACCAGGGGAAACTACGGAGGAGGTGTTGGTTTTTCCATCTTTTTTCAGATAGTCTTCCAAAATCTTTGGTTCATGCTTTTTTCCTGACCTGGTCTCATCTGAATCTGCTTCCGTGCTCCTTGCTGTCTCACTTTTTTCATATTCAGCAGGTCTTCCAAAGGTTACTGCCAGGTAGATTTTTTCCATTTTTCCAGCGGTAATCTGTGCGCTTAAATTCCTGGCTGCCTTAGGATTCCTGGCGAATACCAGAACGCCCTCCACCGGCTGATCCAGCCTGTGAACCACCGCCAGATAAGGAATCTGTCTCCCATTCCCGGCTGATGCCAGGTAATTCTTCAGGCCGCTTTCCAGATCCATCGCCCCAATCCTGGCATTCTGCACCGCAATCCCGGCAGGCTTGCGGCATACGATGATGTCTTTATCTTCAAAAAGAATGTATTTCTCTGCGTTTGCCTCCAGCACTTTATACGCTCCTCTTCTTAATACTTATGACATTTCTATTTTCCAGAGCCATAAATATTATGCAATTTTATAAATCGTAAAGTTATTGGCTTCTCCAACCTGTTCAAGTCCTGTGGTATCTTCCATATCCTGCAGGCTTAAAACATAGGTTACGCCAAGCTCTTTCAGCTTCTCTGCTGTTACTTCTACTTTCAGTACATCCGCTGCTCCAAGTCCCACCTTGGTTTCGTCACCGATCTCTACGCTCACATGTGCGTAGCGGTTCCAGTACTGATCCTGGTCACTGAGTCCCAAATCTTCCCAGAGCTTCTCATCCGGATAGGTTGCCACGGCATTTAATGTTTTCGCCCCCACAACGGTAGGAAGATTTTCATACATAAATGCGTCTCCGGTAACTACCCACATACCTTCTTCCTGGGAATTCAATTTCTCAATCTGCTGTACCACAGGAAGCTTATAAACGTTGTCAAGGCCGCTGCATACCGGATTGACAAGACCGCCGCCCACCAGGTTTACAGAAATCATAAGAACTGCAAACGCCATCTGGTATTCCTTTTTTTCAAAGTGAAGCAACAGCAGGGTAACTCCAATTACGGAAATCAAAATGATCACTTTAAATGCAGGCGTGATGGATGCTGTGTTTCCCCAGTATGACATGATGGCAGTCACAATTGCAACTGGAAGAAACAGCTTGAAATTTGCGGCTGTTTTTTCCGATGCTGCCAGGCTTCTGAGAAGCAGAATAATATTCAGGAGACCAATGGCATTATACAGACGATAAGATGCATGTCCAAGAAGAGACAGCTTTATAATAAGGTCCGGCATTCTGAACAGGAAAAACAGGATCAGAAATGCATTGAATACATTTAAAACGATCAGCCAGAGATCTTTCTTTTTGCTTTTCACTAACGCGATCAGAGAAAGAACCATGCCAAGTGGGAACAGACTGATGAAATCCGACTCTTCGCAAGGGTTGCCTGTATCTCCAAATGACCACAGCCAGGAACTCCAGCTCTTGAAGAGCCTGTCAAAATCGCCCATAGATCCGGCGTAGGTACGGGCCCCCGGATATACGGTATTCATTTCTGCCGTAATTGTGTCCATAGAAGTACTGAAAATATAAACCATGCTCACAGCCAGCACCAGAATTCCGGCACCCCAAAGCAGTACATCCTGTTTCTTTATGTGGATCCGCTTTCGGTCCTCCAGGATCATGGCCAGCGCACATGCAAGGAAAACGAAAAACAGTGGGATCATCCACGCCGGATATAAGGTCATGATATAGCCGCCTGCACAGATCACCAGGCCCACAACCATAATGCATTTTCTTTTCAGGGAATCCGTGCGTACATAATAATAAAGAATGATCAGCGCCAGCTGTCCAAAGATCAGCATTTCTACCAGTTCGTTAATGGAAAACCACCACTGCACCACCGGTGCAAAGCTGATCATAAACGCGTATACGGTGGAAAGCATCCGCTTATCTTTTGTAAAAATACGGCCAAACTCAAAGGATACCAGAAAACAAATCACAAGTCTTGAAGACCAGTAAAATGCCAGTCCACGTTCTGCACCAAACAGGATATATCCCATAGAAAACGGGCGGAACAATGTAGTCAGGTTCAGCACCGGCTGACCATATACAATAAACATATCGGAAGGTGTATATCCCCACACATCTGAAAACCAGTGGAATCCTGATCTCACCTGTGACAGTGCCATCTCTGTAAACACTACATATTCATCTGTCCGAATGCTTCTGGAGGTTCCCCATACTCTGGAAACGTCCCTTCCGGTCAAAAGTTCCCCAAGGACTCCAATGGAGGAACCATGCAGCTTCAAAATCGTACAAAAGGCAATTACGATTGCGCCGATCACCCAGCGGTAACGAAATGCCATTTCACAAAATCTGCCAAAATCCTGTGCTGCCAGAAACAGAAGAAAAATTCCTATAAAATACAGGAAGATCCGAAGGCCTGACAGATTCGCAAAGCTGTGCTTCAGATAGGTCAGCGTATGCGGGTTTAAGCAAAGTTCATCAAAAACGTAAGAATCCCCTTCTTGATCCCCGATGTCGACTCTCAGAGATTCCACTTCTCCATTGATCGCGGAAGTAACAAATCTCTGATTTTCATAATAAGAAAATTCCACACTCTTTTCTTCTGAGAATTCCTCGCCTGAAGCGGCATAATAAACACGGACATCCAACACAGAGGATGACAGACTCTTTAAGCCCAGCTGAAAGGAACTTACACTTTGGTTAATATCTTTAAAAATCAGCTGCGGGTCCTCCCCTGCAGCTGTTACTTTTCCATCTTTGATCTCACAGTTGACCAGTTCCGCATCTTTCATGGACAAAGTCAGCTGCTGGTTTGAATTCCCATGTGCACCCAAAAGTGAATGATAATCCAGGGTCATCATAAATTCTGCAAGAACAGCAAGTACTACTGCATACAAGATATATTTCAGCAGTGTCCTGCCATTTTTCATTGTTTCTTCTCTCATTTTCTTCTCCCCAGGCTAGAGCGTGTTTGAAAAAGGCTTTCTGCAAGATGTGCGTCACAATTTGTGGGAGATTTTGCCCGGATGAGGGCGTCGTAGCGGGCTACGACAACCGAATTCGGGTGAAATCTCCCGCAAAGTGAGGCGTGCAGATTGCGGGAATGATTTTTCAAACAGGCTCTAAATCGTGTCTGCAAAATCAATTTTTCTTTTCTGCCTCCAGTTTCCTTGCATAGCAGTCGTGCAGCTGCATTTCAAAATCCTGACGGTTCTTGCGGTACATGGTCTGCAGGATCAGGCCAGCAAAAAAGGACTGGATGGATGCCAGTGCCACAAAGCCACAGACGATCAGAGTTGGGAAATTCGGCACCATTCCTGTATCTGCGTATGTGATCCACACCGGAATGAAAAATCCAATGGCCAGCACCATAAGGATCGCAGCCACGGTTCCAAAGAACGCAAGAGGACGATAAGTCTGGAAAAGGCGCACAATAGTTCCGATTACTTTGATACCGTCTGAATAGGTATTCAGCTTGGACACACTTCCTTCCGGGCGGTCTCTGTAATCAATTACCACATTCTCCACAAACATGTTTTTGTCAATGGCATGAATGCTCATTTCTGTCTCAATCTCAAATCCCTTGGACAATACCGGGAATGTTTTTACAAACCGATAGCTGAACGCACGGTATCCGGTCATAATGTCCTTAATATCATTTTTGAAAAATGTATTGATTCCCCATCTTACAATGGAATTTCCAAAATTGTGAAATGGGCGTTTATTTTCCTCAAAATAGGTGGAGGAAAGGCGGTCTCCTACAACCATGTCCACATTTCTCTCCAGCACTTTATCTGCCATCTCTCTTGCAGATTCTGCCGGATAGGTATCATCTCCGTCTACCATAAGATAGCACTCTGCATCTACTTCCTGGAACATTCTTCGTATTACATTGCCTTTTCCCTGGTAATATTCATGACGGACAACTGCACCGGCTTTCGCTGCGATTTCGGCAGTTCCGTCTGTAGAATTGTTGTCATACACATAGATCACTGCTTCCGGCAGTACTCTCTTAAAATCTGTCACTACTTTTTCGATTGTTTTCCCCTCGTTATAACAGGGAACCAATACTGCTATTTTATCCATAACTTCTCCTGTAATTTAATTATAATTTTCCGTTTGGGTATGCGGTATTTTTCTTGTTAATTCTTAGTTATCTTACTATATCCGCTCCTGTTTCGCAAGCCGGAAATCCCCCACTTCTAAGTTTCCCTGCAAAATATCTTTATTTTTCCTTACAGACAAAAAGGTCGGTCATCACTTGTACTTGCGTTTCAAATGATGACCGACCTAAAACTCTTCAGTATTCAATGGTCTTTTCCTCGTTTTTCAAAATTAATTGTCAACGTGGTCTGTATTCAGTTGTTCTATATTCAGTTGCCTGTTTTTATTTAAAATATCTTCTCTTATTTCCTGCTCATAAACGATATGATTTTTATCATTCGGTTTATTTAGAAGTTTCATAGATTTAAATTATAATTTCACGGATTATAATTCGTTTCCAGAAATACCGGATATACTTCTCATGCTCTGAATCATTCTTATAAACAATTTCAAACTTAAATATGTTAAATCCAAAACCACTTACCGGTCCATTGCTCTCTTATAAAAGAAAAGTATGAGCGGAAGTTCCTGATGTATTTCTGATCAGAATATCGATTGTGATATTCTGCTAATGCAAAGCTTCGATTCATATTCTAATGGATCAATATGGATCTCAAGATATCGTTCTTATCTGTGATAAGGGTTATATCCTTCAGAAAATGTTTCTTTACACAAGTTCTGAATCTTTGTATTAGGGGTGGACAGTTGTTCAATATAAGTAATCGCTTCTATATTACCTTGGATACGGTTCTTAGTATCAACTTGATCAAGTGATATCTAAAAGATTGTTTACACGTTATTCGTATCAGGTCTTCTTGCAGGAAATGCGATTCCTGTCTCTCTTATATTGATGGGGTGAAATTCTATGTTCCCATTGGAATCACTAAGCTCCTTTCTGCTTGTATCTTATTTGCCTTCAGATCTTTGATTTAGATCTTTTTGTTTTTCTTTTGTTTTCTTTTGATGGTCTTATATTACCATGGCTTTCCACATTTGTCAACACTTTTTTAAATATTTTTAAATTAATTCTGTTTTATTTTTTATAGTCGTTTTTATATCTGTTATTTATTTTAATATTTATAATTATTCTGAATATTTATAAAAAGCATGTAACTGCAAAAGGGGGCAAAAAGGGCAGCTCTGTCACTGCTGTAACAGAACTGCCCATGGACCAGAAAGGAACCTAAATAAGGGTTCCTTCCCTGCGTTTTATTTTCTGTTGTAATTGATCAGACAGCCTTTGAGGATGATTTCTCTCTCATCATCTGTCAGCTCGCCAAGTGTTACGGTAAACGGAACCATCTTGTCCTCTTTTACGGTATATCCGGTAATGCTGTCTGCTTTCTCCTCAACGGCCTTGCGGACTCCCGGGAAGAACAGGTAGTCGCCGTTTGCAAACGGAAGGTCGCCTGCCGGAATAAGGAATGGAAGCATGCCCCAGTTGATCAGGTTGGAACGGTAACGCTTGGTTGCATACTCATTGGCAATGTTTGCCCAGCCGCCAAGTACCTTCTGGCAGGAAGCAGCCTGCTCACGGGCGGAGCCATCTCCTGGCTTCACGGCAAAGATCGTGCTTCCAACGCCAAGGTTGCCTTTGCCTACTTCCGGATACTCTTTGTGTACGGTTTCCATAACCGATTTCAGCTCTGGCAGTACATCCAACGGACATTCTCCATTCTCTATAGCATGCTCTGCTTTCTGTACCTCTTTGGCACGTCCTACATAAGCCGGGTCTTTTCTGGAAAGAGTGAACTCGGCAAGTCCCAGAGGATTGGAACGATAGGAGGATGTCTCACCGGAAGGAATCAGCTCATCTGTGGTAGTTACCGGATCATGAATCTCGGATACAACCTTCAGCACCAGATTCTCTGCAAGTGCAGGCATCTTTGGCCAATCCTTGATGTTCGGTCCAAACTGAATCTCAACAGACGGATCAGCCACACCCTTGCTGTCAAATACGCGGTTTGCATAAATATTCTTATCAAAGAAATACTTCTGTCCTCTGTATTCGCCTGTGAAGTTCTCTGCAGAGGTCAAAAAGCCCTTGTTCGCTGCAGTGGCTGCAATGGAACGTGCATCCATAAGTGCAACGGAAGAAATCTGACCGTTCTGGATTTTGGAGCCTTCACGGTTCGGGAAGTTTCTTGTAGTATGACGGATACTGAATGCATTATTTGCAGGAGTATCACCAGCGCCAAAGCAAGGTCCGCAGAATGCAGTTTTTACAACTGCACCTGTCTCAAGAAGGTCTGCCAGAACACCGTTTTTAGCCAGTTCCATATAAATCGGTGTGCTTGCCGGATAAACGCTTAGGGTGAATGCATCTGCACCGATGCTGGTGCCACGGAGAATATCAGCTGCTGCACAAATATTCTCAAATCCGCCGCCTGCGCATCCTGCGATGATTCCCTGATCTACATAGAGCTTGCCGTCGATTACTTTATTTCTCAATGTAAACGGAACCTTACCGTCCAGACTGATCTGTGCCTTCTTCTCAACATCTGCGAGAATATCGTCCAGATTTGCATTCAGTTCATCAATTGTATATGTATTGCTTGGATGGAACGGCATTGCGATCATTGGCTTGATTTCACTAAGGTCGATTTCCACGCAGCCATCATAATATGCAACATTGCCTGGCTTCAACTCCTTATAGCCTTCTGCTCTGCCGTGGATCTCGTAGAATTCCTGAATCTTCTCATCAGTCTGCCAGATAGAGGAAAGACAGGTAGTCTCTGTAGTCATAACATCCACACCGATACGGAAATCTGCGCTTAAGCTTGCAACACCAGGTCCTACGAACTCCATAACCTTATTCTTCACATAGCCATTTCCAAAAACCTTGCCGATAATAGCAAGCGCAACGTCCTGCGGTCCAACACCTGGGCGTGGTGTGCCTTTCAGATAAATGGCCACAACACCTGGCATGTTGATATCATAGGTCTGGGAAAGAAGCTGCTTTACAAGCTCCGGTCCGCCCTCGCCCATGGCCATGGTTCCCAGTGCACCATAACGGGTATGACTGTCTGAGCCAAGGATCATCTTACCGCACTCAGCGAGCATTTCACGGGCAAACTGATGAATAACGGCCTGATGAGGCGGAACATAGACACCGCCGTATTTCTTCGCACAGGTAAGACCAAACATATGGTCATCTTCATTAATAGTTCCACCTACTGCGCAAAGAGAGTTATGACAGTTAGTGAGAACGTAAGGAACCGGGAAACGCTCCAGACCGGAAGCTCGTGCAGTCTGGATAATTCCTACAAACGTAATATCATGAGATGTCAGCTTGTCAAATTTAATCTGAAGCTTGTCCATATTACCTGAGGTATTGTGGGCACTTAAAATGGAATACGCAATGGTATTTCTGGCTGCTTCTTCCTGGGAAACCGGAAGCTGTGCCTTGGCTGCAGGAATAATTTCCTGTCCATTATTAAGATACACGCCTGTATCATATAATTTCATAATAAAGCTCCTCCTAATGTGAATATGATTGATAGATGACGAATATTACCGTAATTATAGTAGATTTCTCACCAAGAATCAAGCACAAACACTTTAGTACGCTAAAAAGTATTTCTGCAGCTCTTACTTTCCGGTTGCAACTTGTGTAAATCAATGTTATGGTAATAACTATTAATTGCAAAACAAATAGGAGGTGTTCCACATGTTCCGCCTGTGGGGAAGAATCTGGAAAGATAACCATATGTTAAAAGACACTGTAATCTGTGATGACCGCCAGGAGACCAGGACACACAAGGTTTTTCACTGCCTGGAGCAGATCTGCTATGAGCTGGATCTTGGCAATCCCATCTGGCTTGACACCACTGTCCGGGATTTTAAGAAGCACAGCAAAGCACGGTTTTATCAGGATAATTTCATTGAGCAGATTGACTTCGATTACCTGGAAATCCAGGTGATTGAGGAGGATTAGATGCGGCAGGGGGATGGCAGATGTATGGTCTGCAATCCCCCTTTGGTTATGAATTTGTATTCTTTTTGTTTTTTGCCTGGCGTTTTCTTTCTTCGTAGAGACGGCGGCGTTCGTTGCGGGCTTTGGTTTTGGCGTCTATCAGTTCTTCATGCTTCACTATATCACTTATTTCAACTTTTACGCCCCATTGCTCTAACTGTGCCATTGTTTTCTTCTTCTCTTCATTATTTTTCCAACAAATACAAAAATCTGTTAAAAAGTGAAGATTAAAGTCAGGCATAAAATTATCTTTGGTAAGCTTCTTTCCTCTCCAATTCACAGTTCTAGCGGAAAAATATAGCGTATCAGTCCTATATTTTCTCGTTATATCATTATAAACCAGGTGAATCTCTTCCCATCTATACTCTTTTTTTATCCACAACCACTTAACAGTACATCCATCTGAGGTTAAATCAACAATTACAAATATTTCTATTATACCAAGTATCCCGACCAGTGAAATCAACACACATGAAATCATTCCAGTGATCCCCATTACCGGATCTTCAGCTCTGTTTAAAAATGACCACGCAGCCATTCCAAGCCATGCAGTTGTATAAGCTACAAAGAGCACCAACGCCCCAATTTTAGATTTCATTCCTATATCCCCAGCGCTGATTTTGCAAGCTGATCGGCCATATCGTTGTATTTGTCGTTGGAATGGCCTTTTACCTTCACAAAATGGATCTTTATTTTCTTAGAGGCAGCCTGGTAGAATGCCTGGTAGGTCTGGGTGCCAGATTTGTTGGCTTTCCAGGCGCCGGTGCACCATTTGGCAATGCCCTCGTAATCGTGGTAGATGGTGATTTCGGGAATGTTGTGATCCATGGCGTACTGCATGGCGGCCTCAGAGCCCTTGATTTCTCCTGCCACGTTGTGCATCAGCGCCAGTTCTTTGTCTGTCATTTTCTGGCAGAAGGTATGCTCTTCGCCATCCTGAAGAATCACCATTCCGTAGGAAAATTCGCCAGTGTCTGAGCGGTAGCTTCCGTCTACGTAAGCTATCACACCCCCTGATGAATTTTGGCTGGGTATTCTATTGCCAGCTGCAACACCGCAATCAGCAGACGCATTGCTTCTGACTGCATATTTCGTTCCAAACGCTCCACTGCCAACTGCTGCGTCTCCTTGTCTTCCAGCTGCACTTATCACATCTGACGCCCCACTACCTGCTGCATCACCTTTATTCCCGGGCGCTGCCTGCGCGCTCTCACCGCCGACAAAGGCCTTCGCTTCCTCCATAGTCCCGAAGCTCTTAAACTCCGCCCCGGAAAATCCGGTCACCTGCTTCTGGCACTCTGCCCAGGTTGCAAACACTCCTGTTTTTCTTCCTTTTCTCACTGCATAGTATTTCTTCGCCATGTAGCCTCCCTGATTCCAGCTTAAAATCGGTTACTGTTCATCTCGTGACCAGTAACCAAAACTTCTCACATCTTTTCCCCCATTATAACTGTCCCTTTCACTCTCTTCAAGAAGGAATCGCTGCATGTGTATTTTTCTCTTAATAAACCCGGTTTGTTGCATCCCCATTCTGGAAGCGCTGAATGTTTTTAACTACCTCATCTACTACGCGGAAGCGGGTTTCTTTGGCTGCCCAGGCAATGTGAGGGGTGATGATCAGCTTATTGCTGTCCTGGATTTTCAGAAGAGGATTCTCCGGGTCCATGGGCTCTTTGCAAAGCACATCCAGACCTGCTGCCCCAATGGAACCTTCTGTAAGAGCGGTATACAGATCTGCCTCATTGACAATTGCACCTCTTGCCAGGTTCAGAAAAATGGCAGTCTTCTTCATCTTGCGGAAATTTTCCAAGGTCATCAGATTCTCTGTATAAGCATTCAGTGGTGCATGTACAGACACAATATCAGACCGGGAAAGAAGCTCGTCCAGGCCTACCTGCTCATAGGTGGTATTGTATTTGCTTCCGGATGCGGAATAGCACAGAATATGGCATCCGAAGGCTTCCGCAATCTGCGCCACCTTCCTGCCGATGGCTCCAAGGCCAATGATTCCCCATGTTTTTCCATCCAGTTCAAAGAAATTCTGGGCAAAATGAGAGAAGCAGCTTCCTCTGGAGTACTCGCCGGATTTTACATAATTGTCATAATAATTCAGTTTCTCCAGCACATAGAAAAGCAGGGCAAAGGTGTGCTGCGCAACTCCGTTTGTGGAGTAGCCTGCAACATTGTATGCGGCGATTCCTCTTTTTTTCAGATAGTCACCGTCAAGGTTGTTAAAACCAGTGGCAGTCAGGCACACCAGCTTCAGGTTCTTCGCTTTCCCGATGGTCTCCTCACAGATTGGCACCTTATTGGCTACGATCACATCTGCATCCAGAGTCTTCGCTTCCATCTCATCTGCGGTTGTTGTGCGGTAAATTACCACTTCTCCAAGAGCTTCAAATGGAGTGAATACCATATCCTCGCCCAAGCTGTCTGCTTCCAGAATTACAATTTTCATCTCATTGTCCTCGCTTTCTTTTGTTTTGATCATATAATACTGCAATCGTTCCGATATCTAAACCAATTTGTAACGGAACAATCTTTGAATCTAACCTCTTAAAAAGGCGCAGGAATGTAACTCCTGCGCCTTTGCTGATTGCTATGCCATAAATTCCCGAATGATTTCTCTCATGATCTTCTCTTCCTCAGGTGTAAGCATTTTGCTGAAATGGCTGCCAGATGCGGCAGTCTGTTTAATGCTGCTTGTGATCCGGTCGATCACCTCTTCCTGGAGAACCGGATCTGTCTTCTTTCCTGCCGGAATTTCCTCTGCCCAGGTGCGCATCTGCTCCACATAATCTGCAAGGGTGTTTATCACCAGTTCTTCTTTGTAGGAAAAGTCCAGTGCCTGGCGCAAAAGCAAAAGCGCCACCGGAAGCGTGGCTCCCACATACAGATACGTAAGGGGCAATCCCTCCTCCAGCTTCAGAACTGTGGAAAAATAAACGGCAAGTCCAAGAAGCGCTATGGATATAAGCGCCGGATACCACACCAGACGGTTCATCCTATGCAAAAGCCTGTCCCTGGTTTTCCAAAGGTTTAGCCATTTCTCTTTCAGATTCACCTTGCCTGTGATGCCCCCATTTTTACTTCCTGCTTTCCTGCTTCCAGTACTTTTTAACATTCTTCTGTAGGTGAGGTTTGTTGCCAGCATTCCAATTGCTCCCACAGCCCCAATGGCTGCCATACTGTAGAGCAATATATGCAAGTCCATGATTTTTTCCAGCATAATGTCCTCCTTCACAGATAAGCTTTAAGAACATTATACCTCTATGTACATTTATGGGAAACATAATTCGTTCGTCAAATTCCTGCCAAAGCTGCGCTTTTTCCATGTCTGCTTTGCAAATCTGACGTTTTCCCACGAGATCTCTCATCGGCAGCTGCGGCGCTGGCCAAAATACTACATACCAAACTCAAGTCATTCCATATGGCTGCTGCTTATATTACAAATGTATATGCTTTACATCTCCTGCAGCTTCGCAACCACTTTCTCGAACTGCATAAAATGAGATGCCTTTACAAGGATCGTATCACCTGTTTTCACATAAGAATCCAGATGAGCCAGAAGGCTGTCTCTGTCCGGTTCTTCAATGACAGTAAGCTGCGGATTCTTTCTTGCTTCTTTTGCAATATTTGCAGAAAGAGCCCCGGTGCAGATGCACACATCAATTCCGCACTGTGCAGCATGCTCTCCAACCTCTGCATGAAGCTGCACTTCATTTTCACCAAGCTCACCCATGTCTCCAAGAATTGCTACTCTTCTGCCGGCACCATCCTTCAGCACATCCAGGGATGCTTTCATAGACATAGGATTGGCATTGTAGCAGTCATCTACGATCAGGAAACGGTCGGTCTCGATCATATGGAATCTGCCGCTGATAGCCTCCAAGGTCTCAATTCCATGGCGGATCTGCTCCAGGGTAAGTCCATAGATTCTTCCCACTGCAGTAGCTGCCAGCGCATTGTACACCATGTGACGTCCCGGCATTGGAATATCGGTCACAAAGGACTCTCCTCCCACATGAATGCGGCAGGTCATGCCTTTCAGGCCTCTGCTTACAATCTCGTCTGCATAAATATCTTTATCCGCTTCCATGCCGAAGAATACAGGCTTGATGCCCTCATATTCCTTAACCGTGCAAAGCTTGTCGTCATCACCGTTCAACACAATGTGACCATCTTTTTTCAGGTATTTGAAAATCTCGGTTTTTGCTTTCAGGACACCGTCTCTGTCGCCCAGATTTTCCAGATGGCAGGTTCCGATGTTTGTGATCACGCAGGTGTCCGGTTTTGCGA
>OLRG01001478.1_pt1 | contig 18836 bp, 7 predicted proteins | sample 1672331 | NCBI WGS metagenome assembly OLRG01 (sample SAMEA3136672, study PRJEB25190) | human gut metagenome
GCGGTACTGCCTGACGCTGCATGTTGGATCCCATCAGCGCACGGTTCGCATCATCATTCTCCAGGAAAGGAATCAAGGCTGTAGCTACAGAGAATACCATCTTAGGAGAAACATCCATGTAATCGAACATCTTTCTCTCATATTCCTGTGTTTCTTCACGATAACGACCGGATACATTCTTACGGACAAAATGTCCTTCTGCATCCAGCTGTTCATTCGCCTGTGCTACATGGTAGTTATCTTCTTCATCCGCTGTCATATAAACAACTTCGTCTGTTACACGCGGATTTTCCGGATCGGAGTGATCAATCTTACGGTACGGAGCCTCAACGAATCCATACTGATTAATTCTTGCATAACTTGCAAGAGAGTTGATCAGACCGATATTCGGGCCTTCAGGTGTCTCAATCGGACACATTCTTCCGTAATGGGAGTAGTGAACATCTCGAACCTCGAATCCGGCACGGTCTCTTGACAGACCACCCGGTCCAAGGGCTGACAGACGTCTCTTATGTGTCAGCTCACCTAACGGGTTGTTCTGATCCATGAACTGTGACAGCTGAGAAGAACCAAAGAATTCTTTTACTGCTGCTGTTACTGGTTTGATGTTGATCAGGGACTGTGGTGAAATACCTTCCAGATCCTGTGTTGTCATACGCTCACGTACAACTCTCTCCAGTCTTGAAAGACCGATTCTGTACTGGTTCTGAAGCAACTCACCGACAGCACGGATACGTCTGTTTCCGAGGTGGTCGATATCATCATCATTTCCAAGTCCATATTCCAGATGCATATTATAGTTGATAGACGCAAAAATATCTTCTTTTGTGATATGTTTCGGAATCAGATCATGGATGTCTCTTCTGATCGCGTCTTTTAATTCATCAATGTCTCCTGCTGACTCTTCTAACAGATTAGCCAGTACCGGATAATAAACAAGTTCTGTTACCCCGACCTCTGCCGGATCAATGTCAACAACAGTCTTAAGATCTACCATCAGGTTCGACAGAACTTTGACTTTTCTGTCCTCTTCCGGCAACTCGATCCATACATATGGAACTGCTGCATTCTGGATCTCATCTGCAATCTCTCTTGTAACCTTAGTTCCGGCTTCTGCGATCACTTCTCCGGTCAGAACACTTGCTACGTCCTCTGCAAGGATCTGTCCTGAAATACGATTTTTCAGCAGAAGTTTTTTATTAAATTTATAACGTCCGACTTTCGCCAGATCATAACGTCTCGGATCGAAGAACATGCTTGTGATCAGGCTCTCTGCACTGTCCACTGCAAGCGGCTCGCCCGGGCGGATCTTCTTATATAATTCCAGAAGACCTTCCTGATAATTGGTAGCGGCATCTTTCTCGAAACTTGCAAGGATCTTCGGCTCTTCACCGAACACTTCCAGAATCTCCGGATTCGTACCAACACCAAGTGCACGAATCAATACTGTGATTGGCACCTTTCTGGTTCTGTCTACACGTACATAGAAAACGTCATTGGAGTCTGTCTCATATTCCAGCCATGCACCACGGTTCGGGATAACAGTAGCGGAATACAGTTTTTTACCAACTTTATCATGTGAAATTGCATAATAAATACCTGGTGAACGAACGAGCTGACTTACGATTACTCGCTCTGCACCATTAATCACAAATGTTCCGGTTGCAGTCATTAACGGCAGGTCACCCATGAAAATCTCATGCTCGTTAATCTCGTCTGTCTCCTTGTTGTGGAGTCTCACTCTCACTTTCAGCGGTGCTGCATATGTTGCGTCACGCTCTTTGCACTCATCGATCGTATATTTTACTTCATTCTCGCATAAAGTAAAATCTACAAATTCCAGGCTGAGATGACCGCTATAATCGGCGATAGGGGAAATGTCATCAAATACTTCTTTTAATCCTTCATCCAGGAACCACTGATAAGAATCTTTCTGGACTTCGATCAAATTCGGCATCTGAAGCACTTCTTTTTGTCTGGAATAGCTCATACGTGAACTTTTTCCGCTTTTAATAGGACGAATTCTGTTTTTCTCCATATTGACGTTTCACTCCTCGTTTATTTTTTGGCGGGCTTTACGAATGCCCTTAAATATTGAAAATTCCGGCAAAAACCTTCGTATTTTACTGGTTTTTGTGCAATATCATGGCATAACTTTCCACAATAGCGCATTTTTAACTATAGCATAGCGATATTTAGCTTGTCAATACTCAATTTGAACTTTTTTTCAAACTTTTTTCAAAATAACAGGAGGCATCGTGCTCTCTGCACAGTGCCTCCTGCTTTTCATTTTATGTCTGTAGTATCTGCAACCTATTTTACGGTCACTTTTTTAACCTTAGACCAGTCAGAATGTAAATTCATCTGCTCACCATTGTATTTTACTGTCGTATAAGTACGAACTCTTACATAGTAAACTTTTTTAGATTTTAAGTTTTTCACTGTCTTTGTGACAACCGAGTTCTTTGTGATCTTTTTATTCTTCACAGCTTTTACAAAATTCTTATCTGTAGAATACTGTACCTGATATCCGGTTACTTGTGTCGTCTGTTTGCTCCATTTTACATCAAATCTCTTCTTTGCGGCTTTTAATGATTTTACTGTTACAGATTTCGGAGCAATCTTGAATGTCTTTGTCTTTGTTCCGTTGTAATCACCCTTGAATGTAAGAGTTACTTTGTATTTTCCAACGTTCTTGCAGTTACCTGTATATTTTACAGTGTAGCCTTTGATTACTTCGCCTTTTGCGTTCTTAACTGTTACTTGCGGTTTCTGTACTTTGCCATTGTAAATGTATCTTGTATTGGAAAGTGTAATTGACTTCGGAGTGGCCGCTGCTTTTGCATCCTGTAATTCTTTCAGTGTACTCTCTGCTTTCTCAAGTACATCTTTGTTGCTTACCAGTTCTTTCTGTGCATCTGTCAGTGCATCGTAAGCTGTTCTTGCTTCTTTGATCACATCTTCGGATTCCAGTGTTACATCTCCGATCGCACTGATTTTATCGATCACTGCCGTAACTGCTTCCGGCATGGTTACTGTAACTTTGCAGTATGCGTTGCAGGCACCTCTTGTATTATCATTATTATAATAACGTCCAGATACTACATAAGTTCCCGGTTTATCAAAAGATACTTTGAATTTACCATCTTTATCTACTTCAATATCTTCGCGGTAATCTTCATCTGTAACCTTATCTGCTCCATTCTTTCCGACGAAAATCATTGTATATGCACCATCTTCATTATTACATGGTCCATACTGTGGTGTGTGCATAGAGCTTGTATAACGATATGTCAGTTCTACATCCTGTCCAACTTCTGTTGTAACGTCGTCTGTCTCAATTGCGCTGTAAGGTGTGTAATCCTGTCCCGGTCCATATTCTCCAAAGAAACCATATCCAGGATATCCATATCCTGCGCCCCAGTTTCCGGCTGCCTGATAGAATGTATATTTGTCTCCGTCTTTTGCTTTATACTTTGCACTTACCGTAGGCGCATCAATACCATTTAAGCACCAGAGCTGATCCATTCCCCATCCAAACATATCTGTGATCCATCCGCTGGATCCGATATCTACAGTTGCAAGTTCGTCTGTCATTCCTTTATCTGTTAATGCCTGAAGTAAGATATGAAGCGGTGTGATATAATCCGCATCATCCGGTGCATTTTTAATCTTGTAGGATTGGAAAGACGGTACCTCGTCTTTGTTCATTGTTACTTTCGTATACGGAAGAATGGTTCCGTCATCCTGTTCTGCTCTTACATAGCAGGTAATTGTATTCTTGTCTGATGAATCTGCGTTATCTGCAGCAGATACTGCCATTGGCAGGATAAATGCAAGCATACAGATACTGACTATAGCAGTCATTATTTTGTTTTTAAACTTCATAAATCTTATTTCCTCCCTTTTCTCTTTTCTTTATATATAAAACCTCAGATAAATTCTGAGATATAAGCACAACAACAATAAAAAACCGGCTCCTGAATCACCCAATTCAAAAGCCGGTTATATGCACACACAAGAAAAACATCTGTTTTTCTTCGCACAGCACAACAAATCTTTTATCTAATATTTCAACTTCGGATTGGGCAAAGTCAAGGATGCAGCACTCCGTGTATCTGACTTAGTCTGTGTATTATAATGGTAAAAATTTCATATTATAATTTCCAGACTTCACAGTGACCGTCTCGCGAGGCTTCTCACCTCATTCCACTGCCGGGGGATTTCTTTATCAATCATCCCGGACGTACTGACCTTTCTTATTCTCTTTTCTATTCACTTCATAATGATACAATATTTTGTTTCATATTTCTACTATTTTGTTTTTACTTTTTTGTAAGATGACCATCCTGAATACAGCTTTGTTGTCTTTCCGTTTATTTTCACAGTTTTGTATGTGCGTACCTTTCCGTAATACAGCTTCTTAGATTTTAATTTTTTCACTGTTTTCTGCACTGTTGTATTCTTAGATATCGTTATGGTCTTTACTGATTTTTTAAATTTCTTATCCGTTGTATAAGAAAACTGATAACCGGTTGTCTGGGTTTTCTGTCTGCTCCATTTTGCTGTAAAGCTTTTCTTTCCGGCTTTCAAAGTTGTGATCGTCGTTCCCTTTGGCACAATCTGAAATGTCTTTGTGACCGTGCCTTTGTAATCACCTTTGAATTTTACAGTCACTTTATAGCTTCCGACATTTTTTCGTCCAGATGCATAGGATACGGTATAGTTACTCGTTGCAACGATCCGCCCTTTGGCATTTTTCGCCTTCACGGTTGGCTTCTGCACCTTTCCATTATATGTATAACTTGTTTTCGCAAGAGTTACATTTTTTTCCTGTATGACCTCTTTTTCCGGCTCTACTTCCGGTTCTTTTTTGGAAATATCCAGTGAAACGCTTGTGATCGGCGCTGTGTAATCACACCCTGCCTGTCCGTCTCTGTTCTGATATTTCACATATGGGAATGTGATTGTAAAATCCGTATCATCCGGTGTAAGAGATTCTTCTGAGTAGCTGACATATTCTGTCACATCTCTCATCTTTCCGTTCGTATAGGTCGCAATAACCTGCATACCGGATGGGTCGAATTTTTCTCCTTCTTTATAAGATGTCTTCTTCGGCTGCTTTGTCACTTCCAGTTTACTGATCGTCGCTCCAAGCGCCATCATATGGTTGGAATCATTGCGGAAATATAAAGTTCCGTACTCGTCCACGATCGGGTTGCAGAGTGCATACTGCGCCTGCGCATCAGACGGTGTAAAAAGCACAGTTCCTACATCATATGTATTTCCTTTATCAGTTTCCTGCTCCAGATCAGTGGCTTCCGTCTGTCCCGGTTCATCAGAGATCACACGGAGTTTCCCCGGTGTGTAATTATCAAAGAAATAGACATACACTTTTCCGGTCTCTTTCTCATATGCTCTTGTCAGAACACCACTCGTCTGCGGATATCCCTGCGTCGGTACAACATATGCAATCGACATTGTTTTCAGATCCAGCACCGCGATTCCATGTCCGCTGTATGCACCAAACTGTTCTGATCCCGACACGCCTACATATGCTCTTCCATTGTAAACCGTCGGTGTTGAGGTACTCATTGTAAGATCGGAGCCTTTGCTGTTCTCCAGCTTGATCCACCGCAGCGAATCTTTGTCAAACGTTCCGTCCGCATTTACAGAAATACGATAGAAATAACCGGATTTTGATGTGAAATAATAATCACCCGTCGGGTTGTCCCCTTCTGTGTCTTTTACAATGTTACATCTGATATCTCCGGTAAACGGCAAGGTCAGATCATCGATCACTTTTCCATTTTTCGGATTCATGGAGAACACATGTGCATATCCGCTCTTGTAACCACTCTCTCCGTCTTCCGTTCCCTGCAGCAGGAATTTTCCACTCTCATCCGCGTAAGTTCCTGCCCAATAGTAGCCGCCTTTTCCGGTATGTGTCCAGGTTGCCACTTTCTTTTCATTTGTCTGGGACGGGTCTTCATCTGCTGCCGAAATACATACATAATTCGCTTCTGCCGTCTCTGAATTCCAGAAACCGGTATAAATATATCCATTTTTATACGTAATCTGGCAGTTCGGCTGTCCACCGAGCGGATCTTCATAAACCCACAGCGATTCCATTGTCTTTGCATTGAATGCCTGGATCGTTCCCTGGCTGAGTCCGACAAAAATCATTCCGTCCGCATAAGTCGGTGGCTGGATTGCAAAGGAAGAAGGTCTTGCAAGCGCACCTCCGCGTTTCACCAGTTTTCCGGTTATCGTATCCATTTTCAGCAGATTCTTACTGTCATATGTGTACAGATATCCGTCTACAAGAATCGGATGTCCGCAGTAGCCGTCAAAATCATCTTTATTTGCCCAGTAGAGAACACTGTCTTCCGCTTTGACCGGTGTCTTCTCATCTAAGACTACGTTATTATTCTCATCCCGGAAACTCGGCCACTGAGAATTCAGATCTTTAATTTCTGTATTTTCCGGCGCTTCTTCCAGTGTGACCGGAACTTTGATATCTTCCTCCACACGGAAATCTGTCACCCTGACTGCCTTGTAACCATTTTTTGTAATCGTATAGGAATACGGTGTTCCAGGCAACAGTTCACAGATTCCATTTTCCGTATAAACAGTAGTATGATCCGTCTCATTCTGAATGAAAATATTTGCATCTTCCGGATCTACCTGAAATGTCACTTGAACCGGTTCTTTTTTCTTCACACAAATCGTGTATGTATTCTGCACGGTATCCAGATTCGCATGCGCAACCTGGATTTTGATCTCCTCATCTTCTCCATTTTCAGAAATTGGGACTTCTATATCCGACAGATCAGAATACGTCTTATCGCCAATGACTGCATAATAGCCGCCATCATACCAGTTTTCATTCTCTTCATTCAGGAAACTTCCGGAAAGGTTTACAGATTTCGTTCCTTTTGCAACATTTACCTGATATTCATAAATTTCCCGGTCAAACGCCTCTGCCGTTCCATTTGCATTTACAAATGTAAGATCTCCGGAAGCGTTTGATGCTTTCAATGACTTTAAATGCAGAGAACGCCGGATATTCATTTCATAATTCTGGTAATAAGTCACACCGGATACTTCTTTGTAAGTGACGATCGTCACTGTATTTCCATACGCACACGCTTCGATCACATGCCCCAGCACCGTTGCTCCTTTACTCGTATTTACTGCTGCAATTCTTGTCTGCTCTGTCTGGGTTCCATCGGATTGCTTTGTCCAGACTGCTTTCACCTGATAATCATTTTGCGTATTCGCCTGTACATAAATGGCACTGTTTGCATCCGGTACCGCGTACTGGTACATATGCCGACCAGATTCAAATTCCTGCTCCGGTGTAAACACTTCCCGTCTGCTGCCCATGGCAGCATTGTACATTGCGAATCCCGCAAGTCCGTCTTTTTCTTCCGGTTCTGCGGCGGTCACCGTCATTGTGCCGTCCGCAACCGCTTTCACTTGAAATGTCTCTTTTGCAAAATAGGTATCATCCTTTGATGCAATGTAAGAGTAGGAAGCACCCGGAATCAATGCATACGTTCCATCCTCTTCCGGTTCGATCTCTTTATCTTTCGCATCTACAATGACTGCTTTCACGCCATCCGGTGTTTTCAGCGTTACCGGTACTTTTTCAACCAGATTTACTTTGAAATGATAGGTACGCGATTTTCCATTCGTGTGGGCAACTGTCACAGTAACCGAATTTGTGCCTTTGGAAAGATTACAGTTTCCATCTTCCGAAACAGTATCTCCATTTTTTACCGTCACACTGTAGCCGTCCGTTCCATAGGTTTTCGTTTCTACCGATACTTTACTGCTGACTGTATCTGTCTCATATTCTGTAATATCCGGCTCAAATCCCAGATTCAGCGCACGACCTTTTGCATCTTTCAGTGAAATGTCTGCGGTCGGGACACGTTCAAACGTCACCTGGTATTTCTGCACCTGCACACCACTTGTGCCGGAAGAGTTTTTCACCGTATAACGTGCTTCCAACTGAAGTTTTCCACCAGTCATTCCTTCTTTTACACCGGAAGTGCAATCGTTCTTTTCACTTTCCCACGCAATGGTTTCTCTCTCTGCGGATGGCTCCGAATCCTGCGTATCTTCCTTTATTTTCCACCAAAAAAGGACTGCTGATGCATTTTTCCTGTCCGGAAGATCCTGGCCACGCTCTGCATAGAGGTATACCTTTTCATTTTCCCCGGCACGGTCGTCCACCTCACAGGTTACGCTGTGCCCATCCGCATCCGTTTCATATGCATATGCCTGTTTTTTTCCATCTGCATCTGTCCGGCTTTTCAGTAATTTCACATCGCTAAACCATTTTCCGGACGGGAGTTCCGCCTGAATGGTCATACTTTTTGTAATCTTCAACTCTTTTCCGTCTGCGTTTTCATAACTGTTATAACCGCCATCGGATATTTCATAGCTGTATGTTCCGGGTCTTAAACTGATCGTTGTCCCTTTTGCCGTAACGGTATTGTCATACGCATCTGTAAACTTAAGCGTCAGATTCTTCTGTGTTTTCCCGTCCTGCGTCGCATTTACCGTGATCTTTACGGCTGCCGCACTCAGATATTTTTCATATGCGGCAATTGCATTATTCAATTCTTTTAAAAGAGACGCCGCTACATCCTCTTCGGCATTGCGGTACATTTTTCTTGCATTGTCATATGCCTTCGCACATGCCGGATCTTTCTGCACATGATTCGTCATCTTCTCGTATTCTGCCATGCGAAAAAGCAGCGCACTTCTGCTTTTTGCATATTCTGTCATCTCAGTAAATTCTACTACCTGAATGTCTTCCGGTGACGCATCCAGATCATAACTGCCGTCGTCGCAGAACACGCAATAGTTTCCCGCTTTCCCTTCTATTTTCTTTACGAAGCTGTCATCTGCACTTCTTTCGAATTTGTATCCACTTTTCTGCAAAGCCGTCCAGATGGTATCTCCTGCCTCATACGTTACATATACTGGCAAGATCAGATTCTCATTTTTACCGGATGCTGCCAGAACGAAACTTCCTGCTCTCTTCGCGGTTTCTTCTTTCTGTTCTGTCAAATCTGCCGTCTGCTTTTTTGCACCGTCTGGTTCACTCTGCATTTGACTGTCTTTTGCAGAACTTTCCTGCTCATAACTTTCCTTTGCAAAACTGCTCTGCGTGGTGCTCTCATCCGCCGCATACACAACCGGCCCCGTACTGACGCTTACCATCGTCACACATAGTATTCCCGCAAGTAATCGTTTCCACTGTTTCGTTTTCATGCGCATTCTCCTTCCTTCTTATCTCGTTTGTTTCTGTTCAAATATTCTCTGGCTATCCTGCTGTACTTTTTGAATCAGCCAGCTCATTTTGCCAGCTTTATCTGTATCTCCAGCACAGATAATGATCCCGGAAACATTTCCATTTACTCCTTCGTTTCTTACAAAGACAAATCACTTTTTCCACATAAGCAAGCATTTCCTTTCTTTCTTTTTCGCTTACGGTATGCCCGCTGAATCTCGCTTTCTGATTAAGGAAATGCATCCGTTCGCTTTCTGCCTGCGCACATGTTTCGTCAGCCTCCGTTGCACCTGCAAAACCTGCCACCGGCACTTCCATGCCACAGACTTTCACCTCGCACAGTTCCATAAGCTTCTGACTGTAGCCATACAATTCCGCAACTGCTGCCGCTGGTTCCATCTTACTGACTTCTATTTCAAAAGAAACTAATTTTTTTCTTCTCTTCCATAAAATGATAACGCTGATTCCCACAATAACAAGCACCAGAATCAGAAGAAACAGCCACAGAAGATGTTTCCCGGTCTGTCCACGGAATACAGGTTTGTCATTCGAACTCTTCTCCTGCTGACCGTCCGCTTTTCGCGGCTCGTAGGTCTGTCCGCTTTTCTGATATAATTTTCCTGCTGCTCCGCCTTTTCCGTTTGTGCCTGACAGGATGTCTGATAATTTCTGCTCATCTTCCTTATCTGTATAACCCGGTGTCACTTCAAACGGGATCCAACCAACACCGTCCAGATAATATTCTGTCCACGCATGCGCCTGTTTTTTCTTAATTTTCACCGGCTGTCCGGCTTTCACATTTCTCATCTCATCTACGGACATATAATAACCTTCCACATAACGCGCCGGTACTCCGAGATAGCGAAGCATCAATGTAGCTGCTGTCGCATAGTGTACATCATATCCATTTTTGGTCTGCTCAAACGTATAGCGCAGAAAATCCTGTTTGCCATTATCTGTTCGTACAGCTTCATTATAATTTAACTGGTTCGCCAAAGTATCCTTCACCAGCTTTAAGATCTCTGTCAGCGAATGTTCTTCCTTTTTTTCATTTTTCAGAAGTTCTTCCATCACGCCGATCACCGTATTCGTAAGACGGAGATCTTTTGCATAGACAAATTTCCGGTATGCCTCTTCCTTCTTAAGATACTGCTGTACTTTTTGCTCCTTCTGGTGTTTTTCAATCCAGACTGCCTGTTTGTACCAGTCCGCCGTACTTCCGGTGTAGTATGTCAGTTTCTCTTTTCCGGTCTGCGCCGGATTTTCTGTATCTCCGATCACATCTTCCGCAAAAGCGGTTCCTGCTTTCAAACCATATGGTAAATACCTGTTTTTCTCGCATGCCGATACATTTTCAACTATCACGGACGCTGTTTTTTTCTTACCGGAAAGTCCAAGTGCCTCGCCCGTTACGTTCTGTCCGTAGAGGCCCGATCTGTGCATCCAGTAAAATAAAGCTTTTCCTTCTTTTCGATCTTTCGCATCCAGTGGCTCCCAGGAACTCCCTGTATAGATTTCCCCGGTCATCTGTCTGAGATAAAGTTTCTGCGGATGCTCCATCGTGACAAGAAGCGCTGTCTTTTTACTCTGTGTCCGCTGTTTTACATCCGTAAGCACACCCTCTGTCAGCGCAGTCTCTCCATGATCGTAACGCATGGCATGCATTTTTCCTGCAAGTTCCAACCTTGCATGTCCGGCATTGAGCGTATCTGCACCTGTACGTTCCAGGATTTCTTTTACGATTCCACTCCCTGCGAGGCAGATGCCGGCTATCAACACCAACGCACCTGCAAGTGCTATCCTATTCTTCCAGAATCTTTTTCGTAAACTATCTCCTGCCATACCGGAACGGCACGCAAAATATATGGCAAGAAAGAGTGTTCCTGCAAACAGCCCCCATCTTTTCCGGAAAAATCCGATTCCATATCCTGCCATCCAGATTGTCCAGACCACAAGGAGCATTCCTGTTCTTTTCTTTTTCACAAGAACAAAAAGCAACATTCCGAGAAGTACTGCAAGAAGAACTGCTGCCAGTACACTTCCTGCTTTTCCATGCACCGGATAATCCAGCCAGATTTTCCCTGTCTTTCCTGTGAGAAATGCTCGCCAGACATTTTCCTGTCTGCTGAAACCATTTTTCACAGCCTTTCTCTTTACCAGCGCTGTAAGAAGCAGGATTATACTGAGCCCTGCGAACCACCAGTTGTCAGAAATGGCTTTCTTATTCTGTTTTTTCTTTGTGATATAAAGTCCTGCCAATATAACATCCTTCCTGCATTTTACACGCTGTTCTTTACAAACTGTTTCTTATAATCTCTTCTTTGTAATCTGTTCTTTATAATTCCATTCTTATCAGATCTTTTCTGTAAGTTCCGGCGCAGTAGATGATCCTGCCCGGTTCCGCAATTCTTCGTTCCGGTTCTCTGGCGCAGAGCACCTCTGTCACCTGCGCTTCCTTCAGCTCATCCGGAAGATTTCCTTCTTCCTGATTTTCCATTCCAAAAACAATCACTTTCGCATATGTATTCTGCGTCTGCTCTTCCACCGGAAATTCTCCTTTTAACATCTGCGCGATCGCCCGCTGCAATTCTTCCTCTGTTCCGACCGGCATATAACAGCTCTCCTCATTCTGCTGCCATCCAAGTGTAAATGTCTCACCCATTTCCCAGATCATCTGAGCAGCAGATGAAACAACTTCTGCCATCGTATCCATTTCTCCTGCTTCTGCCTGTCCTTCCTTATTCCAGAACAAAAGCAATGTTTTTATTTCCGGAAGGCTCGGCTCTCTTATGATAAGCTGCCCTCTCTTTGATGATAATTTCCAGTGGATCTGCCGCAGGCTGTCACCGGGTGCATAATCGCGGAGCGCATACGTCTCGGTCTGATCGTTTCCTTTCCGGAACGGCGACCATTCTTCGGCATCCTCTGTACTTCCGGCTGCCGGCTCTAAAACTATCTGCGGTACAAATGTATCCGGCAGTACAACCGTTTTTGCCACAGACTGTGTCCCGTTCTCTTTACAGCGGACAGCAAGAAAACCAAGCCAGTCCATCAGAAAAACTCCGGTTATCTTCATCGTCAGATAACCGCAATAATCTGAGCGAAAGGAAAAACTTTCTTTTGTCTGTTTCTCTGTCACTGTCGGAATCTCAATATCCTGTTCCGTCATTTCTTTCGTCAGCCTGTTTTTCATCTGTACTCTGACAAAACTATGAAATACCGGAAGTTTTCCTCTGTTTTCAACAAAAATATCCGCATCCTGTTCTTTTCCTTTTTCGGCAGACGCCGGGCAGAAAATCTCCATTTTCAGATTCTTTCTTATGTACAGATTCAAAGCTGTACTTATAAACGGAATCAGAAACCAGAACACCACGCAATAAAATGCTATGGCACTGTCACGAAAAAATACAACTGTTCCAAGTACCGCCAGCACAAATATCCAACTGATCATTCCTTTGATCCTTTGTTTTCTCATCGAATCACTGACTCCTTTATCTCCGGTCCCGGAATCTGTTCTGTCAGTTCTTTTAAGACAAACTCCGCAGACTGTTCATGCAGTCTGGCTTTGGCGGAAAGCAACAGTCTGTGCACACATACCGGCGCAAAGATTTCCAGCACATCTGCCGGTATCACATAATCCCGTCCTTTGATAAATGCACATGCTTTCGCGCTCCGGCATACTGCAAGCGCCGCTCTCGGACTTAAGCCAAGCTGAATATTTTCCTGTGTTCTCGTCGCTTCAACAAGTTCTGAAATATAATTGTAAATCAGATCATCCACATAGATGTTCTGCACCTCTCCGATCAGTCCGAGAAGTTCCGGAATATCCACTGCCGGCTGTACATCATCCAGCGGATTGGCGTGATGTCTGTCTTTCATCATCTCAATCTGCCCGGCACGATCCGGGTATCCCATTTTCAGTTTCATCAGGAAACGGTCAAGCTGTGCATTCGGCAGTTTCTGAGTACCCGCTGTACCGACCGGATTCTGGGTCGCAAGAACAATAAATGGTTCTTCCAGTTTTCTCGTGACGCCGTCCACTGTCACCTGTTTTTCCTCCATTGCTTCCAGAAGCGCTGCCTGTGTCTTGCTGGACGTACGGTTGATCTCGTCTGCCAACAGAAGATTTGTCATGATCGCGCCCGGTTTATACTGCAATTCTCCTGTCTGCATATCATAAGCAGAAAATCCGACAATATCAGACGGCATCGTGTCCGGTGTAAACTGGATACGCTTATTATCCAGGCCAAGCGCCTTCGCAAATGCTGTCGCAAGTGTTGTTTTTCCGGTTCCCGGCACATCCTCCAACAGCACATGTCCCTGTGCCAGTACTGCGATCAGAACTTTCTCTATGACATCATCTTTTCCGACAATGGCTTTTTTCACTTCTTCCTGTATCTGTACTATTTTATCGTGCATATCTGTTCCTTTCTCCCTGCTATCCTTCTACATTTTATTTAAAATCAAAAATCCATTTCTTCTCTGTCCGCAATTTTTGTACCGCTTCCAAAGCGATCATTGCCTGATACGTTGCCATCGCACTTCCTTCTTCGTCCGCTTTTTCATGCATATATATGCCATCCTCTTTACGGAACTTTGCAAGTGCGTCCAGCAGTGTGCTTTCCTTTTTCGTAAATGTCTCATCCTTTTCCGGATCTCTTTCTAGTGCGCACAGTGCAAGGATCACCTGGGAAATGGATTCAGAACTTGCAATATTATCATATAGAAATTCTGCATCGTCAGACTCCTGCGCAGCAAGCCATTTTACTGCTGCATCGATACTTTCTTTCATCTTCTGCGCATCCAGTTTTTCCTTCTTGCATTTGTCTTCTTTATAATAAGGTGCAAGTGCCTGCACCGCCATAGCTGTTATATCTACTTCCGGATCCAGACTGTTGTCGATACAAAAACCACCACTTTCTTTTTGATACTCCAGAAGCTCTGTTATAAACTTCTTTCTAAGCTCCGGCTTCTTTGGATTGTTATAATCTCCGGCATCCAGCATAAGCAATGCATAGCACAGTCCATTTGCGCCCTGGATTCCCGGATCGCCTTTCGTAAAATTCCAGGTTCCGTCCGCAACAAGATCGATCACTTTCCCGGATGCGTTTTTCACTTTTTCCGGATTCCCGTCAAGCGCCAGCATCGTAAGTGCGATCCGGTGATATTCGGTTGCCTTTACTTTACTTAACCCGCCGCCCCGCTCATATGCTTTTTCGACATACTTCTGTAGCCGATTCAAATATGCCGCCTGCACTTTGCTGTCTGCTTTTCCCGAGAATGTCAGCGCAACCGCCGTCCAGTCGCTCGTTCCGTCTCCCGCCGGGAGCGTACTTTCATCCAGCAGGACAGATTTTTCTTGTGATTCGTAAAATGTATCCAGACTTTCCGCACTCTGTGCAATCTGCGATTTCAAATCTTTTTTTACCTGCGTCTCTTCCTTTGCACATCCGGCACTTCCAACAGCAAGTGTAAATGCAAGGATTCCTGCAAGCAGGCGTTTTCCATATTTTCTCATCTTCTTCTCCCTGGCAGAGACTTTTATTCTCTGTGATCTCTTAATTATCTGTTTCCCCTATTTTGTTTGGCGTATCAGAAATTGTTGGTTTTTTCATTTTCTCACTTTAGTGTATCTGCAGTTGTTTCTTCTTTATCTGTCGGCTGCGTCTTATCCGATGAATCCGGCTTATCTGTGGAACCTGGTTTGTCTGATGAATCTGGCTTATCTGTGGAGCCCGGCGTATCTGTGGGACCCGGCTTGTCTGTGGAGCCCGGCTTATCTGTGGAACCCGGTTTGTCTGATGAATCTGGCTTATCTGTAGAACCTGGTCTATCCGGTTTCTCAGAGTTTCCTGTCGCCGGAAGTGTTTCCCGCTTTGTCTCGCCACACCGCTTACATGTATACTCTACATATCCATCTTTCGTCGCTGTAGGCTCCACGCGGGATGTCTCTTTATAACTGTGTCCCTGTTCAATAATCTCGCCGTCTCTCCAGACTGCACAATAACCGGATAATGTTCCTTCTGTTGTCGCTGTCACACCGACGTCTTTTCCATAAGCAACTGTATAGCGGAGCACGATCTTCTCTCCACCGTTTAACTTCCATGCAGACATTGCCTTACCCGGGCAGTAACTTCCGTTTATGAAATACAACCATCCCGAACCTCTTGTGAAATCAAATTCGCTCAGCCGGTCTCTGGAGCCCGGCGAAGTAAACGTAATACCATCACGCTTCAGCAATTTTTCCAGTCGTTCTCCAATCTTACAACCTTTAAATGCATCCGCGCGGGCAATGCTGCTCAGATAAAATTCCTGTTTTACAGAACCGCCGGAATTATAAGCATACCCGTAATCATCCAGCATTTTCAGCACCGCTTCTGCCGCCGTATCTCCGGCTTTTACATCTACCGTTCCTTCTTCTACAACGCCACATTCCACGGTTGTCGCGTCAATAACAATCGAGACGCTTCCGATTTTCTCATCTTTATTATGATACTGGTAGCGAAGCTTATATTCCACATACTTGGAATTGCCGTCTTTGTCCCACGCAAGTACTGTGATCACATGGTCGGAAGTATCGCCCACATTCGGACGTTTAAACTGTAATTCATATTCATATACACCACTGCCGGTCGGATTTGTCACTTCTTTTCCATCCATGATTACACGAATCGCATTCGAATAAATACGTTTTTCTTCCCATGTTTTCGCACTGACTGTAAATGTAAATTCCGATGTATGGATCGTATTTAATCCGTCATCCAGATTTGTCTCTATCAATGGCGGATGCTTTCCTACTGTCGGATTATTTTTATCTGCCTTATCTGCCTCATAATCGATCACTGCCTGCGCCCAGTCACGGTTTCCTTTTTCATCCGTATAGTAAATGGTAATAACATTTTTACCGTGCTTTAATGTTGCCTGATAATCTTTCTGATTCTCTGACTTCAGCCAGGTTCCGTTGCCGGTATCATTCTCATGCTTGTAATTTACTTTTATCTTCGCGTCTACATCAGACTTCGAATAATATGCATAAAAATCCAGCTTATCTTCTGTAAGCTCCGAATAAGTGATTGTCCGGCTGTAAAGATCCGTCACCAGTTTCCCGTCTTTGTTTCCGGTATTATCTCCGTTATCCGGCTTTTTCAGATTATGGTTTCCACTGTCTGCATCATTATCTCCATTCGGATTCTTCCCCGGAACTTTATCGTCCGGTTTGCCATTATCACCCTTTGTCTCCTGGTTTCCTTTCTGTTTCTGCGCTTTTGAACCAGAAGATTTCTTTGTCTTTTTCTGTTTCTTCTGTGTGGTGTTCTCTTTTGACATCTCCTGCGTCTTCGTCCCGGAACCATTTCCGCTCTTCTGCGCTTTGTCATCGGTTCCATTTTTTAACTGTTCTTTTTTCTTACCTGATTGACCGCCGGTTCCGAAATTTGTCTTTAACTTTGTTGTCTTATCCGAAATCGGATTATTCGGTTTCACAGTCCGCCCCGGCAGCATCCACAAAAGTGCAACAATCAGAAGAAACGGAAGGATGCCTGTCAACAGTTTTTTTATTCGTTTCTTATCCATTTATTTCTCTCCCAGACTAAATTTTCTTCTGATCCTCATTAGTTTTCGCGTCCACGGTTCTGCTGCCAGATACAGCACAAGCGCCGTGCACACTCCATGACTGATATCAAAATACAAACTCTGCGCATAGGCAAGTCCGATTGTTTTCCAGTTGATCGGATCTACATATCCGATAATATATTGAAGGTTCATAAACCAGCCATAAGCAATTCCGCAGAAAAATCCGAACACACACAGCCGGACTGGTTTCTTTCTCTTTCCATGTTCATCTGTCTGCACCTGTCCTACTGTACCAAATACACCGATCCGGTACAGAAGTCCGGTCACCAGACCGATCATCCCCCATGAAAACATCTGCCACGGTGTCCACGGTCCCTGCCCGAACAGAAAATTACTCAAAAGCGCCGCAAGCGCACCGGTAAGATATCCTGCTTTCGCACCAAATGCAATCGCCGTGATCATCACGATCGCCGTCACCGGCTTGAAATTCGGAAGTGGTACTATGGAAAATGCCGCTCTTCCCACTACGCACATTGCCGCCATCAGAGCAACCGGCACGAGATCTCTCGCCTGTGCTTTTCTTTTATCAAATGTCAGATAGAACGGTACCGATGTCAGAATCAGAAACAGCACTGCCAGCGCCAGATCTGAATTTTGCATGATCCAGTTCAGGAACGGCTTTCCTGCCTTGCCAGAAAGAAAGGAAGGCGTACGCATCATCCAGGTATATCCGGCAAGCAAACTAAGCAGAAGCAGGCATGTGAAAATCGCTGCTATGTCACTTCTTCGTTTTGTTTTCTGCATACTGGTTCCTCCTTTCCATGATTTATGTTCCCTTTGCCGGTAACTGCAAAGACTGCAAATGTATATTATTTTTTATAAACTTATGCGTTTTCAAATTTCCATATGTGATAATACCGCACGCACAACTTCCTCACACGTAATCGCCTCCGGAATTTCATTCCCGACAATCTGGTTTGCCGCTGTTGTGTAGAAACGGTTTCCCGCAAAAAATGCGTGCGGCTCTCCTTCGGAGATCACCTGACCGTCAAACAATAAACCGCATCGATCGGCATAAGCTGCCGCAAATTCCAGATCGTGTGTTACAAGGAGAATCGCAATGCCACCCTGTGTCAGTTTCTTCAGTAAGCCTGCAAGTTTCTTCTTAAGATATGCATCCAGACCTTTTGTTGGCTCATCCAGAAGCAGTATCTTCGCATCCAGAAGCAGTAACTTTCCAAGTGCCGCCCTCTGCATCTCACCTCCGCTTAAGTCATATGGATGCATAGAAATCTTATCTGAAAGCTCCAGAAATTCTGCCATTTCTTTCGCACGTTCTACATCCTGTCCGGCACTTTCCAGAAGTTCCTCCCATACAGTATCATACTGGAAAAGTACTTGCGGACTTTGCGGGAGCATGGCAATACGTTCTCCCTTTTCCCGGATTACTCTGCCTCGCCGCTCTTTTATAATTCCGGTCAGTATTTTTAATAATGTGCTTTTCCCGGCTCCGTTCCCGCCAAGAAGAGCAAACATTTCTCCTTTATATAAAGACAGATCCAGACTCCTTAAAATGTCCACTCCGCTTCTCTCATACCGGAACCAGACTTCCTTCGCACGCAGGACGATGTGTGAATCTTTTTTATCTGCTTTTCTTGTTCCGCTATATTTCATATCAGACTGTCTATTACATCTGTCAGTCAGCACCTCCGCCAGAGCAAGTCTGCCATCCCGGATTGTAAGTGGCAACGGCTTCCCACTGTCATAGATTCCTCTTTTCTTTAATTCCTTAAATATCCGTACTGCTGCCGGAAGTCCTTCATAGATTCTTGATGTATGCTCATCGTTCTCCTCTTCCATTGAAAAGCTCAGCATCTCTGCCAGCTTCTGCGGTGTTTTCAGTGCTTTTTTCTTTCCATTTTCCATCAAAAGGACACGGTCTGCCATCAGAAAT
>OLRG01001484.1_pt1 | contig 18771 bp, 21 predicted proteins | sample 1672331 | NCBI WGS metagenome assembly OLRG01 (sample SAMEA3136672, study PRJEB25190) | human gut metagenome
ATCGGGCAACTTCCAGAATATATTGTATATTTTTATCCATAAGCAATCTCCTCCTGACAGACTTTCCGTTAATTCTCTTTTTTTCTTTTTACCTGCTGCGCCGCCAATTGTCAATCCGTTATGAGCAGGTAATGACACTGAACTAAAAAAAGAACAATTACCAAATGTGTCATTGATATCTACTTGATATGCCAAAAAAAGAAGACCATCTCTGATCTTCTCTAATAACATTCCTCATATTTATTAATTTTTTATCTGATATTCTCCGGATACTCCACGCCCTCCGGGAGTGGCTGCCATTCGTTCAGTCCAAGGCTCTGCTTGAACTTTGCCTGCTCGAGCGTGAGTTTCGGAAGGTCATCCTTGAGGTAATCCATCAGTTCTGAGATTCCTTCTCTCGTTACGTTGTTGACCTCGAAGATCCGCTCGCAGCCCATATTCTCCATCCACTGGCGGACCATTGGAAGGTTCGCATAGGGGGAGTCTACTTTCGTGATAATGCCGATCAGCGGGCGAAGGAGAAAGTTCCTGCTTCCGTCGCTGAACAGGTTAAACGGCTCGTTTGCCGCCTGCACGATCGCGATCACGTCTGCCTCGAAGGAAAAACATGCCAGACCAACGCTGAAATGCTTGGATTCTGCATATTCTCCCGGGGAATCGATCGTATCATCATTTGAATTTGTATACTGGGTTTTGTGATAATGGAGTTCCTCACCCTTCAGTGCCTGGGTCAGAGAGGTCTTGCCTGCTTCACTTCGCCCCATCAAAAAAACTTTCTTCATTATTTATCCTGTCCTGTTTCAGCTTTTGTGAATCTCACATACATTAAAGTTCAGCTCATCGCTGAAAAATCTGACGACTTCCTCGATCGCAGTCAGCACCTGTGATAAACCGCCGAGTATGATCAACGCACCGCTGAATCTGTCCATAAAACCAACCTCAACATCGGCTGCCTTGACTGCAACATCTGTCGCAACTACGATCGCTTCCCACGGTGTGATACGGATGATGCCGATGGACTCTCCTGTATGATCCTCGCCCTCATGTACGCCAATATGAAGTGCCAGATTCTGATACACCGATGGATCTGAAGGTGTAAAAACATGGGCAAAATCGATGGATTTACCCGGAACCCGTACACGTGTCATACGGAGTTTCTTCCCCTTCAGATGCTCATAATCATCATTAAACAGCTTCTCGAGAAGTTCTTCTCTCGTTATTCGTTCTTCCATGTCCTACGTCCTATCTCTTGGTGATCTTGCAGACTACGTATCCCAAAGTGTCACGGAAATAATCAACAACCTCTGTCATCGCGGACATAACGTCTGAAATCTCTCCTGTAATGATCATGGTTCCTGTAAAACGGTCTGCAAATCCAAGATAGACATTGCCGCTCTTGACTGCGATATCGGATGCGATGACTGCAGATTCTGACGGAGTCATGTTCATGATCCCGATCGCGGATGAACGGTAGTCCACCTGCGGGTTCAGTCCGAGTTTCTGATATATGATCGGAGCCGGGCCACCCATTACATGTGCAAAGGTAATCTCCTTACCTGCTACAGTCTCCTGCACGATTCTGATCTGATCTCTATGTTCATCTGCCATTAATAGCTCCTCACTTTCACTATGTATATTAGTGCCAAATACTCTCTATCTAATATTACTAATTGTACTATTTTGTATACATAATGTCAAGGCGATTTTCCTTCAAGTCAGCAAAAAACAACTATTTTGCAAAAAGGAATCCACACAAAACAACATTTTGTTTTTTCTATCGGATTTAAAATGCACAAAAAAACAACTGCTCCGGATCTGCTCCAAAACAGTTGCTTTTTTGAATATAAATATAGTTTTCAATCCATGCTCTGGATCTTTTCTGATATCTTAAGAAGGGGCTCTGAGCCTCTTCCAAGGATACGCACAGCCGCATCGCCGCTTGCGATCCTTGTCACACCGCCTTCAATCTCCGGTGTTTCATCGAGGAGTTCTCTCACTTCACTCATCCAGGATTCTGATTTCTCAATGTTAAAAAACACCAGATTCAGAAGATGTGTAAATCCTTCGTACATCCCGGTTCCGCTCATTTCAAAGAGCTTCGGGTCATACCGGGTATTGTCAAGATAAATGAGATTCCCCTCTTCTCTGACTGCCACATGGTTATGGTAAAAACGATAGGCAAACGCCTCGCCGCAGGCAGCTCTTCCACAGGAAAGTATCTCCTGGAACAGAAGCCGGGAAGTTTTTTCTTTCAGCTCGATCTCCAGATGATTCTCAAAGGCAGAATCTTTGAACGGGATGGTTGGAAGCGGTGCATATTTGAGGTACGCATCCGGCTCCACGACGATCCTGGTCTCCCGCCGCGCCATGCCCTCTTTCATTTTGTGGATCTTCTCATATGCCTGTGACAAATATTCCAGGCTGGTTCCCGGATTTACGTGGATGTCAAATTTCTGCACATCCCCTTCCATGATACCAGCCGATGCAGAAAGTACCATCACCTGCATAAAATCTTCCCGAAGATAAAATGGAAGCATCACCTTGAAAGGCGCTGTAAAAAACACATCACTCAGCACGGCTTTTCCATCTCTCAGTTCTGTTTCCAGTCTTACCTCCGATGTCTTTCCAAATTTATTTTCTGTCGTCACGCTTTAACATCCTTCCAGAAGTACATTTTTCTTGATCCAGTCGATCACGGCATCTGTGCCGTCCAGTCCACGGATATTGGTAAAGAGGAACGGCCTCTCGCCGCGCATCTTCTTTGAGTCTCTTTCCATAACAGAAAGGTCCGCACCGACATATGGAGCCAGGTCGATCTTGTTAATAACAAGAAGATCCGATTTGGTGATTCCAGGTCCGCCTTTTCGCGGGATCTTGTCGCCCTCTGCCACATCAATGACGAAGATCGTCGCATCTACGAGTTCCGGGCTGAAAGTTGCGGAAAGGTTGTCGCCGCCGCTCTCGATGAACAGAAGCTGAATGTCAGGGAATTTTTCCATCATCTCTTCTACTGCTTCCAGGTTCATGGAAGCGTCTTCACGGATCGCGGTGTGCGGGCAGCCGCCGGTCTCTACGCCTGTGATCCGCTCGCGTGGAAGAACAGAGTTTTTGCTCAGGAATTCTGCATCTTCCTTTGTATAGATATCATTGGTGATAACACCAATGCTGTATTCAGAAGCCATCTGTCTTGTAAGACATTCGATCAGGGCAGTCTTGCCGGAACCAACCGGTCCTGCCACGCCAATTTTTACGTATGACATTGTTCCTCATCCTCTCATTATTTTCTCATAATCATTCAAAATCCTTATCGTGCAAGCACGAACGGCTTTTTGAACTTTTCTCCCTGGTATCAGGACATGTAAATCCTCGAATACAGTCCTTCATGCTGCATACACCGAAGGTCAAATCCCGGGCCGGAAAGTCCGAGCCATTCTTCCCCGAGCTCTTTCACTTCCCTGGTCAGTTTCTGGAGAAGCGGGTAGCACCCACTCAAAAGTTTCTGCCCGGAAGACTGGCTTAACGGAATCGTTTTTACACAGTTTGTGACCATTGCAGAGGTCTGCGCATACAGAAAATGTTCCAGTGCCTCTTCTCTGGTGATCCCTGCCGCCCCGCAGAAAACACCGTATGCCACTGCATGATGCACGCTTTTTCCTTTCCGTGCCTCTCTGTATTCCTCAAAAACACGGTTCTCGCGTGGAATCTCAAGCGCCGACAGAGTTTTGATAAAACGTGAACCCAGTTTCCGGCTTGCTTCTCTTGTTTCGCGCGGGATTTTTCCGGCTTCCATGATCTCTTCCAGACGGGAGATTGCCGTCAGATCTCCACTGACCGCGTACTCCCAGCCAAGTCTCACTGCCAGAAATTCATTATACAAAAAATTATATTCGAGCCGCTTGTGGATAAATTCTTCTGCACTGTCCTCATCGTGGACAAGTCCCTTCTGGATATAAGTTTCCAGCCCGTAGGAGTGGGAATATCCACCAATCGGAAACAGTGCATCATTTACCTGTAGCAGAAAAAATTTCGCTGTTCCTTCTGTCATAGACGTACCTCCTAGTGGGTATGGGAATGTACGGAAGCAGAAATCCTTCTGTCAAAATCCAGTTTGGATTCTTTTACCTCTGTGGAAACACCGTGGAGTTTGTCCAGCATTACCCGCATCGGTTCGTTATATGGTGTGATGAAAGTTCCCTCTTTCGCCCCCCAGAACAGTGGTGCATGACGGTTTCCGATTTCGTAGCACACCTTTGCCACCATATGTGGATGATGTTCGTCGACAGTGACTACGATCACCTCGCAGGGAGGGATGTTTACCGCATACACGGTATCACCCTCCACTGCGAGAACATCATCCTGATTCAGCCCTCTGGTCAGCACAGAGTCATCCAGGCGGATGCCGAGTTCTGTGCCTCCCTGACTTGTTTTTCTGTGAAGTTTTTTGAATGCTTCATCCCAGTGGATGTCCACGTAATCCACCTTTTTTCCGGAGAACTCTCCGTCTGTCAGTTTTCCCAGAATTTTTTCACAAATCATTGTATGTTCCTCCTCGCGGAATTACCTTTTTACCACTTTCCGATCAGCATCAGCACGCCAGGGATCCAGGCGGTCACGATGCCCTCAAATACCTGCAGGGCCGGCACAAACTTGCCGAGTTTTTTGCCCATGATGTCCTCAACGAAGGATGTTCCCCAGAGGATCGCCCAGAGATACCAGATCGCAGCCCAGCGGATGTCCGGCTGGATACCAAGAGCTGTACTTCCGGTAAAACCTTCCAGTGTTCCAAATACCACTGCGTTGATCGCTACAAATGTGGAAAACCATGCGAACGGAATGCCGCTCAGTTTAAAAATATTGTTGACTGCCACAAATAAATAAGTGAAGCAGAACAGAAGTCCTGTTCCTGCTGCGTAATAATTTCCCTGCACAAGATTTACAAAGTTGATGAACAGAGAAAGTCCTCCGGTAAAAATATTCATCACTGCGAGGGATTTTCCATCTACTTTATAAAAGTTGCAGATACCGTTGTTGATCAGGACAATTCCTACAAATAATAAACAAACACCTAACATTTATGCCCTCCTCAGAAAGTTATTGATTTACTGTGAACGGTAACATCATCAGAACAGGTTATACAGCTGTGTAAGCGGAAGTTTCTTCGCCGGTTTGGATGTGATGCTGACTCCGTCGGCTTTTACTTCGTATGTTTCCGGATCTACCGTGATCTCCGGTGTTTTGTCGTTAAATACCATGTCTTTCTTTCCGATGTTTCGGCAGTTTTCTACAGGCACGACAGTTTTTTCCAGACCGTATTTCTCTTTGACATTTTCTTCCATGGCTGCCTTGGATACGAAGGTCAGGCAGGAGGCATATTTTGCTTTTCCATGTGCTGCAAACATCGGCTGGTAGAATACCGGCTGTGTGGTCGGGATGGAAGCGTTGGCGTCACCCATCTTGGATGCGATGATCATACCGCCTTTGATGACCATATCCGGTTTTGCTCCAAAGAATGCCGGGTTCCAGAGAACGAGGTCGGCGAATTTTCCTGGCTCCACAGATCCTACATACTTGGAAATACCGTGTGTGATTGCCGGGTTGATGGTATATTTGGAAACATATCGTTTTACACGGAAGTTGTCGTTTCCGTGACCTTCATCTTCTGGAAGCGGTCCTCTCTCGCCTTTCATCTTGCTTGCTGTCTGCCAGGTACGGGTGATGACCTCACCGATACGTCCCATTGCCTGGGAATCGGAGCTCATCATGCTGAACACACCCATATCGTGAAGGACATCCTCTGCTGCGATCGTTTCCGGACGGATACGGGAATCTGCAAAAGCGACATCTTCCGGGATCTTTTTGTCCAGATGGTGGCATACCATCAGCATGTCCAGATGCTCATCCAGAGTATTTACAGTGAATGGCATGGTCGGGTTTGTGGAAGAAGGAAGGATGTTCGGGGTTGCTGCTGCTTTGATGATGTCCGGTGCATGTCCGCCGCCGGCACCTTCTGTATGGTATGTATGGATGGTTCTTCCTCCGATGGCATTGATGGTATCTTCTACGCATCCGCCTTCGTTCAGGGTATCTGTATGGATGGCAACCTGTACATCATATTCATCTGCCACATTCAGACAATGGTCGATGACTGCCGGAGTTGCCCCCCAGTCCTCATGGATCTTGAGACCCATCGCACCTGCTTTAACCTGCTCGATCAGAGGTTTCTCATCGGAGCAGTTTCCTTTTCCGAGGAAACCTAAGTTCATCGGATACTCCTCTGCTGCCTTGAGCATCATTTCCATGTTCCATGGTCCTGGTGTACAGGTCGTTGCGTTTGTTCCGTCTGCCGGGCCAGTTCCGCCGCCGATCATGGTTGTCACGCCGGAGTACAGCGCACAGTCGATCTGCTGCGGGCAGATGAAGTGGATATGCGTATCAATACCGCCTGCTGTCACGATCATTCCTTCGCCTGCAAGAGCCTCGGTGGAAGCACCTACGGTCATGCCCGGTGTCACACCGTCCATCACGCTTGGGTTTCCTGCTTTACCGATTCCTTTGATCTTGCCATCCTTGATTCCGATATCGGCTTTGATGATTCCTGTGCTGTCTACGATCAGGGCGTTTGTGATAACAAGATCCAGATCACCGTCTGCGCTTGTTGTCTTGACGGACTGTCCCATACCATCACGGATCGTCTTGCCGCCGCCGAATTTAATTTCATCACCATAAGTGGTGTAGTCTTTTTCTACCTCAATGATCAGATCTGTATCTGCCAGACGTACTTTATCTCCAGTTGTCGGGCCGTACATCATTGCATATTTTTCACCGGAAATTTTTACACTCATGAATCTGTTTCCTCCTTTTTTCTGTCAGAATCTACTTACTCTTTTGGCATGAAGCCTTTGGTGCGGGCGTTATTAAGAGCTGCTTCTTTGTTGACTTCTGAGATCTGCGCGCAGGTCAGATCGTTCAGACCGAAGACTCTCTTTGTTCCGCCGATCGCGGTAAGCTGGACTTCTTTTTCTTCACCTGGTTCAAAGCGGACAGAAGTTCCGGAAGGGATGTCCAGATGAAAACCATATGCTTTTTCTCTGTCGAATTTAAGGTAACGGTTTACCTCAAAAAAATGGAAATGTGAGCCAACCTGGATCGGACGGTCGCCGGTGTTTGCCACTTTGACTGTGACGGTAGGTTTGCCCTCGTTTAATGTAATCTCTCTGTCCAATGGAATGATTTCGCCAATTTTCATAGTTGTCCTCCTTTACTGAATCGGATTGTGTACTGTTACAAGTTTGGTTCCATCTGGAAATGTTGCCTCTACCTGTACTTCATGTACCATGTCTGCGACACCGTCCATAACGTCGTCTTTTGTCAGCATTTTGGTACCGAGCTGCATCAGTTCGACTACTTCTTTGCCGTCTCTTGCAAGTTCAAGAAGTTCTGAGCTGATATAGGCAACTGCTTCCACATAATTCAGTTTCACGCCTCGTTCCTTCCGCTCTTTTGCCAGATTTCCTGCCATATGGAGCATAAGCTTTTCCTGTTCCTTTGGATTTAAACGCATTACATTTCCTCCTTTATGGGTATTTAGAAAATAAAAAAAGCAAACGAAAAAGTCTCCTAGACTTCTTCGTCTGCTTAGTTCCTCTCGGAATATGCGGTATTATAGCATTGATTTTTGTCGATTGTCAATACTATTTTTTATTGTTGGTCATACCACTTGCAGTTGTGATTATTACATATAGCCGTTGCAGGCTGATCATTTCTGATACATATCAGACTGGTCGCTGTCAAAGTAGTTGATCCTCATGGATGCTTTGACGTCATTCAGGGTCTCGGCTGCTTTGGCTTCCGCTACCCTGCTGCCTTCTCTGAGGATATCCATAACATCCGGGATGCGCTGCTCCCATTCTTTTCTTCTTGCACGGATCGGTGAAAGTTCTGCCTGCATAACGTTGTTCAGGAATTTCTTAACCTTGACATCGCCAAGACCACCTCTGCGGTAGTGATCCTCGAGCTCTTCGAGGTTCTGGTATTCCGGCAGGAATTCCGGGAAATACTCATCCTTGCAGAATGCTTCCAGGTAGATGAATACTGGATTGCCCTCTACGCGGCCTGGGTCCTGTACACGGAGATGATTCGGGTCTGTGAACATGGACATGATCTTTTTCTTGACATCTGCTTCTTCGTCAGAGAGGTAGATGCAGTTGCCAAGGGACTTGCTCATTTTGGCCTTGCCATCGATACCTGGCAGACGTAAGCATGCCTTGTTGGACGGCAGAACGATCTTAGGATCGGTCAAAGTCTCACCGTATACGGTATTGAATTTGTGCACGATCTCCTTGCACTGCTCGATCATCGGCATCTGGTCCTCGCCAACCGGCACATGTGTTGCACGGAAAGCAGTGATATCTGCTGCCTGGCTGATCGGATAACAGAAAAATCCAACCGGGATGCTTGCTTCGAAGTTACGCATTTGGATCTCGGATTTAACGGTAGGGTTACGCTGCACACGTGCAACAGTAACAAGGTTCATATAATAAAATGTCAGTTCTGTCAGTTCCGGTACCATAGACTGGATAAAGATCGTGGACTTCGCCGGGTCGATACCGCATGCGAGGTAATCCAGTGCAACCTGGATGATGTTCTGACGTACTTTCTCCGGATGCTCGGCGTTGTCTGTCAGTGCCTGTGCATCTGCGATCATGATATAAACTTCATCGTAATCACCGGAATTCTGGAGTTTGACACGCTCCTTCAGTGATCCTACATAATGTCCTACATGAAGTCTTCCGGTAGGACGGTCACCTGTTAAAATAACCTGTTTCATTTATTCTTCTTCTCCTCAGGGCACTTCTTCGAATCCTGTGGTGCCTCTTTTTCTATAGTTTCTGCCTTTTCTTCCGGCTGTCCTGCTTCTTCCTTTTCTAATTCTCTCAGTACTTCCTCGCAGCCTTCCTCCGGCGCTCTCTCGTCAAACGGAACAAAGCTTGAATGATGTCCCACATATTTGTATGCCGGACGGATGATCTTGCTTGCGTTGAGGATCTCTTCAAGACGATGCGCGCTCCATCCCGGGATACGTGCGATCGCGAAAATCGGCGTGAACAGCTCTTTCGGGATTCCAAGCATAGTATATACGAAACCGCTGTAAAAGTCTACGTTTGCGCAGACATTTTTGAAAAGTCTTCTCTGTTCCATGACCAGTCTTCCGGCAAGGCGTTCTACGAGTTCGTAGAGGGCAAATTCCTTCATCATGCCCTTCTCCATTGCGAGGTCTTTGGCGAAGCGTTTCAAGATGACTTCACGTGGGTCAGAAAGGGTATAAACGGCATGTCCCATACCGTAGATCAGACCGCTGTGGTCGAAGACTTCTTTGTTGAGGATCTTGCGGAGATAGCTTTCCACTTCTTTCTCATCGGTCCAGTCTTTGACGTTTGCCTTGATATCCTCGAACATGTTCTGGACTTTGAGGTTTGCACCACCATGACGAGGTCCCTTGAGGGAACCGATGGATGCTGCAACGGAAGAATAGGTGTCTGTTCCTGATGAGGTAACTACGTGTGTGGTGAATGTAGAGTTGTTACCACCGCCGTGCTCTGCATGAAGAATCAGTGCGATGTCGAGAACTTTGGCTTCCAGTTCTGTGTATTTGCCGTCCGGACGGAGCATCAGAAGGATGTTTTCCGCGAGGGAAAGTCCCTTCTGTGGATTGCGGATGAACAGGGTTTCATCCTTACGGAAATGTCTGTAGGAATGATAAGAATATACTGCGATCAGAGGCAGTTTCGCGATCATTTCGATGCTCTGGCGGAGAACGTTTTCTGCGGAGGTGTCCTCTGGTTTGGAGTCGTAGGTGTACAGAGTGAGGATACATCTCTGCATTGCGTTCATGATATCGCCGTTGGAGGCTTTCATGACAACGTCACGGACAAAACGTCCGGACAGGGTCTCGAAGTTTGCCATGATATTTTTGAAAACTTCCATGTCCTTGTCGGATGGAAGTCTGCCGAACAGAAGGAGATAAATGGTTTCCTCAAAACCGAATTTACGTCCTTTGAGGCCGTCTACGATATCGTTTACATTATATCCCTGATAGTACAGTCTGCCGTGTGCAGGGATCTTACGTCCGTTGATCAGGTCGTAACCTGTAACGTCGGAAATCTCGGTAAGTCCTGTCAGGACACCTTTACCTGCGGAGTCACGAAGCCCTCTTTTTACGTCATATTCTACATAGAGATTTGGGTTGATCCGATGGCCATTCATCAGTTCTTCCCCAAGAAGCTCCATACTGTCTTTCAGAGTGCCCATCTCGTCAAGATTTAACATTTCATGATCTGCCATTTATTCTCTCTCCTTCATCTGTGTATTTCTTGTACTGGTATGATAATAAATTTTTTCTATTATTCAGCGGTCTGTTATAATACATATTCGCGCTTTACCAGACTAAATTGTAATCTATTTTACACGAATGCGCGGGAAAATACAATAGATAAATGGAGAAAACTTTCACGAAGGAAAATTTTACAGTAAAAAAACGCCTCTGTCTTTTATTTCCAAAGAACCTTATTTGATCGATTTTAAATCTCTATCTGTAAATTCCATTCACAGTAACATCAAATACTGCTTCTTTTCCAGCAAGTTCTTCTGCCCCATAATCATCTGGAAAAGTTACTGTCACTTCTACTTTATCTCCTGGATGAGCGCCTACAAGTTGATCCTCAAAGTTGTCAATATAAGTTCCTGAACCGATCACAAGGTCCGTTCCCTGTCCCTCAGTGCTTCCACCGTCGAAAGCTATTCCATCAATCTTACCAATGAAATCAATGTTTATAGTATCTCCGTCTTTAACCGCCAGGGATGTATCTGTACTGTAAGGAAGTTCTCCTGTCGTTTCAGGTTTCATCTTAGAAGCCCACTCTGCACTAACATATCCAGTTTGTCCATCTATTTCTATTTCAACCCATTTTCCATCTTCACTTACCCCTGTACCTTGTAAAGATTTCCCTTTCCTAACTGCACAGATATGATCAGCTGTAACATTACAGTCAGAATAAACACCCACAAATTCTTCTGTAACATAATAAGTTGCATTTTGCTTTATAATATTTACACCGCTTGCCGTCTGTACGATTCCCTGAGTAGGTGTTGGATCAGATATCGGTGTTGGTGTTACCGCTATTTCATCTTTAACGCTCGGCGTTGGTGTTGCTACTGCTTTCGCAGTTACTTTTTCATCTGGTTGTTTCATTTTTATGCCAACACCTGCGATGACGGCGATTCCTATTGCCGCTGCGGCTGCGGCAGCTATTATGAGTTTTGTTTTGTTGTTTTTGGGCTTTGGTGGCTCTGGTGGCTTTGGTGGATTTCCTTTGTAGAGAGCGTCGTAAAGTTCTTCCATTGACTGGTAACGTCCGTCTTTGCGGACGCTTAAGCCTTTGATGATGGCTTCTTCTATGTATTTCGGGCAATTTACCCCAAAAGAGGAGATTGGTTTGAGTTCGTCTTGGTAAAGTCGATCCAGTGCTTCTGGTGGAATTTTTCCGGTGATGCAGCGGTACATGGTTGCGCACAGGGCATAGACATCGGTCCATGGACCCTGGTCGCCGTGGCTTCGGTATTGTTCTTCTGGAGCGTATCCGTGTTTTACCATGACTGACAGGCTTTTTCCGTTCTGGGAAACAAAGTCTCTGGCTCCGCCGAAGTCCAGGATCTTGATGCTTCCGTCTTGCATCAGCATGATGTTATCTGGGCTGATATCTCTGTGGATCAGACCCTGGCTGTGGACTTTTCCTAATGAAGAAATCAATGGTTTCATCATACGCAAAAGCTCATCTGCCGGGATTTTACCGCCATTTGTCTTGAGGTACTGCTTGAGAGTCTGGCCATCCAGATATTCCATGACAATATATGCTGTCTGGTTTTCTCTGAAAAATTCTATAACTCCTACAATTTCCGGCAATTCACGAAATCTCGCAATAGTCCTTGCTTCATTGATGAATTTCTCCCGACCCTCTTCAAAAAAGGTTCGGGTATTTTCGGAATAAGAGCGTACTGTGCCGTCATTTGTTCTATTGTCTCTCGCAGCCGCTCCCTGTGGATAGTATTCCTTGATGGCAACTCTTGCCTCAAGTTCCAGGTCCATTCCTATGTAGGTAATTCCGAAACCGCCTTCGCCAATAGCTTTTCCGATCAGATACTTTCCTGCAAGGATCGTAAAAGGTCTCATATGATGCTGCGGAAAATCATATTTTCTCTCATCAAATCCACAGTGTTCACAGACTCCTGTCTGGCTCTTCATTTCCCGCATGCAGTTTATGCACAAATTTTCTACTTTCATACGTTTTTTCCTCTGTTTTTATGCCCTATAAGTTTTTCTTTTAACTGTCATTAATCAAAATATCAGTCTTTCTATCTGATTTTATAAAAAAATCAATCTTTAATCTGAATACTCTCAATCACTGGCTGCTCATCTGCCTTGATTGTTCCATTATTATCCGTTGGATTTGCATCCTTACAGATCTGGTCTACGACATCCATTCCCTCTGTTACATGACCAAAAGCTGCATAATCTCCATCCAGAAAAGTACTGTCAGACTGCACAATAAAGAACTGGGAGCTTGCACTGTCCGGATCAGAAGATCTCGCCATAGATATTGTCCCTCTTGTGTGTGAAATAGCATTTTCCACACCATTACTTCCAAATTCTCCTTTAATTGTCTCGTCGGAACCGCCTTTTCCAGTTCTCGTTGGATCACCTCCCTGAATCATAAAACCGTCCATGATTCTCCAGAAAGTCACTCCATCATAAAAACCTTCCTGAGCAAGTTTTACAAAATTTTTCACTGTAATTGGGGCAGTATCTGCATCCAGTTCTACTTCAATATGTCCATAATTTTTAATATCGATTTCTGCATGGTGAATTCCAGTCAGTTCTTTGCTTGTATCCAGCACGTATGCTCTGTCTATGGTATCACTTGTACTCTGTTTAGTTTCAGTAGTCTCAGTTGGCTTCGTTGTATCAACCAACGATGCAAAAATATAGCCTGTTTGCCCATTATATTTTATTTCAATCCATTCTCCATCTTGACTGACACCGGTACTTGTCAATTCCTGACCTTTCTCCACTTCACCAATAATATTATCTTTAGCATTACAATCAGAACGAACATTTACACTCGCCATTGCATAATAAGTAGCATTTTGCTTTATGATATTTACACCACTTGCAGTCTGTACAATTTCCTCATCAGAATTTTTTGTTTCTGGTGTTGACGTTGGTTCCGGTGTTGGTGTTACCACTTCTTTCGCAACTACTTTCTCGTCTGGCTGTTTCATTTTTATGCCAACGCCTGCGATGACGGCGATTCCTACTGCTGCTGTGGCTACGGCGGCTATTATGAGTTTTGTTTTGTTGTTTTTGGGCTTTGGTGGCTTTGGTGGCTTTGGTGGCTTTGGTGGCTTTGGTGGCTTTGGTGGCTTTCCTTTGTAGAGAGCGTCGTAAAGTTCTTCCATTGACTGGTAACGTCCGTCTTTACGAACGCTCAGACCTTTGGTAATGGCTTGTTCTATGCATTTTGGGCAATTTACCCCAAAAGAGGAGATTGGTTTAAGTTCGTCTTCGTAAAGACGGTCCAGTGCTTCTGGTGGGATTTTTCCGGTGATGCAGCGGTACATGGTTGCGCACAGGGCGTAGACGTCGGTCCATGGTCCCTGGTCGCCGCGGCTTCGGTATTGTTCTTCTGGTGCGTAACCGTGTTTTACCAGAACTGACATGCTTTTTCCGTTCTGGGAGACAAAGTCTCTGGCACCTCCGAAATCCAGGATCTTGATACTCCCGTCCTTCATAATCATGATATTATCCGGGCTGATATCCCTGTGGATCAGACCCTGAGCATGCAGTTTTCCAAGGGACGCAATCAATGGTTTCATCATTCTCAGAAGTTCATCTGCCGGGATTTTCCCGCCTTTTACCTTGAGGTACTGCTTCAGAGTCTGTCCATCCAGATATTCCATGACGATATAGGCAGTCTGGTTTTCCCTGAAAAAGTCTATTACTCCTACGATTTCCGGCACATTGCGGAATTTCGCGATTGTTTTTGCCTCATTGATAAACTTCTCCCGGCCTTCTTCAAAAAATACCTGGGTGCTTTTGGAATAAGACCATACGGTGCTGTCGTTTGTCCGGCAGTCTCTCACCGCCGCTCCCTGCGGATAATATTCCTTGATCGCAACTTTTACTTCCAGATTGAGATCCATTCCTATATATGTGATTCCAAATCCGCCCTCACCAATCGCATTACCGATAAGATATTTTCCCGCGAGGATCGTAAATGGTCTCATATGATGGCGCGGCAATTCAAATGTCCTCACGTCAAATCCACAGAATTCACAGATTCCGTCAGGACTTCTCCTCTCCTGCATGCAGTTTATGCACAGTTTTTCTATTTTCATACGCTTTTTCCTCTGATTTTCTCGAATTCTATATGAATTTATTATATAGTTCCCATACTGAAAAATCAATTAACATCTCTCCGAAAAAAATACCGGTCAGCATCTCTGCCAGCCGGTATTTTTTTCGGACATTATTTAGGACATTATTTCGGACATTACCCCAGCTTTTCCTCCCACTCCTTCTCACGGAATCCAGTCAGAACGAAGTCTTCGCCAATTACGAGTGGGCGTTTGACCAACATGCCGTCGGTGGCGAGGAGTCTGAGCTGTTCGTCTTCGGTCATCTCTGAAAGCTTGTCCTTGAGGTTCATCTGCTTGTAGAGCATGCCGCTGGTATTGAAGAACTTCTTGAGCGGCAGTCCGCTTCTTCCGTACCATTCCTTTAATTCTTCATAGGTAGGATTCTCATCCACGATCGCGCGTTCCTCAAAAAAGATTTTGTGCTCCTCCAGCCATTTGAGGGCTTTCTGACAGGTGCTGCATTTTCGGTATACTAATACTAACATAGTGATTTCTCCCTTCTTACTTCAAACAACTTTACCATATTCATAAATTGTATCACTTGGAAGATCTATACTGTCATTCCAGTAAACACAGGTCCGGCTCGTATCCAGTCTGACCTGCTGAAATAATCCTGGAATATCTCTCAGATTCTCATAACTCTTAATCTGATTAATGTCCTCTTCCACATTATAGATGCATTTCTTTCCATCATCAAATACTACTTCCAGAAAAAACTGTCCCACTGGTTTTACACTCTTTATTCTTGGAATCATTCATTTCCTCCATCATTCCTGCCAATGTATTAAGCCTCTTTTGTTCTATGATACCCTACCGCTACTGTGCTGTCAACGAGCAGTTTTTGTAAGGTTTTGTCGAAAAATAATTGGTGAGAAATGGGTGTTTTTCGCAATTATTTTTCTTCTGCCGGTCTGGTAATCTCGGTGAGAATCTGGTACAATATGTTGCAGTGAATTAACTTGTTTAGGAGGTCCCATCATGGGTTATGATAAACTTGAAAGAAATTTAATCGACATCATCAAAGAAGAGCAGGCGAAGCTTGGATTTTTTAGGGAGGATATCCGTCTGTACTATCCGCTTTCTTCTCTGAATCACTTCTTTGATGCTGCTGACACTGCTGATGAGATGCAGGCACGTCTTGAAGTGCTTCCTGCTTCTATTACAGACAAACTCGGAGACATTGAGGTTTCCCACAAGGGCGACCGCTTCTGTTTCCATATTCCACAGCAGGGCACTGTCTATGTGCATGATAACACTGCCGGAAATGAATTTATCAAGGAGCTTGTCAATCTGGTCGGCAGACATGGCTGTACCATGGATGAAATCCTGGATCTGTTCCATACTCATTCTGATAATGTCATTACAGAAGAAATGGACAACGGGGAATTCGACCGCCTGATCCGCTTTGGAGACAAACCAGACGACACTTATTACTATTGTTTCAAAGACGAAGGATGCCACATCATCTACCACCGCTTCCTTCCAGAAGACTACGCTGATTTCGATTTCTGATAAGGAGATTTTTTATGTGTACTGCTGCCACTTACAAAACCAGAGATTTTTATTTCGGAAGGACTCTCGATTATGAATTTTCCTACGGCGACCAGATCACGATCACGCCGCGGAATTACCCTTTTCATTTCCGTCATGCAGGAGTGATCGATACGCACTTTGCGATCATCGGCATGGCACATGTTGCTGAGAATTACCCGCTGTATTACGATGCCATCAACGAGAAAGGGCTCGGCATGGCAGGACTGAATTTCGTCGGAAACGCCGCCTATGCAGACGTAAAGCCAGGACTTAATAACATTGCACAGTTTGAATTCATCCCGTGGATCCTCAGCCAGTGCGCTTCCGTCGCAGAAGTCCGCACACTTCTGACCAGAATGAACCTGGTAAACACACCGTTCAGCAAACAGTTTCCACTGGCACAGCTCCACTGGATCATCTCCGACAAGGAGGAATCCATCACCGTGGAATCCATGTCCGACGGGCTTCATATCTACGACAATCCGGTGGGTGTCCTCACCAACAATCCACCATTTCCACAGCAGATGTTCCAGTTAAACAACTACATGCATCTGTCGCCGAAACAGCCTGCCAATACTTTTGCTGACGATCTGGCACTTTCCGCCTACAGCCGCGGCATGGGGGCACTCGGACTTCCGGGCGACCTTTCTTCTGCTTCCCGCTTTGTCCGAGTCGCCTTTACCAGAATGAACGCAAGATCCGGCGATTCCGAACTGGAAAGCGTCAGCCAGTTTTTCCATATCCTTGGCTCCGTTGACCAACAGAGAGGCTGCTGTGAAGTTGCAGACGGCAAATATGAGATCACACTCTACACATCCTGCTGCAATGCCACCAAGGGCATCTACTACTACACCACTTACGAAAATCATCAGATCACCGCAGTTGACATGAAACGGGAAAATCTGGACAGCCGGACACTTATCTGTTATCCTGTCATCCAGGGCGAAAAGATCCATTTTCAAAATTAATCAAACAGGAGGAACATCATGAATTTCGGAGGCCTATTTCAGTTAAAAAATTCCTGGGCTGCTTTTACCAGAAATCATCCCAAATTTCCTAAATTTCTTCAGGCCGCAGGTGCTGCGATCACCCCTGATACCATCATCGAGATCAAAGTGACCACACCGGCTGGCAAAAAGATTGAAACCAATCTCAAGGTCAGACAGTCCGACATCGAACTTGTCAAAAACCTCGCAGACAGTGCAAAATAAAAAAAAGTGAAAAGATATGGCCTACAGCCGTACCTTTTCACTTTTTTTATTTGCCACGCGAAACGCCCGTGGCGTCATATTATAACGTTCTTTAAATACCCGGTGAAAATAACTTCCATTCTCGTAGCCGACCGCCGCGATCACATCACTGATCGGCAGGTCCGTCTCACACATCAGCTCTGCCGCCTTGCTCAGACGCTTGCGCTGGAGCAGTTCTTTGAAGTTAAATCCGGTGTTTTTCCTGATCATCTTACTCAGTACATGCATCGGAAGATGAAGCTGTTCGCAGAGTTCTGTCAGGGTCGCCGTCCTGTACTGCTGCTCGATATAATCCAGTGTCGTCATGGAGATCATATTTTCATACTGGTTCGGAAGCCGCATTTCCGCATACTGCACCGATTCCAGAAGATATAGAAAGATAAGCCCCATCGTCGTCTGATTGATCCGATTCTGATCGCCCTTGCCTGTCACCAGTGAGTAGATCATATTTTCCAGAAGATTCTGGATCTGCAGCACTTCTGCCACCTTGAAATGAAGGTATTCGCCGCGCTCATCATCCTGCCGGAGCACATTTACCAGAAAATCCGCCAGCACATTGTTATTCCCCGCCATCGTATAAGCCACATCAAAAAACTCCGGAAGGATCATGAAATTGATCGCGATATCTTCTTCTCCCGCCGGCAGGATCTCATGCCTTGTAAACTGGTTCAGAAAAAGCAGTTCGCCCTGGCGGAGCACCACTTCCTTGCCGCCAATGATATTGGTAAGCTGTCCCTGACAGACATAAAGCACCTCGATAAAGTTATGGCGGTGCGACGGAAAATGCACGAACCGCGTATGTGTCCTGACCGCGATCAGCTTGCCCTCGCTGAGCATCTTGGCACTGTCCACGGTAAAATCCTTACCAGAGGTGTACAGATCCCTATCTACCTCCGCGACTCCGTCCAGGATCCGCTGTTCTTCCTCTGTGATTTTTCTTAAATGGTCCAATAAAGCCTGCTGCATATGGTATCTTCCTGCTTTCTGATCGTTACTTTTGCTGTTCCCTGCTTTTTTATATTCTAACACGTAACTTATGACGATTGCAATATCTCCCGGCTCCCGTACAACGCAGACAGGGCGAAGCCTTATGGTCCCGCCCTGTCCTTTAAGGATTTATCATATTCAGAAAAACTTTAGCTTCTCCAAACGCGCTGATTAGTACAGTTTAGCGTAGTCAGCTACGTTGTCTGGTGTAAACTGAAGTGGCTCACCAAGAACGATTTCTGTTCCTTCGTCATCAGCTGTTGTGATTGTGAATTCACCCATGTCGCCAGCTGTGAATGTTTCGTCAACTGCACCAGTGATGTCACCTTTTACAAGTGCCATTGTTGCATATGCGGAAAGGTTTCCAAGACCTTCCATATCCCACAGATAGAAGTATGGGCAGGAATGAGCATCGTCATCACCTGTGTACTCCTGCATCTCAGACGGAAGTCCAAGACCTGTCAGTTTGCAGGAAGATTCGTTGTCCTGAAGGTATTTAGCAGCTGCAGCGATACCAACTGTTGTAGGT
>OLRG01001488.1_pt1 | contig 18748 bp, 27 predicted proteins | sample 1672331 | NCBI WGS metagenome assembly OLRG01 (sample SAMEA3136672, study PRJEB25190) | human gut metagenome
CCCCCTCATGAGTGAGGGGGCAGGGGGAGTTGATGTGCCGAAGGCACTTTTTTATTCTCTAATACTTGAGCAGATGTTTTAGCTGTTTAACATCTTCCTCAACAGCATCTTCTATTCCCGCTGCTGTTTTTGCCGAGAAAGGCGACAGGTCGAGCTGCAGACCCAAAATGGCAATTTTAACGCGTAAGTCATGTGTCGACTCAGTGCTATCGTCAACCGCATCCATGCGGTCGTAGACCTCCCCCAGCTGATCATATGCATCGTCCTGCGAGATGTCCATATTCAAATAACTCTCGGCTATCTCCACCGCTTTGTTGCCTGCGCGGTAAGCTGTGTCACTCATATCGCTGGGTTTGCTGTTGCAGCCGACCAGCAGAAGCACAGTAAACAACGCCACAATACATAAAAATCCACGTTTTTTCATAAGCAACGCCCTTACTGCTTTATCTCCAGATACTGTGTTATTTCTTTCATAGCCTCTGGACACGTTTCCGCAAGATTCCCCTTCTTGACCATCCGGGCAAGCCTGCCACGCATACCGCCTTTTGTCCCGTCCCCTTGCACACCAAGTCTCAGCTGCTGCACGCACGCCAATGCTGCACCTTCATAGTCGCCGCGTTTCTCGCGGATCATTGCAAGCCGTTTATACGGCGGTGCGCTGCACGGAATTCCTCTGTCGTATTTCTCCCACAGCGGGACTAGCATTTGAAAAAGCGCTGTCGCGTCAACGCACTTCTTCTCAACCTTACTGTATGCAGCCGCATCGGGATTTGCCGCGTTGGCAAGCACAGTATAGTCTGCTTCTATTTCTTCGCAGAGGGTATAATACTGAGACTGCATGTTCTTAAATCTCGTGTCACGTTCCCCAAGCCAAAACGGATCGTCAGAATCCGGAATATACTCAGGTTGCGCGTTAGCTACCGCACGGCCTATGGAATTCTTGCTATCGTTGGAACATCCGGTATTCACCGAAATAGCCCCACGTCGCACCATTAAGGCCAGGACAATAACGAGTATCAAAAGAATAAGTAACCACACGTATATTCACATCCTTTTATTTTACACCTTACGGTGCAGATTACATTTTCGGCTGATTTTAACAGCAGTTTTCCGAAGGATCCCGGAAGCTGAGACCGCAGGGACCGGTGTAATACTCCACCGCCTGCTGGATCAAGTCTTCCGGTACTTCAAAATGTTCTGCCAGCTGATATGGTTCGGTGTATCCTTCTTCCATGGCTGCTCTCATTTCATCGAATGGGAGCAGCTTTTTGATTGCCCATCTGACTGCCCTTGCCTCATTGCGTCCGCGCTCATCCAGCGGAGCATATTGACAGTAAAAGCTATTTGTTTCACAGTGGCCCAACTCATGGGCCAGCTTACTGGTTTCATCGGCGGTACTGGTAAGCTTAAAGGGATCAATGGCGATGGCGCAGCTGCCGTCTTCGAGCTTCACAGAAAGGGATTCCGCCCGGAGCATGGTACACCAGTCTACGTCAATGCCGTGATCCTCCGCATATTCATAAAGGGCAATCAGTTTCTTCATCGGTTCTTTTTCCTTTGCTGTGTCTTGAACTCTGCGTATGCCCGGACATCATCCCAGAGGGCGTCTATGTCCTCCTGACTGAGATCTTTGTCACCGCCCCAGAGGGCTGCTTTGATATCATGGTCATGTTTTTCTGGAGGTTCAATTAGCTGTGATGCCTGTACTCCAAAATAGGATGCCATCCACTCTACTTTATCCATTCTTGGCATTTTACTTCCATTACACCAACTAGAAACAGTAGATGCAGCTACATGCATTTCATTGGAAAGATCAAGCTGTGTCTTCCCATGCTCTGCGAGTAGCCGGGATAGGTTTTCCGAGAAAATTTTTTTCGTCTCGTAATCAGACACGTTATCACCTCCATTCCTAATGCTCATTATACGCTTAAAACGAAAAAAATCAATAATTTTTTGAAAAAATTCGCTTTTAGGTATTGACATTCGCTTAAAGCGAATTTATAATGAAGCCAAGATAAGTTCACTGGAGGTGATAAAATGTATAGAATTTCTTTAGAAGCAGCTCGTGTGAATGCTGGAATTAGTCAAAAGGAAGCGGCAAAACGGCTGGGAATAAACGTCGGCACTCTTTCTAACTGGGAAAGGGGGCAAACATTTCCGAGCGTAGAAAAATTCAAAGCCCTGTGCGATCTGTACGGTTGCCCTAGTGACCTTATTTTTTTACGCAAGAAATTCACTTAAAGCGAATCTTTGCGTAAGCTATATTTTAGTTTGTACCAAGTATAGCAGAAAGACAGTACCAATAATGGGATTTTTAAGTGAGGGGGTGAAGGAAAGTGGATGAACTGACAGCGGCAATGCGGGAGACTTTAGGAGATGCCGGCATCAACCTAAAAAGACTTGCAGCAAAAACAGGAATCTCATACTGTGCGCTATACAACAGTCTGGGCTTCGGCGGAAAAGGCAGAGACCTTCGAGCTGAAGAATTTATGAAGATCTGCCGAGTGCTGAAGCTGGACCCATGGGAGTTCATTCCGTAAAAACGCAGTAAACGCGACAAAAAGCTGGCAGAGGCAACATCTCCACCAGCTCTTGTCCGAGTTTATTTACCCTATGTGCTTTGCAGGCTTTCGCCGCCTCTGATGTTGCCAAAGACTTCTTAAAGCACCGCATCACTTTTGCAGTCTCGAATCTGCAAATGCCCAACTGCTGATACGACCAAGGAGACCCAAACATAGTGCGGTGGTAACGAGACACCGACTCGATCCGGTTTGCGTGGCGGTCACGAGCTAACGCTATGTCGGAATCCTACATTTTGCGCCAGTTTTGGGTGCGTTGGCGAACCACCATTGCGGCCTTATGTACAGGGAACGGGCAAAGTCAAAAGTTTGGTCACGGAGACCAGCTCCTTCCTATGCCCAATGGCATAAAAATAATGTAGCATAGAGAAATTTATTTATCAATCAAAAAAACGTATAAGCAAAGGAGAAAAAACCATGACCATCAAACCAGACGTTGAAGCCATCAGGAGGCTCATGAGGGAAAAACGCATGTCTATGGCTGAGCTTTCCCGGCTGACCGGGATCAGCCAGCTCACACTTGACGTGCTTATGGACAGCGATTTTTTCGCGCTCAGCTACCTCTACCTCAATTTGATTGCGGCGGCTTTGCAGGTCGAACCGGAAGAAATCTGGAAGGAGGAATGATCCATGATGCCAAGAATGCGCACCGTTGCTGGGACGCTGGAGCTGATCCGGCAGGAAGATCCCGGTACACAAATCACAGCCCATTATATCCGGCGTATTTTTAAGTCTGGTGCGGTCCAAGTGGTACATAACGGCAAGAAGGTCCTTGCCAATGCCGATGAAGTGATGGCATTCATCACTAGCGGGGAACCGCTGCCGGTTCAGCATAAGGAAGAAGACAGAATCGGCGTGATCCGGAAGATCATGTGATTGGATGGCACACGATATCTACTTCCGCTGTGGATGCTGCGGAAGACGGATCCGGGAATTTGACAGGAAAAATTATTATTACCAAAAGTCGGAGCCACCGCTTCGGCGGCGGATACAGGAGGACCAAAAGAAATACGGCATGGCGCTCTGTGACACCTGCCGTGAAAGAAGAAAGGATGATTTATAATGCGTTTTTCGGAGTATGCAAACGCAATGTCGGAGCTTGACCGGGAAGGCCGGGAGAAGCTGCTGACCAAGGCCCGCTTTGACGGCACACTGCCGGTAGCTGAGTATACCAAGCTGGAGAATCTGGAGCAGGCGCTTTGCAGCATTGAAGACAACAAAAGGGGGAAACAGGCATGAGGATTGAGACGCCCATGGACCGGGCTCAGAACCGGTGCCGAAAAGCGGCCATTCTGCTGGAGCGGCAGGAGGCGGCGGAAAAGGCCAGGAAAGAAGATGTACTGGGGAATCCCGAAGCATGGGATGCCGCCTATGCGCGGGCGCTTACCAAGCGGAATCAGGTGATTGAGGCCCGGGCGGTGATCATTCCGGCGGCAGTGATCCAGCAGACTGCGGGACCTGCGGCAGAAGCACAGGAGGACAAGACAGAAAAGAAGATCAGCCGGGAGCTGGCACGGTTCCTGAACGGCATGAGCCTTGGGGCTGTTTCGGCGGCGGTGATCCTGTGGGCCATCCTGATCGCGGCGGGAGTGATATAAAAAGCCGCCTTCGGGGCGGAATCCCGACGGCGGCAAATGCTGGGGTAAGCTTACATGGACATTGTAAGGTATATCCCTTAATTTGTCAATCTTTTTAGGAGGTGTTTCTATGGAAAATGATTTGAGAACGTCCCTGATCGACATGGCCAACGGCGGCTTCAAGGAAGTAATCGACTATGAAGTCAACAAGGTCATGGATAACATCTGGGATGTCAACACAAAGGCCACTGCAAAGCGGAAAGTCACTGTTACCATGGAGTTTATCCCGGATGACAGCAGAGCCAATATTCGAGTGGCTACTACGGTGAAAACAGCACTGGCTACGGTGAATCCTGTCACTACCACCTTGTACATTGCTGGCGAAGATCACACTGGTGAGCTTCGGGTCGTCGAAATGACGCCGCAGGTGCCCGGACAGGTCGATATAAACGGAATTGAGCAGACGGCAGCGCCGGTGCTGAAGCTGATCGGCGCTGCGGTATAAATCAAAAGGAGGACAAGTTTATGTTAAAAGAAGCTATTGAGAAGATCGCCGCCATGGCGACACCGAGACTTGAACCCATTGGGGACAGCGTCTTTATGATCGGGCCCAACGGAGCCGAGGAGCTCCGCCCTGAGATGGACCGGATGACTACCATCACCCTGAGCAGCTTGGACGCCCTGGTGAAGATGGTAAAGACGGAGCTGGGGAATTCCTACTACGCTCCCCTGTTCATTCAGATTCCCGGCCACACGAAGGTAATTGCCTTTACCCCGCCGGATCCTAAAGCAAGAGAGCTGCGGCTTATGCCCTATGAGGTAAAGGCCACGGACGTACCCGGCTGGGAAGCTGAAACGCTGATGGGTTTTGAAGAAGCCATGATCGCGCTGCGAGCACGGTTTCAGGAGACTGAGGATACAACATATGCGCTGAAGCTTCTAAGCGATATTACCACCGGAAGCAAGGTCACATACAACGACAACGGAATCGCTACCTCTGTGGTGACCCAGAGCGGTGTGGCGCTTCAGCGGAATGCCAACATTCGGCCCATTATCAATCTGCGCCCGTACCGCACATTTCAGGAGGTCGAACAGCCGGAAAGCCGTTTTCTGATCCGTGTGACGGAGCGTGGCATTAAGTTTGTAGAGGCTGACGGCGGCATGTGGAAGCTGGCTGCGCGCCAGACCATCAAGGCATGGCTGGAGAAGGAGCTTGAACACGAAGTACATGAGGGTACCGTCGTAATCGCACTGTAAGGAAAAAGAAAGCCGCCCATGGTGCAGCGAACACCACGGGCGGCAAAGACAATATACCTTTATCATTGTATCGGAGCGCCGAGGCAATGTCAAGTCTGGAAAGGAGACATCCATGAAAACGATCACGTTAAAAAGACTTACTTTGGACAACTTTAAGTGCCACCAGCACTTAGAGCTTCCGTTTGACGGACGCTGTGCCAGCATCTACGGCAACAACGCAACCGGCAAGTCATCTATCTATGATGCTTTTTGCTGGCTGCTGTTTGGGAAGGACAGCTTGGGGCAGAGTGATGAAAAGGCCTTCTGCGTCAAGCCGCTGGGGGCAAACGGAGAGGTGCGCAGCCATGAGGCCATTACATCCGTGAAGGCAGAGCTGGCTGTGGATGGAGAAGAGTTGACGCTTGAACGAACCTTGCGGGAGATATGGACGACCCGCAGAGGATCCGCAGAAGCCGTATACAGCGGAAACACCAGTGACTATTTTGTGAATGATGTGCCCTGCAAGAAGAATGAATTTGATAAGCAGATCCATGCGCTGGTCAGTGAGGATACCTTCCGGCTGCTGACAGATCTCCGCTTTTTCTGCGAGAAAAGCAGATGGCAGGATCGCCGGAAGCTGCTGTTTGAAATTTCGGGTGCCATGTCCGATCAGGAGATCATGGCAACACAGGCGTCCTTCCAGCCTCTGGTGCAGGCTATGGGTCGCCTGTCTGTGGAAGAGATCACGAAGCAGCTTGCGGCCAGGAAGCGCGGCCTTGCTGGTTCCCGGGATGAAATCCCCGCACGGATCGACGAACTACAGCGGCAGGCCGCAGCGCTGGCACAATTGGATTTTGGTGCAGCGGACACCGAGCGCCAGCGGCTGGAGGCCGAAAAAGAGCAGCTAACCGCGGCGCTGACTGCAATTGACCATAATCAGGCAGCAGAGGCAAAGCAGCTGGAGATATCGGAAATCAGACTGAAGCTCCAACAGCTTCAGTCGGCCAATGAGGCATACCGCACCAGCCAAATGCAGGCCATCCCGGATATATCCACCATAGAGGCTGAACTGGGAGCGGTGCAGAGCCAGAAAGACCGCCTCCAGCAGCAGGTCAATGCGTGCCGAGATCGGATCGAGTATTTGGATGGCCGGATCGAGGCATACCGCAATGACTGGAAAACAGCCAATTCCAGAAGCTTTTCAGGCGGCACCTGCCCCACCTGCGGTCAGCGGCTGCCGGACACCGCCCTAAAGGCGGCACAGGAAAAGTTCCAGCAGGAAAAAACACGGCAGCTTGAAAACTATGTACGGGATGCAGATGCGGCCAAGGAGTCAAAGGCCGCTGAGGTCACCCGGCTCTTTGACTTAGAGGCTGAGCTGGAGGATACAGCGGCCCGTCTGGACGCACTTCGTACCAAGCTTTCAGAAACTCGGGATGCGGCCAAGGGCATTACCGTGCAGGACTTGGGCGGCTATCAGGAGAAGGCTACGGCCCTTCAGAAGCTTTTAGAGCTGCGCAATGAAGAATATCAAACATTGCTTCATGCGCCGGATACAGAGCGCCGGAGGCTCCGTGAAGCACTGGCTGATGTGTCCCAGCAGCTTCAGGGGCAGATGCAGGTACTGGCCAAGAAGGGCTTGCTGGAAGAATCTAAGCGCCGAACGGAAGAACTGCGGGAGCAAGCCCGCAGGATCGCCGCAGAGCTGGAGCAAGTCTGCATGCTGCAGAATCTTCTGGAAGAGTTCAGCCGCTATAAAGCCGGGTTTGTCGAGGCCGGCATCAACAGCCGCTTCCGTCTTGCTGCCTTCCGGCTGTTTCGTCAGCAGGCCAATGGCGGCACTGCGGAATGCTGTGATGTCATGCACAACGGCGTGCCCTATAGCAGCTTGAACAACGGTATGCGCATCAACATCGGCGTAGATATCGTGAACACCCTTGCGGAGCATTACGGGGTGAAGATCCCACTGTTTGTAGATAATGCGGAGAGCGTGACCATGCTGGAGCCCTCGGACATGCAGGTGATCCGGCTGGTGGTCTCGGAACAGGATAAAGAATTGAGGTGCGAATATGAGAATTAAGGATCGTGCAAAGCCCAAAATCCCTCCCGTGGAACCGGGCGTATACATGGCCGTTTGTGTTGGCGTCATTGATTTGGGCGAACAGTATTCGGAGAAGTTCAAGAATTACAGCAACAATGTGAAGCTGGTGTGGGAGCTTGTGGGCGAAACCTGCACCATTGACGGTGAGGAAAAGCCGCGGCAGCTCTCAAAGGACTTTACGTTTTCCACGTCCAAGAAGGGCAAGCTGCGCAGCTTTCTTTCTGCGTGGAACGGCAAGGACTACACCGACGATGAATTTCAGAATTTAGAGATCTTCGATCAGGTGGGCAAGGCCTGCCAGCTGCAGGTATCTCTCAGCGAGAACAAGGAGTATTCCAATGTAACCAACATCATGGCGCTGCCGAAAGGAGTAGCTGCCCCCACGACAGATACGCCACCAATCTTATGGGATATGGAGCATTGGGACGATGCCGTCTTTGATACGCTTCCGGCATGGACGCAGGAGCAGATCAAGAAATCCACCGAATACCAGAAGGATCATGCGCCGGCTGATCCGGTAACGGTGGAGGGGGCCGCCAGAGCGGCGGCAGCGGCTCCGGATCCGGCTGATGGAGGGTGCCCCATATGACCTTTCAATCGCTGGCCAGCTCGTCCCACGGAAACGCCTACATTGTCAGCGACGGAGATACCCGCATTCTTTTGGAGTGCGGGGTCTCCTATCGGAAGCTTCAAAAGCTGTCGGGATTCCGGTCTACAGATTTTGATGCCTGTCTGGTAAGTCACGAACATAAGGACCACAGCTATTGCGTTCGGGACATTATTAAAAATGGGATCCCGGTGTACATGAGCGACGGCACCGCGGAGGCGCTGGATCTATGGGACGTGGAAGTCATTTCAGATCGAGTTTTAACTACGATCGGCACGCTGGATGTGGTGCCGTTTGCTACATTCCATGATGCAAATGAGCCGCTTGGCTTCCTGATCCGGAGCAAAAAGGATGGGGAATCATTGGTATTTGCAACGGATACCGTGAATCTTCCCTACAAATTTGAGCACGTCAACCTGCTTGCAGTTGAAGCGAACTATGATCCTGGCATTCTCAAACGATGTGAGAAAATGCCGGAAAAGGTACGGCACCGAATCACAAATTCGCACATGGAAATTGGGCGGCTGTGCGAGATCCTTGGCAGAATGGATCTGGCTGAGTGCCGGGAAATCTATCTGCTGCCCCTCAGTGACGCTACCAGTCATGAGGGGCATTTTATCAATCGGGTATGCCGGGTAGTGCCAAACGGTATCCGGGTATCTGCATGCGGAAGGGAGTGACATAACAATGATGCCATGGATTCAGGTATATTCCAACCTGCCCGGGCACAAGAAGCTGTACGCGCTGTCCAAGGCCTTGGGAATCAAGCGGAAATATGAAACGGTTGGCATTATTGTATCCCTGTGGCTGTGGGCAGCCAAGAACGCCCCGGACGGGGATATTACGGATTTCCCTGTGGAAGCGCTGGAGGATGCGGTACCCGGATTTCGCGGCCTGCCGAAGCTGTATACAGCGCTGCTGGACACCGGGTGGCTGGATCAGACAGAGGATGGCCGTATCGTATTTCACGACTGGGAAGAGTACGCAGGGCTCCTGATGGACGCACTGGACAACCAGAAAAAGAAGACGCGCGAACGTGTCAGAAAATACCGTGCTGGGAAGTCTGGGAAACGTAACGGCAACAATCCTTCTAAAGAAGAAGCTGACGTGTGTAACGTTACAGGTAACGTTACAGAAACGTTAAGTAACGCCCCTACCAGACCAGACCAAACCAGACCATATAACAACGACGTTAAGAGAAAAGCGCGCCGCAGATTACTACCGGGAAACCGTTACCGGCATGCTTTCGGAGCGCTCCGCGCAGGAGCTGGATCAGTTCGTCGAGGCTATGGGGGATACGGTCTGCATCCGTGCCATGGAGATGGCCATGGACAATGGGAAGACAAGCTGGAGCTATATTCGAGCCATACTGTCTAACTGGCAGTCAGCGGGTGTCCATTCTGTGCAGGACGTGGAATTCATGGAAAGCCGGAGAGCGGCACAGAGGTCTGATGGGGACTCAGCAGCGGCGCCCGGCGGGGCGACAGCAGAAGATTTGGCAGCCAATGAGCAGCTGAAAAGGTTCCTAAAAGAGCTGAAGGAGGGGTGATAAGCAAATGACCTACACAGAGATGGCAAAGCTCCAAGCCATGCCCTATGAGGCAAAAATCCGGTATGCAGAGATGCAGGCCAGGGATTTCTACAACGACTGTCACAAGCTCTATGTGGACAGCAGAAACCATCTGGTGACCTTCAACAGTCAGGAAGCTCTATGGGAAGCGCTGGACAATGGGAAAGCATTTCCCTTGCAAAATCATATCTCTGTGGGAGGGCTGGACAGCATCACGCTTTTGTGCTTCCTCAGAAATTTAGGGTATTCGGAGGAGGAAATTCCGGCAGTTTCTGTTTCTTCGCTGGAAGACAAGGGAAATCAGGAAGTACATAAGCAGCTGGGCGTAATTCCGATCAAGCCATACAAGTCCAAGGTGCAGGTGATCCGGGAATTTGGATTCCCCGTAATTTCCAAGGCCAAAGCCAAGAAAATTTCGTACCTCCAAAATCCGGACAGCGAAAAGCAGACCTTTATTCACGCCATTATGACCGGAGATATGGGGGAGCAGGGGCATTTTGAACATTCTGACAAAATTAAGCTGCCAGACAAATGGCTGAAATTATTCGGCGGGAATTACCAGAGCCACAGGCCGGATCTCAAATGCCTGACAGCCCCATTCAAGGTCGGGGCGGACTGCTGCCTCTGGATGAAGGAAAAACCATCGGACGATTGGGCCAGAAAACACCACAGCGTTCCCTATCTTGGCTTGATGGCCTCAGAGGGCGGTCAGCGGGAACATGGACTGGTGAAAAACGGGTGCAATTACTTTGGAAAATCTACCATAAGATCCTGCCCGTTCAATATTTTTACCCGGGACGATCTCCTGCATCTGGCAGTAGATCTGAAGGTGCCGGTGCCGAAAGCCTACGGAAAAATCGTATATGAAGACGGACATTTCAAAACCACTAGAGCACAGCGGACAGGCTGCTCCATGTGCGGTTTCGGGATCCACATCGAAAAGCGGCCCCACAGATTTGACCGCCTGCGGGAGGATAATCCGAAGGAATGGGAATTCTGGATGTACAGATGCTGTACCGATGAAAAAACCGGTGAAAAATACGGCTGGGGCAGGGTGCTGGACTGGATCGGAGTCCCTTGGGAGGATGAATATATCGACTGGGGGAAGGAACAGACCAGCCTTTTTGACAAGGAGGACGTATGAAATTATCATGGACAATTTTGCCGGGGGCGGCGAAGAACACATCAGACCATGAAAGAATTAAGCGATGATATTGCGGTATGAAGGAGGAACATATGGACTGGAAACGAGAGGCAAAAGACAAACTCAGAAACTACAGTGCCCGGAGAACAGCGCTGGAGAATATCCCGGAGGAGATCCGGCGCCTTGAAGCAAGAGCCACCGGGATTCGGAGCGCTTCGGCAGACGGCACCCCTGTTCGCGGTGGCGGGAATGGCAGAGAAGATATGCTGCTCTCGAATATTGCAGAACGTGATGAACTGCGCCTGCAGCTCAAAAACGCGCAGAAATGGGTAGAGAATGTGGACAGGGCCATGATGACCCTGTCGGCAGAAGAGCGGCTGGTACTGGAACGCCTGTATATCTATCCGGCTATGGGCAATGTAGACCGGCTGTGCGGAGAGCTGGGGATTGAGAAATCCGCAGTTTATGAGCGGAGGGATAAAGCGCTGCGCCGCTTTACACTTGCGTATTATGGCGCTGTGGAATCCTGAAAATCCGGAAAAAAACCGGAAGATTTCTCAAAGCCGATATGCTATACTGTCATCGTCCGAAGTATGGTTACGGGGACACCTCCTAAACCGGGCGCAGCGCCGGGGAACTGCTGCCAAGTATCGAGCACCCACACCTTTACGGGCCGTGGGTGCTTTTCTATGCCGGGGCGTGGTGGCCACAGGTCTTGTCCTTTCGCCTGCGGCGGCGGTTCGATCCCGCCCCCCGGCACCAACCTATCTATCACAAAGGCGGTGAGCACATTGTGGCAAGCGGCAAGTATCAGCGGTGGCTGGAGCCTGATGGGCTCCTGCTGTTGGAGGGATGGGCCAGAGATGGACTGACAGAAGAGCAGATCGCTCACAACATGGGGTGCGCATACTCCACACTCCGAGACTGGAAAGACAAGTATCCGGCACTTTCGGCAGCCCTAAAAAGGGGCAAGGAAGTTGTGGACATTGAGGTGGAAAACGCTCTGCTGAAGCGGGCCATGGGCTATGACTATGTGGAGGAACGTATAGAGGTCAGCGACAGCGGGAAGCGGAAAGTGATCCAGACTACAAAGCACATTGCCGGTGACACTACGGCGCAGATCTTCTGGCTGAAAAACCGGCGTCCGGATAAATGGCGGGACAAGCCCATGCCAGCTGCTGAGGGTGATGAGGTGACTATCATTGATGACCTGTAGATTATCTGAGGTAATCGGACCTGCATACCGTGAGGTGCACCGGGCGGTTAAAGCCGGTGACTATACGCAGTTCGTCCTTGCCGGTGGGCGCGGCAGCCTCAAAAGCTCCTATGTGTCAGCTGAGGTAATCCTACAACTGATCCAGCACCCGGATATTCATGCGGTGGTGCTGCGCAAGGTTGCCAACACCCTGCGTAAGAGTGTATTTGCACAGTACCAGTGGGCGATTGACAAGCTGGGGTTGACCGACAAGTTTCTTGCTACCGTTTCCCCTATGGAGTTGACCTATCTCCCCACCGGACAGAAGGTGCTATTCTTCGGGACGGACGACCCGGCAAACCTCAAATCAATCAAGGTGCCATTCGGGTACATTGGGGTTTTGCACTTTGAGGAATGGGATCAGTTTGCTGGTTTGGAGGAGACGCGCAATATCGAGCAGTCCGTCCTCCGTGGCGGTGCTATTGCGTTGGAGTTCAAGACTTTCAACCCGCCGAAGACACGGGACAATTTCGCAAACCGGTACATTCTCCAGAGCAAGCCGGGGCAGCTGGTTCACAAGAGCACCTATTTACAGGCTCCTCCAGGTTGGCTGGGTCCGCGCTTTATTGCTGACGCAGAGCATTTGAAGGACACCAATTACCCGGCCTATGAGCATGAGTATCTGGGCGTTGCCAATGGCAGCGGCGGACAGGTTTTTGACAACCTAGAGATCCGGGCGATCACCTCGGCAGAGATCGGCGGCTTTGACCGGATCTACAACGGCATAGACTGGGGCTATTATCCTGATCCATGGGCGTTCAATCAGATGCACTATGACACTGGGCGGCGCATATTGTACATTTTCGGGGAGCTGACTCGCAGAAAGGCCGGCAACCGCGAGACAGCGGATGCGCTGCTTGAGTACGGGATCACCGGCACTGACCGGATCACCGCCGACAGCTCCGAAAAGAAGTCGGTACAGGACTACCGGGAATATGGGCTGGACTGCCGCGCGGCGCTCAAAGGTCCCGGCAGTGTGGACTATTCCCACAAATGGCTCCAAGCACTGACCAAGATCGTGATCGATCCAGACCGCTGCCCGGATACGGCGGCGGAATTTTTGAACTATGAATATGACCGGGATAAGTCGGGCGAAGTAATCTCAGGCTATCCGGATCGCAATAACCACCACATTGACGCAGTGCGATACGCTATGGAGTCGGTGTGGAGAAAACGGGGTGAGTAACTATGTGGCTGTTTGATAAGCTGTTAAACCGCAATCAGACGGGTATCTGGGATGAAGCAGATATATCGCTCCCCATGGCTGGAGCTATTACAAAGTGGCTTAATGCGTTCTATAACAATCCGGATTGGTGCAACAACCAGGTTCGCTTGTCGGGCCTTCCGTCCACCATCACCGGCTTTGTTGCTACGCTGGTCACCAATGAGCTTTCCGTCTCCTGCGGAACCAGTGCAAGGGCGAAATATATGGAAGAACAGCTGCAGCCGCTGCTTCTGAAAATGCACAACGCGGTACAGCTGGCCGCAGCAGGCGGTCAGATCATCATTCGTCCATTCATACAAAACGGGAAGTTCTATTTTGATCTGGTGCAGCCGGGGCGCTTCTTCCCGACACGGTTCAACCCGGATGGACGTGTTATGGCAGGGTATTTTGCGGATTACCGCACTGTGAAAAATCGGGATTATGTACGCATTGAGCGCTTCGACTGTGATGGAGAGAAGATGACCGTCACCAACAAGGCATATCGCACTGACAGCACGGTAATGGGCGCGGAGGTGCCGATGTCTACGGTCCCGCAGTGGGCGGAGCTGGAGCCGGAGGTGACGATGAACGGTATTCGGCAGCCCCTTTTCGGCTGCATTCAGATGCCCTTTGCCAACACTGTGGATGACGCTTCCCCGCTGCCTGTGAGCATCTACGCCAACGCCATGGACAGCATCATGGAGTTTGACAAGACCTACTCTGAAATGCTCTATGAGCTACACTCTGGACGGCGGAAAAGCATTGTGGAGAAGCAGGCCCTTGTACCTATGCCGCAGGAGCCGAAGAAGCGTGGAAAGTTCTTTCGATATTTTGACCCTACTTCCGATGTTTACATTCTGGATCCAGCGGAGCAGGCCAAGCCGTTTCAGGACTATTCCCCTTCCATCCGCACGGCGGAGTACATGACCGGTCTCAAGGCCATCCTGCACATGGTGGAAAACCAGTGTCACCTATCCCCCAGCACGCTGGCAATTGACGAGCGCACCGGCGCGGTGACTGCAACGCAGATCATATCCCAGGATCGCACCACCTATAACACCTGCGCTGCAATCCAGCAGCAGGGAGTTACACAGGGGCTTCTGGACGTGGTATATGCCATGGATAAAATGAGCTACCTGTACAATTTGGCTCCCGCCGGTGAGCTGACCCCGGCGGTCACCTACGGCGACGGAATTTTTGAGGATACGCAGCAGGAGTTTTCCCGCCGGATGCAGATGGTTCAGGCGGATATTCTAAAGCCGGAGCAGCTGCTGGCGTGGTATTTTGGCGTGGATGTGGAAACCGCGCAGAAAGAGTACCTTGCGGAGCAAACCGAGGCCGTTGACCTGTTTGGAGGTGCGTAATGCTGTCCCCCGGCTATCTGGAAACGCTCCCCGATCCTGTGGTGGAGCTGATCCAGGAAATGGAGGACAAGATTCTGGCGCAAATGGCTATCCGGATCACCAAATACGGGTGGACAGACCAGAACCAGTGGGAAGCAGACCGGCTGGAGGCCATGGGCGTGATCCGCAGCGATATCACACGGATTCTGTCCCAGTACACCGGCATGACGGAGGACACCATACGGGAGATCGTAACGGACGCAGGACGGGAAACCGTCCGGCAGGATCAGCGGCTCTATGAAGCCGCCGGGGTATGGTCGGACAAGGCCATTGACCGGGATGCCATGAACCAGATCATAACCGCCGGACTGACCCGCACACAGAGAACTTTCCGCAACCTCACCGGCACACTGGCAAAGGAAACCGCCAAGGCGTTCACCCGCGCCATGGATTCGGCATGGCTGGCAGCTGCCACCGGTACCATTGACCCGAAAACCGCAGGGCGCAGAGCCATCAAGGAGCTGTGTGCCAAGGGCATTCAAACCGTCCGCTATCCCAGCGGTCACACCGACCATGTGGAGGTGGCGGTGCGTCGGGCGCTGGTTACCGGCATCAACCAAAGCGCGCTGGCGGTGCAGGACGAGCTGCTGGATGAGCTGGGCGGTGACCTTGTGGAAACTACCGCCCATTCGGGAGCCAGACCGGAGCACGCTCTGTGGCAGGGCAAGGTATTCTCCAGATTCGGACGGACACCGGGCTATCCAACGCTGGCAGCCGGAACCGGATACGGCACTGTGACCGGCCTCGGCGGTGCGAACTGCCGCCACAGCTACAGCCCCTTCTTCCCCGGCTATGAACCAGCCTATTCCGACGATATTCTCAAGGAGTACAACCGGAAGGTATGCACCTACAACGGCAAGGAGCTGACGGAATACGAAGCGTCCCAGCAGCAGCGCTATTTTGAGCGCGGCATCCGCCGGTGGAAACGGGAATATACCGCACTGGATGCAGCTGGTGAAGATACCACAGAGGCCGCTGTAAGGCTCAAACAGTGGCGGGAGAAGGAAGCGGACTTTCTAAAGCAGACGGGGCGCAGACGGGATTCCAGCCGGTCTCAGATGGGCGGTTTTGGACGGAGCGAAGCCGGAAAGGCGACGTGGAAGGCAAGGAAAAACACATTGACAGATGCTGCGGGTCATGTGATAATGAAAGTAAGCAAAACGACCTCTAAAGCGACCCCAAACCTGATAACTCAGGTTGCTTCCAAGAAAGACGGTATTTCCCGGAATTATTACGATAAGTCTGGGCAGTGGATAAAGCAGATTTCAAACAACAATCATGGCAACCCGAAAAAACATCCGTTCGGCAAAAACGGAGAGCATGCCCACGATGTTGTGTGGAAGGATGGGAAAATTGTGAGCCGCAAGGTCAGAGAACTTACTGAGCAAGAAAGAAAGGACAATGGTGACATTCTATGAAGCCGGATGCACTTAGGGATTGGATTGACAGCCTTACGGATGATATTGAGTTCCAATACAAGGGGCTTTGGGGCGTTATCTGCCCATTTACCCGCTCTGAGATATCTCTGTGTTATAACGGACACGAGCTGACTGTGGACTCTGTTGAAAAGGCGATGTCTACACCGTTTATCGCGGGCCATTCATTGAATGAACTTTCAACAGAAATTCAATTCGGATAACCGCCTTTCTTTGGAATGGCGGTTTTTCCATACCCAATTTCATATAACCGGGCCTGCATCCTTCGGGGTGTGGGCTTTTGTTATACCATTTCACCGGGTGCCGGGTGGGACGCGGCACACCTGCGCGGGGATCGCAACCCCGGTAAATATCAGCGGAGCAGGCAAAGGAGAACCGAATGAAACGCGACTATCTCAAAAATTTGGATATCGGCGGCGGCACTCACCTGTCTGACGATCTCATTGAGCAGATCATGGCAGAGGACGGCAAGGCCAAGGCCGAGATGCAGAACACCATCGCCACCTTGACCACTGAGCGGGACGGCCTGAAAACCCAGCTCAGTGACGCCAACGCCGCAATCCAGTCCTACAAGGACATGGACATTGAGGGTATCAAGCAGTCGGCGGCGGACTGGGAAACCAAGTATAACACCGACACGCAGGCGCTCAAAGATCAGCTGAAAGGCGTACAGTACGCCCATGCGGTGGAGAACGCCGTGGGCGGGATGCGCTTTACCAGCGAATCCGCGAAAAAGGCATTTGTAGCCGACCTGACCGCCAAACAGCTGCCCATTCAGGAGGGCAAGCTGCTGGGTCTGGAGGACTTCACCAAGGGCTACAAGGAGGCCGATCCGGGCGCATTTGCGTCCGCAGAACCCACACCCACCTTCACCACTGGCGGTGGGCAGAAATCTCAGGCCGGGAACGCCTCCGAGGCTTCTCTCCGGGCGGCATTCGGCCTAAAACCTTAAAGGAGGAAAACAATTATGGCAAACTCTATTTCTCTTGCGCAGCAGTTCGTCCCGCTTCTGGACGAGAAGTACCAGATGGAATCCCTGACCTCTGATCTGGACGGCGCTGCCGATCTGGCACGGCAGGGTGCCAACGCCAACGAGCTTATCATCCCCATTATGACCATGCAGGGACTTGGCGACTACAGCCGCAACAGCGGTTATGTGGACGGCGACGTTACCCTGACCAACGAAACCGTTACCTGCAACTTTGACCGTGGCCGCAGATTCACCGTGGACACCATGGACAACGTGGAGACTGCCGGTATCGCATTCGGTCAGCTGGCGGGTGAGTTCATCCGTACCAAGGTGGTGCCGGAGCTGGATGCATTCCGCTTTTCGCAGTACGCTTCCGCCGAAGGTATCAGCACCACCACCGGGGCTACCCTGTCCACCGGCGACGCCGTTATCAAGGCCCTGCGTGCGGCAACAACCAAGATGGACGAGGACGAGGTGCCGATGGAGAACCGCTATCTCTACATCACCCCCACCCTTCACGGTCTGATTCAGGACATGGACACCACCAAGAGCCGGGAGGTTCTGTCCCGGTTCGCAAAGGTTGTAGACGTGCCGCAGACTCGCTTCTACACCGCCATTACCCAGAAAAATGGCAAGGTTACCGTGACCGGTGAAACCGGCAAGGAGACCACCGACGACCAGTCGGCAGGCGGCTATGTCAAGGCGGACAGCGCCAAGGAGATCAACTTCATGGTGATCCAGAAGAGCGCCGTAATCCAGTTCCAGAAGCACGTTGCGCCCAAGATCATCAGCCCGGAGCAGAATCAGGATGCGGACGCCTACAAGTTTGGCTATCGCAACGTGGGCATTGCCAAGACCTACAAGAATAAGGCCGCTGGTATCTACCTGCACACCAAGGCATAAGCGGAGGTGATGCGGCATGACGCTCAATGAGCTGATTTCCGGCTACACCGCCGACGGCGGCAAGCTGTCCGGGGATGATCTCCGGGCGGCAAGCCGCACCGCATGGCGCTGCCTCTATGACCGGACGTTTGGGCGGGTGTACAGCAGCGACGACCACGGGGAGCTGATCCAACAGTGCTTTAACGAGCTTGTGGGGGTCATCTGTCAGCGCGGAGGCGGCACCCTCGCTTCACAGAGCGTCGGCAGCTGGAACCAGTCCTATGTGGACGGAAGCGGCGGACAGACGGATGATCAGGTTTACGCCGGGATCATCCGTCAATGGCTGGGAAACACCGGCCTCTTGTATCGGGGGTGGGGGACGTGATGCTTACCCAGACGGTGACCATTTACAACCGGTATGGGACCGATCATCCGACTAAATGGGGGCGCAGGGTGCTCCATGGGGTGTACTGGCGCAGCGGTGCTGGTACATCCCTCGGTGTGACCGGGGTTACTGGCGGGCAGCTGGAATGTCTGCTGATCCTCCCAAATCGGGACGGGTATGTTACGCCCGCCGCATATGCCGCTGCTGAGAATCATGACGATATCTGGACGATACAGCCCGGAGATGCCGTGGTCCCCGGTGAAGGACCTGATGGGGAAATCACCGGGCCAATTCAAAAAGCTGTACCGGGGTGTAAACTGATCTCCAGCATTACTGACCACTGGTATGGCTCCACCATGGATCACTGGGAGGTGACGGCAAAGTGAATGTAAAAATCTC
>OLRG01001494.1_pt1 | contig 18690 bp, 12 predicted proteins | sample 1672331 | NCBI WGS metagenome assembly OLRG01 (sample SAMEA3136672, study PRJEB25190) | human gut metagenome
GGATCATTCAAAGCATGAACAGTGCCGGCGGAAGATGTCATGATAATGCACGCTGCGAAAGTATGTGGGGAATCTGCACCGCCAACGGCGGGCTGCCTCCGGCAGCCCGAAGAAAGCTCTACTATGATCATATCTTTCTCGCTGCATAATTCTTGTTCGAATAAAATGTGTCAAGTGATATTGACAAAACCAATAGTAGCTTTCGGTGACGGCATTCGTTCCGTTATCCATAAATATAACAAGGCTCTCAGAGTTGTTCTGAGGGCTTTGTGCTGTACATTACACCATCACTTAGTTTAATGGATCGAACTTTAAAAGAGATGTAATTTCTCTTTTTACTGCTCTTTTCAGTAAACAATACCGGATTTCAAGGAGTTTCATCACATTCTCTTTAGATCTCTTCTTTGCATCATCATATTTTAAGGCTTCTTTTATTTGATTATTTTCTTCCTCATCTTCTCCCACATATAAATTCAGCTGGGTCTTGACTGAGGTATCTATTTTTTTCAGATATAAAGAAACATCATCATCAGATATGCTATTGTTATCTTCGGCGACAATGTAAAGTAGATTTAATGGAGAATTACCATAAAATTTTGTATCAGTTCGCATCTTATTGTCTTTATACTCTGCCATTGAATTTAACGGGATTATGTGGTGAACCTGAAGTTTGTATTTCTTTTTATTCTCATCTGAATTATAAACATCATCTGTATACGCACTTATTGTTACACTGTAAGAACTGTCTTTATCCCTAGCAGAAAAATTAGGATAATAGCAAGACAGATAGTACTGTAAAATAGCGTTTTTAACAGATCCTTTCGGCGGTTCTCCATCCTTGATAAGTAACTTGTCCATGTCTGAAAATCCAACGTTTTCAAAAACACGTTCTTGAATAGAAGAAATCCAATTGACAATACTGGAATTACGATAATCATTCAAACCTTCAAGTAATCTATGAAGATGAGCGATAAACTGGGAATTCTGATCCTTATCAAATTCTCCAGAAAACATGATTGCCCAATACCAAGCCTCTATTAATTCGTGAATTTTATTATCGTTAAAGAACTCGTCGTTCATAAACAAAAATGATATAATTGATAACACATGATTATATGGAATATCATTTATTGCCTTAACTCCGCATCTGTTTTTCAAGAAATATAAAGCTCTGTCAATACCATTACAGCTAAGTTCAAAACAGTCATATATCTGATCCTTATCAAGATCTAACTTTGCTTTTCTCTTGGCATTCTCCATTGTGATTTTTGTCAAGTCAATGAACAATGCCCCAAATGGAACGGTATTTGAACTTTCAGTCGTCATAACCGCATTTGCATATAGTGACATGATATTCAGAAAAACATCAATGTATTTTGAATTTAGAAAGTCTTCTTTTTCAATACATTTACAGTTCTTCAAATATGTTTCTTTTATGTAAGCCGCTTTTGTATTAGAACGCGTATCAACATAATTGTACTTTTTGATTTCATCGTCTTTTAGGAGTGGTTTGTTTATAATTGAAAGAATTTTATCTTTAAAATCCTTATTATCTTCATGTAATGATGCTCTGGCGATAACCAAATCAAAAATGCTTAGGCTTACACCGCCTTTGTTAAGATTCTCGTATATATCAATAGCTCTTTCGCGCTGAGACTTCTTAACTTCAATAATTGACATTATCTGATAAAGATTATTAAGACATGAAATGAGGTATGTCTTTAAGTTATTAGCCCATTCTTCAGCAAGACTGTTTATTTTTTCTTCAAATTCCTCATTTCTTTCCGCTCCAGTTTCAATTGCAGCCGAGTACTCAGTGTAATTTCTATCATCAAGAAATTCTTTAGCAAAATCATCCTTAAGATCATCTGTTTCGTTAGCTGAGAATAATGAACAGATGGTTTCTTTATAATCCTTGGCAATCTCACTTATTATTTTTCCAAGTGTTGTTTTATCCTTTGTAATCAAATAAAGAGGGATATAGAATAAATTACCGGATTTTGTACACCAATCTATAAGCTCTTTTGATTCTAAGCCTTTTGTTTTTGATTTATAGTATGGGTTAAAAGGCTTGTCTGCTGTTTTACCTGTTCTTGCATAATTCCTGAACTCAATTCTTTCTTTTATGTCGCCAGCAATGAATTCAGGGTAGCTATCAAATTTATCTGCTTCATAAGGGAATGAAAGCTTTTTTGCACCAAAATAAATAGCATCATCTGTCAATTGCTCATATTTAGGAAATGTAAGAAAGAATCTTCTTTTAAGCGAGGGTGAAAGAATTGTTTGTTTGCTTTTTTCTTCAACTTCATATATTACGTCGGAAAAGGCACAAGCCAAAACAGTTGTTCGCTGTTGACCATCAAGCAGATAGTCTATAACCCGAGGATAAGAGTCGACCGTATATGTTTCTTTCATTCCTATTTTTCTTACAGCAAATTCATTAGAGTCTCCCTCTAATAAGAGGATACTTCCAATAGGCATTTTAGATAATACAGAACAAATCAGCGATATCTGTCTTTCATCCTGTTTCCAAACAAAACTACGTTGAAAGTCCGGAAGAAGTATTTCATCACTTTTGATTTTTTCAATTATGGAAATCAAAGAAAAATTATCCATTTTCATTTAAACTACACCTCACTTTTTTAATCTTTTATAGTACTCTTTTATTATAGAATCAGCAATTGTCCGTATTCTTACAGCATCTGATATACATAATGAATCCCATAGATTAGGCAGCATAGAAATCGTTCCGCTATCCTTATCAACAACAAAGTATTTAATCAAACATGATCTGCCTAATGGATTAAAAAGAATCAACGTTTTAACATCCTTTTTAGTAGGTGTCGATTTAGCGAATATGCTGTCGCTTCGTTCAACATCAAGCCCTGCTTCTTTCCTTTTGCTGTAAAACATTATAAAATAGTCAGCAATAGAATCAAGATCAGCAACACCTTTTTCGTTTGTGGATCTTAGAAATGCTAATACAGTAACAGGCATATAAGTAGTTTGTATCCTTGCTTTGCTTAAATCGGAGATAAAACAATCTTTAACTAGGTTTCCTGGCATATTTGCAAGTTCTAATTGCTGAGAATTATACTGTTTAACTCTATCAGATATTCTACTGTCGTGCTTTTGTTTTGTGATTTGATTAATTTCTTTATTGTCCTGACTGTTGGATAGTCGCAATTCAATTGCTTCAAGAATATCATCAATGAGGATCAATGGAACGGATTCTTCAATCAGTATTCTAGAAATATCGGAATCAGAAATACCGTTGTTGGCTTCCTTGAAAGCTACTATCTTTTCTATTATTCTATCATAATTATCCACGTTACCCTCCTCAATAACCTCGCTTATTCTTGAAAACTATTATTCAAACTTGCTGCAATATTCTTTTATAGCATCCACATCAACTGAACCCTCTCTTGCATTAATTTCATCAAGGAAATCATACAGATTAGTCACAAAATCAGAAGGAAGAGTTGAGTTATCAATTATCTTTTCATAAAGAATATCTACTCCGCCACGCATATAACTATAAAATAACTCTTCATCTTCTTTAGAAAAGTTGTTTCCCAAAGCTTTTTTAATTCTCTCTGAAACATCTGGCTGACTTTTTTCATCCAATAACATTATAGTTCTAAACACGAACATAATATCAGCGTTGTTTTTCATAAGAATATCACCAAATACAGCTCTTTCCTCATCAAAAGATCTGTCAAGAGGTTCAGCTCGCTGGTATGAGAAGCCTATAATTGGTGCTACAAGGTAGACATCATAACTTCTTGCGAAAATCTGATCACCAGCTTCATTGTAGGATGAAGATAACGCTCTTGCTCTTGCAGCGTGTCTGCCCTTAAAATTAAACTGTTTATCAAACATCAAAAGCCTCCTTGATCTCAGTTTCAACAGATGTAACCTTCCTGAATAAATAGCTGCTTCCTATTTTTCCGGAAAGATGTTCGTGAGCAATTTCGCCATCTGTATCTTTTATAAATATGATGACCTGTTCACAAATTTCAGGAATAGTATCACATACTGTTTTAATTCGTTTTTTATCAAATGCAGATAATGGAGCATCCATAACAAGGGGATAAGGCTCAGTTGTGAGTTTCTTCTCTTTCTTATCCTGCTCATATTTTTTTGCAGTTTCAATAACTCCGGTGATAAAAGCAAAAACAACAGATATACTCTGAGAAGTTGAGGTTTCCACTTCATCCTGAAGGTTTTGTACATCGTTTACCCTTATCTTAACATTGTACTTGGAGTCTATATTAAGCGATAGACCTTCCGAGTATATGTTTAAGAATATCCTGTTGATACACTCTTCAAGATATTCACGAACGCCTTTTTCATAGGATGAATATTCCTTTTCTATGTAATCATATGCAGCCTCAGCATACGAACGGTATATAGCTATTTTTTTGTTTGTTTCATCCTGTAAAGAAAGCTCTTTTCTTCTGGAATCTTTGATCTTGATTTCACTTTCAATTTCATTGATCCGAGTAATGATTTTCCTGATTTCCTGCTCATCGTTATCTTGCTTTATTTTAATAGTACGCTGCTTTAATCGGAGCTGTTCAATATCCTTAACATTATCTAACTGCGCATCATAGTTTTCAATATCTAACCTTAAATCATCTATCGTTTCAATATTTTCCGTATCACTACGCAGCTTGTTAGCAACATACTCATAAAGGTCAGATGTTCCAGTAATTCTTGCTCTTCCTTCCGTTATATATGAACCGATCATATTACCAAAAGATTTTGGCGGAATGTAGTTGAGCAGGAGATTCAGCTCTTTTTCTTCGGGTGAACCATCCTTTATTTCTGTACCACAGATACATCTATGATGCTTGAAAATGTAGTCTATTGTTTTATCGTCAATAGACGGAACGCCTTTATCGACCACATCTGTTTCAGCAAGCATTTTTATTGCCCTTGCGATTAGATGCTGAGAAAAATAATTTACTCCATCTTTACTCAAATGCGAGAAAATGTCCTTTGCAGAATTATCAACAATTTGACTGAGTCGTTCTATTTTTCTTTCTGCCTCTGCTTTCTTTTTGGCAATTTCTTCGCCTTCTTTGTTTTTTACGATTTGCTCAGTAAGTTTATCATATTCTTGCTGAATAATTGGTTTAGCAGTTTCCAGCTCATCTTTACGATTGTTCAATCCCTGCATCTCAATTTCCAAAGCAGATATCTCTTCGGTCAACCTTGATACACTTTCATTTCCTGAATCGGAATACTGTTTATTATACTTACCAAGAACAGTATCGCTTCTCATCCTGCCTTTATCTTTCTTTGGGTCACTCTTTATATGAATAAGCGCATTGAGATAACTATCAAGTCCGAGGATCCGTCGAACTGCTTCTGCAAATTCATCACTTTTACCAGATTGTATTTCAGCGCTCATTTTTTCAACACGTTCACCGTCAAAAAGAAAATATCTTGAAAGCTCTCTGGGAAGGATGCCATCAATAGTTTTATTTAGTTTATTCTCTGATTTAATAGTCTCAGTCTGCCCATCTTCTTTTTTATAAGTTAGAATACATTCTGAGAAACGTGGTTTGATTATGTCTCCGAGTAGATCCTTTTTATAAACTAAAGAACGCTTCAGGGTATACTCAATATCTCCGTGAACAAATACTAATTCAACAAATGTTTCTGCTGTATCAGTATTTGTCATTTCTGCCTTCTTTGATTTTGAGAAAATATCCTGATCCTTAAAATCTGTTCTTCCATACAGGCACCATGTAAATGCTTGAGCAAATGAAGTTTTGCCTGTACCATTATCGCCCATAATGATAGTTACATTCTTTACATGATCAGTTGAAAAAGTTACAGTCGTTTTTTCTTTGAACTGTCTGAAATTCTGTAGTGTTATTTGCTTGAAATACATTCTACTTCCTCCTGTATGATCTTAATGATCTTATCTGCCATTTGACTGTCAGACAATTCCTTAGACTTGTTATTCTTTGCCTCTGATGTTATTATACGATAAACTATCGTTTTTATCTTTTTCTCATCTAAAGTGTTATATCCCGTATCATTCATAATAATCGAACTCCTCTACAAATGAGTAATCCTCTTCTTCTATACCATATTCTTCTCTGATATCATCAAGTATTGCATTGCTTTCCACATAATTGTCAGCAAGTCTTGCAAATTCAAATGCACGTGCAAGCTCGTTTTTGACCATAGTAATTGTTAAATTCTTGCTTTCATCAGTCATATATATCGATGAACCAAGAGGCTTAGGAAGGGTGATAAAATCGTAAATTTCAGCATATTCTTTACCTTCAGCCAAACGTAGAACACGTCCACGCCTTTGAATGTATTCTTTTGGATTTGTAGTACTTGCAAGAATAAAAGCCGTTTTTATACTTGGTATATTAACACCTTCATCCAAACACTTTATTGCAATTAATGCCTGAAGATTGTCACCGCTTGCAAATTCACTTTTAAGAAGTTCACGTTTTTCAACGTTTTCCTTAGAAGTAAACTGTGATACTCTCATTCCCAATTTATTGCCAAGCATATCAGTAACTGCGTCTATTTGACGAGTTTCTTCTTCATACACTTCAAGTTTGTCTCGTGTATAATCTGGAAGTGAAGCCGAACCACAATAGACGAGAATATTATACTTATCTTTATATAGTCCGATTTCCTTAAGCAATGCCTGCAGTTTGCTTTCGGCAGCAGCTACAATTCTTGAGCGAGCCATGGCAAGTTTCTTGCCTTTTTCGTTTAGCTTATATGTACCATCTTTAGCTTTTACAAGGCACTTTTGCATTGATTTGGATATGTTTGAGTACTTATTAAGTTCATCGTCATTAAGGCTAACGATAATGGGATAATACTTATACCTTGTAAGTTTCTTCTCCTTAATTGCTCTTCCGAGATCGTATGATATGCATTTATCTCCAAAGTAATCATACAACTTCTTTGTGCCTGTAGGATCTCCATATCGATCGAGCGTTGCAGATAATGCAAGGCGATACTGAAAATTGCCATTCAACAGCTCGCTCAAGTATCTTGCACCGAAATTATGTGCTTCATCAACAACAAATAAACATTTTCCTCTTATTTTAGAAATGGTGTTTTGAACGTACTCCGAGGAATAGGTGGCATTTGTACAGATAAAACAAAAGAAGTCCTTGCCACGAACATTTAGCTTTTGATTCCTTATAGCTGATTCAAGTCTGTTTTTCCAGTTTTTCTGAGTCGATTCACTATATCCTATGATGGGACTAATATTGAATTTTTCAAGATCTTCGACCCACTGTTCAACAAGATGTTGATATGGGCATACAATTATTACAGCGAGTTTCCCGTGAAATTCATCACTAATCCTAACGATTGATCCAAGAGCTGTTATTGTTTTTCCAGTACCTGTTGCCATATCGAATATGCCTTGAAAACCATGAGAAGCCCATGTATCAATAGCTTCTTCTTGATAATCATAAAAAGGTGGCTTATCAGGTCTGCAAGGTAATTCCGAATGAGTCTTGCGCTTTTTAAGAATCGTTGGTACTGGAGGAAATTCTGTTTCAAATGTATTATAATCTATATCGCTCTTTTTGTATTTTTCGATTATTACTTCATTTAATTCCGGGAAAGAAATAACTTCGATACCTGGTTCTGAATCATTCCAAATGGCGGTAAAAGCATTTCTCTTTTTATTTACACGCTCATTTTCAAATTCATTTGTCCAAGAACGAAAAACATCGATTGCTTCATAGTTTACGTTTATTGCTGTATTCGTTTCATTCATAGAGCCAGAAAAAGCAATCGTATTTCCACAAGAATCTGTTATTAATCCAAGTTTTTCATGATACATTCCAACCTGACGATCATTATCACAAAAAGCAATTTTTATATCTAGAAAACCATCTTTGATAAGATTAGCAAGTAAGTTTAGTCTTTCCTGCTCGAACTCATTTTCAGGTTCTTTCATCTCTTTGTTCAGAACTGATTTTATTACATCATCACGCTGTTTGTATCCGGCTTTTATCGCTGCTATGTCATCATCAGTCAGATATGGTGACGCAACTAGGCGAATTTTTCCACCATTCTTCACGAGCCCTTCTATCCCATATGAAGTATTTGAAAGAATAGTTGATGAAAAAAAGCCAACTGCACGATCATACTGAACTGCTTCACGTAATGCTGGAATTAAGAATTCACCTGATATATCCGTGAGTAATGAACGATATTCTGTTTCTATTTTAAGTTCACTTAATGGCATTTTTTACACCTCAATTCAGCTATTTTCTTCTATATAAGATAGGGCATCATCAAGCATATCGAAATCTTCATCAGTGTTAAAGTAACCAACACTAAATCTTACTGTTCCACTTGGAAATGTTCCATTAAATTTATGTGCAAGGGGAGCACAGTGTAATCCGCTTCTAAAAGCTATATTCATATTACTTAATACTTGTCCGATCTCATCAGGAGCATAATTATCAAATGAACATGAAACTACTCCCACCGAGAGTTTAGGATTATAAACTGTAATATTTTCATAAGAGCCGAGAATATCTAATAGTCGTTTATGATTACGCATCTCTTGCTCATAGATTGCATTAACTCCTGCTTTAAGCATCCACTCTATTGAAGCGTGCAATCCGGCAATTGCAGTTGTATTATGACTTCCAGCTTCATAGCGTATTGGTATTTCAGAAGGCATATCCTGATTAGCAGATTCTATTCCGGTCCCCCCTATGATAATCGGTTCAAGGTCATTGGGAAAATCAGTGATAAATCCTGAAATCCCAAGCGGACCGTATAAAGTTTTATGACCAGCAAAAACAGCATAATCAAATATAGTGCTGCTCAGATTAAGATCTATTAATCCTGAGCTTTGACATAAATCAGCAATGTTAATTGCGCCGTATTTTTTTGAAGTTAAGAAGAGTTTTTCAATAGAACATACCGCTCCAAAGACATTGCTGACATGGCTTGCAATAACACAGAACGGTTTTTTATCTTTAAACTGTCTATCAATATCTTCAATTTGTAATTCGTATGTTGTTTTATTAGCACTCAGTTCTATTATATTGAACGATGTAAACTTGTTGAGATAATGAAGCGTTCTTGTAACTGCATTATGTTCAAACGGAGTAATGTAAACATTAGCATTTACTGGGATCTTTATACCTTTTAATATTATGTTTAATGCTTCTGTTGCAGTATTAGTAAATACAACTTTTTTGTTAGTACAATGGAAAAGGCTTAAAAGAAGCTCTCGAGTTTCATCTGCAATATGACTTGCTTTTGATGATAACTTGTGTTGTCCTCTTCCCAAACTGACACCGCAACTTCTGGCAAACTCATCCATAGCCTGGTATACACACTCAGGCTTTGGAAATGTTGTCGCTGCGTTGTCAAAATATGCTATACGATCCATTAACTCACTTCCTGTTTACTATAAGCACATTTTTTTCAATATATCGATTAGTATCTGTCTCTTTTCGTTTTCGGAAATAGACTGTCCCATCTCATCAATAGCAGCTGTGATATCTTCATAAAGAAGATTAGCTCTAGAACTATATTCTACCTTATCAAAACTGCGCTCGATCTCCTTGCCATCTTCACCGACGAAAGTCATCTTAAATCTGCTTGCAGAGCTATTGCTGTAATCATGTTCCTCTGTATTATATCGCTCAATAGTCTCTTTGAAAGTTTGCAGACTATTCTGAAACTCAGCAGCAGTACTGTTATTCCAATCGTTAAGTTTCAATCCAGTCAAAGCTTTTCCTATTCGTTCGGCAAATGTTTTTTCATCGCTATTAACAGATTCTATAAGATTAAGTATTGAGTTTTCATTATTGTCAAAAAGATGTTGTATTGTTGTTTCATCTAATTTTTCATACCATTCATTCAATATCGACTGTAACGAAGCCGTATCATTGTTTCCAAAAGTATTCTTTATTGTGATTATTACGTATTTGGTAAGATCTGCTTTTCCTCCATCAAAAATGGATTTGGCTTCCTTTATTTTCTTGGCAAGTGCAGAACCGATTTCTTGATTAAATATAGCAGGCAGTTCTGCTAGCAGATAGTCTCTTGAATTAATATTTGGTTTCTTTAATGATTTAGGAAATGCAGAAACAGTCTTAGGTATTTTTTTACCATTAGAATAATAGCACTGCATATCTCTTGAGCATTTAGGAAGAGTAAGATACCATCTGTTTATAGCATTTAAGATGAATGCAAAACTATTTGATGCTCTTTCACTTTCCTCAACATGATCCGCAAAAAGTGTTTTTAATTGAGTAAGATACTGAGTTTTATTGTCATCCCAATCTTCCATTTGAACAGAATAAAGATATGGTTTATCGTTTATAGCGTTTAGCAGATCAGCTGTAAGACGAATTTCTTCACCATTCATTTTAAAAATGAGATCTTTTTTTACTGAATGAAGAACTATTCCTATAAAAATTGGAATAACACCTTTCTTTAATCCAATATTGTTTTCTGGTGCTGTAAGATCATAGTATAGTTCAGAAAACGTCTTTTCACCTGAAATTGTACTTTTAAAAAAATCTGATATAGTATTCAATACATATTTAAGATTAACATCTTCTGGTGCTAAATCCAGATAGTATTCAATATCGTTCTTTTTTAAGATGCCGGTTTGAAGCAAGGCACTTCTCATGAAAGAAACATCTTGTCCAGTACCTTTCAGACCAAGGTTTTCTTCAATTCTATCATTTTCAAGCAAAGCTGTTATTATCTTTGTCCTACTATTTACCGCAACTCCTGATAATCTATCTTTGTTAAGTGATTCGTTGTTAATTATTGGAGTTCTGGTATATATTTCGTTACAAATTTGGGAAAGCAAAGAACTTAACTGTGATTTTCTGCTTATCGCCAATGCTTTTCCTTTATAATAATATGTGGCTCTATGTAATTCCGGAGATAAGTAGGAATTAATAAAATCAGAAACAATATCACTATGATCATCTAAATAAAGTGTATATTCATCATACAGTATATGATCATCAACTGCTTCACTTCTAAGCTCACTGATTGCCAAGTATCTGATTATTATTTTGGTAACGGATATTTGAGCTGACGGAATGATTGTAATATGTCTTTGATTCTCAGACAGATATTTTTGAACTTCGGAACTGAACTCATTAAATTCAATATTATCAGTTGGAAAAACAGCATATATTATGCCAGTGGTTTCACTCGGCACTTGTTCTTTAATATCTGCAATATATGTCTCTATATCAACAAATTTAACTTTAAAATATCGTGTTATACAGTTATCATCATTATATGCAGTAGGGTAATAATACCTTTCTCCAACGCCTTCACTTATTATTTCTTGATTATTCTTGTTTCTTTTTATAGAAGCGATACGCTTTTCAATCTCATCATTAATGTTGATTCCGCTGGTTTCTTTAAGGCAAAGGAATCCATTACTGCTTTTTCTGTAAAGAATATACTGCTCTGAGATAAGCTCTTTTATACAATCGGTAACTTGCTTTGAATCGTAATCAATAGCAAATATCGTACATATAACATCAGTAGTAGGCGTTAAGCGTTCAAACTGCTGTATAAAGTGAATTACTGCTATTGTTTTTATTATTTTCGCTTCAAGTGTATCCGATTTAAAACTTCTAAGTATTCTTGAAGACAAAGAATACACCTTATATATTTCAGATGTCGTAAGCTCTTTGCGAAATTCATCTTCAAAATAGTCATAAAGATAATCAGGAGTTATAAACGGAACTTCTCTATTAGATCTATTAATAAACTGACTAAGTGTATTCTTCTGGCTTGACGATAGGAAAGTAAATAAAGTACGTTCATTCTGAGCTACTCTTTCAGACAAGCGAGGAAGAATGAAAGTAGTAACAGGATGTAATGGATAACAGCCATCAATTACCAGTTCCTGTTTCCCCTTGATAAGAGAATTATCATCATATGCTTTGTATAAATCATCAAAAACAGCAGCGTTGTTCTCTCTGAATCCGTTCCATCCTTTTTTATGCTTTATTGTATGTGAAATTATTTCATACATTTGAGAGAAATTGTTTGTAAGATTAATGTGCTCAAAACGGCCCGATATACCTCTCCATCCATCAACTTTATCTTGTGAAAGATTCATATCTATATAGTTTGAAATGTCTTTATGACAAATCAACATGAGATAAAGCTGCTGTGACGACTCACGGCAACACTTTTCAGCGAAATCCTGAAGCATTTTAGTTTCGCTTTCTGAAGCTGTAGTAATATTCGATTCAAGGTATTTGCCAAATTCATCATAAACCACAAAGATACCGGCAAATCCTTTTTTTTTCAATTCAGCATTTACCTTATCATAAATATCTATGATACTGCTATCTACAAAAGGATTAAATACACTACCAGAGGTGAGCTGCGGATGCAGTGTTGTAAAAGTATTATAGGCTTCTGCGTCATTTTCAGATAACCTATTAATAAACACCTCTGCATTCATACCTATTTTTTCGGTGAAGCGTGTGTATGTTTCAGGATATTCATCTTTCCACATATTAATAGTTCTGATTGCCGAATCAAAATAGGTCTCTGGCATAATATCGTTAAAGTTATAAACATTCAATGCTCTCTGTAACGCACTAAGAAATGCCTGCGACATTTTGCCACTGTTGCCATTTATAATAACAGGAAGCAATCTTTTGTTTGATGAAAGATAGTTATCTATTTTTTTATGAAGCTCACAATTGCACCTTTTAATTTTAGGAAGAAGTCTGCTAAACAAGTTTTTATCAGCATTAAAAAGCAAACTCAAAGCAATGAGCACACAAAGAGACTTTCCTCTACCGTATGCTCCGGTGAGGATCTTAGCTTTAGAACTTGCTGTTTCCTTAACGGAATCGAATATATTGTCGATTATATCTAAACAAGCATTTGTTGGAATAAAGCCATCTATTATCTTCTGATCATTAAAGTCGTATTCTATGTTAATAGAGGATTGAAATCCTTTAGAAACCCTAATATAATCACTTATCATTTCTGCTCACACCTGACTTAAATCTGATTTAATTTCTCATAGTACAGCTTTATGCAGTCTGTATAACTCATTTCAGTAGTTATCTCTACGACATCAAGACCCGCTGTACGAATAACCTTAACATATCCTGCTTTTTCAAGTCTGTACAGAATATTAATGATCCTTATCATATCAAGGTTAAAAGCCTTTCCAAGGCACTTATCATCTTTTACCAATGAAGCAATCTTCAGTTCTCTATTACCATTAGAATTCTTTATTATTATAGCAAGAGAAATAAGATCAGGAAGAACCTCTTCTTTGATCATTACCTTTTTGTATATACGTTCGTTATTCTTGTTATACAGATATTCAATAAGTCCAAGTTCAGTAAGCGGACTTTCTATATTATCTTCTGGATCAATAACGGCTTTAATTTGCTTATGATTGTAAGTGTTGATTAAACATTTAAAGTCATCTGAGATGGAACGTTCACCCGGAATATTTCTTTCAGGGTTCATTCTTACATACTTCCTAATGCTTATCTGAAAGTCATCCTCCGAAAACTCAATACAATCAAAAGCATTATGAAAAACAAACCAAGATGTTGCAATTTCTTCATTACAAGCTAATTCATAATGAATGAGACATAAAGATCCTGATTCTTCAAAATAGGGGTCATTGTCATAGATAGTCTTCCCAAGTTCAGTCAACGTCTGTACTCTATGGCCTGATAAAGGCTCACTTGCTATTCCGGTGGCTAACATCCAGTATCGAAGTGATTTTACCATGTTTGCACCAATTCCAAGAACATCCATAGGATTACCAGCATCCCCGAGGAATACTCCCGGGCATTTTTCGATATTCTTTATTCCTTTATTTAACCAACCTTTTCTTATTGAAAAAGTTTCATGACCTCTAAATTTCATAATATCTATCCCTTGTTTTCTTTAGTTTTAAGGTATTTATCCATTAAGCATCCGCCATCAAGATATTTAGCAGTAACACACATTTTGCACCGTTTACATTTTTCTTCATTTATATGATAACTTCCGCCTGTAATTGAAATAGCACCAAACCTACACAGCGATTCACATTTTAAGCATTTACGACACGCATTAAATTTCCTAACTTGATAACCGATCATTCTTTGAAGGTCATCATGCTTTGCTACATTCATGGTCTTGACTTTTACTGAATACTCATAATCTTCTTGATTAAATGGTTGAACAGAAATTATAGGCGTATTTGTTTTCATATCAAGAACAATTACTTCGTTCAATAATTTCCTCCCTAACTCTTTTGATACTCTTCCGAACGGAGTTAGCATATTAAGGAATTCATCATCCATAGGTCTGACAAGTTTATATATTTTGGCATTATCTTCAGCGGTGCAATTGGTGTATTTGATCTTAACATCTTCAGCAGCCTTAACGCCGTTACCGCCTTGTCGAGCTTTCCATTTTCCTGAATCAACGTAAACTTCTGCATCTGGTTTTCCAATCTTTTTAGCGAACTCAATTAGAAAACTTCTCCATTGAGCATACCGCTCTGGCATATAAATTGATGTTAAGAACTGAGCTCTATCATTATTATTAGGACAACACCAGCAGCCGACTCTATCATAGCCTAGTCGATAAGCATAGTTAAAATCAATTTCCTCACTTAATATATAGAGCCATATCTCAATGTCCGACCAATAAAAGATAGGGGAGGCAACTTTCTGTTTCTGAATTTTTACAGATTCAGCATTATCTTCGACACGGTTATACTTACTTCTACTTACGGATTCACAACGGCGAATTCCATAAAAAGTAAGTATGTTCTTATCTCTATAATAGCGATTAAGAATTCTTGTTATCGGTCCGGTTTTAAACATAGAGCAGCACCAACGCATCATTCTTGCAGGTGGACCAATATCTTCGCATACTTTCATGAAATCCTGTTCACGATTTAAAGCAATTCTGAAAATAGTTTTGGGATTATCTGCCCTAAATCTTTCAGCATAATCAAGTGTTGTCGGAAATTCAAGCGTTGTATTGCCGAAAATATGTACTAAACTCGGCTCACTAAGAGCTTTGACAGCAAGATCAGCTGTTACAGTTGAATCCTTACCGCCTGAAAAAGAAACAACTACGCTTTCAGTAGGGTAGTGAGAAGCTTCTTCACGAATGAATCTATGTGCTTCATCTATTATATAGTAGTTTCTTTGAGCATTTGCTTTAGTAAAATCCGAAATAAAGCAGTCGAAATACTCATATGTGTTTAATTTTTTATATTTTTCTAGTTCAGAAATAATATACTCAGGATCATACTTTTTATAATACTTTGTAGTTATCACTTTAGATTTGCCGTTAAAATAATAGCGGTTATTATTTGCCCACACAGATTGATTGTGGTATTTCATTGGTTCATCCAATAATATTTCAACAAGAAGTCTTTCTTCTGGAAAAACAGGACGAATATCTGCTGAAAGATAGTTTATACCACTTTGACATAATGGGCATTTTTTTGTCTTACTATCGTTAACTTCCTTAATAATAGGTATGTTGCAATGGTCGCACCAAAACACCTCGGTAGGGATTACGGGTTCTGTTTCATTTCCACACAATTCACACTTTGCCCCATTTGTTTCGTGATTACAGTTTCTACACCACATAATATCCCTCCCTTTTAAAGCTAAATAGATTACTATATATCATAAGTTAATATCAATTATAATTTCTAAAACGAAACAACGTAAACTACAACGAGAATTAGTCTACTTGCACATAGTTACTCTTTTAATAATATCACATTTTTGACAAAAAATCAAGAGATTTGCATTATTTCAGATATATTTTTGTGTTCTCATTATAAACTTAGGCGAGTTTTTTACTAAGTTTTTCAATTAAGGCTGTTATAGTATAAATATACCAATAAAACAATCATTAATATGTGAGATTTGTATAGCAAAACGCAAAATTGTTCGATTTTGCGTTTGTATGTTCAAATCTAACTGAATAACAATCAAAAACAGCTTATTTTACGTTTGTAACGTATTTTAGTTTACAAACGTAAAATTGGTTTTGTCAATATCACTTGACACATTTTATCCGAACAAGAATTATGCAGCGAGAAAGATATGATCATAGTAGAGCTTTCTTCGTGCTGCCGGAGGCAGCCCACCGTTGGCGGTGCAGATTCTTCTGTTAGCCCAGTAACTCATATAATATCTCCAGATCATAGTCTTCAACTCTCTCATAGTGTATTTCTCCGATTTGTCCCCACGGCTGTAGAATAGCTCTTCTTTCATTCTTGCCCACATACTTTCACAGCGTGCATTATCATGACATCTTCCGCCGGCGCTGTTCGTGCTTTGAATGATCCCATATTTCTTTACAGCAGCATTCCGGCATCCTTTCTCTGCTGCAATGCAAGATACATACGCTTCCTGCCGTAGCAGTCATTATATTAGTCTTCTTGGTGGATCTTCATCATTTCATCTGCAAGTGCCTGATACTTCCAGGGGGCGTTTTTATGGCTGAGATGATCGTAAAATGCTTGTCTTGTAACCTCCAAAGCCTTGCAGTAAAAACTGATCCTACCGTCATCAGTCTTTTTGAAAATGAACTTTAACCGTTCTTCTTCCTGACTTCCGACGGTTCGCGGCGAAAAAAGCAGATGCTTCCTCCAGAAATTCATTAAGCTCTTCAAGCTCACGGTTTTTCTTTTCAAGCTCTTTGATCCGCTTGTTTGCTGCCTGAAGCTTGCGAGCTTTATTGCCTGCTTTTTAAACTCTTCATCATATTGTTTTCCTGTTCCCATTGATGACACACTCCTTTGTTTTTATTATACTTTGATTGTTTTGTATGTGTCAAGTTTTATTATACAGGATTAAAATATCAAATCCAACTTTGGATAACAAAAATTCCACAGAGACTTCTAAACATGACAAAGATAATCACGGCTTTGGGTTATACAACATTCGCAGGGCTGTCGAAAAACTTGGTGGTGAAATGAAAATTCCAAAACAGTTTCCAGAGTTTATTCTGGAATTGGAGTTTCCGATCAAATGATAAAAGCTGTTGTATGATTATGATGACATACAACAGCTTTGTAATAGCTCCTATTCGGTTTATCTTTATTTTTCTGCGTTAATGGCATAACGCAAGCAGATCATCTTTAATATAAAAAGACTTCACTTGACTATCTTTGCCTGACCTTCACACACTATAACACAAAACCTCCGCAGTTAAACTACGGAGGTTTTATCAGCATTTTTATACATTCACCCAAACCTTAACGGTCAAATCTTCCCATTGGTTTCGTCTGAGATACGATCCCTGTGCTTTTCGGTAGTGCTGAGCTTCTTCAAAGCCAAAGGTGTACTCATATAGGGGCAGTTGTAAATTTCGCTTATTTCTGTGCAATAGCAGCCTGAGCAGCAGCAAGTCTAGCAATTGGAACTCTGAATGGTGAGCAAGATACATAGTCAAGACCGATCTTGTTGCAGAACTCAACAGATGTTGGGTCGCCGCCGTGCTCACCGCAGATACCGCAGTGGAGCTTTGGATTAACTGGCTTACCAAGTTCAAGAGCCATTTCCATAAGCTTGCCTACGCCGTTCTGGTCGAGCTTAGCAAATGGATCGTTCTCGTAGATCTTTGCATCATAGTAAGCATTGAGGAACTTACCAGCGTCATCTCTTGAGAAACCGAATGTCATCTGTGTAAGGTCGTTTGTACCGAAGCAGAAGAAGTCAGCTTCCTTAGCGATCTCGTCAGCTGTAAGAGCAGCTCTTGGGATCTCGATCATTGTACCAACCTCGTACTCAAGGTCGCTTCCAGCTGCTGCGATCTCAGCGTCAGCTGTCTCTACAACGAATTTCTTAACGTATTTAAGCTCTTTGATATCTCCAACAAGTGGGATCATGATCTCTGGTTTAACGTTCCAATCTGGATGAGCTTTCTTTACATTGATTGCTGCACGGATAACAGCGCTTGTCTGCATCTTAGCAATCTCTGGATATGTAACTGCAAGACGGCATCCACGGTGTCCCATCATTGGGTTGAACTCGTGCAGGCTGTCGATAATAGCTTTGATCTGGTCAACTGTTTTGCCCTGAGCATCAGCCAGTTTCTTGATGTCCTCTTCCTCTGTAGGAACGAACTCATGAAGTGGCGGATCAAGGAAACGAATTGTTACAGGATTTCCTTCAAGTGCCTCATAGAGTTTCTCGAAGTCTCCCTGCTGCTCCGGAAGGATCTTAGCAAGTGCTGCTTCTCTCTCTTCTACGGTTTCAGCGCAGATCATCTCACGGAATGCATCGATTCTGTTGCCTTCGAAGAACATATGCTCTGTACGGCAAAGTCCGATACCTTCTGCACCAAGCTCACGAGCTTTCTTAGCGTCAGCCGGTGTATCAGCGTTTGTACGAACCTTCATAGTTCTGTACTTGTCAGCCCATCCCATGATTCTTCCGAACTCACCAGCGATTGTAGCGTCTACAGTCGGGATGATTCCGTCATAGATAGCACCTGTGGATCCATCAAGTGAGATTGCATCTCCCTCGTGGAATTCTTTTCCACCAAGTGTAAATTTCTTATTAGCTTCGTCCATTGTGATGTCACCACAACCAGATACGCAGCATGTTCCCATTCCACGAGCAACTACAGCTGCGTGAGATGTCATACCACCACGAACTGTCAGGATAC
>OLRG01001502.1_pt1 | contig 18623 bp, 8 predicted proteins | sample 1672331 | NCBI WGS metagenome assembly OLRG01 (sample SAMEA3136672, study PRJEB25190) | human gut metagenome
GCAGATTATAATCTTGGAACCTATCTGACAGAGCCGTACTATATCAGCTACGGAAACGTCAGAGCAATTGCGTATTGTGTACAGCCAGCTAAGCCAGGACCTGGATCTGGAAATTATACAATTACAAAGATTGGAGACAATCAGGCGTTAGCAAAAGTGTGTTATTACGGCACAGATGCCGCAGGGAGCGAAAGCTTTTTTGCGAATAAACACACGGATTTTTCAGAAGGAAAAAGATTCATCATCATTCACATGGCTGCATCATATGCCAACGGAAGCAGTGATGCATTTTACGGAACCAATGCTACAGGAGAGGCTTTGGCAAAAGAACTCTATAATTATTGTGTGAATAAGCCGGAAATACCAGATGTAGCGATGTCATTTTCAAAGCCGGATGTAAAAGCTTATGTAGATGGAAATGTTCAGAGAACGGAGAACATTCAGTTCAATGCATCTTCCCAGCAGAAAATCACAATGGACTTACCAAAAGGAGTAAAGCTCCATAATGTATCTACTGGAACCGTAAGTGCGGCAGGTGCAAGCGTAACAATTGGAGGAGGAACCACGTTTTATCTCTCAGCTCCTCTGACACAGACAAGAGATGTAAGTGATACTTTTTCTGCAAAAATGAAGGGAAGTATTACAAAAGATTATTCAGCATATAAATTGACTACGAATGCAAGTGTTCAGGATCTGGCATTTGTATTTGGAGAAGGTGTTGCTGATGAAAAATATGTAAGCTTAAAGGTGTCATGGATTGAACAGGCTACGATCGAAATCGTAAAGAAAGACGATACAGCGAATGTCAATCTTGCAGGTGCAGTATTTGGCGTTTACAGCGATGAGGCTTGTACAAAGCTGATCACTCAGATGCCTGCAACAGATAAGAATGGAAAATCCTCTGTTACGATTATCAAGACACAGGATACCGTTTATCTGAAAGAAATCACAGCACCACAGGGATATGTAGTAAATGCAACGGCAACAAATGTAAAACTGGTAGCAAGTAAGACCTCAGCTGTAACCGTGGAAAATAAGGAGCAGCTTGCAGAGCTTACTGTTTATAAAGAAGGTCAGGTGCTTACCGGAGCAGAAGTCAGTGAGAGTGGAACCGTATTCCATTATGAGAACCGCAGACAAAAAAATGCTGTTTACAACGTGTATGCCGGAGCAGATATTGTGACTGCGTATGGTACAAAAGTGTACAGCAAAGGTGATCTGGTGAAAGAAAATCTGACAACAGGTGAGAATGGCTCTGTTACCCTGAAGAATCTCCATCTAGGAACTTATGTGGTAAAAGAAGCAAAAGCACCGGACAACTTCTATAATGGCGGCGAAGAAAAGACAGTGACGCTGACTTATGCCGGACAGAATAAAGAAGTTGTATTTGCGGATGTCACCTTCAACAATGAGCGTCAGAAAGCAGAAGTCACTGTAGTAAAACAGGATAAAGATACAAAGAAACCGCTGGAAGGTGGTATTTTCGCCCTGTATGCGGCAGACGATATCAAAAATGCAGATGGTGTAGTTGTTGTAAAGAAAGGCACCCTGATTGAGAAAGCCACTACCGGTGAGGATGGAAAGGCAAAATTCACAGCAGATCTGCCTATCAATCATTCCTATTCCGTAAAAGAAGACCAGGCACCAGAAGGCTATGTAAGAAATACAGAAGACGTGTATACGTTCAAGTTCTCTTACACCAATGATAAAGAAGCAACCGTATCTTTCGCCCATACCTTCAGCAATGACCGTGTGACAGCAAAAATCAATTTATTCAAAGTTGATAAAGAAACAGGAAAAGCCGTTCCGCAGGGCGATGCAACACTGAAAGGTGCAGTCTACGGATTATATGCCCGTGAAGATATCGTGCATCCGGATGGAGCAACCGGTGTGATTTATAAAGCAGGGGAACAGGTGGCTTCTCTTACAACGGATGAAAAAGGACAGGCTTCTGTAGATGGCTTATATCTTGGCAAATATTACGTCAAGGAGATCACACCACCGACCGGATACCTGGCAGATACAGAAGAACATGATCTTGAATGTAGTTATGAAGGTGATATGACTGCAGAAGTAAAAAGAGAATGCATTTCCAGTGAACAGGTGATCAAGCAGCCGTTCCAGATTATCAAAGCAGCCAACAATGGAAAGACCGATGCAGATCTGTTATCCGGAGCCGGATTTACAGTTTATCTGAAATCTTCCCTTACAAAGAAAGCAGATGGAAGCTATGATTTTGATTCTGCTAAACCAGTAGTGAGTGGAGAAAACGGAGCTACTGAGATTTTTACAGATGAAAAAGGTTATGCCTGCAGTATTCCATTACCATTTGGAAGCTATATTGTCCGTGAAACAACAACACCACACAATTACAAGCCAGTCGATGATTTTGAAGTGAATATCACAGAGAACCATCCGAATGAGCCACAGATCTGGCGTGTGCTTCTGGACAAAGAGTTCAAGGCAAAATTGAAAATTGTGAAAAAAGACGATGAAACAAAGAAATCCGTCCTGATTGCAGGAACAGAATTTAAGGTATATGACCTGGATAACAAAAAATACGTGGAGCAGGTAACTACTTATCCTGTGACAACCACACACAAGTCCTATTTTACAGACAGTCAGGGTTATCTGATCATGCCAAAGAACCTGAAAATCGGACATTACCGGATTGAGGAAGTCAACGCACCGGAAGGGTACACAATCAACAAGAATTATATGGAGATTGCTGTTGATGCAAACACTGCTTATCAGATGGATTCAGAAAGCGGCGATGCCATTATCACAGTTGATTACGAGAATCATCCGGTAAAAGGAAAGCTGACGATCTATAAAAAAGGTGAGATGCTGAGTGGATTCAAAAAGGATTTTGTTTATGAAGAAAAATATCTGAAAGGTGCAGAGTTTAACGTCTATGCAGCGGAAAATATCTACACACCGGATTATCAGAAAGATGAAAATGGAAACAGACAGCTGATTTATGCAAAAGATGCTCTGGTAACAACGGTAACGACCGGGGAAGACGGAAAAGCAGTTGCAGATAACCTGCCGCTTGGTTCTTACTATGTGGTAGAAAAAACAGCACCGGAAGGATTTGTTCTGAACCATGACAGATCGGATGTAGCATTTGTCTATGCAGATCAGGATACACCTGTGATCGAACAGGAAGTGACTGTTGGTGATGACAGACAGAAAGTTGCAATCCAGGTAGAAAAACAGGATGCAGAAAACGGAGCAACGGTAGAAGGTGCAGTCTTTGGCATTTATAACAAAGATGATATCAAAGCAGAAGGCAAAGTCATTGTCAACGCTGATACCCTGTTACAGGAAATGACTTCTGATAAAGATGGAATTGCTTCCTGTACGCTGGATCTGCCACTCGGACAGTATTATGTAAAAGAGTTAAAGGCACCGGCAGGATTCGTTTCTTCCGATGAAGTTCTGAATCTGGATGCTTCTTATCAGGGACAGGACGTGAAGACAGTAAAACTGAAAACAGTGAAGAAGAATCAGCCGACAACGGTTGAAATTACAAAATCAGATGTGACAACAGGTGTGGAACTGGATGGAGCAAAACTCACCGTTCTTGATAGAGAGGGGAATGTCGTAGATCAGTGGACTTCTGTAAAAGACCAGCCACATGTGATTAAACGACTGACCGTTGGGGAGGAATATACCCTTCGTGAAGAAATCGCACCGTATGGATATCTGAAAGCAACGGATGTGAAGTTCACACTGGAAGATACCGCAGAGATTCAGAAGGTAGAGATGAAAGATGAAGTGCCGACAGGACTTTTAATCATCAACAAAAATGGAGAATTTTTGGATAAAGTGACACTTCTGGACAATGTAAAAGGCACTGTGGAGCATCTCTTCGAATATGTAACCGGAAGCCTTACAGATGTGACTTTCGATGTATTTGCTGCGGAAGATATCAAAGCGGCAGATGGTGTCAGCAAAGATTATTACAAAGCAGATGAAAAAGTAGGAACTATTACTACAGATTCCAATGGTATTGCACAGATGGATAATCTCCCGGCAGGCAAATACTATGTGAAAGAAGTTAAAACTGCCCATGGCTATGTATTGGATGGAGAACCGAGATATGTTGATCTTTCCTACCGTGATCAGGACACACCGGTAATCACTTATGATGAAAAATGGCAGAATACCCGTCAGAAAGTAAAGGTTACTGTTCTGAAGAAAGAAAAAGATACAGACCGTGTTCTTGCAGGCGGCGTCTTCGGCCTTTATACCAGTGAAGATATCAAAAATGTAAACGGAGATGTGTTGCTTGAGAAAGATTCCCTCATCGAGCAGAAAGCAACCGATGAGAAAGGACAGATCACTTTTGCGGCAGATCTTCCAGTAGATGGAAAATATTATGTAAAAGAGAACAGTGCACCGGACGGATTTGTGACAACGGAAGAAGTGCAGGAGTTTACCTTTGAATATGCCGGAGAAGATCAGGCAGAAGTAAGCTATGATTTTACGTTTGAAAATCAGCCGACCACAGTGGAACTGACAAAAACAGACCTGACCACAGGCAAAGAACTTCCAGGTGCACACCTGAAAGTGACGGATGCAGATGGAAATGTTGTGGATGAATGGACTTCTACAGAAGGATCTCATGTGATCAAAGAACTTGTTGTAGGTAATGAGTATACCATGACGGAAACAAAACCGGCAGACGGATATGTTACTGCAGAGAGCATTACCTTTACGGTTGAGAATACAGCTGAGATTCAGAAGCATGAGATGAAAGATGATGTGACCAAGGTTCAGATCAGCAAGACAGATATCACAGGAGATACAGAGATTCCTGGTGCAAAACTAACGATTCTTGATAAGGACGATCAGGTAGTAGAGAGCTGGACTTCCACAGAGGAGGCACACTATATTGAAAAACTGCCAATTGGTAGATACACCTTACGAGAGGAACAGGCACCAAAAGGATATCTTCTGACATCGGATGTGACATTTGAGGTGAAGGATACTGGAGAAATCCAGAAAGTGGTTATGAAAGATGATACTGCCAAGGGAAAAGTCATTCTCAATAAGACAGATAAATCATCTGGGGAACCGCTGAAAGGAGTAGAATTTGAATTCCGTGACAGCAAAGGAAAGGTCCTGGAAACCTTAAAAACAGATGCTGCCGGTCATGCCGAGAGTAAGCTGTATGAGATTGCCGCATTCAAGAACGGCAAATATGATACAGCAATCAAGTATTATCTGGTGGAGACAAAAACACTGGATGGATACACACTGGATCAGACCAAGCATGAAGTGACATTTGCCTACGCAGACGACAGTACGCCGGTTGTAGAAGTTACTTTCAATCTGACAAATGAGAAACCGGAAGTTCCGGAAACACCAAGCACACCAGATGTGCCGCAGTCCCATGAAGAGACGAAGGTATCAGATGCACCGAAGACAGGAGATAACACAAATATCTGGCTGCCGATTCTGCTTCTGCTTATCTCTACCGGAGGCATGGCAGGACTTTATATCAGCAGAAAGAAAATCAGAAAACAGTAATCCTCAGTAAAGGGGGCCCTGAATCAGGGCTCCCTTTAAAATACAAAAATTCACAGAAAGGGACAGAAAAATATGATGAAAACAATGGAAAAGAGACAGGAAGCAAGAAAGAACCAGGAGAGAACTTTAAAAAGAATGATGGCTTATCAGAAAAAAGCCGAGCAGATGGTCAGCAGGAAAAGAATGAACCATCACATGATCAGAAAGGGGTAAAAGCGTATGATGAACAGAAAAGAATTTTATGAATATGTCAAAGATAATGTAAAAGACTATTTGCCGGATTCATATCAGAATGGAGAAATCCGTATTGAAGAAGTTGCAAAAAATAATGGATTAAGGTTGACTGGCATTTCAATTCCACAGGGTGATCAAAGAGCTGTGCCGATGGTATATCTGGATTCTCTTTATATGGAATATGTCAATGGAAAAAATCTGGATTCCTGTGTGGGTGATGTGGCAGATATGCGTATTGAAGTGCAGGACAAAGCGGCATTTATCAATATGGGTCTTCCGGATATTTTGGATTATGAAAAAATGAAGGACAAATTACAGGTGAGAATCTGTGACCGGGAATGGAATGAAGAACGCCTGGCTGATAAAGTTGTTACCGAACATGGAGATTTTGCAGCATATTACGCAGTGAATGTGGAAGAAAACGAGGGAGGAATTGGTAGTATTCCGGTTACTGTCAATCTTATGAATGAATGGGGTGTGACAGCAGAACAAATCCAGGCAGATGCAGTGGCGGCAGACAGAAATCGTGGTGTTGTTTTGATGGACATGAATGAAATGATAAAATCCATGATTTTTGGTGAAGAAGCAGAAAATCTTTTGAATGAAAAACTGAATGTTGAAGCAATGGAAAATCCAATGTTCTGTCTTTCAAATGCACAAAAAATGAATGGTGCATCACTGTTACTGCAGGAAGATATTCGTAAGCAGATCGGTGAATGCCTGGGAAGTGATTATTTTGTTCTTCCCTCTTCAATTCATGAGGTGCTGATTCTTCCTGATAACGGAATGTTTGAAGTACCGGAATTAAATGCCATGGTACAGGAAGTCAATGAGACGCAGGTAGAGAGGCAGGAACAGCTTTCGGATAAGGTTCAGTTCTGTGATGGAAAGACAGCAGTTATGGAAAATGCCGAACGCAGGGAAGCACGTCTGGAGAAAGAAAAAGCAGCAGAAAAAGCAACTGGGAGGACAGAAGCAAAAGGTGGAATCCATGGAAAACTGGAGAAAGCCAAGGCGGAGATCAAAGCAAAAGGGACAGATACAATCCCAAAGAATAGGGCGAAAGACCTTGCCTCAGTATTATAACGAGAAATAACGATGATTTTGAGGGGACTGTGTGAGCAGTCCCTAATTTTATGAAGATGGAGGAGAAAAGAATATGGACTGGTGTTTATATGGTGATGATAAAAGAAAGGAAATGGATAGAGATTTAAAACCGGAATATCTTTTGGATGACTTACGGAGATATCAGGATGTATTTGGTGAAGAATTTGGTGTAAAAGAGCTTCTTATGCTGGAGGATATCCGGGTAAAGGCTATGATTGCCGGAGCACTTGCAGATATGCCGGAATTTCTTATTGATCAGATTGGAAAAGCAAGTAACAGTAGTAATTTTCCTTCTATGACAAGGGCAATGGAACGGATTGCCGATGTTGTAGAAGAAAAGTGGGAAGAAGAAAGGGAGTAACAGATGGCAAATAAATTATATGCAATGGAACTTCTGACGGAGGAAGTGGCAAAGGATGTTGCTGCCAATCCGCAGGAATGGATGCGGTTTCTAAATACTGCATCCAGGCTGTACCGGTACACTTTTCCGGAACAGCTCTTGATCTATGCACAGCGTCCGGGAGCAACAGCGGTGGCTTCCATGGAAATCTGGAACCAGAAGATGTACCGATGGATTAAAAAGGGTTCCAAAGGAATTGCCCTGATAGATAACACATCCGGACCAAAAACGAAGTTACGATATGTTTTTGATGTGCAGGATACTTATAAGGTAAAAAATCTTGGCAGAGATCCACAGTTATGGAACCTTAATCCGGAAGGAGAACAACTGGTGGCAGATTATCTGCAGGAACAGCTTGCACTGGAAACAACAGAGGGAGGCTTGCCAGAGGTTCTTCACCAGGCGGCAGAAGAAAGTGTGCAGGCCTGGCTACCGGATGCTTTCGATGAATTGCAAATGGATGTATCAGGTACTTTTCTGGAAGATTTGGACGAGCAGAATCAGAAAGTGGAGTTCCGGGAATTGATGACAAACAGTGTCTGGTATGTATTACTGAACCGATGTGGACTGGATGTACAGGAATATCTGGATGCAGAGGATTTTCGGCATATTACGGACTTTAACCAGTTAAAGGTTATGGGACATCTTGGAAGTTCTGTGAATGAGATCAGCAGACCGGTATTGATGCAGATTGGACGATATGTGTTGAATGACTTGGAAAAAGATCTGAAAACGGTTGCAAAAGAAAAAGAAGTAGCTTATAATGAATTTAACACGTTAATTCGTGAAAGCAAAACAAGGAACACAGAAGATAGAGGAGAAAATAAGGAGGAAACAGAGCATGAGAGAGATCACTTACAGCCAGAATGGAGAGTACCAGATTCCGGATATCAGTCTGGAGGAGACGAGAGGAACGATCGGGAAGTACGGATTGATGAGGAAAGAGTATCTGAGAAACCACAAAGTAGCCAGATTCAACATTCTGACCTTACAGAACCGTCTGGACAGTCATCTGATGGAAATCGACAGCCAGGCAAGGCAGAGAGTAGACAACCTGATGTCAGAACTTCTGGAGAAAAACCCGGCACCGGACAAAATGGCAGACGGGATGGCATGGACCAGACACATGAACCAGATCAAAGCACAGGCAGAGGAACTGGTAATTCAGGAGATTATTTACAATTAAGTCTGTTCCCGACAGAAGAGGAACAGTTAGGAGAAATAAGGAAAGCGGCAGCTGCATTAGAACAGCCAGCCGCTTTTCTTATTTCTGATGAAGTAGTAGATGATATTCTCCGCACGGGAAGTGGACAGAAAAATACACTGTTTCATATTACGGCAAGACTGATTGAAGGTCTGGATAATGAAGAAATGCAGAACTTCCTGAAGGAGGAATATGAAACAGGTGGAAAAGGATTTACCATAGATGGACAGAAAATCAGTATCTGGTATGACAATGATGGTATCCGTATCCGACGGGGAGATTCCGCCAGAAGAAACTTTGATCGCATGGTTACGTGGGAAGAAGCGGCGGACAGAATCCGGGATATGTATGAGGATAGAAGTTACGTGGATAATCTGATTTCCAATAACGCCATTGAACAGGAGCAGGAAGAAATGACCAATCTTCTTGCACTCCATTTTCGGGATACCAGCAGAAACCGGGAGGAGCAGCAATCATATTCGGATTGGCAGGATGTCGTGCGGGAAGCTTGGACAGATTCAGCGGAAGCAGATGCAATTGCCCATCGCTTTGAATGGCTGCAGAAAGATATGGATGAGAATCCAGAAGATTATCGCAGGTGGGAGATTCAGCATAATCCGGAATATTTCCAGCGTTTTCAGGATCTCCAGAGGGAGCGTTCCTGGGTAGACCAGAAATTTACGGTCGAACGTCCGGCCCTTTCCTTTATCACACAGGATGAGATAGATGCAGTCCTTAGAAGAGGCGGGATCACTGCCGGAGGACGGAATCGGATCTATGAGTATTTCATGGAACATCACGATATAAAGGATGCAGCTGAGTTTCTGAAAAATGAGTATGGTACAGGTGGAGCAGCACCTGGGATACCGGGAGCGTATGAATCCGATGCTTCCCATGATGCGAAAGGATTAAAACTTGCGAAAGGGAAGATTGGCAGTCCAGATGTAGAAGTTCTATTAAAGTGGAATAAGGTTGCAGAACGTGTCCGTCAGCTGATTCGCACCGATGATTTCTTATCACCGGAAGAACTGGAAAAGTATGAAGAACGGCAGGAAGCACAGAGACAGGCGGATCTGGAAGGAGCTCAGCAGGCTTTGGAAGTGGAGCAGGAAGGCTCTGATCAGCAGGAAATACGAGAGGAAAATCAGGAACCGTCGGAGGTTGAGACACAACCGGAAGCAGTAGAAGATGCAGAAAAAAAGGAAGATATAACACCAGAACAGTCTGATATTCCAGCAACAAACTTCCATATCACAGATGATGAACTGGGACAGGGAACACCAAAGGAAAAGTTCCGTGCTAATATCATGGCAATCCAGCTTTTAAAGAAATGCGAGGAAGAAAACCGCAATGCCACACCAGACGAACAGGAGATTTTATCCCGATATGTAGGCTGGGGAGGTCTTGCTGATGCTTTCGATGAAACAAAATCCGCATGGGAGACGGAATATCTGGAATTAAAGACAGTCCTTACACCGGAAGAATATGCAGCAGCCAGAGCTTCTACCTTAAATGCCCATTACACACAGCCAATCGTGATTGAAAGTATGTATCAGGCGTTGGAAAATCTGGGATTTACAAAAGGAAATATCCTGGAGCCATCCATGGGTGTTGGTAACTTCTTTGGAATGCTTCCTGAGAAGCTGAACCAGTCAAAACTCTATGGTGTGGAACTGGACAGTATCAGCGGTAGAATTGCAAAACTGCTTTACCCAGATGCCAATATCCAGATTAAAGGTTTTGAGAAGACAGATTATCCGAATGATTTCTTCGATGTGGCAATCGGAAATGTGCCATTTGGAGCTTATAAAGTGAATGACAGGCAATATGACCGCTATAATTTTATGATTCACGATTATTTTCTGGCAAAGACAATCGACCAGTTGCGTCCGGGTGGTGTGGCAGCTTTGATCACAACAAAAGGAACCATGGATAAAGCATCACCGGAAGTCCGAAAGTATCTGGCAGAACGTGCCGATCTCCTTGGAGCCATCCGCCTGCCGAACACAGCATTCAAAGCAAATGCAGGAACGGAAGTCAGTGCAGATATTTTATTCTTCCAGAAGCGTGACAGCATGACAAAAGAGATGCCGGAGTGGGTGAATCTTGGAAGTGATGCCAATGGAATTACGGTCAATCAGTATTTTGCAGACCATCCGGAAATGATTCTGGGTGAGATGAAAGAGGTATCCGGTCCGTATGGTATGGAAACAACCTGTATGCCGATAGAAGGTGCTGATCTTGAAGTCCAGCTTGCAGAAGCTGTCAGGAATATTCATGGAAATATGGCACCTGCAGTTGATGTGGATGCAGAACTGGATGATGTACCAGAGAGTATCCCGGCAGATCCGAATGTTCGTAATTACAGTTATGCGGTTGTAGATGATCAGGTATATTACCGTGTTAACTCTCTGATGAATCAGGTAAAGATGCCTGCCGCTACTGCAGAACGTGTAAAAGGTATGGTGGAGATCCGAGACACGGTGCGTGAACTGATTGCCATGCAGATGGAAGAATCCGTAACAGATGAAGAAATTCACAAACAGCAGGAGAAATTGAATCAAGTATATGATGCTTACACAGCAAAGTATGGAGTCATCGGAAGTAATGCAAACAAGCGGGCGTTTTCTGATGACGCTTCTTATTGTCTGTTGTGTTCTCTGGAAGACCTGAACGAAGATGGAACATTGAAGCGAAAAGCAGACATGTTTACGAAACGAACCATCAAAAAGGCAGTGGCGGTAACCAGTGTGGAAACTGCGACAGAAGCCTTAGCATTATCATTGAATGAAAGAGCAAAGGTGGATCTGTCCTATATGGCACAGCTGACAGGAAAGACAGAAGAAAAAATCACGGAGGAACTGGTTGGAGTTATATTTAAGAACCCACTGACAGACCAGTGGGAGAGTGGAGATGAGTATTTATCTGGAAATGTCAGGGAGAAGTTAAACACAGCAAGAACCTTTGCAGAGAATCACCCGGAATTCACACCGAATGTCCGTGCATTGGAAGCAGTTCAGCCAAGAGAACTGGAAGCATCTGAAATCGAAGTAAGGATTGGGGCAACCTGGATTGAACCATCGGATTATCAGGACTTTATGAGGGAACTGCTTCATACTCCGTGGTATCTTGCACAGAAGGAGATACAGGTAAAATATTCTGAGGTGAATGGTGAGTGGCGGATTACCGGGAAAAATGCAGACAGTCCAAGAAATGCGTTTGCCTATGCAACGTATGGAACCGAGAGGGCAAATGCTTACCGGATTCTGGAAGATACACTGAATCTGAAAGATGTTCGTATCTATGATAAGAGTGTCAATGAAAATGGGGATGAGATTCGTGTCCTCAATAAAAAAGAAACTATGCTGGCATCACAGAAACAGGATGCCATGAAAGCAGCATTTAAGGATTGGATTTTCAAAGATCAACAGAGACGTGAAAGACTGGTAAGAGTTTATAATGAACGGTTTAACAGTATCCGTCCCCGTGAATACGATGGCAGTCATCTGACTTTCCCAGGAATGAACCCGGAAATTGAACTTCGCCCACATCAGAAAAATGCTGTCGCACATCAGCTTTACGGGGATAATGTGCTTCTGGCTCATGTAGTAGGAGCTGGGAAGACCTACGAGATGGTAGCGGCTGCAATGGAGAGCAAACGTCTGGGATTATCACAAAAGAATCTATTTGTCGTGCCGAACCATCTGACAGAGCAGTGGGGAGCCGAGTTCCTGCAGTTATATCCGGGAGCCAATATCCTGGTGGCAACCAAGAAAGATTTTGAACCGGCGAACCGGAAAAAGTTCTGTGCCAGAATCGCTATGGGAAACTATGATGCGATTATCATCGGTCATTCCCAGTTTGAGCGTATCCCAATCTCTGATGAGAGGCAGGAAGCCATGCTGCGGAAGCAGATTGACGATCTGGAAATCGCAATCCAGAGTGCAAGATATGAGCAGGATGGCGGCCGCTATACGGTAAAGCAGATTGAAAAGACCAGAAAAACGCTGATGACAAGACTGGAGAAGCTGAATCAGAAAGAGAAAAAGGATAATGTAGTTACCTTTGAAGAACTGGGAGTGGATCATCTGTATGTAGACGAGGCACACAGTTATAAAAATGCGTTCCTTTATACAAAAATGAGAAATGTAGCCGGAATTGCCCAGAACGAAGCACAGAAATCAGCAGATATGTTTAATAAATGTCAGTATCTGGATGAGATTACCGGTGGAAAAGGCATTACCTTTGCAACGGGCACACCGATCAGCAACAGCATGACGGAACTTTATGTCATGCAGAGATATCTGCAGAACAGCAAATTACAGAATATGGGCTTGGGATTATTTGATTCCTGGGCATCCACGTTTGGAGAGGTTGTGACCAGCATTGAACTTGCACCGGAAGGAACCGGATACCGAGCAAAATCCAGATTCGCCAGATTCTATAATATCCCGGAACTGATGAATATGTTCAAGGAGATTGCAGATATCAAGACTTCGGATCAGTTGAATCTTCCAGTACCGGAAGCGGAATACGAAACTGTAGTATTGAAACCAACAGAACAGCAGAAAGAAATCGTAGCAAGCCTAGGAGAGCGTGCGGAAGTGGTAAGAAACGGTGGCGTAGATGCTAGTGTAGACAATATGCTGAAAATTACCAATGACGGAAGAAAACTGGCACTGGATCAGCGATTGGTCAATGAACTATTGCCAGACGATCCGGGCAGTAAAGTGTCGGTCTGTGCAGAAAAAAGCTATGAAATCTGGAAAGATACAGTTGTACAGAAATCGGCGCAGATCATTTTTTGTGACTTGAGCACACCGAAAGGCGATGGCAGTTTCAATGTTTACGATGACTTGAAACAGAAGCTGATGGCGAAAGGTGTACCGGAAAAAGAAATTGCATTCATTCATGATGCAAATACCGAAGCAAAGAAGACGGAGCTGTTTGGAAAAGTAAAATCTGGGCAGGTTCGTTTTTTGATTGGTTCAACAGCAAAGATGGGTGCCGGTACCAACGTGCAGGATCGTCTGATTGCTCTGCATCATCTGGATATTGGCTGGAAACCGTCTGATCTGGAGCAGAGGGAAGGACGTATCATCCGGCAGGGAAATCACAATAAAAAGGTTCATATCTTTCGGTATGTGACAGAATCCACCTTCGACAGCTACATGTGGCAGTTGATCGAAAATAAACAGAAGTTCATCTCCCAGATTATGACGAGCAAAGCACCGGTCAGAAGCTGCGAAGATGTGGACGAAGCGGCACTGTCCTATGCAGAGGTTAAGGCACTGGCAACTGGAAATCCGGCAGTAAAAGAAAAGATGGCACTGGACGTGGATGTGGCAAAACTGAAACTTTTAAAAGCCAATCACATGAATAACCAGTACCGTCTGGAAGATGATATTGCAAGAAATTTTCCACAGCAGATTGCAAAATTGACCGAGACTATTGATAGCTACAAAGCGGATATTGCCCATTATCAGGAGCATAAAATCACAGATCCAGAACAGTTTTCCATGGAGATCAGCGGCAAAGTATTTACAGAAAAGAAAGAAGCAGGAGCGGCACTACTGGCAGTCTGCAAGGACATGAAAGCAGTCGATGCAGCAATGGATATCGGAAACTATCAGGGATTCAACATGAGAATCCAGTTCGACAGCTGGAGTAAGGAGTTTATCCTGTCTGTGAAGCATGAATCGGTATCGAAAGTTCATCTGGGAGCAGATGCCCTGGGAAATATCACCCGTATCAATAATCTTCTGGAAAGCTATCCGGAGAAACTGGCAGAAGCGGAGCAACGATTGGAAACGGTACAGGAGCAGCTTACAAATGCCAAAGAGGAAGTTGGAAAGCCATTCACAAAAGAAGAGGAACTGAACCAGAAACTGGAGCGACTGTCAGAACTAAATGCCCTTCTTAATATGGATGAACGGGAAGACACAGAAGCAGAGCAGTCAGAATCGAAAGAGAAAGAAGAACGACCGGCACGTGGTTCTATCCATGAGAAATTGCAGATTTATAAAGAAAAAAGCCAGCGGGAAAGCGAGAATGGCAGGGAAGATAGAAAAAGGGACTTCGGTCTGGAATAAGAAAACAGGAAAGATGGCATAATTTGGTAGAAAGAATGTTCTGCCGGTTATGCCACTTTTGGGAATACAGGAGGAACTTATATGGCGAGAAACATGATAACAGGAATAGAAACGCAGAAAATGCAGGAATATACACAGGAACAAATAGACCGTGCAGAACACATGGGAATAGCAATTCCAGCGGACGTAAAAGAACAGATTTTTGAATATGCAAATCTGGTTGGCGAAGAAGAGAAAGTAAGGACGCTGGTAAGAAATCTGGCAGATGCAGTCAATCGGTCAGATGAAGATAGAGTAGAGGAACTTCTGGATGATGCCCAAATGGATATTCAGGACTTACCAGATCCAACCATAGGCAAGCTGGAACTTCGGGATTATGGATATACAGCAGAGGATATGGTGCCGCTTAGAAAAGCAGCAGCCCTGGATTATCACAGAATGGGTTCTAAAATCTATTGCCTGGGTAGTGATGGCAGCAAGGGAGAGTATGCAAGTAAAGAAATGATACAGGCACATGAAGGGCTGTTTGGCATGGAATCACAGATGTGGGAACGGATAAGGGATCAGGATCTGGATTATGCAGATGAAGATTTTGGAGCATTTCAGGAGCCGATGAATGTGATTGGACAGGAAGAAGCTCTGAAATTATATGATGCCGGAGCAGATATCTATCTGATTACCAATTTTTCATCACCAATCTATGTTACAGAGCGAATGGAGATTGAACGAGGTCCGGAGCATTATCAGATGTCTACAGAAGAACTGGAACGATTCCGCAATTTGGAATGGGAGATGCAGAAATATCCGCAGATTCAGTCTTTGAAAGAGGCAAATCTGCTATTAGGGACAAGACGAACATTCGGTATTTATCAAATAAGAGATGGTTTGCCAGGTGAAAACTATGCGTTTATGAATATGAGCTTCATTGAAAGTCACGGGATGCAGATTAAAAAAGAAGACTATGAACTGGTCTATGTGGGAGAATTATTTGGAAATATGTCGCTAGATGATATATTTGAACGATTCAACATCGACAGACCAGAAGACTTTCGAGGACATTCCCTGTCTGTCAGTGATATCGTAGTTCTGAATGAGGGGGGAAAGGTAACCGCTCATTTTGTAGACAGTATCAGTTTTGAACAGCTAGATTCTTTCCTGAATCTGGAAGAACAGGTTCTTAGTGAACTGGCATATGAGGTAGGAGAACGTTACTTTGCTATTCAGAGAACAGAAGAAGGATATGATTATTCCTTTTACGATGAAGATTTCCGCCTGATGGATGGTGGCGTCTATGAAAATGGTGAAATTTCTATTGAAGAAGCGGCAGAGGAACTTTTGGAAGACGAAGGATGGACTGGAGAACGCATCCGTGGGGATTATGATCAGTTGATGGAAAAGGTAGAAGAAATGGATGAGGTTGTAATGGCAGAGATTCAGAAAAGCCAGGGCGAATATAAGCCACTGGCTAAGGTAGAAGAACTGGAAGAGGCGAATTATAACATGATTGATAATGTACTTAACAATATGCCACTGAAGAAAGAACCTTATCTGGAATACTTTGCCACAGAATGTGATGAGTTCCATGATATGGGAGCTTATGAAAAAAGTACCGATGTTAATCAGATTGCTGCGGTTTATGAAAAATATAGGGAGAATCCTGAGAATGCCTATCGAGTATGCAGTATGGGGATTATCTATCGTGATCCGGAAGACAGTTACTACGATGATGCTGAATTTGCAATCGTAAAAGGAAATACAGTACTTGGAAATCTGATGGACGATGTTCGATTTTATGGAGAACTTGCACTGATACGGGAAGGGATTGAGAAAATTCATGATGCATTGCCGGACTATAAGTATGTACCAATGCGGGATGTTCGGGAAGCAATGTATCCAGAGAAGATGACCACAGAACAGTTGGCAGAGGCATTGGATGAGATTGCAGAAGCTTTTGATCCGTATGAGTATCGAGATAATGTGGAGACGGGAGAAAATACGGTACAAGAGGTGATGTTGGATTTGCAGAGTGGCAATACACATTCTTATATTTCTTATCTGAAGGATATTGTAGACGAAGAATGTGACCAGTCTGTGCGTGCAGGTGTATTGATTGAAAGACTGAAAGTCTATGAGCCGGAGTTTCCAAAGAATCTGGAACCAATGGTGTATGTAAACTATTGTGAAGAAAGTGCTCTCATGAATCCAAGATGTCAGAAGTTATCCGAGCTGGATGCAAAAACAGCAGAAATGGATAAAGAATGGTATGCAAAACGTGATTCGAAGACAGAGGAACCTACAAAAATTGCAAAGATATATGTGACTGTATATTATGCGGAAAAAGGTGAACAGATGCTGCATCATTTTAAGAAGTCAATGGATATTGGAAATGGACATGGCGGTATTGTGAGTCAGTTGAAGTATGATAATGAAATGAAGCTTACAGATGAGTATTGGATCAATTACCAGAAAGGTAAAGGAAGTGAAGAGTTCCAAAAATATATGGAAGATCTGACAGACATGCAGAATCATGTGCTTCCGTATCTGCAGAGCTTTTGCAATCTGGAAGAAAAAGGTGTGAAAGAGAGACGAGAACAGCAGATAACGGAAAGAAATGAAGGAAGAGCAGATGAGCGGGGAACAAGTACCGAAGCGAATGCAGTGGTCAAGGATGCAGGAAAAGCAGATAGGAAACAGGTACAACAGAAGCAGGCGGTAGTTGGAAAAGATAAGAAATTATCCATTCATGAACGGCTTGAGATTAATAAGAGGATTATTCAAGAAAAGCAGGGAAAAGATAAGCCGGAGAGAGGGGCTGATCGGGGTGTGAGATAAGTATAATATTATAATTCTAATGAAGGATGTAGGGAGTCAATCCCTGCATCCTTTTTTAATGCGTAAATATGGATTGAACGTTATAATGAAAGCAGATTGGAGATGTTTTTCTTCTAACCACATCAATTAGGAAAAGAGTATCTGTAGCAGATAAATTCAAAAGGTTTGTGAATAAATTAAAAAAGATATTCAATATTTGAAAAAAGATATGTGATATTTGTAAATGCGAATTGTACAAGGAGTTTTTTGTGTGATAAAATAATTTTGATATTGATTGCACATTAAACGGAGGAAAAGAGGATGGCAATTAGTTATAATGGATTATGGAAACAGTTAATTGACCACGGAATGAAAAAAGGAGATTTGTGTGCCAAGACTGGTCTTAGCTCCAGTACAATAGCAAAGATGACAAACTGCGAGTCGGTGAAACTATCTGTTTTGGAAAAAATCTGCAAAGAGTTGGATTGTAACTTTGGAGATTTGATTGACTATGTACCAGATAACAAAGAAAAGTAAATTACCTTATGGAGGAAAATGTAAATGGCTATCTATGCCTTTAACTCACCAATGCGTCCATTTGTGCTCGCCACAACATCAATCGGACAGGAAGGATTGGATTTTCATAATTATTGTCGTGTGATTATGCACTGGAATCTTCCAAGTAATCCCATAGATGTAGGACGGATTTTGCGGACATTCAAAATAAAAAAGAATGTGGAGGTAACAGACAATGGCAAAATCATTATTTGAGGAACTGGGCGGCAAATACGAAAGGCAAGGGGATTATTTGATACCGTGCTTAACTGTACCCGCCGAAGAAGAACAGGCAATAGGCATCTGGGGGCAACGGCATTTAGATTATCTAAAACAGTACCGTAAAGTTACATACACCAATCTTCTTACAAGCGGCAGGCTAAACGCCTACCTTGCCGACATCAACAGACAGGCACAGGAACGCTTTGAAAGGCTCATAGAGGGTATGAAACAGGCACAGGGCATAACGGAACAGCTAAAGGCAGAAAACGCCTTAGAATGGACAGGATGCCTCAATAACATAAGGGCTTGTGCGAGGGAGATTGTGGAAAAGGAAATTATTTTTGCATAAACAGATGATTAGTGGCAGGGGGAAATCCTGCCGCTTTTTCTGCTTTAGTTTGTCAGCTTGACAAATAAAGGGTTAAGGAATATAATTAGATTCAGTATTATACAAGGAGTT
>OLRG01001505.1_pt1 | contig 18606 bp, 17 predicted proteins | sample 1672331 | NCBI WGS metagenome assembly OLRG01 (sample SAMEA3136672, study PRJEB25190) | human gut metagenome
TGCAGCTGGCGGGCTTTGATATCGCAAAGCCTGCGGTGCGTCTGGCCGCAAAGGCACTGCCTGCCGCAAAATACGCGGTGGCATCCAGCTTTGCCCAGCCTGTCCGCACCGGATGGGCCGACCTGCTGCTCAACTGCTTCTCGCCCTTTGCGCAGGAAGAGTTCCGGCGTGTGCTGCGCCCGGGCGGACGGATGATCTATGTCGTGCCCGGTGCAGAGCACCTCTACCAGATGAAGGCTGTTCTCTACGACACGCCCTATAAAAATCCGGTGCAGGAGGTGGCCTATGAGGGCTTCCGCCCCATTGGGGAGCGGGAAGTCTCGGGCAGCATCACAGTGCCTGCCGGGCAGCTGGAGGCGCTGTTCGCCATGACCCCCTATTACTGGAAAACGCCACGGGATGGCGCGGCCCGCCTGGCCGCCCTGCCCGAGTTGACCACGGACATCGCGTTCCGCTTCCTTGTGTTTGAAAAAGAGTGATCGAAAAGCCCCCGGCCTGTGAGGATACAGGCCGGGGGCTTTTTGTATGCAGAAAACAGGGTTACATCGCGATCCAGCCCAGTGCGTTGGCGACCGAGCTGGCCAGGATGATAGCCGCGAAGATGGGGCAGAGATACCGGAGCATAAAGTTGAACACCGGTTTGCGGCGGAAGGGTTGACCTTCCTGCGTGACCTCTTCCTCGATCTTTTCCACACCGACGATCCGGGAGACCAGCAGGCAGGTGGCAATGGCCGCAATGGGCATCATCACCGAGTTGGTCAGGAAGTCGAAGAAATCGAGGAACTGCATCCCGAACACGGTCACACTGGCAAGGGGGCCGTAGCCCAGCGCGGAAAGGCTGCCCAGTGTGATCATAATGCAGCCGATGAGGATGGTGGAGCGGGTGCGGTCCCAGCCCAGCTCGTCCTCAAAGGTAGAAACAGCACTCTCGGTCAGGGCAATGGAGCTGGTGAGGGCCGCGAACAGCACCAGCACAAAGAAGAGCACGCCTACGGCAGTGCCCATGCCCATGCTGGCAAAGACCTTGGGGATGGTAATGAACATCAGGGCCGGGCCCGCCTGCAGGGTGTCAGGGTCGCCGCCCGAAAAAGCGAACACGGCGGGAATGATCATCAGGCCCGCCATGATGGCAATGGCGGTGTCGAAGATCTCCACGTTTTCCGTGGACTGCTCAATGGACACGTTCTTTTTCATGTAGGAGCCAAAGGTCACCAGGATGCCCATGGCAATGGAGAGGGAGTAGAACATCTGCCCCATGGCGGAAACCACGGTCATCCACGAGAAGTTGGCCGGGTTGGGCACCAGAAAATACTTTACACCTGCCAGTGCGCCGGGCCGTGTGACCGAGTAGACGGCAATGACCACCGAGAGCACCACCAGCACCGGCATCATCACCTTGGAAACGCGCTCCACACCGTTGCGCACACCCGCAAAGATGATGCCCAGCGTGATAAAGGTGAACAGCAGGAACGCGATCTCGGCCAGCAGACCGTTGGAGATGAAGCCGGAGAAATACCCGTCCGATGCCAGCGCGCTGCCGTGGCCGGTGAGATACTGGGCCAGATAGTGGATGACCCATCCGCCGATGACCGAATAATAGGGAACGATCAGGATGGGGATGACGGCGTTGATCCAGCCGCCGAACGCCAGCCCCTTCCCCTTGCCAAAATGGCTGTAAGCGCCCACCGGGCTTTTGCGGGTCATCCGGCCCAACGCCGTTTCGGCAATGATCATGGTGTAGCCAAAGGTGACAGCCAGCAGGATGTAGATGAGCAGAAAAATGCCGCCGCCGTATTTTGCGGCCAGATACGGGAAGCGCCAGATGTTTCCCAACCCGACCGACGCACCGGCGGCGGACAGCACGAATCCGAGTTTGCCGGAAAACGCACTGCGCTTGTGTTGAGTTTCCATGTTTTTTTCCTCTTTTCCAGTTGATAAAATTAAGTGTAACATAGAGAAAACGGGATTTCAACGAATCGCAGGCGTTTCACCGGTGGAGAGATTTCAGGCGGAAGGTGAAGAAAAGTGAATCACTTTCGGGTAAAGGGCTCCATACCGTGCTCCTCGGGGGCGTAGTATTCCATCAGGGAAATGTAGTTTTCCGGGTGGTGGCAGAACGCCGCGCGCAGAACACTGTCCAGCTCGCCCCGGGCGGTGAGCAGACGGATGATGTACTGGGCCACCATCTGCACCACATCGGTCTCGATGCCGTAGCACAGGCCGACCGCCAGCACCGGGATAAGGATCTGCCGTGCCAGCAGGGGCACGTTCTGGCCGTACCGCTCAAGGATGGGGCGGCTCATGGTGGAGGCGGCCCAGACGCTGCCCACGATCTGCCAGTAATCGATCTCTTTCATGTGGGAAAGGCTCTGCAGCCGCTCCACGATCTCACCGTCGCTGAGGATGTAGCCATCGACCACCTCTTTTTCGGAGCGGATAAAGGCACACTGGATCATGTCCATGATGGCGGCTTCGTATTTCTGGTGGAAATTTTCCCGGGAAACGCAGAACTTGGCCACGATGTTGATGAGGGCACTGGTGTCCTCGGCGGTGGCAAGACTGCTGATCACCAGCGGCGTGGGGCCGAATTCCGCCCCCAGTGCGTCCAGGTCGGCCAGCTCTTCGGCATTCCGGGTGGCGGGCAGAAAGCGGTCACAGCCGTTGCGGTGGTAGCCCCAGGCAGCGGGCAGCACCCGGGCCACCGCGTCGCCGCTGGAAATGATGCTGAAGATGTTGCTCTCGGGCCAGTTTTCCAGCAGGGTGCCGTCCGGGGCGTGATTGGCATCGAAATCCTGCTGCAGGTCAGGTCGGTCGGCGGCAGTCAGGGCCGCAGGCACCGCAAAGCCGTAGGCATAGATGTTCTCCCGCCCCAGCTGGGGCAGCTCCCGGGCGATCTTTGCCGCCAGCAGATTTGCAATGATGGAACCGCGGCTGTAGCCGCCCAGCCAGAGCTTGAAGGTGCCGCCCTGCCCTGCCCGGGCCAGATAGGCCTTGAGGGACGCAAACACCGCCGCCACAGGCGTGACAAAGCCGGTGTGCGCGCTGGTATCGCCTGTGTGGAAGTTGCTGGCCCACTCGCCGCCGTAGCCGCCGCCCCGCAGGACAAGCGCCACAAGGGTGGTACGCTGGCCGTTCAGGGTCAGGGTCTTGCGGGCCAGCGAGTAGCCCACAAAGTCCCCGGCCCGGCCGGTGTCGAGATCGTAATTGTAGAACAGCGCGTCCTCAAAGCCCAGGGTCTCGTAGGCGGCGGCAATGTGGGCTTCCCGCCCCACAGAGCCGTTGACCCAGTATTCCGCATCGCTGGCCACGGTGTTGGCCGCAGCGCAGACCAGACCCAGCGTTGCCAGCGCCAGCTGGTGGTCATATTGGGTGGCCGGGTGGGTGAAAAAGCTGTCGGAGTAATAGAACGCGTGGGTCAGGTCGCAGCCGCTCAGGTCGCTGCGGATGCCGATGGTGTAGCGGCCATCCGGCACTGCATGGCCTACGGAGCTCTGCCCGGCGGCCTGGACCATCAGCCCGGGCAGCAGAGTGCTGCCGGCCGCAAACCCCAGCACCTTGCAAAAACTTCTTCGATCCATAATTTTTCCCCTCAAAAACCAGAATGGATTTTTTCTTAGTATACCGTATCCCGGGCGGTGATACAATCCAAAGTTTTCCGGGCGGCAAAAAACGGGCCGGTGTTGCGCACACCGGCCCGTTATGTTACACTGTTGTTCAGTCCAGATCCTTGCAGTACTCCACGATGTGGTGGAACATCTGCTCCACGGCGGGAGCCATGGCGGTGGGGCGCTGGACGGCCAGACCTACCACGCGGTCCTCTTCGGGCTCGATGGGGTAGATCTTGACCGCTGCCGTGCAGTTGCGCAGCAGCATCCGGGGCATGATGGAAATACCCAGGCCCGCCTCGACCATGGCGATGTTCGACTGGTCGTCGATGACATGGCAGCGGCGCTCCGTTGAGAGGGAATACTTCTTGAGGAACTGACGCATCTCCGCGTCGGTGGCATCCCACTGCACCACAAAGTTCTGCCCGTTCATCAGGGCGGGGGTCATCACGCCGTTGGGCGGCTCGGGCCAGTCCATGGGGGTGATGCAGAGCAGCGGCTCGTGGAACAGCTCGGTCAGAACAAACTCCTCCCGGCAGTTGTTGGAGAGGAAGGCAATGTCCACCTGACCGGTGCGCAGCCACTCCTTAACATCGTCGTAGGTGCCCTGATAGACCTCGACTTCGATCTGGGGGTAGTGGGCCATAAAGCCCTTGAGGATGCTGGGCAGCAGCCCGGAGCAGATCGAGTTGAAGGCACCCAGCTTGACCTTGCCCTTTTCCAGGCCGTTCAGGCGGGCAATGCTCTGCTGCAGGGCCTCGTCGCTGTTCAGCACCGCACGGATGGAGGGGTACAGCGAAGCGCCGTAGCTGGTCATGGTAACGCCGTTTTTGCCGCGATTGAATAAGGTAAAGCCCAGCTCAGCCTCCATCACGGCGATGGCGTGGCTGATGGCCGAGGGGGTCAGATGCAGCTGCTGAGCCGCCTTGTTAAAGCTGCCCTGCCGTGCAACTGCGTCGAAAATCTCATAAGAAAACAGCGTCATTCCCAATGCCTCCTTCCGGTCTGATCTGGTTCGGAGACGCTCGATCCTCTGTGAATCTTTTTCATCTTTGGTTTGAGATAGTTCAATTATATTCTTGATTTTACTATCCTGCGCCCGTCCTGTCAAGCATTTTGGGCTGATTTGTGCACGCTCTATGCAGATTTTGCCGCAGCAGACGGGGGAAATGCCACCTTTCCTCCGTTATAATTCTTATAACGATTTTTTACAAACTGACCGAGGTGTTTTTTTATGACCGCACTTTCCCCGCGCTGCAGTTTCAGCGGCACCGCCCTTAAAACCATTGCCTGCATCACCATGCTGGTGGACCACATCGGCGCGTCCTGCATCGAGGCCGGTCTTTTGCTGCCGGAGCTGGAAAGGGGAGAAGTTTCCGGCGGCGCATGGGATCAGCTTTCGCTGTTCCAGCTGGACAGGGTCCTGCGCTTCACCGGGCGGCTGGCGTTTCCCATCTTCTGTTTTCTGCTGGTGGAGGGCTTTGTACATACCCACGATGTGAAAAAATACGTCCGGAGGCTGTTCCTGTTTGCCCTCATCAGTGAGGTGCCCTTTGACCTTGCATTTTTCCGCACGCCCTTTGCGCTGGAACATCAGAATGTTTACTGGACGCTGGCGCTGGGCGTGCTGGCCATGGCAGGTCTGAAGCATTTTGAAAAGCCGGACGGCTCTGCCAGCTGGAAAGGGCTCTTGTGTGCGGCAGGCTGCACGCTTGCGGCGCTTCTGGCTTGTACGGACTACGACGGCATCGGTGTGCTCATCATCTGTGCGCTGTACCTGACCCGTGGCGACCGCAAGCGGCAGTGCATTGTGGGAGCCGTGCTGTTTGCCTGGGAGCTCACCGCCCCGCTGGCCTTTGTGCTGGTCTGGTTGTACAACGGCCAGCGGGGCCGCTGCACCCCTGCCATGCAGAAGGTGTTTTACTGGTTCTATCCTGTGCACCTGAGCGTGCTGGCTGTGGTGACGAATCTTCTGCTGTAAAAAAGCAAAACGCGCTTTTCGGAAGGCCCCGGAAAGCGCGTTTTGTGTAAAAATCTGTTCAAGCCATGTGCAGCTGCTCTTTCAATGCCTGCTGAAGGACGCAGGAAAAATTGATCCCCTGTGCCATGGCAGCATCGTTCAGCCAAGCAGGGATGGAAAGCGTCTTTTTGACAGATCTCTCGAAGTGCTGTTTTGCATATTCTGCCACGTCAACAGAAACAACATTGACAAATGCTTCAGGAACAGGCTCGTCGGGAGCAAGTGCCCGAGACACAGCGATTGGGTCGATGGAACCCGGACGAGACGGTGTGGGAATCGTTTCGCCATCCCGCTTGCAGGTGTAGAGATAGCCTGCAAGGCAGTCCACTGCCATCTCCATGGCTTCCTCAAAGGTATCACCCTGTGTTGCAAGGTTGTTCAAATCAGGAAAAACGACAGAATAACCTTCTGCCTCTTTATAAAAACAAGCCGGATACATGGATAACATCCTTCATCCCTCCTGTATGATGATATGGCATTATTTGAGCCCTGCCTGCTTTCGGATGGAAAGCTCTGTGCGGCGGTCAAGTTCTTTTCCCTTGTGAAAAGGAATCGTGACCTTGCCGGGTTTTGTGGGATGGACATACTGACGGTGGGAACCGACCTGTTCCTTGAAGACCCAGCCATCGGCAAGAATCAGCTTTTCCATTTCACGCGGTTTTGGCGGCACAAGCTTCACATCCTCTCAAGAGAAGTATACCATATTATACGTATTGTGTAAATACGTATTGAAAGATAAGATGAGAACAAAATGGAAAAAAGCCCGGTGATTTCAAAGAATCATCGAGCTTTTTCTTGGCGGAGTAGGAGGGATTTGAACCCTCGCGCCGTTGTTTAGACGACCTACGCCCTTAGCAGGGGCGCCTCTTCGGCCTCTTGAGTACTACTCCAGAGCAAAGTGTGTTACACTTATTCAATAAAAAATGGCGGAGAGAGTGGGATTCGAACCCACGGTACGTTGCCGTACGGCAGTTTTCAAGACTGCTTCCTTAAACCACTCGGACATCTCTCCTCGTGGGCACCCGCACACGCCGTACCGAATGCCTATTTAATTTACCAGATTTCAGCGGCGCTGTCAAGCCCAAAATCAAAATTTCCGCTCGTTGTGCGCATTTTTGTGCGGAGCGACAACTTTTCTTCGAGAAAAAGCGGGATTTCCTCTTTACTGAAACATCTTTTTGTTGTATAATAAATACAGATAAAACCTTACCGGACCCGGTACAAGCAGAGGAGTGTTGAACAATGTCGTTTCCGGAGCTGTTACGGCAATGCCGAAAGCAAAAGCACATGAGCCAGGCGGAGCTTGCTTCCCTGTTGGGCGTGACTCAGCAGGCCGTGGGAAAATGGGAGAGCGGAAAGAGCTCCCCGGACCCCACCACCGTGGCAAAGCTGGCGGAGATCCTGGACACGACCGCGGACTATCTGTTGGGTCTGTTCGACCCCACCGCGGAGGGGCAGACCGAAGAGCGCTTCTTCGGCAGCTATGTGTACAGCCTGATCCCTGTCATTGGCACGGTCAAGGCGGGCTACGGCGCGCTGGCCTATGAGGAAGACTACGGCAAGGAGTATGCCCGGGTCAAGGACCCTTCCAGCTACTTCTATCTCGTTGTGCGCGGCGACAGCATGGAACCCCGCATCCACGATGGTGACCTTGCCCTGGTGCACCGTCAGGATACGCTGGAAAACGGCGACCTGGGCGTGCTGATCTACGGCGACGAGGGCGAGGGTACCCTCAAGCGCTACCTCCAGCGCGGCAACTGCGTGGTGCTGCAGCCCTTCAACCCGGCCTATAAGGAAATGGTCATCAAGGGCGAGGAGCTCAACCACCTGCACATTGCAGGCCGTGTGGTGGAGACCAAGGCGAAGTGGTAAAAACGCCCCACCAGCGCCTGAAAAAGAAAAGCCATCCTGTATGGCTTTCTTTTTTATACCCATTTTTCGGAGGTGTCCCATGGAACAGAGCCTGATGGATAAGCTGACGATCCTGGCGGACAGCGCAAAATATGATGTGGCCTGTACCTCCAGCGGTGCTTCCCGGGCAGCAGGAGCGGGCGGGGTCGGCAGCTGTTACGCCCCGGGCTGCTGCCACGCCTTTACTGCCGATGGCCGCTGTGTCAGCCTGCTGAAGGTGCTGATGACCAACTGCTGCTCCTTTGATTGCAGCTACTGCGTCAACCGCAAGTCCAACGATGTGCCCCGGGCCACCTTCACCCCCCGGGAGCTGGCCGAGCTGACCATTGAATTCTACCGCCGCAACTACATCGAGGGTCTGTTCCTTTCCAGTGCCGTGCTGGTGAGCCCGGACTATACCACCGAGCGGATGCTGGCGGTTCTGCGTCTGCTGCGGGGGAAGTATCATTTCGGCGGCTACATCCACGCCAAGGCCATTCCCGGCACCAGCCCGGAGCTGCTGGAACAGCTGGGCTTTCTGGCCGACCGCCTGAGTGTGAACATTGAGCTGCCCAGTGAGCGCAGCCTGAACCTGCTGGCTCCGGACAAAGGGCGGCACTCCATTTTCCGGCCCATGAAGCAGATCGCGGTGGAGGGGGCCGCCAACCGGGAAGAGGTGGCGCTCTACCGCAAGGCCCCCAGATTTGCCCCGGCGGGCCAGAGCACCCAGATGATCGTGGGTGCTTCCCCGGAAACGGATTATCACATTCTGCAATTAACGGAAGGATTATACAATAAGTATCACCTGAAACGGGTGTTTTACTCCGCCTACATCCCTGTGACCGAGGACACCCGCCTGCCCGCGCTGGACACCAAGCCGCCGCTGCTGCGGGAGCATCGGCTCTATCAGGCAGACTGGCTGCTCCGCTTTTACGAGTTCAAGGCAGAGGAACTTCTGGACAGGGACAACCCCAACTTTAACCCCTATCTGGACCCCAAATGCAACTGGGCGGTGCAGCATTACGGGCTGTTCCCGGTGGACGTGAACCGCGCCCCCTTTGAGATGCTGCTGCGGGTGCCGGGGATCGGCCCCAAGAGCGCCCGGCGCATCTGGCACGCCCGCAAACAGGCCGCGCTGGGGCTGGACGAGCTCAAGCGGATGGGCGTGGTGCTCAAGCGGGCGCAGTATTTCATCACCTGCCGGGGCTTTGCGGGGGCGCACCCGGGCCGCGGCAGCGCCGGGCGGGAGCGCATCACCCGGGCGCTCATCGACCCCAACGTATTCAGCGGCGGGGTGGAGCAGCTGAGCATGTTCAGCCCGCCCGCCGTGGATCGGCTGGTGGAGCAGGGCGTGCCGCCCCGCACAGCCCAGAAAATGGTGCGGGAGGAGGCAGTGCAATGTCTGGCCAGAGCCCTGTAAGCCCCACCCGGAAGCTCCACGATGCCGACGTGGTCTACCTCTATGATGGCAGCTTCGAGGGCTTTCTCTGCTGTGTGTTTGAGAGCTTTGCCCAGCATGAGCTGCCCTTCGCGGTCTGGACCCCGGAGCGGGAGACGGCTACCCTCTACCCTGTGAAGGAGATCCCCACTGACCACGCAAAGGCCCGGCGGGTCTTTGCCAGCTTCCGCGCCAAGCTGGGCGAAGAGACGGAATTCCTCGTCACCCGGGATTTTCTCTCGGGCTGGGAGGATAAGGAGCTGCGGCTCATCCGATTTCTGCATCTGGCCTTTGCGCTGGGGCCAGGCACCGTCAAGCGGCGGGGCCACCCGGAGGTGGCTCCGCTCTACCAGATGAAGCAGAGCCTGGACTGGGAAGTGGACAAGTTTCAGGGCTTTGTCCGTTTTCAGGAGCACGATGGGATGCTGGGTGCAGTCATCCACCCCAAAAACTATATTCTGCCCCTCCTGCGCGGGCATTTCTGTGCCCGCTTCCCGGAGGAGAACTTCCTGATCTATGATGCTGTCCATCAGGCGGTGCTGCTGTACCAGAACCACAAGGCTCAGCTCATGGAGCTGGCCGAACCCCTCACCCTGCCCCCACCTGATGAAAAGGAGCAGCAGTTTCAGGAGCTCTGGCGGCAGTTCTACAAAACGCTGGAGATCAGGGCCCGCCACAACGAAAAGGGCCGTATGACCCACTGCCCCAAACGCTTTTGGGCGGATATGGTGGAGCTGCAGGGGGAATTGTAATTATTTTTCCTGCGCTTCCAAAGCGCTTTCCACACCCTTGAGCAGATCCTCTGCCGGGATGCCGTACAGCCTTGCCAGTGCCATCAGATTGGAGGTGTTCGGCTCCGAGGTGCCGTTCTCCCACTTGGACACCGCCTGTCGGCTCACACCGATGCTCTCGGCCACAAACTCCTGCGTCATCTTGCAGCGGGTGCGGTTCTCCTTGAGCATCTCGGAAAGTGACTTGCGCACGATTTTCACTTCCTCCGTGAGCTTCGGCGGCTTTTCCAGATTGCGGGCGATGCGCCAGAGCAGATAAAGCGCAGCCACAATGGCAACCGGCAGCAGCAGCCGTACGATCATCGTCGCTATGCTCACCGTCTGGAGCGCTCTGAAAAAAGGTTGGTCAGAAAATCACTTTTCATATTCGGTTCCTCCCTTGGAAACTTTCTCTTGTGTTTTTTGTGGCCTGATTGTAGCAGAAAACCCCGGTTGCGTCCACCAACCAGAGCGTAAACTTTTGGTTGCGGGGGCGGTTTGGCGGGTTTTGCGAGGCTTCCGACCCGTGAAATGGGAGCGGGGCTTGACATTTTAATATTTGTACAGTAGTGTATACGAAAAAAGGGGGGAAAGCACCATGGAAACACTGCACCTGATTTCGGTGCCCGGGATGCGGGAAAAGCTATTGGAAGGCATGGCAGAGCCTTTGTCCGAATGCGTAGACGAAGCAGCAGCAGAGAGGTAAAACCAAATGGAACAGAACGTGAAAACACAGAAGCCGTGGAAGCTTGTACTATTGTTTCTGCTCCTGGTTTTACTGGCGGGCCTGATCTGGAATAACGTGAAAACAGGAACAGGGGTACAAATTTATTTGTATGGAGAAGAACACAGCAAGCAGAGCATTCTCGACAAGGAACTTTCCATCTGGGGCGAGTATTACGAAAAAGGAATGCGGGATCTGTTTGTGGAATTTCCGTATACGGATGCACAATTTCTGAACCTGTGGATGCAGGCCGACGATGATGAATTGCTGGATCTGCAGTTCAAGGACTGGGAAGGTACAGCAGGCGGCACCGAGGTCGAGAAGAATTTTCTGAAACAGATCAAGGAGCAGTATCCTGAGACCGTGTTCCACGGCACCGACGTGGGCCATACCTGGGAAAGAACCGGGCCGCGGTATCTGGCCTATCTGGAAGCCAATGGGCAGAAGGACAGCGAAGAGTACCGGCGTGCGCAGGAAAACATGGAACAGGGCAAACGGTACTATGAGATCGAGGCGACGGATGAAGCTTCTTCGGTCCGATACCGGGAGGATCGGATGGTGGAGAACTTCCGGCGCAGCTATCAGGAGCTGGAAGCGGTACGCCGCACCGATATCATGGGTATCTATGGAAGTGCACATATTGTGGAGTCGGAGTATTTGAACTCGGACTTTCGCATGGCAAAACAGTTGAGCGAGAACTATGGGGAACATCTCCATACCAAAGATCTGACGCAGGAACCGGAACGGATCGACGCGCTGGAAGTCAACGGAAAGACCTACACAGCATCCTATTTCGGTGAGCAGGATATTTCGATGGTAAAGGGCTACAAGACCCGAAAGTTCTGGCGGTTGGAAGACGCATACGAGGACTTTAAGGAGCTGCCGACACCCCGTGAGATTCTGCCAGCCGACAACTACCCTATAAAAATCCAGGCCGGGCAGGTGTTTGCTGTGGAGTACCTGATGTCCGACGGCTCGACCGAGTGGAAGTATTATATCACGGACGGCACAGTACAGAATGGCCAACTCGTCACAAAGCGGATGAAGATGGAATAAGCAGGCTCCCGGCCCCGGAACTTTGCCGAATTTACAAAAAGGTTGCAACCATGCAGTTGCAACCTGCAAAACCTATGGTATACTATAAGAGATATCCGGGCAGGCATTTCTGCCCCACACACCCCCGCTGCGGGGTCAACACAAAAGGAGTATTGTAGCGTTATGGTTCGCATTACTATGGAAGACGGCGGCATCATCGACATCGAGCTGAACGAGGAAGTTGCCCCCATCACCTGTGAGAATTTCAAGAAGCTGGTCAAGGAGGGCTTTTATAACGGCCTGACCTTCCACCGTGTCATCCCCGGCTTTATGATCCAGGGCGGCTGCCCGCTGGGCAACGGCACCGGCGGCCCGGGCTGGAACATCAAGGGCGAGTTCGCTGCAAACGGTGTGAACAACCCCATCAAGCACACCCGCGGCGTGATCAGCATGGCCCGCAGCATGAACCCCAACAGCGCCGGCAGCCAGTTCTTCATCATGCACAAGGACGCTCCCCATCTGGACGGCCAGTATGCCGCTTTCGGTAAGGTCGTTTCCGGAATGGAGGTCGTGGATAAGATCGCTTCCGTCCGCACCGACTGGAACGATAAGCCCACCACCCCCGTCAAGATGAAGACCGTTGAGCTCATCGAGGGCTGATCTTCTGCGCTTCTGTCCCGCATCGCCTGCCCGTGAAGTGCCCCGTCAAGGAGACAGAAAATAATATAAGATTTTTGTTCGCCGTTTCCACAAGGGAACGGCGAATTTTTTGTGCAAATCGGCGTTAGGACGCTTGATTCATGGCACGGACGTGAGCTTGCAGCGTCCAACACGGGACATTCTTTTGATATTTTACTTCCGCTGTATCGTGATTGTTCTTGCTTGACATGAAAATACCCCCAGAGTACGCAGAGTTCTCTTTTTACTCTGTCTACTCTAGGGGCAGCATATCATGTTGAGGATACAGACCGGGGGTTTTCATCTATGCGTCAGAAAGAGATGAGAGGCTTACTTTTTTTCGCCCTTGGGTAGCAGACCGGCGCGCTCCAGAGCCGGGCGCAGGGCCAGATACAGGATGACCACGCAGATGGTGGAGGCTACGCTGTTGACAAAGGTGACACCACCGGCGATCTTGGACAGGGCCTGTGCCACGGTGTACTCCTGGCCAAAGATGTAAATGTTGCGGAAATAGCCCAGGAACGGGTCGGTGATGACGTTCAGCAGCAGGCCGGAGCCGCCTGCCACGATGACCTTGAGCAGGTAGCCCTTGCTGTGGCGGTCAAGATCGCGCAGCTTGAACACCTTGTGGGCCACGGCACCGCAGGTGATGCCGATGATGAACTTCAGCACAAAGGTGGTCACGGCATAGCCCGGGTCACCGGCCAGGATATCGGCCAGAGCCAGACCGATCGCACCGGCCAGGCCGCCGGAAACGCCGTCCAGCAGCAGGGCGGTCAGGGCGGTGAAGGTGTTGCCCAGATGGAACGAGGAGCCGCCGTAGAACGGCACGCGGAAGAACAGGTATGCCACCAGGCTCAACGCGGCCATAACGCCGGTCAGGGCCAGCTCCTTGGTGGTAAAGGTGCGCTTGTACAGCACACTGCCGAACAGGATGACGACGATCACCACAGCCAGCAGCAGCCACATTGCAGTTGTAGACATGATTTTTCCCTCCAAATTTTTTCGGGGCGAACCCCCTCTGTCCTGCTCTGCAGGATCCTTCGCCCGTTTCAAAGCCACTTACCCATAAAACTACTTGACATTTGGGTGTGTGGTTGGTATGCTCCTATTATACGCGGAACTGGCACCATGAAAATACCCAGAATAAAGTTTTTTTATGGGGTCAGTTCGGCAAAGCACCCAAAAAGGGGAGAGGTCTTATGTTTCATCTGACAACTGCACTGGATGCCGCCAGCGGGGTGCCGCTGTACGAGCAGCTCTATGAGAGCCTTGCCGCCGAGATGCGCAGCGGGGCCATTCCGGCGGGCACCCGGATGCCCGGCAAGCGGCGGCTGGCGGCAGAGCTGTCGGTGTCTGTCAACACGGTGGACGCGGCATATCAGATCCTGGCGACCGAGGGCTACATGGAGCCGCGGGAGCGCAGCGGCTTTTATGTACAGGAATATCTTGCCCTGCCCACCCGGCCCGAGGAAGTGCCGCCCCCGGTATCTGCCGCTCCGCCGGAAGCAGCCGAGCCGCCCGTCCGATTCGATCTGTCCACCCGGGGCGTGGACCCGGAGCTGTTCCCGTTCCGCACCTGGGCCCGGCTGCAGAAAGAGCTGCTCTATTCCTCACCCCAGCTGCTGACCCATGGCGATGCACAGGGGGATGTGGAGCTGCGGCAGGCGCTGGCGGACTATCTGGAGGAATACCGGGGCGTGCGGTGCACCGCCGAGCAGGTGGTGGTGGGTGCCGGTATGGAGTATCTGCTGAGCCTGCTGGCCCCGCTCCTGCCCGGCAAAACGGCGGTGGAAAACCCCGGCTACCAGCGCGCGAAGCAGGTGCTGGAAAACAACGGCGTGGCGTGCTGCTGCCTGCCTGTGGATGCGGACGGCCTTTCTGTTGAGGCATTGTCCGGCTCGGGCGCGGCGGTGTGCTATGTTACGCCCAGCCACCAGTTTCCCACGGGCGTGACCATGCCGGCGGGCCGCCGCACGGAGCTGCTCCACTGGGCATCCCGCTGCCCGGGTCAGCGGTATATCATAGAGGACGATTACGATTCGGAGTTCCGCTTTGATACCCGCCCCCTGCCCAGCCTGCAGGGCATGGCCGGGGCCGACGGCCCGGTGGTCTACCTTTCCACCTGCTCCCGCAGTCTGGCCCCCGGCATCCGCATCGCCTACATGGTGCTGCCCCGGCAGCTGCTGCCCGCCTGGCGGGCAAAGTACCGGATCTATTCCGGCACCGTCAGCCGGTTTGAGCAGCAGACCCTGGCCCGCTTCATCCGCGAGGGCTACTTTACCCGGCATCTTGCCCGGGAGCGCGTGGCCTACAAGGCCCGGCGGGATGCTCTGGCTGCCTCTCTGCGCGCTGCTTTTGCGCCGGACGAGCTGACCCTGACTGGCCTGCATACCGGCCTGCATCTGTTGGCAAGGCTGAAAAATGCCCCGCCGGATGCCGCCCTTCACGCCGCCGCAAAGGCGCAGGGCGTGGCCCTGAGCCTGCTGAGCGATTATGACCTGACCGGCGGGGAACAGGACTTTTCCGGTACGTTTGTGCTGGGCTATGGCTCCCTGAGCGAAACATCATTCCCCGAGGCGGGCGAAATGCTGAGGAAGGTCTGCACTGCCGCCCGGGAAGCGTCTGTGACCGTGTAAGTGCCCGCCTTTGCATCCCACACCCCGGGCAGGGCCTCGGCGTGGGGGAGGGCGCTGTTGTTGGCCAGAAACTCCAGGACCGTGCCCAGCAGGGTATAATCCTGCGCCGCAAAGTCGGTGAGCAGGGCCGTGCTGCTGGCCCGCAGGGTATCCGGCAGGGTGGCGGGCAGCAGGGCGAGGTCCTGCCGGAAAAAGGCTTCCCACACTGCCGCCCGGGCGGCGGCCCGGCGGGCAGGCGGCAGGGTGCCGTCCGCATCCCAGCCGGAGAGCAGTGCGTGGGCCTCCTTGGCCGAAATGCTCTGCACAGCGGCGGAAAGCCCGGTTTCGGCCAGCTCATCGGCAGTCAGTGCCCCCGAAAACCCCACCCGCACCGGCCCGTAACGGGAAGCAGTCTTTTCCAGCACGGCGGGGGACAGCGCCAGATAAAGCATATCCTCCGGCAGGCCCAGCACCTCCAGAAGCGCCTGACGGCACCGGGCGGGCCCCGCCGTTCCGTAGCAGTGGGCAAGGCTGGCAGTCTCTCCGTTGAAGGGAACCGTCAGCTCCCCCGGCATGGCCAGCAGGTTCAGACTGTTCTGAGCGGCGTTCAGGTAGACCAGCAAAAAGCCCGGCTGCTCCCCGGCGGTGCAGAGAAGCAGGGTCATCCGGTGCTCGGCCCGGGGCAGCTGGATGGGCACCCCGCTCTGGGGCTGGGCGGTCTGGATGCGGGTGCGCACCATCTGCCGGGTGAGCAGGACTGTGCCGCCCACCAGTGGCAGCAGCACCAAAAGTGCCGCCCCCAAAGCAGCCCAGAAGGGCCTCCAACCGTTCTTGTGCATCCCGTGTTCCTCCGTTCCGTTTTGGAACAGGGTGGGCCGGGATGCGCTTTTTTATACAGAAACCGCTGCCCGGGCATGAAAACGCCCCCTGTGCCATACAGTAGAGCACAGGGGGCGTTTGTGTATGTGGGAGAGCTTGGCGCGGGTGAACGCGGTGGTCAGCGGTGTGGTATGGGGGCCGGTGGGGCTGGCACTGTTGTTTGGCACCGGCTGTCTGCTGACAGTGCGCACCGGTTTTTTCCAGCTGCGGTATTTCGGGTACTGGATGCGGCACACCATCGGGGCCATCTTCCTGGACCGGGATGTGACTGCCCACACGGACGATGAAGCCATCAGCCAGTTCCAGAGCCTTTGCACGGCGCTGGCGGCGACCATCGGCACCGGCAACATCGTGGGCGTGGCGGCGGCCATTCTGGCAGGCGGGCCGGGGGCTGTGTTCTGGATGTGGGTCATGGCCCTGCTGGGGATGATGACCAGCTATGCCGAGAACGTGCTGGGCATCTGCTACCGCCGCCGGGATGCCGCCGGAAGATGGTGCGGCGGGCCCATGTACTATCTGGCCGAGGGGCTGGGCGGCGGCTTTGGCCGGGCACTGGCGGTGCTGTTTGCCTGCTTTTGCGTGCTGGCCAGCTTCGGCATGGGGAACATGAGCCAGATCAACTCCATTGCGGGCAATCTGCAGGCGGTGTTCCGGGTGCCGCCGGTGGCAACGGGCATCGTGCTGGCCCTGCTCACCGGGCGGGTCATACTGGGCGGGCTGAAGCGGGTGGCCGCAGTCACGGAGGCCATCGTCCCGCTCATGGCCCTGTTCTACCTGTTCGGGGCGCTGATTGTGGTCTGTGTCCATTGGGCGGCTGTCCCGGCGGCATTCGCGGCCATCTTCCGGGGGGCGTTTGGCTTGCAGGCCGCCGGGGGCGGGGTGCTGGGCTACGGCATGGCCCGGGCCATCAGCTGGGGATTCAAGCGGGGAGCCTTTTCCAACGAAGCAGGACTGGGCGCGTCGGTGCTGGTGCACTGCGCGGCCAACGTGGAGGAGCCTGTCCAGCAGGGAATGTGGGGCATGTTCGAGGTGTTTGCAGATACCATGGTGGTCTGCACCCTCACGGCCCTTGTGGTACTCACCAGCGGCCTTGTGGATCTGGACACCGGCGCGGCCCTGACCGGTGTGGAGGGCTCCGCACTGGTGGGGCAGGCCTTTTCCACGGTGTTCGGGGCGTTCGGGCCGCAGTTCATCGCGGTGTCGGTCCTGTTGTTTGCCTATTCCACTACGCTGGGGTGGAGCCATTACGGCACCCGGGCAGTGGTGTATCTGCTGGGGGAGCGTGCCGCCGCAGGATATAAACTGGTGTTTGCGGCCATGGTGCTGGTGGGTGCTGTGATGAAGCTGGACCTGGCCTGGGCGCTCTCCGATACCTTCAACGGCCTGATGATGCTGCCCAATCTTGTGGGCGTGGTGGGGCTTTCGGGGGTGGTGGTCCGGGAGACACAAGCGTATCTGAAACAAAAATGACCCTCTCCGTCCCTGCAGTCTGTCTGTCAGATGCGGGATGGAGAGGGTCATTCTTTATCGCTTCTTTTTATTCGGCTTCGGGGCAGGCCGCTTCAGGCTCCGCACCGCGTCACGCCCGGCGGCGATGCCGCTGCCAAAGGCCCAGTGCAGGTTGAAGCCGCCGCAGCTGCCGGCGCAGTCCAGCGTTTCACCCACAAAGTAAAGGCCGGGGCAGCCCTTGAACTGGAAGCTGGGGGTCACTTCGGTCAGGCTCAGGCCGCCGCCGGTGGTCTGGGCCTGCTTCCAGCCGCAGGGGGTCAGGCCCTCGAACAGCCAGTGCTTGGCCGCGTTGGCCAGCACCTGCCAGGCGGCATCCGGCAGGGTGTCCACCGGTTTTTCAGGCAGCTTTGCCGCTGCCCACAGGGCGCGGCCCAGCTTGGGATTGAGCAGACCTGTCCAGAAATCCGCAGGTGCCTTGCCCGGCAGCAGGGGCACCCGGGCCGCAAACAGGGCGGTCAGGGCAGTCTCGTCCAGCATGGGGAAGAGGTCCAGCTCAACGGCCGGGCGCTTTGGCCCCCGCCCCGGGGCCAGATGGCCGGACAGCTGCATGATGCAGATGCCCGAAAGCCCGTAGTCCGTGAACTGCACCTCGCCGTTTTCCACAGCCACGGTGCAGTGGCTGTCGAGGTCCAGCAGGGTGGCAGCGGCCTTGGCCCGGATGCCGGCCAGAGATCGGTTGGGCTTTGCTGTCTGCAGAGCGGTCAGGCAGGGGTACAGCGGCTCCAGTTTTCCGCCGCACTGGGCGGCGAATCGGGTGCCGAAGCCGTCGGTGCCGAACTGCGGCCCGGCATTGCCGCCCATGGCGCAGATGACGGCATCGGCCCGCAGGGTCTGGTCCTGACCCTCGGCATTCTCACACAGGATGGTGTAGCCGCTGCGGTTCTGGCTCAGGGTCTGCACAGTGCAGCCGGTACGCACCTCCACGCCCAGCCGGGCAAGGTGGCCTTCCAGCAGGGCCAGCACGTCTGCGGCCTGGTTGGAGTAGGGGTACACCCGCCCGGCCTCATCGGTGCGGGTGTACAGGCCCAGCGCCGCGAACCATTCCAGCGGTGCGGCGGCATCCACCGCGGCCAGCAGGGGCCGCAGGGCGGCGGGGTCAGCGGTGAAATACTGCTTCGGTGCAATGCCGGTGTTGTCCAAATTGCAGCGGCCATTGCCGGTGGCCAACAGCTTTTTGCCGCACCTGGGGTTGCGGTCCAGCACCGTCACCCGCACTGCCCCTGCCGGGGCAGACTGGGCAGCGGCCAATGCGGCGGCAAGGCCCGCTGCACCGCCGCCCAATATCACGATCTGCTGCATAAGAGCACCCCCTCAGAAATCCATACATTTTATTATAACATACACAGCAGCAAAAGGATAGAAGAATGCCCCAAATTTGCAGCGAACGATAAATCAATCACTAAGTTCAACAAATTTTCGCCTGATTTTTTGTGTATTTTA
>OLRG01001508.1_pt1 | contig 18582 bp, 10 predicted proteins | sample 1672331 | NCBI WGS metagenome assembly OLRG01 (sample SAMEA3136672, study PRJEB25190) | human gut metagenome
TGGCGGGAAGCTCGCCGTCCTCGGTGAACAGCGATGCACCGTTTGCTGTCAGCGCATCCTGCCACGTGTAGCCGCAGCAGCCGAACTGATCGATTTCGCCGTCACCGTCCGTGTCGCGCGTAACCCTGGCGCAGATATTGTAAAAATCCTCCCACGTCCAGTCGCCGGACGGCACGGTAATGCCCTCGTTCTCGAGCAGGCTCTTGTTGATGCACATCAGTGTCGGCACGCACTCATATGGCAGCGCATACTGCACGCCGTTCTCCGCACCGCTTTGCAGCGCGGCGGGATAGAAATCCGTGTCGGAGACCTCTTTATCCTGCGCGAGACAGCCGTCCAGCGGCGCCAGTGCACCGAGCTCGCACAGCGTTCCGAAATCCTCCGGCAGCACGAGAAATACATCCGGTTCACTGCCGAGCAGATACTGGTCGATGAGCCATTCCGAGTAATCCCGTTTGAGGATACCGCTCGTGTAGGTGACATGCACGTTCGGGTGCTCCCGCTCGAACCGCTCGACAGCCGCGTCAATGACGGCATAGCAGTTCCCGTTCGGCGCGTCCCAGTAGCTGCCCGCCATAAAGCCGAGCCGCAGCTCGACCGGACGCGCGCGGCTGTACATCGTCGCCGTCAGGCTCACCGCCGTCAGCAGCACGGCCGCCGTCAGGCGCTTTGCAAGCCCCTTCACAGCGGACCTCCGAACGGCCGCCCGGCTACGCCGGTCTGCACCGCCCAGATGGCGAGCTGCGTGCGGTCTCGCAGGTCGAGCTTGCTGAGAATGCTGCTCAGATAGTTGCGCACCGTGCCTTCGGACAGACAGAGCGCCGCCGCGATCTCCTTATTCGACAGGCCTGCGCCGACCTCGCGGATGATGCGCCATTCGTTGTCCTGCAGCTCCTCGGTCTGCTTTTCGTCTACGCCGATGGTAAGGTTGCCCTTCGCCATGCGCGCGAACATCTCTAAAGCCTTGCTCGCCACATCGGGCGCGATGATCGAGCCGCCGCGCACGACCTCGCGCACCGCATTTGTCAGATCAGCCACCGAAACGCCCTTGAGGAGATAGCCCGACGCGCCGAACCGCAGGGCATTGAACACATACTCGTCATCGTCGAACGTCGTCAGCACGATGACCTTGATATTCGGGTGCGCCGACTTGATAAGGCGCGTGCATTCCACGCCGTCTACCTCGGGCATGCGGATGTCCATCAGCACGACATCCGGCTTTTCGCTCCGCACCAGCTCGATGGCCTCGCGGCCGTTTTTCGCCATGCCGACTACCGTAATATCGCCCTGCGCCCCCAGAACAAAGCCCAGACTTTCCCGGATCAGCTCCTGATCGTCCGCAAGCAGCACTTTAATCATATACATCACCCCATCGCAGCGGAATTTCCGCGTGCAGTTCAAATCCTTTTTCGCTCTTTACCTTTAATGTACCATTCAGCAGCCGCAGCCGCTCACGCATATGCCGCAGACCAAAGCCCGGCTCGATCTTCGCGCAGCCGCAGCCGTTGTCCGTTACCGTAATGCCGAGGCGGCGCTCCTCCGCCGCGATACGCACGCGCACCGCCGTCGCGTGTCCGTGCCGGATGGCGTTCGTGATGCTCTCCTGCACGATGCGGTATACCGCGTCCTCCTCGTCCGGCGACAGGCGCAGATCCTCGGTCTGCAAATCGAGCGTGATCTCCGCCTGCGAGGTCGTCTGCATTTCGGCGCACAGCTTCGCGACAGCGTCAGTCAGCTGCATGCGCTCGAGCGCGTCCGGCCGCAGTGCCCGCACCGAACGCCGAACCTCGTTCATGCCCTCGCGCGCGGTGGACGCGATGCGTTCCATCTGCTTTTTCGCCATCTTGGGCGAGATCTCAAGCATCTGTATGCAGGCATCTGCACCGGCGGTGATGCCGGTCAGCGCATGACCGAGCGTGTCATGGATTTCCCGTGCCAGACGGTTGCGCTCGCGCGTTTCCGCCATGCGTTCGCTCTCGGCGGCGTAGGCTTTCAGCTGCTCATTCATGACAGAGAGCCGGTCGTTCGCCTGCTCGAGTTCGCCGTTCAGGCGGCGTATCGCGGAGTTTTCCTCGGTCCGCTGCCCGATGAGCACCACCATATACACCACAAACAGGATAAGGTGCAGCGCACCCAGCAGATCCACCACGCTCTGCAAAAGCTGCCGCGTGTGCATGTCAAAATACAGCAGATATTCCGAGAAGGGCACCACGTGTAGCGCGCCCTGCAATGCACCCAGTCCGGTCAGCAGGAACAGCGCGGTCATCGCGCCGAGAAATCTGCGGCGCGTTCTGCCGTGCAGGCCGTCGATCAGATCCACGACCACATAAAGCAGCAGGCCGTTGTAGGCCAGATGCAGCGCAAAGATCACACATAATGCAAACAGAGGCTCGATCCATCCGATGAAACCCTGTCCGCGCCGGCGCAGCACACCGGCCAGAATAAGCGCCGCCATGCCGAGCACGGCGATGGCCAGCGTCCACGGTTTGGCCGGCAGCGCGCTCAAATTCTGTGCGAACGCCACGCCGTCCGCCTGCCGCGCCGCCAGTACCGGCGTCATGCCGAACACCCACACAAGGAATGCGCCCACGGTCACGTTCAGCAGCAGCATGATGCGGCGGAAAAACTGCAAACTCTGTGCCATACCGTCCCCTCCTACTGCCAGCCGTCCATGTCGTATCCGTTTACGTTGTCCTTCGTTACCAGCTCGACCGGAACCGTAATCTCTTTTTCGTAGTCCTCGCCGTTCAGAATCGCGTACACCGTCTGTGCGGTGATCTGTCCCAGCCGAATCGGCGACTGGGCCGCCGTAGCCGTCATAGCGCCCTCACTGATCATGCTTTTCGCCTCGGGCGCACCGTCCACGCCGTAGACCGTCGTTTTTTCCAGCAGACCATGCTCCTGCAGCGCCGCCATCGCGCCGAGCGCACTCGGGTCGTTGAGGCACATCACCGCGTCCGGCACGATGCCCTGCTCGAGCAGCCGGTCCATCTGCGGCATGGCGACCTCAAGCTGACCGGCACTGTCCGCCCGGCCGATGATCTGAAAATCCGGATGCGACGCCAGCGTGTCGCAGAAGCCCTGTATGCGGTCCATGCCGGACTTGGTGGAAGCGTGCTCGATCAGCACGACCTTCGCGGAATCGCACGTATTCATCAAGTGCTCCGCGCAGAGCACACCCGCGCCATAGTTGTCGGACGCGATCGTGCACGCGACCAAATCCGGATTGCTGACCTGCGAGTCGATGACCACGACCGGCACGCCCGCCTTCTGCACCTCGCGGAGTGCAGGCTCGATCTCGCGGTAATCCACCGGATTAAGCACCAGCAGGTCGATATCTTCATGCAGCAGATCCCGGATTTCTTCGTTCTGCCGCTCCTGATCGAGTGCCGGATCGCGCGTCAGCAGAATATCGCCGCGGCTTTCGATCACCAGCCGCAGTTCTTCATCGATGACGCTGTAAAACGGGTTGTTCATCGTCATGTACGTCGTGCCGATGCGGAGCGGCTCGTCTGCCTGCGATACAACCCCATGTGTCACAGCGGCAAGTCCGGCCGCCAGCAGCAGCGCCGCTGCCGCAAGGATTGGTCTTGTGCGCAACGATATCCCGCCTTTCCTTTAGTAGCTGACACCATTATAACATAAATTTTTCCGGTGAAAAAGATGGCTGCGGCGGGTTTGTCAGATCATCCGTTTTACGGGCGAGGCCTGCGTATCGTGAAGCCGCAGGATGGTCATGAAGCGTCTCGACAGGCGCACTGTGAAACAAAAATTCGGCTGAAAGCAGCAAAAAACCGCCCCGAAGGGCGGCTCGTTGACAGATTTCGACTGCACATGATATAATACTGACGGACGCTGTTACTTTTAGCGGTCAGACCCTCTTTCCCTTTCCCACGGTTCGTGGCAGGAAGGAGGTGGCGCGTGTGCAGAAAAAGGCTTTTCGGCTTGTAGTGTGTGCAGTCATCTTGCTGTACATTTTCTGTATAAAAGCGCATTGACCGTCCGGCTGGTCCCCGAACGGTCAATGACTTAAAATTGACTAAACTAAGGGTCTGACTGCTGTAACAGCGTCCCTTTTCTTATATTATATCCATGCGGGCCGGCTTTGTCAAGCAGCGGAGCCGGGTGCTTTTTCATACATGAAAACCGCAGAAATACCGCGCAAACCGCAGAAATACCGCCTTGCGCATCTCCTCCGCACATGGTAAGATAGTTCTGGTAAACCGCACAAGGGAGACGCACGAATCATGGCAAAAACCGCAAAACACAGAGAAATGGACATGCTGCACGGCGGTCTGGCCGGCAGACTCATCCTTTTTGCCCTTTCGCTGGCCTTCAGCAGCATTTTACAGCAGCTTTTCAACTCCGCAGACGTCGCAGTTGTCGGCCGCTTTGCAGGCGATGCCGCGCTTGCGGCAGTGGGCAGCTGCGTCGCGCTCGTCGGCATTTTCGTCAATCTGATCGTCGGTCTGTCGGTCGGTCCGAACGCCGTGCTCGCGCTGCTCATCGGGCAGAACAGTCGCGACGAGATCAACCGCACGCTTCACACCGTGCTCACGTTCGGCGCGGCGCTCGGCGCGGGACTGATGCTCGTCGGGTGGCTGTCGGCCAGACCCATCCTCGTGCTCTCCGGCACGCCGGAAAGCGTGCTGGACGAGGCGCTGCTCTACATATTCATCTATTTTCTGAGCATTCCGTTCATGGTCGTGTACAATTTCGGCGCGGCCGTACTGCGCAGCTACGGCGACAGCCGCCGTCCCATGTACTATCTGCTGCTCTCCGGCACGGTCAACGTGGTGCTCAATCTGTTCCTTGTCATCGTGATGCAGCTCGGCGTCGCCGGCGTCGCGATCGCAACGGTCATCTCCAACGTGCTCAGCGCGGTCATGGTCATCACGCACCTCATCCGCCGCGACGACGATTTCGCGTTCCGCTTCCGCCGCATGCGCATCGAGAAGGAACCGCTCCTGCGTATTTTGCAGATCGGCATCCCGGCAGGCATTCAGGGCGCGATCTTCTCCGTTTCCAACGTGTTCATCCAGAGCGGCATCAACTCGTTCGGCGAAAACGCCATCGCAGGCTCATCGCTCGCACTCAACTTCGAATATTTCACCTACGACATCGCGAATGCCTTCGCGCAGGCTGCTGTCACCTTCACCAGTCAGAATTTCGGCGCGGGCGACATCAGACGATGCAAAAGGATCTTCCGTCTCTGCCTGCTGTTCGGTATCGTATTCACCGAAATCCTGAGCGCGGTTTTCATGGTCTGGGACGATTTCTTCGTCAGCATCTACACCTCGAGCAGCGCGGTCGCCGTGTTCGCGGTCAGCCGTATGCGGCATGTCTGCTCGCTCGAGGGGTTGACCGCCACCTACGAGGTCGAAAGCGCCTCTCTGCGCGGCATGGGCCGCTCGCTCGAGCCTGCCGTTTTCACCATCCTCGGCACGGTCGTGTTCCGCCTGATCTGGATGGCGACCGTGTTCCGCCTCTTCCCGACCTATGAAATGCTGATGAACGTCTACCCTGCCTCGTGGATCTTCACCGGCGCGGCGCTTCTGATCGTATATGTGCGGCAGATGCGCCGGACGGCGCGAAGCATGTAAACCGCGTCTGTTTATGCCTCCGGGACCCAATAACAGAAAAAATCCCATGCCGGTCTGAACTGTGAACTGCGGCATGGGATTTTATTCTGTTTACTGATACTCTGCGTTGAGGAAGAGCGGCTTGATGGCGACGACCTCATCATATTCCTCCTGCGAGACCTCGACGTCGGCATTCAGCGCCCTGAGGTCGTCCTTCACGACATCGAGCGCCTGCCCGGCGGTCACGGCGCGGCCGTCCATGACAGCGCGCTTCATACGGCGCAGCACGACCGGATGCGCATAGCGCGCCGGAAGCGGAAAGTCCAGATACGCCGAAACATATTCCTGCATTTTCTGCTGCGCCTGCTCATCGTTCCGCATGATCGATGTGCGGTTGTTGCGCGCAGTGGGGAGCACGCTGAAGCCGGCGAACGTGAAGATCGCCGCAAGGCCGAACAGCGTGAAGTAGATCGCGAACGAACCGTGGCGCACAAAGGAGACGATGCCGTAGGCGAGAACCGCGAAGCCGAGCAGGGTGATCGCCATGGCGGCCCAGCGGTAGCTGCCGTGCGTGCACTGGAAATTGCGGCGGCGTTTTGCGGCCGCGCTCAGCTGCTCGGTCAACTCGGGGCGGCGCTCCAGATAGTCGAGCGCCTGATCGAGCGTGCGCACGGTCTTCTCTGCCTGCGCGCTCATCGGCGGACGGCTGCGCTCCTCCTCCTCGCGGCGCGCCTTCTGCTCTGCAAGGCGCTGCTCCGCCGCCGCGCTCACGCACGGAATGGAGGGATATTCGGCGCGGATGACGTTCAGAAAATCATCGACCTGCTGTTCGTATTTGAAATTGCAGACTTTCTGCTGCCCGCCGTCGAACTCAACGACCAGATAGGACAGCGTCGCGAAAATGCCCTTGCCGGAAAAACCGCCCCTGCTCATCGCGACGCGCTTGTACACGCGCGTTACCATGGAGAGCGGGACATAATAGCGCCGGTCGATGAAAAAGCTGTTCAAATAGAGCGCGCGTCTGCCGATGCCGCACGGGCCGATCTTCCGGCAGCTTTTTTTATCCTCGGCGAGCGCCGCGTCATCTATGCGCTCGGAACCGAGCGGATAAGGTTTGAACATCATTTTCCGTCACCTCAATTACTTCTGCGGATGATTGTAGCCGGTCGAACAGAACGAACGGCCGGCTGCATCTTATCCTATCATTTATGCGTTTTTCTTCGTGCCGTGCTTTTTGGTCGCGCGAATGAACACAGCGAGCAGGATTGCTGCGAATACAATGCCGATGGGGTACGCTGCGGCGGTATTGTAGATCACAGCGCCGTCTGCCGTCTTGCCGTTCAGCAGACCGCCGAGGCACTCCGGCGCGAGAATGAAGTAGGTGCAGGAGACCGCACTCATGAAGGTCGCCGGAACGGCAGCGATCCAGAAATTCTTCTTCTCGGTGAACAGGAACATAGCTGCTGCCCACAGAACGATCATAGCGAGCGTCTGGTTGGTCCAGCTGAAGTAGCGCCAGATGACCGTGTAGTCGATCAGGCCGGTCGCGTTGCCGATGCCGAGGATCGCACCGATACCGAGAACCGGTACGCACAGCTTCAGGCGGTTTGCGTAGGTACCCTGGTCGATATGGAACCAGTCGGACAGCGTCAGGCGAGCGGAACGGAAAGCGGTATCGCCGGAAGTGATCGGGCAGACAACAACGCCGATCATCGCGAGCGCGATGCCAACGCCGCCCATGGTCTTGGAGCATACGTCGTAGATCGCTGCGGACTGACCGCCTGCAAGTGCCTCTGCCAGACCGGTGTTGAGACCGCCGGTAACTTCATACAGTGCGCAGCCTGCCGCCGCCCAGATCAGAGCGATGATGCCTTCTGCTACCATTGCGCCGTAGAATACGAAGTGGCCCTGCTTCTCGTTCTTCATGCAGCGCGCCATCAGCGGAGACTGCGTGGAATGGAAGCCGGAAATTGCGCCGCACGCGACCGTGATGAACATGAAGCTCCAGATCGGCGTGCCGGACGGATGCATATTGTACATATGCGTCCAGATCTCCGGGATGGTGTAAGCCGGGTTGGTGAAGATACCGATGATAACGCCGACCGCCATGATGATCAGGCACATGCCGAACAGCGGATAGACCTTGCCGATGATCTTGTCGATCGAAATAAAGGTTGCGATGAAGTAGTACGCCAGAATAACGATCAGCCAGAACAGCGTGGTCGAGAGAACGCCGGAAACACCGTTGTTCTTGCACAGCGTAACGATCAGGCCGGCCGGGCCGACTGCGAATACCGTGCCGACCATGATCAGCAGGATGACCGAGAACACGCGCATAACGTTCTGCATCGCGTGGCCGAGGTATTTGCCGGTGACCTCCGCGATGGACGCGCCGTCGTTTCGCTCACTGATCATGCCGGAGAAATAGTCGTGTACGCCGCCGGCAAAGATGGTGCCGAAGGTGATCCACAGAAATACGACCGGGCCCCAGAGCGCGCCCTGAAGTGCGCCGAAGATCGGGCCGAGGCCGGCAATGTTCAGCAGCTGAACCAGAAAGAGCTTCCACTGCGGCATAACGACGTAGTCCACGCCGTCATTGATGCGTACCGCCGGAGTCTCGCGGTCATCCGGACCGAAGGTTTTGTCTACGATCTTACCATAAGTAAAATAGCCGGCGATCAACAGCAGTAAACACAGAATAAAGCTGATCATAATATCTCCTCCTTAAAACCGGCTGCGAAAGTGATGCTTCCGCATAAAAATTACCGAAAAGATTTTTCCCTTCCCCTCTTTCGGTAATTCCTATTATGAACCTGTGAAAATAAAATACAAGGGCAATATGTCCTAATTTTAACAGTGTATTTTGGACGAATTTTCTAACTATGAAAAAGCATTATAGTGCTTATGAATTTTTCGTATATTACACCGCATTTTCCTCTCTGCGTCTCCGGAAAAGCAACGCCTGTCACGGTGCATCCGGGCAAAAAACATCCCCCGGCGAAAGCCGGGGGATGCAGTGAAAATTTACTTTTCCAGTTCGGTCCAGTCGCGGGTCTCGCGAAGCTCGGTCCACTTCTCGAACTTGTTCTCCTTGGTCTTGTAATAGTGGCTGTTGGTGGCCTCCTGTACCGCCAGATAGAACCACTGAGAAGCATCGGAATTATCCGGCCACTTGATCATGCTGTCGAGCAGATCGCTGCTGTTCTCGGGCAGACGGTTGAGTACGCGGTTGACAAGCGTCATCGCCTCTGCGCGGGTGATATACTGGTTCGGACGGAACGTACCATCCGGATAGCCGTTGATCCAGCCCTTGTTTGCGGCGATACCGATCTCATTCTTTGCCCAGTGAGATGCGATATCCGTGAACTTCGAGGACATATCCGTGTTCTTATCGTCGAAGCGAGCGGCGATTGCGGCAAATTCCGCACGGGTGATCGGCGCATTCGGCGCGAACGTGCCATCGTTATGACCCTTCACAATGCCCATCGAGGACAGCGTGGAGACAGCATGGTTAAACCACTGACCGCGCGTCACATCGGACAGACTGTTGGACTGGGTAGAATTTGCGGTGCGGACTTCCTCGGTCAGCAGACGGAAGAAGATGGTTGCCACTTCTGCGCGGGTGATGTTTCCGTTCGGCTCAACGTTGCCGTTCGGGTAGCCGACGATGTAAGCATAGTGATCGTCACCGTTCAGGCCGGTCGGTACATCATCCGGAATGGTAACGGTAGGCTTGCGGTGGTGGCCGCCACCGCCGCCGCCGCCGGAGGAGGATTTTTTCACGGTATAGGACACCGAAGGCTTCGGGAAGTCCAGAGGATTGAGCGGCGCACCGGCGCTGTTGATGGCGTTCAGAACGGCGCGCTTATTGGTGAACAGCGCCTTGTCGGCAGGAACATTCTTTTCGCCCTTCAGATCCTCCGTGCCGTAGGTGCCGGGATCGGTTTCGGGCTTGGTCAGCTTGACGGTATAGGTCAGCTGAACCGGTGCAAAGTTGGAAACATTTTCGTTGATGGTCCAGACGAAAGCATCCGTATCCGGAGCGTACAGCACCTTGAAACGGCAGTTGGTTTCGCTCAGATCTTCGGCATTATCTCCGAAATAGGTCATGTTGTCGTCCGCCTTGGATTTCAGCTCCGTGCCGCCGACAGTCAGCTTCAGCGAGCCGGGAACAAAATCGAACGCATCGCCCATCTGGTCCTCCACCGTAGAGCCGGCGCTGACTGCGTAGAGGATGTCGTTCTGGATCTTGTTGAAGTTAACCGTCTCGCCACCAGCCAAGTAGCGCATGAAGTCCGGACCCCAAGAATAGCCGGTCGAGCTTTCATTAGCAACTGCGTAGCAGTTATATCCCTGTGTCTGCGCTTCCTGATAAACCTGATAGGTCAAATACAAAGCCTTATCAATGGAGTTCGCATAATTCTTATAAGTATCATCCTCGGGAGTCCAATTTGTTGCTGTTTTTCCGGAAGGCTCGTAAGGATATTCATATTGCGTGCCCTGAGCCTTAACCTGTGTACCAATCTCGTTCATCCATGCAGACCAGTCAGCAGGAGGATCATTGCTGCCATATTTAGAGTTCCAGTTCTCAGGGTTAGCCCAGTGGTTCCAGCTATCAGCCATAAAACTCCATGCGGTAGCAGTAGGCTCCGCATTATACATATAGGTAATACCATCACTTACGAAAATCAGATATTTCCGATTTGCGGCAACCTCTTTATCCTCGTCCAGCATCTGCTTGCCTGCAAGAAGTCCGGCGTGGGTGTTTGTTCCACTCCTAATCTCCTGCTTGATTGCGTTTTCAATGGTCTCGTAACCGGTTGCAAGATCCGTAAGCGGAGTTACGTTTGCCTCCTTGTTGAAGATCACAACGCCGACCTTTACCTTTGCTTCTGTGCTTGCCGCCTGATCCTTCAGCGCAGCGAGCATACCCAGCGCCTGGTCTTCCAATTCCGTACTCGTGGACTTATCCAGCACGAATACCACATCCGATGCCAGCGCTTCCTCTGCGCTGGGCAGGGACAGCGTCACATTGGAAGTCCACGTGCTCGTATCCAGCGCCGTTGCGGTCTTGGATCGGGAAACGTTCCACTCGATGGGGTCGGTGCCGCCGCCGGAGGAGTTTTTCGTAAAGGTCCAGACGCCGTGCAGCGTAAGGTCTGCGGTCAGCTGCTGCTCACCGGTCAGAACCGTACCGTTCTCCTTTTTCCAACCGTCAAAGGAGAACGTACCGTTCACGCCGTCCTTCGAGCCGGACACGCTGGCCGGAACCGCTGCAACGGTATAGCTGCTGCCATTAACCAGCGTCTGCTTTGCCGGAGCGGTATAGCCTTCCGGCAGGTCACCGGTAACATCATACGTCAGCGTGTACATCAGCGGATGCGCTGCCTTGAGCGAAATAGCGTGCGAATCCTTTTCCACCGGGATGTACTCGTCAGCCGTTTCCGCCGTCCAGCGGCCGATCTTCTCATAGCCGCCCTGACCGTCCTTGGCTGCAGGGTTCCACTTATTCCAGCCGTCATGATACCAACCGGTAATTTCCGCCTTGTCGGAGGACAGAATACGGTCGCCGCTCATGTCCTTTGCATTCGGGAGCGTAAAGATCGTGCCGCTGTAGAAAAACAAATCGTCACCTGCGGTCGCTGCGGTGTTGTTATACACTGCGCTGTTCGCCGCGATGTTGATGTTTGCAGCATTATAGGCGTAAATCGCACCGCCCATATTAACTACTGCATTATTATCGTGCATCACAGCACCGGACTGAAGATCCACATTGATAACCGCCGAGCCAGACTTATAGGTAAAGATGCCTGCACCGCCGGCAGCAGTATTGCCGCTGACAGAGCTGTTCGTTACAGTGACATTCAGTTCCTTAGCTATTGCATTTGCGTAGATGCCGCCGCCATAGCCGGTTGCCGTATTGGCGTCGATTGCCGTACCGTTCAGCAGGCGAATGTCCGTGTTGCAGACAGCAGTACACAAAGCCAAGATACCTGCGCCGCTCTGTGCCGTATTTTCAGAAACCGAAACTCTGTCAAGTTCAATCGTTCCTGCGCTGTAAGCTACGATTGCGCCGCCCTGGGTTGCGCCGTCGTTATTCAACAGCTTGGAATTACGGAGAGTCAGATTAGAGGTTGTGCCGACATACATACCGCCGCCGATACCGTTTTCAGGGTCGAGAACCGTATTGCCGGAGATTGTGGAATCGGTGATAAGGTGGTTATGCTCGCCGGAACAGCCTTCTTCTGCTTCGTTCGGCGTATCGCCAAAATAGATACCTGCACCGAATTTTGCGGTATTATTCTCAAAAAAGGACTTTGCAGCGTTCAGCACAGAATGTCTCAGAATCATACCGCCGCCGCAGTCCGGAGCGGTGTTCCTCTCAACATGGCAGCCGTCCATGGTCAGAGAACCGTATCTAACCAGAATACCGCCGCCGTCACTGCTGCTTCCCGTAACGCTGTTTTCGGACACGGTAACAATCTGCATGGATACATCTGCGTGCGACGCATAGATACCGCCGCCGCCGACTTCGCCATTGCCGTTGCCGCCGACTGCTTCATTACCCGTTATGGTCAAATCTTCGAGCTGAACAACTGCGCTGTCGATTGCGAAGCCGCCGCCATTCTGCGGATTCCTGCCGCCGGTAACCGTACCGTTTTTCACGGTAACCTGCGGTTTATCACCGGAAATGGTCACAACCGCCGCATTTGCATCACCCGACAGCGTAAACCCGCCGAGGTTGAGCGTCAGAGACTTATTGATGGTGATATTCTCCGTAACATCACGGAGCAGAACGATGGATTCGCTGCCGTCTGCTGCAGCAATCGCGGCAGCAACAGTCGGATACTCGTCCTCGCCGATCTTTGCAGCTTTTTTCGGTGTTTCCGGTTCTGCCGGAGTCTCCGATTCTGCCGGAGTCTTCGATGCGGATGTGCTGTCTCCTGCAGGTTTTACGTCCTCAGAAGGCTGACCTTCTGTCTTAGACGCTTCGGAGTTTGTGTTCTCAGAAGACCGACCTTTCGTCTTAAGCGCTTCGGAGTTTGTGTCCTCAGAAGACTGATCTTCCGTCTGAGACACCGTGGGATTTGCGTTCGTTTCATTTTGGGTGGCAGGCTGAACCTGCTCCTGCGTTGTCATTTCTTTCTGCTCCGCTGTATCCGCTGCTGCAAATGCGAACGGAGACATCGTCAGCATCATGGATGCCGCCAGAATGCTGGCTAAGAATCGATTATTTTTTCCTGTTTTCATCATGAAAACCCCTCCTTCAATAGTAAAAGACTACTATGAAGAAGCTGCATTAGGAAACCGGCTGCCATGCGGAATACCTTCCGTTTAGGCCCTTGGCTTTGCGAGACCGGCTTTCACCGGTGGTGCCCTTGTCTGTACAACTTACTCCTTACCGAGTAGCACAGATGGTTGGTTCTTTTTGAAATGACTGTTGGCAACGCAGAATGGTTGTTCAGTCTCCAAATAAAATACCCCCTTTACAGCGCGCATAGCTCTGCAAGGGGGTACACAGTACCTTTGGCAACCGGCTGCCATGCGGAGAAAAAACTCCGTTTAGGCCCATCTGGCTTTGCGACACCGGTTTTCACCGGCTGTGCCTTTGTCTGTACCTGTATCCCTTTACGGAAGTCATGCACAGAATTTTACGATCTTTTCTGTCGGCAGACACGCCGGACTGCATACACAGTCCTTTGCCTGCGCAGGACAGAAATCCTCCGGATCCTCTTCTTTAGTATACCATAAATGCCCGCGAATAACAAACAAATACTGTAAAAAGTGAAGAGGGATTTCAATCCGGAATCGATTTTTTATGCAATAAATCGCCGCTGATCGAACATAAACGCATCCAATCAGGACCATTTGCATACAAAATAAAATGGAAACGTGTTAAGCCGCAGCTACTGCAAGCGCATCGCTGGTGTTGGTGTAGGTCAGCGGAGATACACAGTCATGCAGGGTTTTTGCGTTCTTTACGCTGCGGGTAACCGCGTAGGTCAGGTCGATCTGATACCACTTGCCGTTCAGGTTTACCTTGTTCCAAGCGTGGTAGCTGGAGCCGGCGTAGCCCTTGGTCAGTGCGCACGGGATGCCCTGGCTGCGGCACATTGCTGCAAACAGCGAGGAAAAATCGTAGCAGATACCGGTGGTGCCCTTCAGGGTAGCGGCGGTATCCGGGATGTACTTGGTGATCTTGCCGCTGGTGATCTCATTCGCCAGCTTGTTATCATATGTATAACGGCTTGCCATGTAGTTGTAGATAGCGATAACCTTAGCCTCGTCGGTCTTGGCGTTCTTGCAGAGCTCAGCAGCCTTAGCGGATACCGTGTCGCCCTTGGAGAACTGAACCTCGGAAGTAGAGACCAGATACGGAGCGTAGCTGTCCTTAACGGTTACGTTCATGGACTTGGACTCGACCTGCTGATAGGACGTACCAGAAACGTTGCGGTACAGCGTTACGGTGTACTTGCCGTTGCCCTTATCGAGAGAGAAGGAAGCATCCTTGCCACTCGGGCAATCATAGAATACGGTCTTGCCGCCGTTGTACTGAATACCAACCTTGAGTCTTGCACTCGAGGAGTAGTTTACGGTAACATAACCGTGGGTGGAATTACTCATATCCACAACATCATTTACTGCTGCTGCGGTAACGCCCATCGAGAGGGCAGTTGCTGCAAAAACTGCGCATACAACACGAAAAAGCCGCTTCATATCCGGCGATCTCCTTTCGGTAACTGGCTGCCAGCCCTCTCAGAGGGGTAAGGCCCTATAGCTTTGCGTCGCCATCTTTCGATGGTTTTGCTATTATCGTTTGAGATGCGGTCAAAGCGACTGCATCATCTTTTTTTAGTGACTACAGTATAAACCCATACAGCGAGCTTTGTCAGCAGAATTCCTGCAAAAAAATCAAAAATCGACAGAAAAATCTCATGCGTACAAATTGCAATGCAAAAAGTATGTAAAATCGCTTTTCCCGTGCGGCATAATATCCTATAATGGAGAGAAGAAAACCGCAGGGAGACCGGCGGGGGAAGGACGATGAATATGAAAATCGGAATGCTTACGAGCGGCGGCGACTGTCAGGGACTGAACGCGGCGCTCCGGGGTGTCGCAAAGACGCTGTATAACGAGATGGGCAAAGGCGTGACGCTGTACGGTATCCGCGACGGCTACCGCGGCCTGATCGAGGGAGACTACCATGAGATGAAGCCGGACGACTTTTCGGACATTCTGACGCTCGGCGGCACCATCCTCGGCACCTCGCGTCAGCCGTTCAAGCAGATGCAGCGCCCCGAGGAGGACAGCGAGCAGACAAAGCTGGATAAAATGCTGAAAACGGTGAAAAAGGCCGGATTTGACTGTCTGGTCATTCTCGGCGGCAACGGTACGCACAAGACTGCGAACCTGCTGCGCGAGAACGGCGTGAACGTCGTCACGCTGCCCAAGACCATCGACAACGACCTGTGGGGGACGGAGCTGACCTTCGGCTTCCAGTCGGCGGTGAACATCGCCTCGGAGGTCATCGACTCCATCCATTCTACCGCTTTTTCCCACTCGCGCGTGTTCATCGTCGAGATCATGGGCCACAAGGCCGGCTGGCTGACGCTGCACGCGGGCATCGCCTCGGGCGCGGACGTCATTGTCATCCCGGAGATCCCGTACTCCGTGAAAAAGATCGCGCAGGCCATCGAAAAGCGTGCGAAGGACGGCAAGCGCTTCTCGATCATCGCGGTCGCGGAAGGCGCGGTCAGCCGCGAGGAGGCGGCCATGAGCAAAAAGGAATTCAAGGCGGCACGCGAGGCCATGCCGTACCCGTCGGTATCCTACCGGCTCGCGGCGGAGCTGAAGGAGCTGACCGGGCAGGAGATCCGCGTGACCATCCCCGGCCATTTTCAGCGCGGCGGCGCACCCTGTGCGGCAGACCGCGTGCTCTCGAGCCGCTTCGGCGCGGCGGCCGCCGAGCTCATCCGTGAGGGAAAGTTCGGAAATATGGTCGCGCTGCGCGATGATAAGATCGTGGCCGTGCCGCTCTCTGAGGTGGCGGGCAAGCTGAAGACCGTGCCGCCCGACTGCGAGATCGTCGCGCAGGCGCGTGCGCTCGGCCTGTCCATGGGAGACTAATAAAAAAGCACCTCCGATATGCCTTTCCGGCTGTCGGAGGTGCTTTTTTATGCGGGTTTAACCGAGCTTTACGCGCTCGCGCAGAGAACCGGTGACCGAAAGCTGAACTGCCTGGGTCTTGTAGCCGGTGCAGGCCACCTGCGCTACATAGCTGCCGCGCTTGACGCTGAAGGAAGCGGTGCCGTCCGCGCCGGTGGTAATGGTCTTGCCGCCGATGGATACCGCCGCGCCGGAAAGCGGAGCGCCGTATTCGTTGGTGACGACGAGCTGGACCGTCTCGAGGATCTCGCCGGTCATCTTGACCGTGCGGCCGGAGGAGACGCTCGTGGTCTGCGTGATGGCCGAGGTGAAGCGCTCGTGCGTCGCCGTCAGCGTGTAGCTGCCGCGCTTGACGTAAGCGGTCGCCTTGCCGTCCGAGTCGGTGACGAGGGTCTGTGCAGCGGTGCCGCTCTCGGCATCGTTCGGGGTGAAGGTGACGGTCGCGCCCGAGATGGGCAGACCGAGGTCATCGACCACGTTCGCGGTCAGCGCGTAGGTCGTGACGTAGTTGACGCGCAGCGTCGGGCTCTGGCCCTTGCTCATGACGAAGGTGAAGTCGGCGTAGGTCGCGCCGTCCTTGCCGAACTGGGCGACAGCGGTCTTGCTGAGGGTGACGGTCGAGCCGTCTACCTTGTACTGCCAGTTCTCCTCGAGCGTCTTGCCGCCTGCGCGGATGTTCTTGAGGGTCGCGCCGTCCGCCGGGTTGAGGGTGACGGAGACGTCCTGATAGCCGCCGGACGAGGTGTTCGCGTCGAAATCGACCGAGGAGGGAGCGACTTCATTGACCGGCGCGGAATCCGTGACGGTCAGCGAGCAGCTCGACGAGGAGCCGCGCGTGGGGACGAAGGTGATGGTGTAGCTGCCCTTGCTCTTTTTAGCGAGCGTCTCGCGCAGGAAGGTGACCGTACCCGAGGTTGCGTTGTAGTTGTAGTCCTTGCCGCGCTCGAGCGCCGAGCTGCCGAGCTTGACCGTATCGAGCAGGGTGCCGGCCGGCAGGCTGAGCGTTACGGTGACGTCGGCGTAGTTTGCCGAGCCCTCATATTTGTCGAACGTGACCTGCGAGGGGCTGACCGCGCTGAGCGAGGAGTTGCTGACGACGATGCCGATGGCGGCCTTGGTGCCGTCCTCAAAGCTCAGCTCCGCGGTGTAGGTGCCGACAGACAGAGTGGACAGATAGGTCTTGTAGATGCGGATGCCGTTCTTGTCGGAGAGAATGTTGTAATCCGTGCCCTGACGCAGGTTCTTGCCGCCGACGGTGACGCGGGTCAGGTCGTTCTTGTCCGCATTGAACAGAAATTCGTAGGAAAAGGCGATGTTGTCCTTGTTGTTGATGTCGATGGACAGGGTGGACGGGGAGACCGAAACGCTCGTCGAGGAAGCGGCGGACTTGCCCGCGATGGTGGCGGTGACGCCGCTGGCGAGCTGTACCTCAGCCGGCTGCATGACAAGCTCGCAGCCGCTCGCGTTCAGCTTTGCGGTCTGCACCGAGCCGTTGCCGGTGACGGTGGTCTTTGCATCCGCGGTCAGCTCGCTGATGAGCGTGCTGCCGGTGGTGACGATGGTGGAAGCGGCTTTGGTGTCCAGATCCCAGACCGAAGCATCGAGCGAGAGGCTCGCGCCCTCGCCGGTCACGGTGACATCGGAGAAGCCGCCTGCATTTGTGGAAAGACCGCTCTCAGAGAGCGAGGCGGAGGACTGCACCTCTGCGGTGCCGATATTGGTCGAGCCGGTCGCGATCACGGTCGGCTTGATGCCCATCGGGTTGGAGACGATGAGGTTCATCGCGGTCACACCGTCGAGCGTGACGTTGCCGCCGCCGACGATGATATCGCCCTTGACGGTGACGTTGTTCAGATTGACGTTGCCGGAGAGCACGCCCTCTGTGATGTAGAGATTGCCCTCGATGGTCGCGTCGGACAGCGTGCAGGCCGCCGAGATGGTGACGTTCTTCGTGTCGCCGTTGAAGGCGGTGGCAGTGTACTGCCTGCCGGACTCGCTGAGCGACGAGCCGAGGTAGAAGTACAGGATCTTGGCGATCTCGCCGCGCCTGAGGTTGCCCTGCGGCTTGAAGGTGCCGTCAGTGTAGCCGTTGATGTAGCCCTGAGAGACCGCCTCGGCGACGTAGCTCGTCGCGTAGGAGGAGATTTTGGACTTGTCGGTGAACACATCGAGCTTGGACGCGGACGCGGTCGGTGCATACTTGTGCAGGCGGCCGAGAATGGTCGCGGCCTGCTCGCGGGTCAGCGTGCCCTCCGGGTCCATCCTGTTGTTGCCCATGCCGTTGATGTAGCCGTGCTTGACGGCGATCTGGATGGTCTCATAGTACGTATCCGAGCTTTTGACATCGGAAAAGCTGATGGATGCCTTTTCGGTGAAGTCAAACGCGCGGTTGATGTAGCGCATGAATTCCCAGCGCGTGACCGAGGCCTCGGGGGTATAGTTGCCGGTCGAGGCGGAGGGGTTGATGATGCCGAGCTCGTGGAGCGAGGTCACATAGGGCTTCGACCAGTGCGAGTCGATGTCGGCCGCGAGCGCTGCCGGGACAGTGCCGGCGAGCAGGGCCGCCGCCAGAAAGGCGGAAAAAAATCGTTTCAGTTTCAAAAGTAATCACCTCTTATTATTTATAATAATACCACGTTTCAACAGGCCTGTGTGTTACACTTGTGTGTCATTATCCGTTGTGCGACAGACGCTCCTGCATATAGCGGTGGGCGTTCAGCTCGAGCGTGTCGTCGAGGGGCGCGAGCGGCTCTGCGCCGTCGTAGCGGTGGTTGAGCGCGGTCTGAAGGATAAAATCGCACAGGACCGGGTTTTTCGGGAGCAGCGAGCCGTG
>OLRG01001512.1_pt1 | contig 18521 bp, 15 predicted proteins | sample 1672331 | NCBI WGS metagenome assembly OLRG01 (sample SAMEA3136672, study PRJEB25190) | human gut metagenome
CCGGGCTGCCGCAATGCGGCAGCCCGGTTTGGCTATATTGCCCGCATGACCGCAGAAAAAGGGACTGTCTCGTTTTCTTGTGAGACAGCCCCTTTTCATTACTTCTCTTCCCGGCTGGGAAGCTTTACAGTGGCAGGAATCTCCTGCCCGATATTTCCGTCCAGATCCTCACACCAGCAGATGAGATCTACATAGTGTCCTCCGTCCTCGCCGATATACTTATCATACACATAGCCTCTGGTGATGAATGCATCGTCTCCAAAGCCATGAATGTTGGCATAGCGGTCCTTCATATAGGGCACCTTCAAAAGCTCTGTGGGACGATAGAAGCCCGCAGGGAAGTGGTTGAACTGCGCTTCCTTGGGCGCATCATTTACGAAACGCCAGCCTAATCGGGTCACAAAGCCCTGATCGCCGCACCAGTTGGTAAGGATTCTGGTTCCCATGAGCTTTGCATGGAAATTGTAGAGGTAGGCAATGCTCCCGAGCCCAAGGTGGCCGGACTCATTGTCGTACAGACCAGTCTCCGGATTATAGCGGTAGAAGTGCGGATCCCCGCCCTTACCGGTCAGAACTTCCTGAAGTCCATTGTTATCCTTCAGCAGATTCCACGCCGCAATGGTACGGACGATCTCAAAGCCCACCTGCGGGGGTGCGGCTACCGGCGTTGGCTCATCGCCAATGTTCACATCCTCCCAGTAGAGGGACTGCGCTCCGCGGATCTTCTCGTGGGTCCAGATATCCTTGAATACCTCATAGTCCTCTGGCGTCATGAAATGGGACTTGTGCCGTGCTGTACCGCCAACTCCACCGCCGCCGGGCATGGGGGGCGGTGCTTTTTTTTCATCGTCGGGGCCTTTATGGCCCGGTGCTTTCTTCGGAGGCGCACCGGGCACTTCGGATGCGAGAATCTCATTGATTTCCGGATCCTTGGAGCGCATCAGCTGTTCCGGCCACCGCCGGGTGCAGCGTGCCACCAGCTGATCCTTCTGGTTATATACATCTGTGCAGCAGATGAAGATCATCAGCCGCTTGACGCTGCCCTCCTTTGGCGTTACATCTACCACCTGCCAACCGCTGTCCTCTGTTCGGAAGCTGTCCCCGGGAAATACCGGCGCAAAAAACGCATCGGTATGGTCATAGCCATCCCCGAGGAATGCTGTTCCATCGGGCCGAATCAGATACCCCAGTTCCGGCGGCACATTGTACCGGGTTTCTGTGGATACGTAGCCGGGAATGGCCGGAAGGTTCCCCCATACCGTCTTTTTGGCGTACTCGGGATCATTGAACAGTGGATTCCACCGATCCCAGCAGCGGGCGTACAGCTGCATGACCCACAGGTCTGTGGAGGGCATTGCAGGGGCCTTTCCGCCAAACATTCGTCCCGTTTCGCCTCTGTTATAGCGGTCTATGGCTGCCTGCTCCTCTGGGGTGTAAACGCCGGGGTAGAAGATCTCCATTTTTTCTTTTGGAAAGCGCATGGTCATCGTCCTTTCTCCGTTCTGTCTGGTTCCTATCACGGCTATTGTATCACGAATTCTAACTATTGGGCAAGCCACAGTTTGACCGCTCTGTATCCATATGGCGTCCCAATACAGCGCAGGGGCCGAATCCGTTTGGATCCGGCCCCTGCTTGCTTATGGTGAGGAGAACACACAAGATATCAAGTTTCGTTACGCACCAATGCTCAAATAAGTGTCAATGGCATTCTGATACAGCTCCGTCATGCGCGCAATATCAAAGGAGCTGTTTACTTCCTCAATAAAGCTGTCCCATTCGTCCATGGACTTGCCGCCGGTAATGAACTGGAGGCATGTGGTGCTGACAAAGCTGCCCACATCCGAGGAAATGCCGGAGTACTCCGTCTGATCTTCCACCGTCCAAACGGCGCCGGGGGCCTGTGTGCTGGTGGTATTTCTGAGCCACAGATCAATCGCATTCACCTGGGCATCGGTATAGCCCAGATAGTTGCGCTCATTGATGCAAATGGAACAGGGCGTGGAAGATGTGTACTTAATGAGGCACAGTGCAAAGTCATAGCCATCGGGATTGTTGGTGATCAAATCGGTGAAAACGGGCTCGCCCTCTGCGTTGTATTCAAAGGATACGCCTTCTACGCCATAGTTGGCCAGCAGGATACCATCGTCAGAGTAGAAATAATCAATGATTCGCAGCGCCAATTCGATGTCCGGGCAGGTGCCTGCCACGGCTGCACCGCCCTTGCTGACCCGGGAGGTTCCTGCATCGTCAAAGCCGCACAGGTCGCCCTCGTTCAGAACCATGGCGCGAACCGGCTGTACATTACTGTCGGGCTCATAGCCGGAGAGATTATTGATGCCATTGACCGAGGTGGTAAAGAAACCGGAGGCGTTGCCTACAATCTCATCGTCCGTGGCTGTGTTGTTCATGGTCTGGGACATGAAATCCGGGGAAATGAAGCCCTCCTGGTACCAGTCGGCCATCAGCTGGATATAGTCCCGGAAGCCATCCATGGGTACGCAGTACTGAATCTGATCGTCCTGATAGACCCAGCCGCCCAGTGCATTGTTATCGCCATTGGCTGTGATGCCGAAGGCACTGCCCAGCGTGGAGTTGCCATTGGCTGCGATCCAGAAGGGATGGGCGCAATCATTCTTCTCCTGGAACGTCTTGAGCACATTGTAGAGGTCATCGACCGTCACAGGAGTATCCAGACCGTCTGCATCCAGCCAGTCCTGACGGATCGCAGGGCCGGAGGAGGGGATCAGGCTGTCCTGAATATTCTCTGCCAGCACTACAGCCCCGGACTCTGTATAGATGTCTCGTGCAATGGAGGGGTTGTTGTCCAGAATATCGAAATAGTTGGGCATAACGTCCCGGTAGTCCTCAAAGTTGACGATCACATCACCGTCTACCAGATCATCCATATTGCCGGTATAGAACATACCAAAGTTGAAGATCATATCCGGCAGCTCGTTGGCCGCCACCATCAGGCTCATGGAGTCGGATGCTGTCAGAAGGTTGGCAGTGGTGAAATTCAGGGTCACACCGGTACGCTTCTGAAGCTCTGCATAAACCTGACCATCGGTTCCGTAGTCGGTGATCACTGCCATCACAGGGGGTACTACATAGTCCCATGCCGTCAGCGTAACCGGCTCATCCACCAAAGGCAGCGGCTCCGCCTCTGTATAGGTACGAACAATCTCGGTATCTGAAGTGGCTTCCGCCGTATCTTCTAAAGATGCTGCAGGCTCTGCCTCCGCAAGACTGGCCGGTTCCTCGGCACTATCCGATGCGGCAGCCGGTGCCTCTGAGGTCTCAGGTGCTGCGGCCTCTGTTTCGGCAGGCTGTGTGCTTTCACCGGCGGATTTGGTAGAAGCCGATGTGCCGCCGCAGGCAGCAAGCGCAAAGATCATGCACAGACACAAGACCATGGCCAGAAATCTCTTTTTCATTACCTTCATTCCTTTCTGGGTATTCATATTGTTATTGTACGAACTACCCGCCGTGGAGGCAAATGCCGAAAAATTATGAGCCATAACTGCCAGTTATCCGTGCAATATATGCAAGTGGAAACGCAAAATTTGATATTCGGGGTTACAGAGAATATCCCCGATACTCGGGCCGAGTATCGGGGATCGGATGCATATTTCCTTACAGGATCATCGCTCTGGAATATGCTTCACGGTTGCAGACCTCCAGATTGCCTGCGCCGTTGCAGTCGCCAATGGCGTAGAACTCAGTGGTCAGGCCGGAATAGTCAAAGGCCTCAGCTGTCAGCGGGGTCATACCGCCGCAGATCACCACGTTGTCGCCGGTAACGGTGTGCTCACCATCGGCCATGCGGTAAGTTACCGTGTTGTCCTCTACCTTTATGGTTTCTGCCTCGGTAATGCCGGTGAGATTATCATAGGCCTCCCAGGCAGCGGCCTCTCTCGCCTCGCCGTTGGGGCCGGCCTTTACAAAGGCCATGGTGATATAGTGCAGGCCGGAGGCGTTGTGGGCCAGCTTCTTCTGCCGGGTGAGCACCGTAACGTCATGGCCGAGACCACAGAGATACATGGCTGTCTCAATGCCTACCTCGGAGCCGCCAACGATCACCACGTGCTTGCCCAGCTCCGGCTCTCTGCCGCAGGTATCCAGACAGGACATATACTGAGGCTTCAGCTTCCCGCTCTCATCCTTCAGGCCGGGAATGTTGGGAATATTGACCTTGGCGCCGGTGGCCGCCAGCACCGCATCATAGCCGCCAGCCTGAATCATCTGACGGGTAGGTGCCGTATTCATGACTACCTTGACCCCGGACTTTCCCAGTTCACGGATCAGCCAGTTCTTAAAATTCTGAATGGGCCACTTAAAGGGGAAGTAGTCGCTGTGGAACAGCTGTCCGCCCAGCTGACCGGACTTCTCATACAGGGTCACATCATGGCCCCGCTGGGCAGCATAGATCGCCGCACGCATACCGGCAGGACCGCCGCCAATCACGGCCACCTTTTTGGGCTCGGCGCTCTTCTCCACCAGCCGATGGAGCTTGTGCCCCAATCCCATCAGCGGGTTGACAGAGCAGACCGATGTCCACGGATCCGGCTCCGGCAGCATGACGCCATGGCATTTGTTGCACTTGAGGCAGGGCGTAATGTCTTCCCCACGGCCCGCATAGAGCTTCTTGCCATATTCATCATCGGCCATAAAGCCGCGGGCAATGCCAAACATATCGCACTTGCCCTCCATCAGATACCGCTCCATCTCATCGGGCTCCTGGAAGCCGCCGATGGGCTTCATGAGCATATGGAAGCCCATGGTTTTGGCCTTTGCACAGAAATCCACTGCGGGGTGAACACCCTGTGTAAAGTTGTAGCCCGTGGGATGGGAGGCACAGCCGTCATGCTCACGGACTTCCAGAATGTCCACAACATCATCAAAAAGACGGATGAACTCCAGTGCGTCATCCTCGTTATAGCCGCCGCCCATCTTAGCGTTGCCGCCATAGCCGTTGTTCTGCTCCCATGCAAGGACTGCCTCGATGATGAATTTCTTGCCGAAGGCCTTCCGAATGGCGGTACATACCTCGTGGAACAGCCGAGTGCGGTTCTCCACTGTGCCGCCATCATACTGGTCATCCCGCTTGCCGCCGGGATTCATCAGCATATCCGCCCGGAAGCTGACGCCGTCATAGCCCAGGTTTTTATACCGACGAATCTTCGCCACAGTGAGCTCCACCACCTCATGGAGCCGCTCTGCGGGAAGCTTTTCCGTGGGCTTGCCCATGGGCCCCATGCCCCGGCCGCCATAGAGGGAAAAGCCGTCCGGGTATACCATATTTGTAGTCAAAATGATCTTAGAACCGTAGAAGTGCACTTCCTCGCACATCTGAGACACGTAGTTATGTACCGCAGGGTCTGTCATATCAAAGGCCTGCATGTGGGTCATATCCATGTCCATGGGGCCATGACGCTGCTGAGGATACTCTGCCCATTCCGCAAAGTTTACGATGGCAGCGCCGTTTTTTGCCAGATTGGCGGCAAATGCCCGGTACCCCTCTGCGGGATAGGTCTCCGGCCCCTGCAGGAAATGAGGGGATGCATTGGGATAGGTCAGCCGGTTTTTAATGATCTGTCCACCCACCATAATAGGGGACAAAAGCTTCTGATAGCGCACAAAAATCTCCTCCTTATTGCACTATAATGTTTATGATTCTAATTATATGGTATCATGAACCCATAGTGTTTTCAAGCATTTTCACCAATTTTTGTGTAAATAAGCCATGCTGATTTGGCATACTCCATAGCTGCACCCTATCCGCTGCAAAAACGGCGCCCCCAAATTGGGTGCGCCGTTTTGAACATGCTTTCTTTTATCACAGAATGCTGGTTCCCACTTTGGGCGCCGGAGCCCCCAGGGCGTGGAGTATGGTTGCGCCTACGTCCCCAAAGGTCTCGCGGATCCCCGCAGGGCCGGGGATAATACCCCGGTGCCAGAGCAGCACCGGAATATGCTCTCGGGTGTGGTCAGAGCCGGTATGGGTGGGATCGCAGCCGTGGTCTGCGGTGATCACCAGCAGGGTGTCGTCATCCGTGGCCTCCATCAGCAGCGGCAGATAATCATCGACGGCCTTGAGCCCCGCACCATAGGCCTCCACGTTTCTCCGGTGGCCCCATTTCATATCAAAGTCCAGAAGGTTGATAAAAATGAGTCCTTCCTTCTCCCGGACTGCCCGAAGCGCTTCGCCCATACCCACGAAGTTGTCCGATGTTTTGACGGTGCTGGTAAAACTCGCCTCCGGGAAAATATCGACAGGCTTGCCGATGGAGTGGATTTCGATCCCGTTTTCAGTCAGAATCTCAAGATCCGTCTTTTCCGGCGGACAGGCTGCATAGTCGTGGCGGTTTGCGGTGCGCACATAGTTTCCCGGCGTTCCCACAAAGGGCCGGGCGATCACGCGGCCCACACCAAAGCCCAGCTGGTCCAGCATGGTTCGGGTCTGGGCACACCACTGATAGAGGGTCTCCAGCGGCACCGTCTCTTCATGGGCGGCGATCTGGAACACACTGTCCGCAGAGGTATATACGATGGGGAACCCTGTCTTCTGATGCGCCTCCCCCAGCCGGGCAATGATCTCTGTGCCAGAGGCTACCTCGTTGCCCAAAATGCCTCTGCCGATCAGCTTTGTAAAGGCATCAATGATCTCTGTGGGGAAACCCTCCGGGAAGGTATCAAAGGCCATCGTGGTGGGGACGCCCATCACCTCCCAGTGACCCACGATGGAGTCCTTGCCTTTGGAAAGCTCCCGACACTTTCCGTATACGCCCTGAGGCTGCGCACCGGTTGAAAAGGCCTCCAGACCCGGGATCTGCATCAGTCCCAGCCTTTCCAGATTGGGCAGCTTCAGGCCGGGGTTACCTGCTATGGTATGCTGTACGGTGGCCGTTCCGGCATCACCATATTGTTCGGCATCGGGCAGCGCTCCAACGCCTACGGAATCCAGCAAAAAAAGCATAACACGCTTGAACTGTTTCATGTTGCTCACCTCATGTGATTTGATACTCCTATCCTATCATGAAAACTTTCCGGTTGCAACACCTTGCGACATGGCTAAAATTTCGGTATAATAACATTCGCAAGAAAAAGCCGTCTACCGGGATGGCCGAAAGGAGATATACATATGATCACTATGCAGGAACTTCAGGAAAAGGTCGGCGGCGTGTTCTACTTTGCCACCGTGGAGGACGGGGAGCCAAGAGTCCGTCCCTTTGGATTTACGATGGTTTTTGAAGATAAGCTGTATTTTGGCTGCGGCACCCACAAGGCCGCCTATGCACAGCTGATGAAGGATCCCCATTTGGAGGTCTGCGCTTTTAAGGATGGCAGCTTTGTGCGCATTCGCGGCAAAGCCGTTATGGATGACCGGGACGAGGTGCAAAAGGCCATGTACGAAAGTGCTCCCTTCCTGAAAAAGACCTATAACGAGGAGACCGGGCACCATCACATCTGCTTTTATCTGGAGGATATGTCCGCCATGGAGTTTGAGGGGCCGGAAGCCATCCGTCTGGTATAAGGGAGAACACACCGGGGACACATGCGCCCTTTACACTAAAGCTGCCCGGCATCGGGCAGCTTTTCTCATATGCACGGGAAACGTAATGCAATATCCCCCGGCTTCTGCCCCAGCGGCAGAAGTTTCAGAAAGGAGCGCTCTATGAAACTCAGAAAACTCACAGCCCTATGCCTATCCTTCGGACTGCTGTGCGCCTGCGGCAACAGCCGGGACGTACCAGAAATCATGCCCCAGCAGAGCTACAGGGCAGCAGAGGAAGCCTCTGCTCAGGCGCATACAGCCGAGGTATTTCAGTCCGCTCCGGCGTCCGTCTCATACCCTCTGACGGATACCTCCACTGTGCTGACCCTTTCTTACCCCCTGAACAACGACTTTGATCTGGACGGAGACCAGCAGTTTCTTGCCGCATGGAAGAAGGCCACCGGTGTCACCATTGACGCAGAAGCCATCCCCGGTGCGGAATACTATGCCAACCTGAATCAGTGGATCGCCGCAGATGAGCTTTCTGACATCTACCTGCATCTGCCGGATTATTTGTTGAATGCGGACGTTGATGTTGCGCAGGAACTTGGCACACTGCTCAGCGAATATGCTCCAAACTATATTTCTGCCGTAAACAGTCTGCCCGATGCGGCACATGCCGTTACCGAGGCGGATGGGCGCATCTGTCGTATGGCGATTTTAATGGATCAGCCGTCTGTCTATGCTGATTTTGGCCTTATGCTTCGTCAGGACTGGATGGATGCGCTGAACCTCTCGTCACCGGAGACCTATGAAGAGCTCCATCATGTACTCCTGTCCATGAAAGATGCCTATCAGCCGGCACAGCCCCTTCGTCTGCTGAATACCGGATTTACGGACTACAATAATCTGTGCTCCGGTTATGGCATTTCCCTAGGCAGCACCGCTCCCAACAATGGCTTTTATCAGGTGGATGGGGAAATACACTATGGACCGTTGGAAGCGGGCTTTACGGACTATTTGACTATGCTTCATCAGTGGTATCAGGAGGGGATCATTACACCCGCCTTTTTGGATGCCGCCGATCCAACTGCCAACAGCTATCTGGGAGACATCAGCACCGGAGACTGCGGCGCATTTTTCCTTCCGCTGGATGCCTATACGACACTGAGCAATATGTGCAGCTTCCCGCTGGCTCCGGCCATGGATCCGGTCTCGGCCTCCGGCGACATGACCCATCTGGCTCCGGCTCCCGCCACTATAGTCTGGGGGCCCGGCTATTCCGTCAGCACTGCCTGCACAGAACCCGCCCTTGCGGTTCAGATGCTGGATTGGCTGTACAGCGAAGAAGCGCAGCTGCTGGGCGGCTATGGTACAGAAGGTGAAAGCTATACCATCGAAAATGGGAGTCCGGCCTTTACCGACCAGATTCTGCAAAACCCACAGAGCCTTACGCCGCCGGAAGCACTGGGGGCATATACATCTCCCTCTCTCAGCGGTGTTCGTCCAAAGGAAGCAGTGCTGCTGCTCTACGAGACCCGGGCATTGCTGGATGTCTGGACTTGCCGGAAGGACGCCGCATACATGCTGCCGCAGGGGCTGACGCTGACACAGGAAGATGCGGAGACCTACTCCGGTCTTGCGGCGGATTTCTCTACTTATGTGGACTCCGTCATTCCGCAGCTGATCACCGGTGAAATATCTCTGGACGAGATCCCGGCCATTCAGCAGTCCATCCGGGATATGGGCGCAGATGATTGCATTGCCCTGTGGCAGGCGGAGCTGAATCGGTGGAATGCGCTGGGGGCATAACGTCACCGTACAAAAGGAGCTGCCTCGCCTTTTCGTGAGACAGCTCCTTCTTTATTCGGATTCTCTGATCCGTTATTTTACGATCAGCTTTCCGCCGGAGGTCAGCAAGTACTCCCCGGAGAGTGTGCAGCCCTCACCGGCAGCTGCGGAGATCACAACACCGGCAGGGGCGTCGATCTGCTGGGCCTTTACATCCCCTACAAGGCAAACGCTGGAATCGCCGGTGGCGGTCCAGGAGCTTCCTTCCAGAGAGATGTAGGCATCGGTAATAACGCCCTTGACCGTAGCGTTGAGAATAGAGACGTTCATGGTGCGGTCCGTGTCATCATTGACGATATCTCCGGCGTAGTCGCCGTTGGCGATGACTGCATTGACGCCGTAGCACTTGAGCTTCATTTCATCAGGCACCTTGGTGGCGGCATCATCGTCGTTGACAATGGCGTGCACCAGATATTTTCCGGTCTTGACCTTTGCACCATCCAGCTTCAGATAGACGTTCTCGGACTTGACGAAGAACAGCGCCTCGCCTACGTCCCAAGTACCGCCGGTGATATGGCACTCGGTGGTTTCGGTATAATGACCACGGATGCCGTGGAGCATGGCACCATACTGATTGGATTTGACGGTGCCGCCGCTAAACTTGACCCAGGCATCGCCTGCAATAATGGCAACATGAGTGTCAACAGTGATCCGGCAGTCGTTGAGCACGTTGTGGCAGCCGTTGTCGGCGTAGGTGCCGTAGCCAACGGTTTCGCAGACCACATCGCAGTTGTTTGCCTCCAGATAGAGGTCACCGTTGGAGCCGTCGGTGGACAGGGCCGCCCAGGAGTGGGCCAGAATCTTGGAGTCATAGAAATAGGCCCGGGAATTGCCCATGGAGAGGTGAGTGCGGCAGTTGCCGCCCAGCTTCAGGCCCGGGGGAGGCTCCATCATGCCGGAGGCGACCCGAGGCACATAGCTCTTGGGAATCTCGCCGCCCTTGGCATCCAGAATGCAGTTGCGGACGATCAGGGTGCCGTTGCCGGTGACAACGGTACAGGGGCGGATGACGCCGTGGGTGGTAACGTGTACATTGTCCATTTCACATTTTGCGGTATCGTTTACCATGATGGCGGAGCCGTTGCCGGCAAAGTCATCAATGCCGTAGCCGACCATGTCGAAGGCGGAATCCTTGATGGAATAGACAGAATCGCCGCCAATATATAGGCCGTTGAGGCACACCTCATCCGTGTGGTAGGAGGCATTTGACATGGTCTCGCCGGTAATGCTGCCGGAGATCTCAGCGTAGGGCTGCTCGGCCACATACAGCTTGCCGTCTAATACATCTATAGACTCCATCCGGGGGAACGGGGGCGCCTTGGGAGGTCCGCCGCCGGGGAAACCGGGGCCGGGCTTTCCGGGTTCTACATCGGCACCGGGGACAGAGCCAGGATGCTCGGAGGGACGGCAGGTGGGCGGGCAGGGCTTGATTTCCGCCGGCGCGCCGGGCATGGGAGGCATATCGCCCATGGGGGGCATCATGTTGACCTTTTCCGGTTTGTTGATGGGGCCCTCCAGAACGGGCATGCCATAGGCCGGGATTTTTGCCTGAATAGTGTTCATAAGTACCCTTCTTTCCTGGGCAGAGTGCTGCACGAAGCATCGTGAAACAAAAACGCCCAAATGTCGTGATGTGTGGAAACCTAAAAGTTCACATTCGTATTATACCATAGCGGGTTGAGAATGGAAATATACAATTTGGGCTTTTTGCATTCATATTCTGCGCATTGTTGGCGTATAAAAATAGCGGCACAGAGAGATCTGTGCCGCTAAGCTTACAACTTCAATTGAATCAACCGGCAGGAACGACCTTCAGCCGGGGCTCCGGGGGTGTTTCGACTTTCTGGAAGTCTGCACCCAATGCCTGAAATTTTTCTGTAATGTTCTCATATCCACGCTCCACATACTTGATGTCGGAGATGGTGGTAGTGCCCTGTGCCACAAGTCCCGCAATGACCATAGCGGCACCGGCGCGCAGATCGCAGGCTTTTACCCGACAGCCGCGGAGCTGGGGTACACCTTCAATAATAGCGACCTTCCCGTCTACCTGAACCTGAGCGCCCATGCGCCGCAGCTCACCGATATAGCGGAAGCGGTTATCCCAAACGCTCTCGGTGACAACGCTGGTACCCTCGGCCACAGCCATGCAGACAGCAATCTGAGGCTGCATATCGGTGGGGAAGCCCGGATGGGGCATGGTCTTTACCTTTGCCTTCTTGAGATGGCCGTCCGACTCCACCAGCAGCGCATCGCCCTGTTCGGTGATCTTTACGCCCATTTCCCGCAGCTTGGCGGTGATGCAGTCCAGATGCTTGGGAATGATATTCTTTACCAGAACCTTGCCGCCTGTGGCAGCCACAGCGGCCATGTAGGTGCCCGCCTCGATCTGGTCGGGGATGATAGAGTAGGTGCCGCCCTTCAGATGCTTCACGCCGCGTACCTTGATTACATCGGTGCCTGCGCCGGAGACATTGGCACCCATGGCATTGAGGAAGTTGGCAACATCTACAATATGAGGCTCCTTGGCGGCGTTCTCAATGATGGTCGTGCCTTCTGCCAGCACGGCAGCAATCATGATGTTCATGGTAGCGCCCACGGAAACCACATCCAGATAGATCCGGCTGCCATGGAGCGGAGCCTGCGTGGTTGCGATGATGTCACCGCTGACGATCTGTACATCGGCTCCCATGATGTTAAAGCCCTTGATGTGCTGGTCAATGGGACGAACGCCAAAGTCACAGCCGCCGGGCATGGAGACGGTGGCCTTTCCAAAGCGGCCAAGCAGCGCGCCTACCAGATAGTAGGAAGCACGGATCTGACAGGCCAGTTCATGGGGAACAGAGCTGGTGTGTACGCCGGAGCAGTCCAGCTCAAAGGTGGTGCGGTTGATCATCCGCACGGTTGCACCCATACGGGTCAGAATATCAAAGTAAAGCTGGATGTCAGACACATCCGGGACATTTTCGATACGGCATACGCCGTTGACCAGCAAAGCAGCCGGGAGAATTGCAACGGCTGCATTTTTTGCGCCGCTGATCTCAACTTCACCGTTTAGGGGCTTTCCGCCGTGTATTACATATTGTGCCATAATGCACCCTCTCATTCTCTGGTTTCTTGCCTACGTTCTATAGTATGCCGCAGGAGCGGCAATTGTATCATGGTTGTTGACATAAATATGTCCAGCTCCGCTAGTATATCACAAAGTCACTTCTGTGTAAAGAAGCGTAGGGAAAAAACGCCGGATTTCTGGCAAAAAAACAATCATATCACCGATATTTTGTATATTCTCTATTCATAGAATTCTAAAAATGAAGATTTTGAGCCAGAAAAATCCGCCGCAGTTTATGCGCTGCGGCGGATTGGGTGATTTAGGGAAACCCTGCATCATTCAGCGGGGAGATCAGGTGAGGAATCAAGTGTCACAAAGAAGGCCCACAGACGCAATTGTGCGATGCTGCCTTAGAAAGCGGCCCGAAGGGACTTGAGAATGTCAGCAAGGCGGCGCTGGAGTGCAGCAGCAGAGGTGGTTCTTCCGCTGCCACCCGGAAGCCATTCCGGGCGAGGTGTCGGAAGCCGCTCGAAACGGGCGGCAAAGGCCTTGTCAACACCCAAAGCGGCGGCTTTGGGATACTGTGCCTGGAAAAACCGATCATTGCGGCCTGTGATGACCTGAAGCTGCTGCCAGGAGACTTTTCGGTAAAAGAGCTTAAGGCCTCTGGTCTGCATCAGAAGATCTCTGCCCCGCTGACTGCGGCGTGGCCCGGAAGCCGTGGCAATGGCGGAGAAGCAGCAGGCAAACAGGCCGGTGGCGGCTTCCAGAAATGCTCCGCTCATAAGGCCCAAAATCAGAATGAGAAGCGCAACCAGCAGAAGGCCAAGTGTGCGCGGAGAAAACCGCCGGAGAGAAACCCATTTTGCCAGAGCATCGTGAAGGTAGATACTGTATAGAAAGCCGACAATTCCAATCAGTACCGCAAGAAACAGGAAGGCAGAGCCATCGGGCAGCAGCGAATAAGCGATATATCCGATGCCAATGGCCAGCAGAATACGGCAGGGAATCTGGAGAAATACCACATTGCCGCCCTTCCGGTCAAAAATCACCCGGTTGAGGCTCCTGCGGGATGCGGCACGGAAGCGGGCTGCTGCGGCGGAAAAGCGTCCCGGTGTGGCGGCAACTCGATTGCCTGTGGCGAAAATCCGCGTAAACAGCCGCTGCTCTGCCTTGCTTCGCTCGTTGCCCATGGGGATCATGCGGGTCAGAATGACATAGCCCTTTTTGCTGGACTGAATGGTAAGATAACCCAGATTGGCCCATTCCAGCACCAGCACAGCCACATCGCAGGTGCCGCCGTCCAGCATCTGCGAGAGCTGGCAGGCCAGCAGCCCGCCGGGTGTCAGCAGCCGGGGGGAGACCTCCAGCCGGGACGTTCGCAGCCGCAGCTGCCAATAGACCATCAGAAGCAGCAGCACCAGCAGCATACCCACAAAGAGATAGGTCACATGGATCATGGGAATCGCAGTAGAACGCACATAAAAATACCCGGAGGGCAGCGTCACCGTCAAAGCAAGAGAGTCGTAGGCCATGCGGTCTGCTGCGGTACCGGTGACGATGGTGCCGTTTACCGTCAGACCGGTTTCAGTGTCAGAGAGCGGGCCATAGTAGCCGCTGAGCACCTGCGGCGTTATGGTATAGTCTGCGGGGACTGTGCCGGAGGGCTGCGGCAGCGTTACCTGAAAGGCACAGGCCCCCACCGGGGTGGCCCAGCGGGAGCTGAGCAGCCCCAGTGTGAACACATCGCCGTCAGTGGATGAATCAGGGGACGCATTTACGGTATAAGAGATCGTAAAGGACTGGGTGCCGGAGAAGGTACCTTTGCTGAGCACAACATCCACGCCTGCATCTGTTTTGTCTACCTTATAGCGGTAGGTCTCGGCAGAGACACGGCTGATGTCGCCGTCAGGAAGGGGAATTTGAACCTGATCCTGTTGACTGTCAAAGGTGAGCTGATAGGTGGCAGTGACCTTAGTCTTGCCGTTCTGGGCAACCTCGGCATTGACTGTGGCCTGATCCACGGTGTAGTCAGCCAGACATGGGAACAGAAACAGACATATGAAAAACAGGGAAAAAAGTACTTTTTTCATCTGTCACACTCCAATTTATAATGTATCTAGCATACCACATCCGTGCCCCAATTACAACCAAAGGGCGTAATTTTCCCTGCCCTATCAGGGAAAATGCACGGGAGACTGTGGGAATGGCTGCTAAATAATGCACATTGCTTTTGACTTTTTGGGGGAATTGATATAGTATAGGGAAAACATGGCCGCAGGGTGCGGCAGAGAATGTGGAACATGGAGGAAATACAATGCAGCAGCTGCGGAAAAAACACCAGGAATTTTTGCGGTACGCACTGTTTGGCATTGCGGCAGTGGTGGCGGATGTAGGCGTATATGCCCTTACAGTGGGCAGTCTGGGCATTCGGCGGGCCAATGCGGTGAGCTGGGCGGCTGCACTGGTGGTTGCATTTGTTACCAATAAATATTGGGTGTTTCGCCGGGGTCATGAGGGCATAGGCGCATTTCTCAGGCAGTTTTTTGAGTTTGGAGCGGCTCGGGCTGCGAGCTTTTTTATACAGGTGTGGGGCACAGACGCATTGGTGCGCCGAGGACTCAGCAGACCGCTGCTGGGGATTCGCGGCGGCGCGGCAAAGACGCTGGTGACCATCATCGTAATCGCCATGAATTATCTGTTCAGCAAATTCCTAATTTTTCGGCCCAAGGAGGCAGCGGCATGACACAGGCGCAGCAGGATCAAATGTTTATGAAGGAGGCCCTTGCGCTGGCAAGGCAGGCAGGAGAACTGGGCGAGGTGCCCATTGGCTGTGTGATCACCCGGGACGGGGAGATCGTGGGCCGCGGTTATAACCAACGGGAGACCGGTAAGACGGCGCTGGGCCATGCGGAGCTGATGGCCATTGAGGACGCGTGCAGAAATCTTGGGGGCTGGCGGCTGTGGCAGTGCAGGCTGTATGTGACGCTGGAGCCATGCCCTATGTGCGCCGGTGCGATTATCAATGCCAGGATTCCGGTGGTGGTGTATGGGGCACCGGATCCGAAGGCGGGATCTCTGGGATCTCTGGTGAATCTGTTCTCGTTTCCCTATAATCATCATCCGGAGGTGGTGGCCGGCGTTATGGGGGATGCCTGTGCCGGGATCCTCCGGGATTTCTTCCGGCAGCTCCGGCGGAAGAAAAGAGAATTGGGCACAGCGACGAATATTGACAAAACAGGCTTTTCAGGATATGATAGACAGGTTAAAGACCCATGTAAAGAAGAGGGAAAAACTGTCTGATTTCAATGGAAAAAGAAGACAATCGGGCAGGCCAAATGTGGTGGGCGGCTGACCGGCGTGTTCCGGCGGTACGGCTGAAGGAACCAGATGGAGTGAAGCTGCTTTGGATACAGAGGTTACGCAGACCGACAGTGAATTTCATAAAAAGCCGGTCTATGAGGCCGTTAAGCGGATCTTTGATCTGCTGGTGTCTCTGGCGGCTGTGATCGTGCTGTCGCCGGTACTGCTGGCAATTGCACTGGCCATCCGCATCGAAGATGGAGGCCCTGTGCTCTATAAGGCTCAGCGAGTAGGACGGTACGGAAAACCGGTTACGGTATATAAATTTCGCAGTATGCGCCTCCATGCGGACCGGCTGGAGGACATGCTGACGCCGGAAGAACTGGCGGAATATCACAAAAATTATAAGCTTACCAATGATCCCCGGGTCACCAAGGTCGGGGCGCTGCTGCGGAAGACAAGCCTGGATGAGCTGCCACAGCTCTTTAATATCCTGATGGGCCAGCTTTCATTGGTGGGGCCCAGACCGGTATTGCAGGAAGAAACGGAGCTATACGGTGATAAACGCAGCCTGCTGCTGTCCTGCAAGCCGGGGCTCACCGGCCTTTGGCAGTCCCGGGGGCGCAGTAATGTTACATATGAAAATGGACGCCGACAGGAAATGGAGCTTCGGTACGTACGGGAGCGCAGCCTGTGGCTGGACTTTAAGATTCTGCTCTGGACGGTGAGGGCCGTGGTGCGCATGGATGGCGCACAGTGAGCATGTAAAGGATATCGTATGAAGATAGTAATGATCGTTGCGGCCCATAAGGCCTACCGTATGCCGGAGGATCCCATGTACCTGCCCCTTCACGTAGGCAAGGCGGGGAAATCTCTGGAGCTTGGGTTTCAGGGGGATGACACCGGAGACAATATCTCGGAGAAGAATCCCGAATACTGTGAGCTCACGGGACTTTACTGGGCGTGGAAAAACCTTGACGCAGATTATATTGGTCTGTCGCATTACCGCCGGTATTTCCGGGGGAAACGGGGCGGCGATAAGTGGGACTGCATTCTGACCACTGCTCAGGCGGAACAGCTGTTGGAGAACACAGATGTCCTGCTGCCAAAAAAACGAAACTACTGGATCGAAACAGCCTACGATCAATATGTCCATGCACATCCGGCGGAGCCGCTGGATCTGGCACTTTTGCTGGCGGCTCAGCAGGGAGAATCCTACCGCCGGGTTGTAGACAATATGAAAAAGCGCACATGGACGCATATTTTTAATATGTTTGTGATGAAGCGGGAGATTTTTGACGATTACTGTCAATGGCTGTTTGATATTCTCTCGCAGGTAGAGGCGCAAATCGATATTTCCGGGTACAGCCAGTATGACCGCCGTGTGTTCGGTTTTCTGGGGGAACGCCTGCTGGATATCTATCTGGAGGCCAATGACATCCCCTACCGGGAGGTGCCGGTGATGTTTATGGAAAAGCAAAACTGGCTGAAAAAAGGCGGCGCATTCTTAAAGCGGAAGTTTGCTTCCGGGAAAGAGGGATAAAGCGTGGAACATACCCTGCGGGAATTACAGCTCTGTGAGCTGGAACTGGTTAAGGCAGTGCTGGATATATGTGAAAAGCACCATTTGACGGTGTTTATGATGGGCGGAACCTTCCTGGGCGCAGTCCGGCATAAGGGCTTTATTCCGTGGGACGACGATGTGGATTTGGGCATGAGCCGGAAGGACTATGAGACCTTTTTACAGGTGGCAGCCCGGGAACTCCCGGAAGGGTATGTGCTCCGGCATTTTGCGAAGGATCCGGATATGGCCTATTATCCTGCACAGGTGGTGGATCCTTCTTTTGAGATTCTGGATACCTCCGCCTTGGTGGAAAAAACCCGGTGCGCATGGATCGACCTGTTCCCGCTGGACGGCATGCCCAAGGGGCGGCTCGGCTGCTTCTTCCACAAATACAGGCTGCTGTATCTTCGAATGATGCTGAAGTTCAGCCAGTTCTCTGAGGTGGTGGCGGTGGGACTGGCCCACAGGCCCCTCCATGAGAGGATCCTGATCGCGGTGGGAAAGCATCTGCATCTGGAGTCCCGGCTGGACACCCACAAGCGGATGGAGCTCATTGACCGGTGCCTGAAAAAGTACCCCTATGAGGGGGCACGGCAGGTGGTAAACTTTATGGGTGCCTATAAATTCCGGGAGATGTTCCCCAAAGAGATATACGATCATCTGAGCAGCTATCCCTTTGAGGATCTGATGCTGCCGGCACCGGAAAATTATGATGCGGTGCTGACGCAGATGTATGGAGACTATATGACGCCCCCGCCCAGTGATGAGCAGAACAAGCATGGAACAGTGCCCGGGGGCACAGGAGAGGATCAGACATGAAGCGTGTGATTACCTACGGAACCTTTGACCTTTTGCACTACGGTCACATCAATCTTCTTCGCCGGGCAAAGGCACTGGGAGATTATCTGATCGTGGCGCTTTCTACCGATGAATTTAATCTGAAGGAAAAGAACAAGATCTGCTATTTTTCCTATGAGGAACGGAAGAAGCTGTTGGAGGCCATCCGCTATGTGGACTTGGTGATCCCGGAGGAAAGCTGGGAGCAGAAACGTACCGATGTACAGCTCTATCAGGTAGATACCTTTGTAATGGGAGATGACTGGACTGGGAAGTTTGACTTCCTGAAGGATCTGTGCGAGGTGGTCTATCTGCCCAGAACGCCGGAGATCTCCACCACAAAGATCAAACAGGAACTGGGTCGGGAATGAAAAGCGTTAGTTTAATTGTTCCGGTTTATCAGGCAGGGGCGTTTCTTACGC
>OLRG01001520.1_pt1 | contig 18448 bp, 24 predicted proteins | sample 1672331 | NCBI WGS metagenome assembly OLRG01 (sample SAMEA3136672, study PRJEB25190) | human gut metagenome
TTCGGGCACGAAAAAGCACCCTTGTTTCCAAGAGTGCCTTTCCGGAGGTGTTTCCAATGCGTTATGAAGCAGGAGAAATGCGGGACCTAAGTTTCATTCCCGCTGAACTTCATGATACCAGTATAGCAGGAAACTACGTGAACTAACATGGCCTGTTCGCATTTTCTTTCAGAATTTTTTCTGCTGCCTGCAATGCCCTGCCATGCAGCCGCATAACCCAGCGCAGAGTGCGGTCTAAGTCAACCGCGATTTTCTCCCACTTCTCAAAGTTTAAGTACCGCTTTGTGAGAAGTGTCCGCAGGGTCGTGTCCGGCACCTCGGCAATCACCGCCGCGATCTCCTGCTTGATGTCGATCAGCTTGTCGATCTGAGCATCCAACTGTGCGGCAAAGTCGGCGTAGCGGCTCAGGCCGCCATCTGAGGCACCGCCGCCGCCCGGTGCACCGCTCACCGATGCCACGCCTGACACACAGCGGTCATATGCCCGGCGCTTGGCACTCTCTAAAGCCGTAATCTCGCGGTCGAGTGCCCACCCGCGGTTCAGCCAATCCTTAGTTGTCATAAATTCTCCTTCCGTACCTGCTCAATTCTTGCCTTGATGCTCTCCATCAACGCTTCCTGCGTGTCGGCCTTGCCCTCCAGGGCGGCAACGACGTCGTGATCCACGCTGCCGTCTACCAGCAGCCGGTGAATGATAACGCGCTCGGTCTGGCCTTGACGGTGCAGGCGCTTGTTGGCCTGCTGATACAGCTCCAGACTCCACGTTGGCGAAAACCAGATCACATGATTGCCGCCTTGCTGCAGATTCAGCCCGTAAGCCGTGCTTGCCGGGTGTGCTAGCAGAATGTCAATCTTTCCGGCATTCCAGTCGTCCTCATCCTGCGGGCCGCTGAACACCCGGACACGCAGGTTCTTGTGCTTCTTCGCCAATGTGGTGAGAATGCGCTCCTTCTCGTGCTGGAAGCCGTAGAACACCAGTGCGCTCTTGCCAGCAAGGCTTTCCACCAGCTCGAGAAATGCCTCGATCTTGCAGCTGTGAATCACCTGTGCCTCATGCTCAGCGTTGTACACCGCGCCACCGGCAAGCTGCAGCAGCTTGTTTGTCAGCACGGCGGCTGTATCTGCGGTGATGGTATCCTCCGCAACTTCCAGCAGCATTTCCCGCTCCATGGTGGTGTACGCCTTGGCGGCCTTGCTGTCCAGTACGACAGGCACATCCACGCTCACGCACTCCGGCAGGGTCAGGTAGTCCTCGGCCTTCATGCTGATGCAGATGTCCCCGATGAGATCCTGCACGGCCTGCTCCGTTCCCATCTTGGGCTTGTAGGTGAAAACCCGTTCGGCGTTTCGCTTGTCCGGCTGGAAGTACCGCTCCCGGAATCCGCCGATCGTCCGTCCGAGCCTTGCGCCCTCGTCCAGCAGGTACAGCTGCGCCCACAGGTCGATCAGCGTGTTGGGTGCCGGTGTGCCGGTCAGCAGCACGATACGGTGGATCTTCGGACGGACACGCTTCAGCGCTTTCCACCGTTTGGTGCTCTGGTCCTTGAAGCTGCTGCTCTCGTCGATGACCACCATGTCGAACGGCCAGTCGTTGCGGTAGTAGTCCACCAGCCATTCGACGTTCTCGCGGTTGATGACATACAGATCGGCAGGCCGCGCCAGTGCCTTCTCGCGCTTGATACGGCTGCCCAGAACGGTGGACACCCTCATATCCCGCAGGTGATCCCACTTCTCGGCCTCACGGCTCCATGTTGCCTCCGCTACCTTCTTCGGCGCTATGACAAGCACCTTGCAGACCTGGAACCGGTGGTATTTCAGCTCTTTCACGGCGGTCAGCGTAGTTACTGTTTTTCCTAAGCCTAACCCATATCCAGAAAAAGCCCAACTGCCGGAAGCGTCAGCAGCTTCTCGATGCAGTAACTCTGGTAGTTGTGCGGTCTGAATATCACTTGGCATCACCTCCCAACGTCAGTACGAACTCGTCCACCTGTTCCTTGCTGTCGATGACCTCCACCCGGAAGCCCAGCTGTTTCAGCATACCGATCTGGTGGATCTGGATCGGCCGCGGTGCTTTGCCCGGTGCTTTCAGCTCTACGAATACTGCGTGACCGCCGGGCAGGCACACCAGTCTGTCAGGCACACCGTTGTTGCCGGGGCTGACGAACTTGTATGCTTTTCCGCCGATCCGACGGATACGGTCGCGCAGGTAGCTTTCGATTTCTTTTTCTCGCATAGTTCTCCTTCCTCGCGCGTGCGCACACGCGTATACGCGTAGCACATATTGCGCACAGAGGGTACAGGCGGTAATATTACTCTCTATTCCCTCTAATTTATAATTACTATTAAAAAGATTGTTACTTTGTTACCTTTAGCGTTTACAGAACAAATAAATTATGAAATTCGGTCGTTTTTCTGCATTTCATCTTTTCGACTGTGGTAACAAATGAGGGTAACATCCTCAAAAAGATTGTTACCATTGTTACCCCCGTCTGAGATTGTTACCTCACTATTCTGAGATTGTTACCGTTCTTTCAAAGCCTCTCTGCGTCTTACAATATCCGAATTTCGCTGTTCGGGTCATCCGTTTCCACCCCGGCACAGCGGCCACAATACTGTTGATTTCCGCCGCATCCGAGTTCCGGATAAACCGCGGATCCCCGCCCAGAGCCTCGCACCAGATCTCCAGTGCACACACCCTCTCACGGGGTACCAGTCTGCCGTCATGCTTGACCGCGCCCTGCCAGAACATACCGCGCTGGTCGAGCTTCCAGGTGCTCCAATCTTCTGGCACCTGCTGCTCGAGAAAGTCGCGGATGATGCCCTCACGGACAGACGTGCGGCGGTGGCCCTCCTGCTTCTCGGCTGCCTGCTGACCGACCTCTCCGCTCAGATACAGCGGCTCACCCAGACGATAACGCATAACAGCCTCCGCCCAGATCTGGCTGACGGCTTCCTCGTTCAGCTCGTTCCAGATGCTCTTAGCTGCCCTGTGTACGCCCACGTCCACCGGCCAGAACCGGCGGTTGCCTGTGCGGTCGCTCAGGAACTCGCTCTCGTTGGTCGTGCCGAAGAACACGCAGCGGCGCGGCAGCTCCTTGACGTGTCTGCCGTAGGCGGCGCGGAAACGGTCGTGCTTCTGGGACAGGAACTGCTTGACCCGTCCGACCTCGGCCTTGTTGAATGCCTCCAGCTCGCTCACCTCGACCAGCCACACGCCCTGGATGACCTCGCAAGCCTCCTTGCCCTCGAACGTCCGCAGACTGTCGTTGAAGTAGCCGCGACTCATCACATTCAGCAGTGTTGACTTGCCGATGCCCTGCGGACCGGCGAGAATGGTCATGCAGTCGAACTTGCAGCCGGGTTTCAGCGCTCGCGCAACTGCTGCCGTAAATGCCTTGCGGGTCACAGCGCGGGTGTACGCAGTGTCCTCCGCGCCTAAGTAGTCGATGAGCAGCGTGTCCAGACGCGGCACGCCGTCCCACTGTACGCCTTGCAGGTAGTCCACCACCTCATTAAAAGCATGGCGGTTGCTGTGCAGGCTGAGTGCGCCGTCTACTCTGGCCGCGCCGGTGATCTCGTACACTTTCTCGAGATACCAGTACAAACCTTGGTTGTCGTTGTCCTCCCAAGCCCGACGCTTGCCACGCGGATCCCACGGCACGACACCAAGGATCTCACCGCGCCCGGCAAACTCGTTGAGCGCGAACCGTCCTTTGAGCTGCGGATCGTTCTCGAGGATAAGCCAGATGTTGTCTATCGTGTTCAGCACCTTGCCGGTCTTGGGGTGGACGGCAAGCCGGTTCAGCCAGTCATTATTCGGCGGCTGCTCGCTGTCTGCAGGCTGCTGTTCAATGCCCGCGAAGTCCGCCTGCACCTGTGCCAGACGTTCCGCCTGCAATTTGCCGGAAACTTCGGGGTCAGCTACCGCCAGACGGCACATGGCATCGAAGGACGGCAGCCGGTTGACCGGTGTGCCCTCCTGTGCGTCATCGTCCTGGGCGCCGAACTTATGCAGCCGCACGAGGTCGAATGCATTGACCAGAACGCCGCTGCACGGGTCGGTCGCATGATGGGAATACAGGAATCTGCCGTCATCGTAGAGCACCGCGCCGCCCGCTGTGCTGCCCTCTGCATAGGTGTAGCGGTCGGGCACATCGGTTTCGCGGTACACACCCGGCAGGAACTTCTCCATTGCCGCCGGCACGTCATACGTTCGGCAGAATGCACCGACAACGCCGGACTTCTCGCGCGGGTCGCCCTGCTTCTTTGCGCTGCGGTCGCGCAGCTTCGCCTCGCCGGGCACGGTCGCCCAGCTGCTGACGTTCCGCCAGTCCTCGTACAGTGCCAGCATACCGTCCGCCGAGAGGAACGGCTTGTCCTCGTACCGGAAAACATACTCGGCATCCGCGCAGGCGCTCGGCCAGTACATCAGGCGCTCGATCTGGAACGTGGTCGCATCGAACCATGTCATTTCCGGCTGAATCAGCTCTGCCAGCCTGCGGCTGATCGGCTCGTACTCGTCCGGCTGCATAGTGCGGTCGGTCGGCACAACGATACGCAGGCGCGGTGCTTCCGGGCAGTGCTTGCGCGTGGAATACACGCAGTAGCCGACACCCAGACCGGCACAGCGTCGCAGGACCTCTGCTGTCGCGCCCGGCGGCAGGTTGTCGAGGTCGAGGGTCACGAGATCGCGCCCCTGCACGTTTGCTTTCTTGCGCCGTCCGGCAAGCTGTCCGCCGACAAAGCCGCCGATGTCCTTGCGGTTGTCCCGCTCGGTCTTGCTCATCTGCATATAGGCCGCGAGTGTTTCCTCGCCGCGGATCGGCGTGTGCAGGCGGTCGTACAGTTCTCCAAGGGTCATGACCGCCGGCTGCCAGTTCGTACATTTGCGCCCGGTACCGGTTGAAACCGTAATACTGCGGTCGTTTATGATTTGCATGGAATACCTCCCTCCTCAGTGGCCTTTGCGCCACATCGGGCCCGCCGAGCAGCGCTCAGAGGGTCCCATCTGGTTCAAAGATCGTCGTGTAAGTATTTGATGTCGCGCCTGGACACCGTTTCCGCGCGGATACGCAGCTTTTCGAACGCATAGTCGTCGTCTACGCTCTCGCGCATCTTCTGCAGCTCGTCCGAGTTGCGCTGATACGCCTCGAAGAACCGTTCAAGGCGCTCCTTGCCGAAGCCATAGGCGTCGGACAGGCTGCAAACCGTCAGCCAGAGCGCCCGCTGCATGGCCTGCTCGGTCAGCAGCAGCGCGGCTGCGTCCAGCTTAACGGCGTTGATGGTTTTTCGGCGTGCCAACATATCGGCATAGTTCATGCCGCGCGGCTTGCCGGGGCGCTTGTTCTTAGTCTTGGCCATGGTCAGCCTCCTTGAATTCATGGCAGCCGCCGTCCGGGACAACCGGGTCATCCAGAAACGGCGATGCCGGGCAGCTGCACAGGTGTTCCATGCTGCCGTTAAGGTATATCGTGCCCTCGGTGTAATAACGGCAGTTCCCGCAGATCATTTCCGAGATTTTGCGGTCACGCATCGCGCAGCAGCTCCTTCCGCAGCTCTTTGAGCTTGTCCGTCAGCAGGCTTTCGGCCTTGCTCCCGGCTTTCAGCTTGCCGCCCTTGTTGCAGAGATTGAAACGTGGACGGTTGACATTGCCCATGCCCATGCTGCCGCCCGGAAAGAAGTCGTCGCCCTCATACCAGCTGGCGGTGAAAAAGCTGCCGTCCGGCAGGTCGAGCCGGTACACACTCAACCCGATTTCGGGCGTCTTGTGCCAGATGCCCCAGCTGCGCCAGGAGGCAAGAATATTCTTGCGCTTGCTCTCATTCGTCAGATTCAAGATGTTCTGTTTGGTCAACTCTAAAATCATACTTCCCCTCCCAACTCCTTCAGCCGTACCATCGGGCACTGCTCACATTTGTCTACCAACGCCTCATAGACCATCTCAAACGGAAACTTGCAATACTCATCACAGAACTCGCTTGCAAGTTTGTTCACCGTCTGCTCCCAGCAGGCCGGATGGAACACCGGCGCGACCCGCACGCCCTGTCCGCAGAATTTACATTTTGCCATGGTTACTCCTCCCGCAGATTGTCCATCAGAAAGTCAGTCCCCGGCGCGTCGCAGAACTCGTCCTTGTTACAGCCGACCTCGGTCTGCAAGGCTTTCAGCGTGTTGTCAATGTCGATCAGCTCCGGCGCACAGCCGGGCTCTTTACGGATTGCTTTCATAATCGTTTCTCCTTAATCCTTGGTAAAATAATCTCCGACCCAGCCGTCGGCAGCGAGCGGCAGTCCGGGCGCCCACTCGATCGGCTGACCCATGATGCGTGTCACCTCGTCCAGATCGGCTCTGTCCTCCGGCACCTCAATAACCACCTCGTCGTGGATGTGGAACACGATCGGAAAACCGGCGTTCTCCAGCCGTTCGATGTTCACCGCCAGACAGTCGCGGGCGATGGCCTGCACGATGTTCTCGGTCATATGGCCGCCATAGGTTTCAATTACACTCCACTTTTTTGTCATCTGGTTCATGCCGTAGTACCGCAGCTGTTTGCCGCCCCACTGGTTGATGCCGAAATGCGGCTGCGCGTAATACAGCTTGCGTCCGGACGGCAGCCGGATAGTCAAAAAGTCCAGACCGCTGTCAATGTCCGCCTCCCGAGCGAACACTAAGCCATGCGTAGCGCAGGACCTGCCGGTTTCCACCGCCTGAATGGCAGCCTGTTCGACAGCTTTCCAGCAGCGCACGATTGCGCGATTTGCCTGCCGCCAACGGCTCACGATGTCGGGCAGTTCTTCTTCGGTCAGCCCGTTCTTGAGCGCACCCATGGCAATCAGCGCCGAACTGCCGCCCTGATAACCGAGCGCCAGCGTGGCGACCTTGCCTTTCTGGCGCAGGGCGTACTCGGGGTTGCCCTTAACAATGCGGTCGAGCGGCACGCCGAACATCTGACTTGCGGTTGCCTCATAGATCTTGCCGTGCGTGCGGAAAACCTGCAAGACCCACTCCTCACCCGCCAGCCACGCGACCACACGCGCCTCGATAGCGGAAAAGTCTGCGTCCACAAACTTGCAGCCGGGCCTCGGCACTAGCGCCGTCCGCACCAGCTGCGAGAGTGTACCGGGCACGCTGCCGTACAGCAGCTTCAGCCCCTCGGGCAGCTTCCGCCGGGTCAGATCGCGGGCGGTGTCCAGCATGGCGCCGTGCAGATAAGTACGCGGCAGGTTTTGCACCTGCACGAGTCGCCCCGCCCATCGTCCGGTACGGTTTGCGCCGTAAAACTGCAGCAGACCGCGGATGCGGCCGTCCTCGCACATGGTAGTAACGACTGTGCTGTACTTCTTGATACTTGCCTTGGAGAGTAGCTGTCGCAGCTCCAGCACGCGGGCAACGTCCGGCTCGAACTCGTCCTTGTGCTCAAGTGCGTCCTCTACCGTTGCGCTCCGCAGGTCGGGAATGGCAACGCCGTGCCCCTGCAGCCAGGTCAGCATCTGTTCACGGCTCTTGGGATTCTCCAGACCGGTCAACTCGATGGCTTCCTGCTTGGCGGCTTCCTCGATCGCCGTGCCGCAGTACAGCGCACCGTCTACCAGCTCCCTGTCGGCTGCAACGCCGCGGGCGCTGATCCGCATATCGTACTCCCACTCACGCTGCACCCGCTCGGGCACCGGGAAACGGCTCAGGCGGCGCTCGATCTCCATTTCGGTCACAACGTCCTGCCTGTTGTACTCAACGAACAGCTCCCACTTCGCCGGATCATGCCCGGGCAGGTTGCGTGTCCTGCCGCCGTTGGTGATCGTCTTAGCGCACGGCGTGCAGAAATACTTGATAAGAGCCTTGCCGGTCGTCAGCTTCTGCTTATCCTGCGGCAGACCAAGTGCCTTGCCGGCGGCATCAAGGCTTGCCGGATACCCGCAGTACAGACTGTGCAGCATGGTGCAGCGCCACTGTTCGAGCGGCAGCTCCCGCCCGAAGTGTTTCCCCAGTGCATACCACTCAAACGCCGCGTTGAATGCGTGCTTGATGTAGGCCGGGTCGTACAGTGCGGCTTTCAGCCACTCCGGCAGCTCCTCGCGTGTCAGATCGAGCACCTGCACCGGCGCATTGTCCAGCGAGTACGCAAACAGTAAGACCTGAAAATCACGGGACTGCACATATTTGTACAGTCCCGTCTTTGCGATCGGCTCGGAGGAAAAGGTTTCAAGGTCAATAGATAAATTGTGCATGGAACACCCCTCCAATGGGTTAGTTGATTACCACGGCAGACCGGTCAGCGGGTTCACGCCCTGCTGCGGTGCGGCGTAGTTCTGCGGCTGCTGCGGTGCGGCCTGCTCCAGACCGGCGAAGTCGCTCTCTGCGTTTGCACGGCCGCCGAGCGGCTCGCCGTCGCGGGTCTTGCACACGTTGCCCAGGCCGCAGCCGACACCGCGGTTGCCGGAGGCATCATACGGGAAGAAGTTAACGGTCACGCGGGCGTACATACCGGAGTAGACATCGGTCGGCAGCAGGTCGGCGTGGACGTTGGAAATATGCACGCACTGCGGCTTCTGCTTGCTGGAGGCGGTGATGACCCAGTGACCCTTGCACTCCGGGCCGAACGGCTCACCGGACGGGCGGGTGCCGTCGCCGTCATAGATGACCGGATAGCGCATCTGCGGACGGCTGCCCTTCCACAGGTTCTTGACGCCGTTCTCGTAGGCAGTGTTCAGCGAGTTCTTGAGGTCCTCTACGGTAGCGACGTCCTTCTTCGGAACGAGCAGGGTTGCGCTGTACTTCGGCTCGCCGCCGTTGTTCGAGTACGGCTGGTCGAGGTGAACGAAGGACAGACGGACTTCGCCGGTGAGGCACTTGGTCGGATTGTTCTGATACATAATGAAAAACTCCTTTTCGATAGATAGATGGTTTACTGTTCGATTGCCGCAAAATCCGCTGCGGCCCGGTTGTAAGGTTTACGGCTGTCGCTTTCAGGAACGAGGGTCGGCTTGCCTGCCGGCTTGACCACATGACCGCCGCACAGCTCTGCGAACTGCTTTTTACCGAGCAGCCGCTCCACGCCCGAAAGGGTCAGCGGCTTGCGCTCGTACAGCAGCGCGTCCTCAATGCCTGCGGCACGGAGATCGGCAAAGGCGGCATCGATGTCGTCGAACTGCCGAACAGAACGCCCCTCGACTGCTTTCCAGCCGGGAATGGTCTTGCCGTCCAGGGCGGCATCCAGTGCGTAGGTCTGCACCGCACCGAACCACTTGAGGAACGGCTCTGCACGGGTCAGCAGCCTGCCGATCTCCTCATCGGTCAGCAGCGCAGGATCCTCGTCCGGCGTGTGCTGCTCGGTGACGGCCATGTTTGCCTCGGCGTAGGCGCGGCACTTTGCCTTTGCCCGGCAGAACCGGCAGTGGTCGCCTGCGTGGAACTCGCCCTCGCCGTTGTACGCCTGCTGCGCTCTCGGCCGGACATACTCGGATGCCCACTTGTACAGCTCGTCCGGCGTGGTTTCCCACTCCGTCGGTTCTCCGAGCCGCAGCTGTGCAATGGAGAGAATCACCCGCTCGACCTTGTACAGCAGGGCGTACTGCGCCAGCGCACCGAGGGCGTACAGCTTCATCTGGGCGTTGTCCGTAACTTCGACCGGCACGCCCTTGCCGTACTTGAAGTCGATCACCCGCAGCGTGTTGCCGCCGATCATCACAAGGTCAGCCGTGCCGAAGCCGTCCGGAACGTAGCCGCTGAAATTGACCTTGACCTCACAGGCCACGGTCGGCGGCGCCGGAAACTGCATGGAGCAGTCCTTGATGTAGTCGAGGTACGCATCGGTCACGTTGTCCATTTCAGTGGAGAACAGCTCATTCTTGCGGATCTTGTTATACGCACGGGTGTAGGCGGACTTTGCCATAACCGTAAAGTAAGACCGGACTTTCAGCTCCGCAAGAGAGTGCGCCAGCGTGCCCTCCTGCGCGAATACACCTGCGGTATCCGGGAATTTCTCGCTCAGACGTACAGACGGCGGGCAGGCCAGCCAGCGTTCGGCGCTCGACGCACCGAGTAAAGCGTGTGCAGCAGGTGGCATCAGATCTTCGCCCCCATCTTACGCAGCTCGGCGGCGAAAGCAGCCAGCTTGTCCGCCGGCAGCTCGGGCAGACCGGCAACACCGAACGAGGCGAGCAGCGCCTGCAGCTGCGGAATGGTTTCCGGCGTCATGAAGTCACCGGCGGCCTTGGCGATCTCGTCCATGGTGTAGGTCTTGACGGTCGGCGCTGCTGCCGGTGCTGCCTGTACCGGTGCCTGCGGTGCTGCGGGCTGCGCCGGTGCCGGAGTGACAGGTGCGGTCTGAACCGGCTGCGGAACAGGCTCCGGCTTCGCTGCCGTGCCGACCGGCTTAGCCTCCGGCATAACAGGCTTGCCCAGTGCGGTGCACAGGTGCTCGAGTGCGCCCACCAGTGCAGGCGCGTTGATGTTGATGTCGATTGCAAAGTTGCTCATTAGTACATTCCTCCCAGTTTGTTGAACAGTTTCTTATCCTTCGCCTTGAGTTTGTCATAGGCGTCAAGGGTCATCGTGATGTAGCCGTGCTCCCACGTTACCGATACCATAGGCTCCGGCCAGTTCAGATCCTCGTCGGTCGGCTCCGGTGCAAACGGTACGTCATGTTCTTTCATATACTTCTGTTTCCATGACGGAACCCGCTCGCGGCGGATTTCGGCGTGTGCGGCCTTGAGGGTGCCGTCGTCGGTCACGGTTACATCTCCTCCAGCAGGCTCTTGATGATGTCCTTCGGCGTGCCGCGGCGCAGCAGGTCGGCAATGTCGTTGCCGGTCAGCTTCGCGCCCTTACGGACGAGTGCTGCATCGAGCGTTGCGTCCTCGCACGGCTCCGTGCTCCACGTCGGCGTGCCCTTGCTTGCGATTGTGCGGATCAGCTTAACACGGAACTCCTCGGCGGCGTTCTTGTCCTGCTCGCGCACGTTCGTGTAGATGGTCTTGATAGCGTAGCCGATCTGGCTGACTACCAGATCCATGCCGCCGGACAGCGCAACCTCAGTGCGGTTGCTGTCGCCGTTTTCCATGCAGATAATCTTTACCATTGAAAATCTCTCCTGTTCATGCTATTATGTGGTTGAATACATTTCTTTGCCGCTGATCGGGATTGCCGTCCTGACAGCGGCGTTTTTCATGCCGAGAATACGTCAGCATGGTCGCGAACCAGGCACTTATAGGCTACGATAGCCGCGATAGCGCTGATATGTTTCTCGGTTTCGGGGTACATCAGTGCTACGTTCAGCATAACGCTGATATGATGCTCGATTTTCAGCAGGCCGTCCCGCCAGCAGTGCGACATCTTGTTGTAGTCGTCTACTTTGCCGACCAGTTCAGTAAATGCTGCAAAGACCAGACGGTCGAAGTTTGCCATATCGGGGTCGAGGTCGGGTTCTTCCGGTTCAATCGGTGCTGCTTGCTCGACCGGCTCCTTCACCGGTTCCGGCTCAATCTCGGCCGACGGCTCGGTTTCAGCTTCCTGCTCCGGTTCTGCCTCGGCCTCGGCTACCGGTTCGGTATTTTGCTCCGGCGTCTTGCTGCCGGTCCGCTGCCGTGCTGCCATAGCGGCCAGCTTGGTGATGACCTTATCGCGGGATACGCCCAGCGCCTCCGCGATCTCGTTCGCAGACTTGCCCTCGTCGCGCAGCGTTGCCAACTGCTCGAGCTGCTCATCCGTCCAGCGGAAGTACGGGCGCTTGCTCGGCTTGATGCCGCGGCCGTGCTTTGCGGTGTCCTCTACGCCGAACTCGGATGCGACCGAGGCCAGTGTGGCTGCGAAATTGTTGTTTTGCATTGGATTTCCTTCTTTCTATTAGATGTTCTATCGGATATTGCCGATACGCCGCTTGGCGATGTCGGTCGCGATGTCGCCAAGGTAATACATCACTCGATACTCGCCCGGCACTCTCGGTGCGCCGATTATGCGCTTGGCTTTGTACTTATCGGTAAAGCCGTAGATTTTTGCTGCCTGCTCCAATGTCAGCAGCAGCGCGTTCGGATACATCCGCATCAGGTCGTTCTTGACTTCCTGACGGATTTCCTGATAGGTTCGGTCGTTCATGTTGTCACCTCGCTTTCCTGGTCATCTTCGTCGATGAGTTCAGCAATAGGCACATTGAGTTCACGGGCCAGGCGAGCAACGGTCAGAATTTTGGGGCTAGCCCCATTTTTCCATCCCGTTACGTTTGCCTTACTCATGCCGATTGCCTGCGCTACAGAGCTTGGGGATTTGCCCTGACTCGTGCATACTTGTTTCAATCGATCGTAAAACATAAATTCACCTCCTCGCAACAAAACTCTTGACACCGGCACGCAGGTATAGTAAACTGAACCTATAAGAACAGTACACTGTACCCGTTTTGGTGTTTCTGTGGGATTGGTTCTGTTGACAGTACTATTGTAGCTCGGTCAGCAGAACTTGTCAACACTAAAAGTACGGTTTACAGAACTTTGTGCAATTCTGCTAAATACAGGGAGACGGTTTTATGTTTTTTGACCGATTAAGTGAGGCATGCTCTATGCACGGCACCAGTCCTAGCGCCGTGGCAATTCAAATAGGACGCAGTAAATCTAATGTGACTGGATGGAAAAAAGGTCAGATTCCATCTTCCGATACAGTCACTGCGATAGCTGATGTCCTACAAGTGCCTACCGATTTTTTATTAGAGCGTCCGCCATTTGACTGCTGGGAGCTTATTAACCAAAATAGAAAGGGCTTTTTGCATTACGTTGACATCATGCCAGAAACCCTAAAGCTAATATGGGGTATAGATCCAGAAAATCCAGAAGCAGCGCCAACGGAGCATTTTATCCGTTTCCTCCAAAACGTCGTTTCGGAAGTACGCGCAACAGAAGATGGCGACTGGGTTATTGCGCTAAAGGAACCATATACGCATAAAAAAACGCCCGTCCTTACAAAAAAGGACGAGCGCGATATAGCGAAAGATTTAGAAAATATTATGGCCGACCTTGAAGCCGGCGGAGATCTAATGTTTGACGGCGACCCAATGACGCCCGAGGCACGCGAAAGTATAGCGGCCGCAATGCGTTTAGGATTAGAAGCCGCAAAAGCCAAAAACAAAGCACGATTCACTCCGTATAAGTATAGAAAGGACTAGCACATGACCCAGAAAGCTCTCGCCGAAAAGATAGTTCGCAAATATGGTACTCGGGATCCTTTTCGTATAGCGAGCGCTATGGGCATCGACGTGCTCGATGTTCCTCTTGGATACTTGCGAGGATTTTACCAAAACATTCACCGCTGTCGGATCATATACCTTGACGATCATCTCTCAGAAGAAGAGCGTCGCTGGGTGTGCGCTCACGAGTTGGGCCACGCTCTCCAGCACAAAGGATATAATCGTATTTTTATGGACACCCGTACACATATGGTCACAAGTCGCTATGAAAAAGAAGCAAATCAATTTGCTGTCGATCTGCTTTACTCAGATGATGACTTGCAGGATCTGTCCGAGTACTCTATCGCTACCGTAGCGCAAGCACTTGGTATCGACTACGAATTAGCGGAATACCGTATGAACAGTCTGAGGCAGCGTTAAATCTAAACTGGTCGAATTTAGACCGTCTTAAAACAAAAATAACGCCCACCGGCGGCAACCGATGAGCGTTATCGAGGGTAGAAATACTTTAGCGAGTGCATTCTACCCTCTTATTTTACAACTAAATAGGAGGTTTTGCAATGAAAAAAGCAAACACATCAGACGGATATTTCCGCGAAACCTTTACCTATCAAGGTAAGCGGTACTCCGTCCGGGCCAAGACTGAGCGCGATCTCTGGCGCAAGGTCGAGGAAAAGAAGCGCCGGCTTGAGGAAGGTATAGACGTCACCAACGAAAACACGACTGTTGATCGCTGGTTCGAGAATTACCTGACCGCCTACAAAAAGGGCAATGTCACCGATAAGACCTATCACCAACTCGAGGCCTACGTCAAGAACTACATCTCCCCCGCCATCGGCAACCGACGGCTGAAGGATATTCAGACCATCGACCTGCAGCTCATCATGAACAGCTGTGCCGGCAAATCACAGTCGCAGGCACGCAAGCTGCGCGATCTTATCCGGCAGGCTTTCAAGCAGGCGCGTATTTCGCGTGTGCTGATCTTTGATCCGTCTGAGGGCATTGTCATGCCAAAGACCACGAATGGCACGCATCGCGCTCTGACGGACGAGGAGCGGCTGCATATTCACAGCGTCGCCCGTTCACACCGCGGCGGACTGTGGGTATTGTTTATGCTGTACACTGGCGCAAGGCCGGACGAAACGCGCAAGGCGCGCTGGGAGGACATCGACTTCAAAGGGCACGTTATCGTGCTGCACAGCGCCAAGACGGACTATGGCGACCGCCGTGTTCCTATCCCTGCTCGGCTGTACAAGCGCCTGAAATGGGTGAAGCAGGACAGCGGCTATCTGTTCACGCAGCCAACCACCGGCAAGCCGCACACTGAAACGTCTATGAAGCAGATGTGGCGCTCGTTCAAGCAGGCGCTTGACCTGGATATGGGCGCGCAGATGAAGGGCGGCGCGATCGACCCGGAAACGTCCGTCGTGGCTGATGATCTCACGCCATACTGCCTGCGGCATACCTATGCGACCGATTTACAGTCCGCCGGCGTCCCTCTCAACGTCGCAAAGGATCTTCTGGGCCACCAGTCGATTGCCATGACGTCGCAGATCTACACTCACCTGTCCGTCGATGCCTTTGCTGAGGCGTCGCTCAAGGTTATTAACTTCCAGCACGCACAGCAGCGTAAGGAAAAGAAGAAATCTGTCGGAAACAGGTGACACATCAGGTGACACATCAAACAGCCGAAAATAGCCTGATGCAGCGCATTTTACAAAAAAGTACACTCTACCCATTAACCGTGTAGAGTGCATAAAAAGTTAAATTTCAATAATAAAAAGCTCCCAAACCGCACGGTTTAGGAGCTTTTCTGTTGGTGGAAGTTACAGGGCTCGAACCTGTGACCCTCTGCTTGTAAGGCAGATGCTCTCCCAGCTGAGCTAAACTTCCAAGTGGTGACCCGTGGGGGAATCGAACCCCCGTTACCGCCGTGAAAGGGCGGTGTCTTGACCGCTTGACCAACGGGCCAAGAGAAAAAAGTGGTAGCGGTAATTGGACTTGAACCAATGACCTTCCGGGTATGAACCGGACGCTCTAGCCAACTAAGCTATACCGCCGTTTGCTTTTCTCATCGTCGCCCTCTCGCTGACGACTTGTTTATAATACACCATAATCCGCGAAGTGTCAACACTTTTTCGAAAAAAACTTTAAGAAATTTTTAAAAAGATTTTCCGGCCCGTTTTCCGCTTTCGGAACGCGCTCCTCCCTGAGGCTGTCGAGCGCCTGCTCGCAGAACACGCGGTCCCACTCATGCGTCTCAGCAAGCTGCGCCGCGTTCACCATGAAGAACTCCTCGGAGACATACTGTCCCCGGTCGGGGACCGGATCGTCAAACGTGCAGTCGATGAACCAGGTCCTGCCGTCCAGACGCACGGCATTCCAGCCGTGGTTCATCTGCTCGGAGGCAACGTAGACCGCCGGGATGCCTGCCGCATCGCACAGCATGGCGTAGGCGCGGCCGTAGCCGGCGCACACGGCCCTGTGGTCGAGCAGCGCGCCGTCCGCCGAAAACGGCGCCGTCGAGCCGTCAGGCTGCTCCTGCTGCTCGGTATCGACATCGTATTCGCACATCCGCACGAGGGCGTCATGCAGCGCGCGCAGCTTCTGCTCAGCCGTCATGTCCTCCGTGATGCAGTCCGCGGCGAGCGCCGCAGCATAGGCCTTCGCCTGCGCCTGCCGTCCGGGGCGCGACACCTCCACGCGCAAGTCGGTCGTTTTGTTCGCGCGCACGGTCGCGTGCAGCGCAAAGGCATACGGCCAGCGCGCCTCCAGCGCGCGGTAGACCGTGTCCGGGTCTACCTCCGACGAGCGGAAGCGCACCGGCTCCTCTCCTGCCTGCTGGAGCAGCTCCGCCGCCTCGAACGGCGTGCTCACGCGCTCCGCCGACAGGTACGGATACCACACAAGTCCTGCGCTCACCGCGAGCAGACACAGCAGCAGCGCCCAGACTGTCCTGCGCATCCGTGTTCCCCCCTTCTCAAAAGCAAAACGGCGGACGACTGCGTGAGCCATCCGCCGCATTCTGCGAACAAATAGATTACATCAGCTTGACCGTGTAGTAAACCGCGGTCACGAACAGGTATGCCGCTGCCGCACCCATCACGACGAGCATATGCGCCGGAGCGAACAGGACGACTGCGGTCAGCACCGTCATGAGGATCGGCGTTACGGTCATCATCAGGAAGGCGTTGCTGCTGAAGCGTGCCTCTGCCTTTTTTCCGGTGTTCTTCGCCTTGCCCTGTCTGCCGCGAACGGAATTGACGACAGCGATCTGCACAACGGTCAGAACCGCCGCCGCGACCAGAACGGCATACGCCATCCAGGTGAAGTTCGAGGAAACGAGGGCGCGGTGTACGAGCCACATCATGCCGAGCGCCGCACCGCAGTCCACGGTGATCACGAAGAACTCGGTCGAATAGGAATGGTAGACCAGATAGAATACCGCGAGAACGGGCAGGATCACATAAAGCGCCTTGATCGGAGCGATGCCGATGTAGCTGATTGCGCTCATGCAGACCGTCATGACAACGCTTGCGATCAGCAGATTGCGTCCGCAGATAATGCGGCGGGAGCCGTTTCTGCGGCCCGTGCGCTCCATGCCGAGCATGACCAGACCGCCGACGACACCGATGATGCCGATGGCGAGCAGGATCCTGGTAACGATGAGACCGATCATGAACGTGCTGCCGTAGTTGAGCAGGCGCTGAAGGATCATCAGCACCAGAACGCCGAGCAGGCACACGCTGAACACGGTCAGCACCTTGTTTGTTGTATATTCTTCCTCAGAAATTGGCTTTTTGCCCACATTGCTTTTTGCCAACGAAGTACACTCCCTCTTTTTACATATTTCCGCCTGCGTACAGCACTGCTGCCAGCGCTGCGACAGGCGCGGTCTCACACCGCAGGATGCGCGTGCCGAGCGAAACGCTCGAAAGACCTGCATTCTGTGCCGCCTGCACCTCTTCGGGTGCGAAGCCGCCCTCCGGACCGACGACGAGCGAGACCGTGTCCGAAACACCCTGTCCTTCGAGCGTCTCGCGCAGTCCCCTTGTCTCATGTTCGTAGAAAAACAGCGCCGTTCCGCTGTCTGACGCCATGGCGAACGCCTTTTCCGCGCTCTCCACCGCAGTGACGACCGGCAGATAGCCGCGTCCGCACTGCTTTGCGGCTTCTACTGCGATCTTCCGCCAGCGCTCGACCTTTTTATCGGTCTTGTCCGGGCGGGACACGCAGTTTTTCGACAGGAACGGTACGATCTTCCGCACGCCCAGCTCCACCGACTTCTGAATGACGAACTCCATCTTGTCGCCCTTCGGCAGCGCCATGAACAGCGTCATGTCCTGCCGGGGTTCGGTCTCCGACGGGTGCACCGCCTGCACGCGGCAGACAACCTCGTCCTTTTCCGCCTGCTCAACGGTACAGTCGAAATCAGTGCCTGCGCCGTCGCACAGCGTCAGCGTCTCGCCCGGTCTGAGCCGGAGCACGCGGCCTGCATGATGCGCATTTTCGCCCGTGAGCGTATAAAGCTCACCCTGCGGCCTGTCGTCGATAAAAAATCTTGGCATGCAAACTTAACCTTTCCTATTCTAACAAATTATCGGCCTTTTGGCAAGGGAACAATCAACAAATCATTCCAAAAATCATTTTTTCGCGGTAAGCGCGCTCCAGTCGTCGCTCTTCGCGTGATTTACGACCTCGAAACCCGCCTTTTCGAGCGCCGCACGAACCTCGTCCGCGCGTTCGTTCAGGATGCCCGAGCAGATGAGCGTGCCGCCCTCGGCGGTTTTCGCGAAGAACATCGGCGCCATGCCGATGATGACGTCCGCCACGATGTTCGCCACGATGACGCTGTAGCCGCTGCCGATGTCCTCTGCGAGCTTTTCGTCGCGCAGCGCATCGCCGCACAGGCCGCGGCCGATGCTGACATGGTTCTTTTCGGCGTTCTCCTGCGCCGTGCGCAGGCAGTTTTCGTCGATGTCCACGACCGTGCGCACCTCCGCGCCGAGCATGGCCGCAGCGATGGCGAGGATGCCCGAGCCGGTGCCCATGTCGAGCACGGTGTCGCCCGGCTTTACGTTGTCCTCGAGCGCGCACATACACAGCTGCGTGGTGTCGTGGCTGCCGGTGCCGAACGAGGACGCCGGGTCGATCTCCAGAATACGGCGGCCCTGCGCGTCGTCCACGGTCTCCCACGACGGCTTGATCATAAAGGAATGGCCGACCGGGAACGGCTTGAAATACTGCTTCCAGCCCCACTCCCAGTCCTCCTGACGGGT
>OLRG01001523.1_pt1 | contig 18439 bp, 18 predicted proteins | sample 1672331 | NCBI WGS metagenome assembly OLRG01 (sample SAMEA3136672, study PRJEB25190) | human gut metagenome
GCGGCCACGGCACCCGCAGCCAGCACTACGCGGGCGTATCCTTTGACGTGGGCCAAAGCCTGACCCAGACCGCCCGCACGGCCATCTACAACGCAGCCCGGGGCACCGGGGCATGGGGCTATGTGGAGCCGCTGAGCCAGACCCCCACATGGGTGCACTTTGACCGCCGCTACGGTACCCCGGCCTGCAGCGGCACCACCGCCGGCTACCCCACCCTGCGCCGGGGCAGCCGGGGCTGCTATGTCATGATTTTGCAGGATGCGCTTTCCACCCTTGGCTACCAGACCGGCAGCCGTATCGACGGCATCTTTGGTGCCCGCACCGAGCAGGCTCTGCGCGGCTACCAGAAGCGCACCAGCCTGCGGGTGGACGGCGTGTGCGGCTGCGACAGCTGGAAAAAGATTTCCACCGCCGTCATCGGCATCGGGCGCACCAAAACCACCATCGACTAGCATTTGTTCCATACAGAAAAAGCGGCCGCACAAAACCATGTGCGGTCGCTCTTTTTTACTCACTTTACAGCCTGTTTCAGCTGCTCGAGGTCTGCGGCATCCGGGTGGGAGAGCGCCTTATCGAAGTTTTCGATCAGGGCGTCCAGATTGGGGATATGCAAAGGCTTTGCCTTCATGGCCTCGTACCGCTGCCGGACGGACACCGGCATTTTGCCCTGACACATAAAGCTGCCGATGACAGTGTTGCTGCCATCCAGCGCCTTCCGGGTGGCGGCAAGGATCTTTTCGAAGTAGGGCGCACTGCCGCCAAAGCCTGCGGTGCCGAACAGGAATACCCGCTTGCCGTGCAGCTGCTGCAAGAAATCCAGCGTGTCGGCGTCCGCCTTGCCCTTATCCGTCCAGAAACCCACATACAGGGTGTCTGCTGCCAGCGCGGCAGCGTCCGGCGCGCCGAAATAGCAGCAGTCTGTCTGCGGCAGCTGCTCCCGCAGGGTCTGTGCCAGCAGTGCGGTGTTGCCGGTTTTGCTGCTGAATACGATGGCGTAACTCATTTTTTACCTCCCTCAGAGCAGCGGCAAAGCTGCCGGATGCTCTTGTGCATACGTTATTTTTACGGCAGTTCCTTTGCCGGGAGAGCCTGAAATCATGGAACAGTATAGTACAGTGCCCTGCCAAAATCAAGGGTTGACGATGTTGTTTCCCTTACCGGCCAGAAAGCTGCGCAGATTGCCGGTGGTGATGTCCATCAGCCGCTGCAATGCTTCCTTGGTGGTCCACGCGATATGCGGGGTGAGCACCGCGCCCGGCAGACTGCGCAAACGGCTTTGGGGCGGCAGCGGCTCGGTGGCAAAGGCGTCTGCGCCGTAAAAGGCAAGCTTGCCGCTTTCCAGTGCATCGGCTACGGCTTCTTCGTCCACCAGTGCGCCCCGGGCGGTGTTCAGCAGAATGGCGCCGGGCTTCATTTTTGCAAGGGCTTCCCGGCTGACCAGCCCGCGGGTTTCCGGGGTGGCCGGGCAGTGCAGGCTGAGCACATCGCTGCGGGCAAGCAGGGTGTCAAAGTCCACGAATTCCACCCCATCGGCGGCGTACTCCGGGCGCACCGTGCGGGTGCACACCAGCACCTCCATGCCAAAGGCCCTTGCAATGCGGGCGGTCTGGCGGCCGATGCTGCCGTAGCCGTAGATGCCAAAGGTCTTGCCCAGCAGCTCCACCTGCGGCAGCAGACCGTACTCTGCCGGGATGCCCAGCTGCCAGTACCCGGCCTTTACCGCCCGGTCGTACCGCTGGGCACACTGACAGATGGCCAGCAGCAGGCTGAAGGTCATTTGCGCCACGCTGTAAGTAGAATACCCCGGCACGTTGGCCACTGCCACCCCATGGCGGCGGCAGGCTTCAAGGTCGATATTATCCGTACCGGTGGCGATGATGCCCACCCACTTGAGGTTCGGGCACTGCGCCAGCACTGCCTCGTCAATGCGGCACTTGTTGATGAACACCAGTTCTGCATCCCCGATGCGGGGCGCAATATCGGCGTAGTCGGTGCGCACATAGCTGGTGGTGTCCGGCACCAGTGCCTTTACCCCGGACCAGTCCAAGTCCCCTTCTTCCATCACATAGCTTTCCAGAATCACTGCCTTCATAATTTCCCATTCCCTCTCTGGTTTACGTTATTCCGTTTCTTTCAGCGGATAGAGCGCCAGCGCAAGGCTGCCGCCGTAGGGGCGGCTGTCCAGCGCGGCATAGCCCTTTGCCAGCAGCCGCGCCAGCTGTACCCTGTCCTCCAGCGGCACCCACACCGGTGCAGTGCGGACGGGCGCGCAACCGGTGCACAGCAAAAAGCAGGGCGCAAGGCTTTCCAGCGGGCGCAGCGCCCGCAGCCCGAAGCCCTGCCGAAAATACAGCGGCAACAGCGCTGCCGCCGTTTCGGTGCACTCTACCACCGCCCATACCGTGCCCTTGCGGCGCAGCCGGTCTGCCCGGGCTGCGGCAATTTCCACCAGCCGGGCGGGCAGCTCCGTGCCGGTACCCACCGGCGGGGTAAGCAGACAGCCGCCCTCCAGCTGCCTGCGTCCCAGCCAGCTGCGCAGTGCTGCTGCGGCGGCGGTATCGGCAGTGAGGGGCAGCACCAGCAGTGCCGCCCCGGATGTACCCCACGCCTCGCCTGCGGTCAGCATCCGCAGCACCTCGGAGCAGGGGCGGTAAAACCCCGCCCCGCCGCAGCGCACCAATGTAAAAAATTCCTCGGCGGAAAGCCGCCGTACCTGCCGCTGACGCGGCAGGTCGCATACTTGGATCATTTGCAGTTCCTCCGTTCTGATGTTCTTTCCATCAGCATACGGAAAACTGCGTGCGAACCGGCGCGAAACGGCGCGCCTTACAGTGCAAAAATCAGTCCAGCGAGATGTCCTCGCTCAGCACCTGCCCGATGGGCTTTGCGATGCACAGGTCGGCAGAAGCATCCGCTCCGGTGGGCTGCATATTGATGACCACCAAATTATCGCCCCGGAAATACCGGATGAGCCCGGCGGCGGGGTACACCACCAGACTGGTGCCGCCGATGATAAGGGTATCGGCATGGCGGATGGCATCCACCGCGCCGGACAGCACCTCCTCGTCCAAGCCCTCTTCGTAAAGCACCACGTCCGGCTTTACGATGCCGCCGCACTCGGTGCAGCGGGGCACACCGGTGCTGTTTGCGATGAAATCCACATCGTAGAACTTTCCGCAGCGGGTGCAGTAGTTGCGCAGGGTGCTGCCGTGCAGCTCGTACACCGTTTTGCTGCCCGCCGCCTGATGCAGGCCGTCAATGTTCTGGGTGACCACCGCCCGCAGCTTGCCCTGCTGTTCCAGCTTTGCCAGCCGCAGATGGGCGGCGTTGGGCTTTGCACCCTTTACGATCAGCTTATCGCGGTAAAAACGGTAAAACTCTTCCGGGTTTTCCTCCCAGAAGGTATGGCTGAGGATGGTTTCGGGCGGGTAGTCGTATTTCTGGTGGTACAGCCCGTCCACGCTGCGGAAATCCGGGATGCCGCTTTCCGTAGAAACGCCCGCGCCGCCGAAAAAGACGATGCTGCTGCTTTTTGCAATGATGTCTTCCAGTGCCTTGACCATAGTTGAAACGCCCCTTTCCTCATGGAAGCTTTTGTGTTAAGATAATACCAGTATAGCACATTCTTGCAGGAAAGGAAGAGGCCGGTTTTGAACGTCTGGTACATCAACAGCATCCTTGGTGCCATCTGTCTGGAGGAGGAAAACGACGCGCTGTGCGGGGTACATTTTTGCCCGGACGGTGCGCCGGAGCTGGAACCTCTGCCACGCAGGGTGGTGGAAACGCCCCTGCTACAGGAGGCCGAGGAGCAGCTGAACGAATATTTTGCCGGGGTGCGCCGGGAGTTCGACCTGCCGCTGGCGGCAAAGGGCACGGCCTTTCAGCAGGCGGTATGGGCGCAGCTGCGCAAGATTCCCTATGGGGAGGTGCGCACCTACGGGCAACTGGCGGCGGCGCTGGGCAAACCCAAGGCAAGCCGCGCCGTAGGCAGCGCCTGCCACCGCAACCCGCTGTGCATCGTGGTGCCCTGCCACCGGGTCATCGGCGCAGACGGCAGCCTGACCGGCTACGCCGAGGGACTGGAGATCAAGGAATATCTGCTGGAGCTGGAACGATTTTAAGAGAATGATAAAGGCTGCTGCGCATCGTTTGCGCAGCAGCCTTTGGCGTTTTATGCAATTTTAAAAGCCCGTGGGCGGGACGTAATAGCTTGGGATAGACCCGCTTTTGGGCATAGCTGCGGCCTGCTGGCGCAGCGCCGAGCGGGTAACCTCTGCCCAGGAATACTGGGTCATATACTCGCCCCGGTAGGAGTTGAAGGCCGAGCGGTCTCCCCGCAGGAAGTTATAATAATCGCAGTCCACCTTGCTGGTATCCAGCGCCAAGGTGCTGCGGCCGCGTACCAGCAGCCCGTTGACCCCTGCATCCTCCAGTGTATGGCTGAGGTCAAAGATCAAATTGCGCAGGTGGCTGTGCAGCGAGGCGGTGTCGGGCTTGTCCTCCCACAGGACAGCCAGCATCTCGCCGTTGGTACAGGTGGCGCCGTTGCGGTCCACAAGGTAGGCCAGCAGCTCCTTGCTTTTGCTGCGCTTGAAGGAGAGCGGACGTCCGCCCACAAAGATCTCGAAGTTGCCGAAGCACTGGATCTTGATGCCCACAGGTGCCGTTTCCGGCGGGTAGCGCAGATTTTCCAGCACATTGCGCACATCGGACTCGTTGGCGGGCTTGAGCAGAAAGCCGCTGACAAAGATCTGCAATGCTTCCAGCGCATACTCCGGGTGCTCGGTGACCACGATGAGGTTGCAGCGGGGCTGCAGCTTCTGGATCATACGGGCAAGGGCAAGGCCGTTCATCCCCGGCATTTCCAAGTTCAGAAAGGCTGCATCCATCGGTCCCTGCCGCATCCACGTCAAAGCATCGTCGGTCGTCATGGCACTGATATAGTCACAGTCCGGCGCGACCCGGCACAGGATGCGGATCAGCGAATTGATCGCAAGCTGACCGTCATCCACAACCAGTATTTTCATAGCTTCACCCCCTATCTGCTTACGCAAAACAATTCCCCGCTGTTAGTTTAGCACGCCGCAAACTTTTAGGCAAGTTTTTTTCCGGAAAAACCCAAAAAAGAAACGTTTTCGCCCAGATATATGTCCATCTTCTCCTGTCTCTTCAAGTCATTTCCGCAGCTTCGGTCGCCTTTTTCGACGAAATACCGGAGCATTGCGCGCTCAATTGATATATCAAATCAGCGCTCATTTGTCCCCGCTTCCCGCCGGAAGGCACGGCTTTTCCCCGACAAACACAAGGCCGCTGCACCGGTCTTGTGCAGCGGCCTTGTGAATAATTTGCGTTTGGCGTGCTCTGCGGCGCGCTCCAAACGTTTTTTCACGGGTTCTTCAATGGAGATCCAGCTCCGGCGGGACATCCAGCTGGTCGGAGACATATTTCCCATTCTTTTTGCGCTGACGCACACACTCGGTAAGCAGATATTCGATCTGCCCGTTCACCGAGCGGAAGTCATCCTCTGCCCAAGCGGCAAGGGCATCGTAGAGCTTGGCGTTCAGGCGCAGGGGCACCTGTTTTTTCGGCTCTGCCATATCAGTACAGGCTACCGCTGTTCACGATGGGCTGGGCATCCCGGTTGCCGCACAGCACCACCAGCAGATTGGATACCATTGCCGCCTTACGTTCATCGTCCAGTTCCACTACCTTGTTCTCGTTCAGACGATCCAGCGCCATTTCCACCATGCCCACAGCGCCGTCCACGATCATCTTGCGGGCGTCAATGATGGCGCTGGCCTGCTGGCGCTGCAGCATGACCGCTGCAATTTCCGGTGCATAGGCCAGATAGGTGATGCGGGCCTCCACCACCTCGATACCTGCCTCGGCTACGTTCTTCTGGATCTCGTCCCGGATGCGGGCAGCCACTACCTCGGAGGAGCCGCGCAGGCTGCCCTCATCGGCTACGCCGTCGCCGGTGGTGTCCACGTTGGGAGAAACATCATAGGGGTACACCCGCACTACGTTGCGCAGGGCGCTGTCGCACTGCAGGGAGAGATATTCCTTATAGTTATCCACGTTGAACACAGCCTTGGCGGTATCGGTCACGCGCCAGATGACTGCAATGCCGATCTCCACCGGATTGCCCAGACAATCGTTGATTTTCTGGCGGGAGTTATTCAGGGTCATCATCTTGAGCGAGATTTTTTTGCTCATGGACTCGACGCTCATCTGAGCATTCTGGCCGTTATTGCCAAACAGCGCAGCCACGCTGTTCTCCTTGCTGTTCACATCTCCGCTCTGGCTCAGGCGGGTGCCGGCAGCGGGGTTGACGGCGGTACAGAAGGGGTTCACCCAGTAAAAACCCTGTCCCTTCAGGGTGCCGATGTAATCACCAAACAGGGTGAGCACCAGCGCCTCCTGCGGCTTTAACACCTTAAGACCGCAGAACAGGAAAATGCCTGCGATCCAATACGCAATGGACAAAATCAGCAGCGGCACGCCCAGAAACAGCCGGTGCGGCCGATCTGCATTGAGCAGCGTGATACAGAAAATGAACAGGGCAATGGACACCACATAGCCCAGCAAGGTGAGCAGCAGCATGGCCATACCGTTTTTGCGGGTATTCAAAATTTTCTCTTCCATAACAAGTCCCTCCTTATCAGGGTCGGAAGCGTTTCTTTGTGATATCAAAATCATATCATTTTATAAAAAAATTGTCAAGTACTTCCAACAAAAAATCCCCGCCTGCCCGGATACTGCGGACAAAGCGGGGTCAGGCATTATGGGTGCACCGGGCAAGCAGAGTTTCAGGCGTCTGCCTGCTCTTCTCCCCCAATCAGCACCACGGCAACATCATTGACGTTGGTACCAGTAGCGCCTGTGATAATAAGCCCCTCCACCGCCTGCAAGGCGTGGTAGGCATCGTTGTTTTGCAGGGTGTCGAACACGTTCCAGCCCTTTGCCGCCAGTGCTGCGGCGGTGTCGCCGTCCACATAGCCGCCGGCGGCATCGGTAGGGCCGTCGGTGCCGTCACTGCCCACCGAGAACACCGCCGCGTTTTGTCCGGCCAGTGCCGGGGCTGCGGCCAGCGCCAGCTCCTGATTGCGCCCGCCCAGCCCTTTGCCGGTCAGGTGCACCACGGTTTCCCCGCCCGCGATAAAGGCCAGCTTTTTTCCTTGTCCCGCATGGGTGCGGGCGATGGCCCCCAGAAAGCTGCCTGCCTCCTTGGCTTCGCAACAGAGCCGGTCGGTGAGGAGGATGGGCTCATATCCCAGCTCCCGGCAGGCTTTAGCGGCAGCGGTGCACAGCTCTCGGACGCTGCCGGTGATATGAGTGGTCACGTTGTCAAGGGCTTTCGGCGTTTCCTGTGCCAGCAGCGCCTTCGCCTGTTCCGACAGGTTCAGGTGGTATTTCTCCGCAATGGCAAGCGCTTGTGCACAGGTGGAGGAATCCGGCACCGCCGGGCCGCTGGCGATCATATCCAGCGGGTCGCCCAGAATATCGCTGAGCACGATGCTGAACACCCTTGCGGGCGCGCAGTGCTGTGCGAACCGACCGCCCTTGACAGCGGACAACCGCTTGCGGATGGTATTCATCTCCACGATATCGGCTCCGCTGGCAAGGAGCTGATTGGTGATGTCCTGCAATTCCCCGCCGGGGACAAGCGGCTTTTCAAACAGGGCGCTGCCGCCGCCGGAAAGCAAAAACAGCACCGTGTCCTCTGCGGTCAGCCCCTGTACCAGCGCCAAAGCTTTTTCGGTGGCTGCAAAGCCGTTGGCATCCGGTACGGGATGACCTGCCTCATAACAATTTACACCGGGGATTCTGCCTTTTACATGGCCGTACTTGGTCACCACCACGCCGCCGTCCACGCGCCCCAGTGTCTGCACGGCGGCGTGTGCCATCTGCCAAGCGGCCTTGCCTGCCGCCACCAGCAGCACTCTGCCGCCTCCGGGCTGAAAGTCCTCCAGCGCGCGGCACACGGCTTTATCCGGCAGAACCGCCTGAATGCTGGAACAGATGATCTCATCCGCATCCCGCCGCAATGTGGTATTCATAATACAGTCCTCCTAACAGAGTTTGCCCATCCTCGATCCGAATGACCTGCTGCGCAATTTCCGAGTGATGCAGGGCTTTACGCGGTCAGGTCTTTTTTGCCGGGGTTCAGGATGAACCATACGCCCTCGCCTTCACGGCTGCGGGCTTCGTGGCTGCCGTAGTAGACATAGAGCTTGCTCAGGGATACCGCACCGATCTCTTCCGCAGTGGGGGCGGCGGCAGTCAGGGCTTCGGCGGTGACTGCGCCGTTCTCGGCTTCGCTCACGTCTGCCCATGCGATCTCGTTGGCAGTCGTCAGTTCGTTCATCTCGGCACGGCCCATGTATGCTGGAATGTTCTCCGGGTCAAGGCCGATAGCCTCGGTAAAAGACGCCACAGCCTCGGTGTAGTTCAGCTCGGTCAGGTATTTCCGTCCCAACTCGATCTTATCCGCTGCCGTAACCGCTTTTTTGCTTTTTTCAGTTGCTACATTTTGTATTCCTCCAAAGCGCAACCCCAAGGTTATGCTTCAAACATTTTCCAGCTGACACAGCCGTCCAGCCAGAATTTTCCGTTTCCAGAGGTCATGCGCACCTTATTCTGTGCATCCAGATCGTTAAAGTGCCACCACTCCGAGGCCAGCGGTGTCATGCCTGCATTGGTACAGTACCTCTGCAGCCGCCGCGCACCGTCTGTCATGGATGCCGATGCAGTGGCCCGCTTCCATGCGGTGGCCGAATTAGAAGTTACCGGGCCGGTAAAGCAGGCCGCCGCACTGCTCAGCTCGTGCATGGCAGAGGGCATGGCGTATTCCTCACCGGTCACCTGTACAAAGGGACACCCCGCCATGCTGTGCTCTGTCTGCTCAGTGATGCGCAGCAGGGTCGTGTCCATTGCCACACCGCGCTGATGGTTGGAAAGAGACGTTGCAATAAACCAGCCGATATTCCACGCGCCCTTGTTCAGCGCCGTCATCAGTTCCTTGTCCATCCTTGCCTTGGCGTACACTGCATCCTTTACCAGCATCTGCACCTCATAGGGCCGGAATGTCTCTATGATCTTTAGGCAATCGCCCGCCTTCAAAGCATCTTTCTGCGCTGCACCAACCTTTTTTGCCATAGCGTAATTGATAGGCATTAGATACTCATCCCGCCCAAGGCGCTGGTTGTAGAACAGGCCGTCATACAGTTTCTGTCCCGTAATGCCTTCAATATCCTTTCCGCAGGTTTTAAAAATCGATGCCTTGGCATTGGGGTTTTCGTATACGATGGAAGGCAGAACATCGGGCAGATTGATCATACACAGTTCATTTTCCAACCAGCCCACGGTGCCGTCCAGCAGGCAGACCTGCCAATATGCGCCAGACTCCTGCCGGATATAAAACATATCTCCCGCTGCAAGTCTGCGCAGTACCGTACTGGTCCCATCCGGTCTCTCGTACAGCAGCATCACAGCCGCCCCTGCAAAGCCTGTTGAACCTTCCAACGGCAGTTCGAAGTTCTGGGGAACGCGGATGCCATCCCGCAGAACCGCATTGTCGTCCAGTGCTGCATTCCACATCGGTCCGGTTTCAGAGACCGGATCACTGACTTCCTGCTGCTGCCAGCTGACAGCCCGCTCTTCCACTGTGGGGTTCTGGCAGCCCGTCAGAAGCCATGCGCATGCCATGGCCGAAAGGCACAGAAAATCACGTCTTGTTGTTTTCATGTATTTTCCGTCCCTTCTTCCTGCTGTTCCTGCGCCGGAGCTTCCGGCGCTGTCGGTGCCTTTGATGCGGTCTCCTGCTCTGCCGCCGATTCCTCCGGCGACTGCATCGGCTGTTGTGCCGCCGGGGCAGTCTGCCCTGCTTCCGTTGTTTCGGTCTGTGTCGGCTGCGCTTCCAGCAGTTCTTCCTCCGGCGGTTCGCCCTCGGCATCCTCTGCAAGATCGTCCTCCGGTGCCTGATCCCCAACCGGCTGAACACTGCCGCTGCCGTTCAGGTTGCTGCTAAGTGCGCCCTCCCCGAATGTGCCCGACTGACTGACGCCGTTGATAAAATAGTAGCTTTTTTCATGGGAATGATCCCATCCCTGCTTCGGTTCTCCATTTGTCCCAAAAGCATAGGGCTGGCCGTCGATCACACACCACCCGGTCATCTGATTTCCGTTGCCGTCCAAATAGCGCGTGCCCGCATCCGTTTCAACCCAGCCGGCCTGACTGACACCGTCCACAAAGAAATAATCCTTTCCATCGATCTCTGTCCAGCCCTGTGCCGGTGCGCCGCTGTTGTCGTAGTATTTCAGGACGCCGTCCGTTTTTTTCCAACCGTTCAGTCGGTTTTTGACCCGTCCATCGCTATCCAGTTCCCAGACCTTTCCGTCCTCCTGATAAGTACCGGTGCGCGGATGTCCGGTTTCGTCAAAGCAGTACTGCACTCCGTCCAGCATGATCCAGCCGGTGTACAACTGTCCGGTCTCCGGTTGGAAATAGTAGTATTTTCCGTCTATCTTCGCTTCGCCCTGGGTGAGCTCTCCATCTGCGTTGGCATAGCCGACATAGCCGTTCTCTTCGATCCAGCCGGTCTTCAAAAAGTTGTTGCTGCCAAAATAGTAGAGCTTATAGTTGATCTCATACAGCCCCTGCGCACGGGTGCCGGTAGTCGGCGAGATATAGTAGCGATGCAGTCCTTCGCCGTGCCACCCCGTAGTCTTACTCTGGATCGCATTGTAAACTCCAAAAGCGGCCCCTGTGAGCAGACACAGGCACACCAGTACTACACCGACGGCTTTCAGCGGCCTTGCCGCCCTTCTTCTGCGCGTATTCTGCGTCACGCTAAACCGATATCGTTTGATCTTCTGGCGTTTCATTCTCATCTTCCCATATAAAGATTCAGCCCCCGGTGGAATGCCAGAGGCCGAATTTCATGTTTAATAGGCGTCCTGTACCGTCTCTTTACCGTTTTCACGGTAGGTCGTCACAGTAAAGCCGTTGTAATACAGCAGGCCATCCTCGCCATCACCGATGCAGCTGGAAGCATACTCCGAACTGTTCGGCTTGCCAATAGCGGCATACAGCTTGGAAACGTCTTTGCCCACATACTTCAGGGCAGTTTCCAGGCTGACAGTTTCCGCCGGAGCAGTCTCTGTAACGGGCTTGCTTTCCACAGGCTCCGTCTTTTCTTCTTTGGAGGAAGCAGCCGTCTCCTGCTTTGCAGGCTTAGATTTTGCCGCAGTCTCGGCCTTGGATTCGGCCTTGGATTCGGCCGGTTTCTCCGATGCCGCCTCGCTTACCGCAGAAGAAGCTTCGGAAACTGCCTCCGAGACAGCCTCGCTTTCCGGCACAGCCTCCGACGAAGCAGCCTCCAATGCCACAACGGAAACCGATTCGGATTCCACAGCCGAGGAAGCGGTCGTTTCTGCTTTTGCCCCGCATCCCGATGCCAGAAGCATCGCACCGCAGAGCACTACACCCATCATCTTATAGTTTACATTCATTTTGTTTGTTCCTTCTTTCTATTCTTTCAGTCAGTCGGCCAGGGCGCAAAAGACCCATTCACCGTCCGACAGAAATGCTGCTTTTAGTTGCTGCTCCCGCACATTCTGCGGAAGATACGCCGTAAATGGCTGTGTTCCCTCTCCGCAGGGGGAAGCTTCGTAGGTTCCGGTCTCTGCCAGAATGTAGATCGGAGAGTCGTCATCCACACGCTGCCCGCTCAAATCGCCTGTCAGGCAGAAAGTCCCCTCCATTCGGCTGTCCTTCCGTTGTGCCTTCGCACTTGTACCGGTATCTGCTGCCGGGACTGCCATGCGTTCCGGAGCAGGCATTTCCGGGGCGCGTTCCAGCAGCCAGTTCAGGTTGCGTTCCACCAGTTCCACCAGCAGCACATCGGGCTGCTCTTCTGTAACAGCCGTCAAAAGGTAGGGCATATTCCGGGAGAAACAGGCATTGCCGTAGCTCTGTGCCAGAAAAGGATGCAGATTGATGCCAAAGGAATCGCGGTATACAAAAATGCTTTCGTCTGCCGCCGAATTTTCCGTGTGGATCGTGATATCATCTGCCGAGTGGAATTTTTCGTCATACTGATAGGTAAAGTCGTATGCCGTATCCTGTTCCGTCTCGTTTCCGGCAGGGTACACCATCTCATACAGGTCGCCGGTATGCGGGGATGTTTTTCCATTGATGCAGGAATCAAACTCCGCTTCAGAGCCTTTCAGTTCTTTCAGCAAAGTCTGTGCTGCCAGCTGTGCGCCCCGCATATTCCAGTGGCTGTCCCGACGGTAATACAGCTGCTCTTCGTGGTCAGACAGTGTTTTGAACAGATCCACATACCGGACATTCTGCTGTTCCATCTGCTGAAGCAGTTGGGCGTTCCGTACGGAGGCTGCCGTATATCGTGCCGGCATCTGACCGCTATACAGGGAATTTTTATTGGGTGCGATGGTAAAGCAGAACCCAATGCCGTTCTCTTCGCAGTATTCCTGCATCAGACCCAGTACATGAGCGGCCGCATAACTCTGCCGGGCTGTAAAGGGTTCTGCGCCGGTATAGTCCGCAAGGGTGCTTTTATAGAACAGCCAATCGTCTTTTCCCAACAGCACACTGCTGCTGTCCAGCGTTTTGAGCACGGTTCCGGTAAGCTGATCGTTCAAGGTGATCATCTCATGACGGAGCCCGAAATGATCCGCAAAATAATCCGAAAACTCATTCAGGATACCGGTATTGAAGCTGCCATCCTCTTTCCGTAATTCAGGAAAGGATGCAAGCTGCTCATTGCCCACCGCTTTTTCCGTCTGCCAAGGCATCACAGCCACAGGCAAAATGCAAATTGTGGCAATGACCCCCACAAACAGGATATATCCTAATTTTTTCACTTGCATTTTTCCACCTCAGAACTGGAAATAGATAAAAGGCACATAGGATGCAGCCGACAGATGCAGGATATCCACCAGCAAAAGCGCCAGCACCCCTGCATAACTCAGTGCCTGAAGGCATGCATACACGCTTCCGGTCTGCTGCTCTGCTTTACGGCAGACCAGCGGCAAAACCGGCATACTGCCCACAAGGCCAACCGCCAGTGCAAACAGGGTCAGCGGGGTCAGACACTGCGCCAGCAGCAGCCCTGTCTGCGCAGAGGCAGAGCCCCCGGAAAACATGGCTCCTATCATTGAGAAGGCCTGCCCCATGTTGTCTGCACGGAAGATCACAAAGCCAACCAGCACCACAAGCAGGGTGTACAAATGTTTCAGCACCATTTTTCGGCTACCTCAGCAATCACGGAAACTGGTAGCTGAACACCGTTTTATTCAGCGGCATTTTATACATATTATATTCTGCATGGCCGTATCTGCCGGCACGATAGCCCCACTCCAGTTCCACATCATAGATATAGGGAACTCCGTTCTCGCAGATCATGACCCATGCATGGTCCGAGTCCTTGCGGCTCACACCGCCAGACACTACATAGGCATTGTAGCCCAGCCGCCGGGCCATATAAAGGAACTGGCCTGCAAAGCAGTAGCAGTTGCCCTTTTTGTGTTCAAACATGAACAAAGCGCTCTCTTCTGCCCAAGCCGTTGTGCCTCTTGCCTGATGCGGACGGGCAAGGTATGCGCCGTGATCCCGGACATACAAATAGGCGGCGCGCAGCTTTTGCGCCTTCGTCATGCCAGAGTTTGTGCACGCAGCCAGTGCCTGATCCACATAGCTGTCCAGCGTTGCATTGCCAGAGGTATAGCGGCCATTCGCATCAAAAGTAAGGTATTCTACCGCGCTGTTCGTCAGGAACGAGCCATCCTCTTTGACATAGTACATTCCTCCGTCGATCTCGTGCAGACCCTTGGCGTACCGATCGATGGCATAGCCATTCTTCGAAACATGATACAGCTTGCCGTCAATCGTCACAAAGCCACCTGTGCCGGTGCGTCTACTGACTGCACCGCGTATGCAGTCGGCACCAGAAGCATGGCCGACATTGCAAGAATAACAGCCGTTACACTAAGTTTTTTCAGCATTTTTTCATACCCCTTAATCGATTGATTTTTATTGATACTCGTTCCAGATCTGTTCCTTCAGCTTTTTTTCCTGCCTGCGCAGGATCCATGCTGAAACGACTGCCGCAACAGTCGAAACGATCATGCCAACGATTCCAACCACACAAAAGATCTGTCCGGTAGACGCAGGTATTCCCTCCTTATTTGAGCCATCCGCTGGTGCGGAGCTGGTCGATCAGAAGATAGGCCAGCTGCATATCAAAACGATAATCCGATGGATACTGCTCCTGCAGATCTTTCAAAACCTTTTCAGCTTCACTGTACTGATCCAATGCCTGCAGTACAGTTGCCAGATTCAACCGGGTGGCAATAGTATCGTAGCCGCTGTCCACCAGTTCCTCCAGCAGCTGCTGCGCTTCAGCATAGTATTCTTCTGCATTTTCTTTGTCAGATGCTGTCTGCTGCATCATAAGATCCGCAAGCATCTCCTTTTGAAGCACAGCCTGACCTTCCGGAAGATTCTGGCATCCCTGTTTCAGAATGCGCACAGCCTTTTCCATATCGTCCTGATTCAGCGCTGCATTTGCGGCTGACAGGTAAGCATGGCTCAGGAGCTGCGGGTCCTCCACCTCATTGAACACTTTTATGTAAAGCGCAAGAGCCTGATCATAGTTCTTTTGCAAGGACAGGATCTCTGCCGCAACCAGATCACAGTCACCGGAGGAAGCGCCTTTTTTCTGCAATGTATCCAGCTCCTGCTGTGCCTCTTCCAGCTTTCCATCATTGGCAAGTGCAATAGCAAGACCCCCGATAGCTTTCAGTACCTGCTCCCTGTAACCGGACGGCCGCCTGCAGTTCCAGCACCGCATTGGCGTAATCCTTATCATAATACTTAAAGATCGAGCAGATCGTAGAGTACCCCACTCTACAGCCACTATTCTTTTTTAGATTTTACAGCTAATTCCGCAATCGGTCAATGAAAAACACTCCAAAATCCAATTTTTTTGGGAGGGAAAAAAAATTGTTTGACGCAATCGACAGTATTGCCAAAAACCTGACAATTTGATTGTATGCTCCGTCAAACAGGCCCATTAAACAAAAGGAATTGTATCGCCGATGCAGGCGTTGGGCGTGGATATCCAGACCATCCAGAGCATCGTAGGCCATGCCGATACCGAGATGACTGAGCATGATCTCCATGTTCAGGAATCCATTCGGCAGAGTGCAATCCAGTTGTTCAGCGAGGCGTTTTCGGCCTGAAAATTGGACGGAACGTCACTAATTAGACCAGATAAAATCGTTGGCATTGTGGTCAAAATTGTGGTCAAAACCAAATGAGGCCAGCCTATAAACAAAAAAATCCAACGATTTCTAACGTGAAATCGTTGGATTTATGGTCCGAGTGGCGAGAATCGAACTCACGGCCTCTTGAACCCCATTCAAGCGCGCTACCAAAACTGCGCTACACCCGGATATCGACCGCCGCTTCCCTACCGAAGCGTGGCGACAAGAGATATTATACTCAGGCAAGGCCGTTTTGTCAACAGATTTTTCGATTATTTTTGGTTTTTTCTGAGAAAAGTCTGATTTTTACACGGATACGCGCTTTTTTGTTTTTTGCTGTTTTCAGTGTTTTTCTGCTTCTGCGGCGCGCTGTGCGCGGTCGCGTTCCAGCAGCGGGCGCAGATACTGGCCGGTAAAGCTGCCGGGCACGGCGGCCACCTGCTCCGGGGTACCCTCGGCCACGATCTCGCCACCGGCGCTGCCGCCCTCGGGGCCAAGGTCGATGATATGGTCGGCACACTTGATCAGATCCAGATTATGCTCGATGACGATGACCGTATTGCCCACGTCCACCAGTTTTTGCAGCACCTCGATCAAGCGGTGCACGTCTGCAATGTGCAGGCCGGTGGTGGGTTCGTCCAGAATATACACCGTTTTGCCGGTGCCACGGCGGGCAAGCTCGTTGGCCAGCTTTACGCGCTGCGCCTCGCCGCCGGACAGGGTGGTGGCGCTCTGCCCCAAGGTGACATAGCCAAGACCCACGTCCAGCAGGGTTTGCAGCTTGCGGGCGATCTTGGGCTGGTTGGCAAAGAACACCACCGCTTCCTCCACGGTCATGTTCAGCACATCCGCAATGGTCTTTTCCTTATACTTTACTTCCAGCGTTTCGCGGTTGTAGCGCGCGCCCTTGCACACCTCGCAGGGCACATATACATCCGGCAAAAAGTGCATCTCGATCTGCAAGATGCCGTTACCCTCGCAGGCTTCGCAGCGGCCGCCCTTGACGTTGAAGCTGAACCGTCCCGGGCCGTAGCCGCGCATCTTGGCGTCCTGCGTCTGGGAGAATACGGCGCGGATATCGTTGAACACGCCGGTGTAGGTGGCGGGGTTGGAGCGCGGGGTGCGGCCGATGGGCTGCTGGTCGATGCCGATGACCTTATCCACGAACTCCAGTCCCTCTACCCCATCGCACTTGCCGGCACGGGAGCGGGCACCGTTTAGCTCGCTGGCCAGCGTTTTGTAAAGGATCTCATTGATAAGGCTGGACTTGCCCGAGCCGGAAATGCCGGTGACACAGATAAACTCCCCCAGCGGGAAGCTGACATCAATATTGCGCAGGTTGTTTTCCCGTGCGCCCTTTACGGTCAGGCAGTGGCCGTTGCCGGTGCGGCGGGTCTGGGGCACGGCAATGCGCTTGCGGCCGGAGAGATAGTCGCCGGTAATGCTGCGCTTGGCCTTGCAGATATCCTTTACGCTGCCTGCGGCTACGATCTCGCCGCCGTGCACACCGGCACCGGGGCCTACGTCCACGATATAATCCGCGCTGCGCATGGTGTCCTCGTCGTGCTCTACCACGATGACCGTGTTGCCCAGATCCCGCAGGTTTTTCAGGGTGGCAATGAGCTTATCGTTGTCCCGCTGATGCAGGCCGATGGAGGGCTCGTCCAGCACATAGAGCACGCCGGACAGGGCGCTGCCGATCTGGGTGGTCAGGCGGATGCGCTGGCTCTCGCCGCCGGACAGCGTGCCCGCCGCCCGGGCCAGCGTGAGGTAATCCAGACCCACGCTTTGCAAAAATTGCAGGCGGTTTTTGATCTCCTTCATGATCTGGCCGCCGATCTGCTGCTGCTTTTCGGTGAGGTTCGGCTCATTTTGCCGGATAAATTCCAGCTCGTCCCGGATGGACATTTCACAGAACTGGCTGATGTTCTTGTCCCCGATGGTCACGGCAAGCACCACCGGCTTCAGGCGCTGGCCGTGGCAGTCCGGGCACTCCACGCCGGACATAAAGCTGCCGATCTCTTCCTTCATCCACTCGCTGCTGGTCTCGCGGAAGCGGCGCTCCAGATTTTCCACAATGCCCTCAAAGGTGTTATAGTACACCCCGCTGCCGAACTCGTTGGTGCGGTGCATCTCGATCTTTTCGCCGTTGGTGCCGTAGAGCAGGGCGTTCACCGCCTCGGTGCTCATCTCCTTGATGGGCGTATCCAGCGTAAAACCGTATTTTTTACCAAGGCCAAGATAATACATCTCGCTCACAGAGCCTTCAGCGTAATACCAGCCGCTGGCCTTGATGGCACCCTCCCGGATGGATAGGCTGCGGTTGGGCAGGATGCGATCCTCGTCCACCCGCATAAAGGTGCCAAGGCCGGTGCATTTTTCGCAGGCGCCCAGCGGGTTATTGAAGGAGAAGAGCCGGGGCGACAGGTCACTGATGGAAATGCCGTGCTCCGGGCAGGCAAAGTTCTGGCTGAAGGTCATACACTCGCCGCCGATGACATCCACCTCGGCCACGCCCCCGGTGAGCGCCAGCGCGGTCTCCAGCGAATCCGCCAGACGGCTGCGGATGCCCTTGCGCAGGGCAAGACGGTCCACCACGATTTCCACCGTATGCTTGATGTTCTTTTCCAGACTGATCTCCTCGTCCAGATCATACAGGTTGCCATCGATTTTCACGCGGGCATAGCCGGCGCGGCGGGCGGCGTCCAGTTCCTTCTGCTGGGTGCCCTTGCGCTGACGCACCACCGGGGCTAAGATCTGGAACTTTGTGCCCTCCTCCAGCTTGAGGACGGCATCTACCATCTCGTCCACGCTCTGCTGGCTGATGACCCGCCCGCACACCGGGCAGTGCGGCACGCCGATGCGGGCGTACAGCAGGCGCAGATAATCGTAAATTTCAGTCACAGTGCCCACGGTAGAGCGAGGGTTATGGCTGGTGGTCTTTTGGTCGATGGAGATAGCCGGTGAAAGACCGGTGATCTCGTCCACGTCCGGCTTATCCATCCGGCCCAGAAACATCCGGGCATAGCTGGAAAGGCTTTCCACATAGCGGCGCTGACCGTCGGCGTAGATGGTATCGAAGGCCAGACTGGACTTGCCCGAACCGGAAAGGCCGGTCATGACGATCAGCTTTTCCCGCGGGAGGG
>OLRG01001528.1_pt1 | contig 18388 bp, 17 predicted proteins | sample 1672331 | NCBI WGS metagenome assembly OLRG01 (sample SAMEA3136672, study PRJEB25190) | human gut metagenome
CCGTGTCAATCAGCGGAGTGATTGACACGGGAGTGAACAGTAACATTACCGTTCCACTATACCAAAAAGTCTCTAAAAAAGAAATGACTTTTTGTTTTTCTTATGTTAGGATACAAGAGACAGGTATTTTCAGAAGATCAGATAGTTTCTTCTGCTGCCGGAAAGGAGTCTATTATGTTTCGTTTATGGGGAAAAGAATTCAAGGACAACCGGATGCTTCGTGACACTGTCATCTGCGACAAGACGGATGATACACGTACACATAAGATCTTTCATGCACTCGATAAAATCTGCTATGAATTTGATCTGAGCAAGCCGATCTGGCTCGACTCAACAATCAATGAGTTCAAGCGCCACGCCAAAGCGCGTTTCTATCAGGACAATTTTGTCGATGAGATTGACTTTGACTATCTGGAGATTCAAATTATTGAAGAATAACACTCGGTAGCGTACAAAAGATAGATTGAAAATAGCTTCTAAAATCCGCTTCAAATTTTTTTGAAAAAATTTCAAAATTAGTGTTGACATTTTTCAATATCCGTTATATAATCTTTTTTGTTGTGAGCGATACAAAAGAGCAAACAACAAAATGTGCGATTAGCTCAGCTGGATAGAGCGTCTGACTACGGATCAGAAGGCCGGGAGTTCGAATCTTCTATCGCACGCTATAGAGACTGTAAGGAAATTTCCTTACAGTCTTTTTTGTATCTTTGGAAAATCTCACTTCAAAGGATCCTCTCCGAACAGACACCCAAAAATTTACCCAAAACCAAGCAAAGGCGGTGCCGGATTCAAGTTCACATATAAGCAAACTCAAATTTGCACCGCCTGTCCTGATTCAAAACTACATTATAACTATTCCAACAACACTCTATTTTGAAAATCTCTCTGCCTGCGCCTCAATCAGTGCCTTGTCATCAAAATAATTGATCTTCATAGCATCTTTTACTTCTTTCAATGTCTGTGCTGCAACAGCCTCTGCCTTCTCGCTTCCCTTTTTAAGAATCTCGTAGATTGCAGGAATGTCTTTCTGAAGTTCTTTTCTTCTGTTGCGGATTGGCTCCAGTTCTGCCTGAAGAACATTGTTCAGGAATCTCTTCACTTTCATATCTCCAAGTCCGCCTCTCTGATAATGTGCTTTCAGCTCATCCAGATTCTGATATTCTGGCAGGAATTCCGCAAAATACTCTGGTTTACAGAATGCATCCAGATATGTGAATACAGTATTTCCTTCCAGACTTCCCGGATCTTCCACACGGATATGATTCGGATCAGTAAACATGCTGAATACTTTCTTCTTAATATCTTCTGATTCCTCTGACAGATAAATACAGTTGCCCAGAGACTTACTCATCTTCGCCTTACCGTCAATTCCCGGGAGACGAAGGCATGCTTCATTCTCCGGAAGAAGGATCTTCGGATCGATCAGTGTATCTCCATAAACGGAATTAAATTTGTGTACAATCTCCTTTGTCTGCTCAAGCATCGGGAGCTGATCTTCTCCTACCGGTACAACAGTAGCCTTGAATGCTGTAATATCTGCTGCCTGGCTAATCGGATATGTGAAGAATCCAACCGGGATACTTGCCTCAAAGTTTCTCATCTTGATCTCATTCTTTACAGTAGGATTTCTCTGCAGTCTTGAGACTGTCACAAGATTCATGTAATAGAATGATAACTCTGTCAGTTCCGGTACCTGTGACTGGATAAACAGAGTAGACTTCTCCGGATCCAATCCACAAGCCATGTAGTCTAATGCTACTTCGATAATATTCTGACGTACCTTTTCCGGGTTATCAGCATTATCAGTCAATGCCTGTGCATCTGCGATCATAATAAAAATGTCATCAAAATCTCCTGTATTCTGTAATTCAACACGACGACGCAGGGAACCCACATAATGTCCTACGTGTAATCTTCCTGTCGGTCTGTCACCAGTAAGCATAACCTTCTTCATGCTCTAGTCCTCCTAAATCTCATGTAATACTTTATTCGTAACTGTCAGGCTAATCTGCCCACAGTAATTCACTGTTTTTTATTATAACATTTCCCCAGATGCTTTTCTATAGAAACTTCTGTATATTCGGCTATATTCTATGCTAAGGACTTTCCTAATATACAAAAAAGTGCCCTTGACCTCGTCAGCCAAAAGCACTTCCTGTAATTCTTTTTCTAACTCTTACTTATTCTGAAATACCGGACGCTTTGAATATCCCGGAACTTTCTTCGTCTCTTCTGCATATACCCACTGATACAACAGATAAGCCATAATAAATGCTCCTGTCACATCAAGTACGGAATGCTGCTTCAAGAACATGGTCGCCATTATAATCAACGCTCCAAGCACATATGCTCCAATACAAACAGCTTTATGTTTCTTAAGTGCCTGACTCTTATGGATTGCAATACATGCGCACAGAGTATTAAACACATGAAGACTTGGAAATACATTCGTACAAGTATCTGTCCGATACAGCATCCGAACTGCATCTACAAAAATATTATCCCGCTCAAACACAACCGGTCGTAAATCCTGACCATTCGGAAATACGGAACAAATAATAAGGAAAATTGTCATTCCTGCAAACGAAATCTTCGCCAGTTTGTAAAATCCCTGTACATCTGTAACGAAAAAGTATAAAAATGTAGCTGCGATAAATACAAACCATAACATATACGGTACAATAAAATATTCAATAAAAGGAATCTCTTCATCTAATGCTGTCTGCACCACATGATAATTCATCGTCACATGTTTCTCAAGAAACAAAAACCACGGCATATAGATTAACGCGTATAAAAACACCCATGCATGCTTATATCTTTTCATTGTCTCTATGAACTTTGTCTTCCATTTCATATCTGACACTCCTCCGCTTTTCATCAAACCGATACAGCACTTGCTACTTCTGCGCTATTTTCATTTAACGCTCTTTTTTGATAGGCTCGATTATAGCACTTTTAAAACACAATCTCAACCGACTTCATAAGTTTTTAACATTTCTTTTCTTTTTCTTATGAATTATCAACATCTGTCTCTTCTTTTGTTCACATTTACTTTTTGAATCAGCACTTTCAATGGAAATCAGATTTACTCTTCTTTAACTCATCTCAAAAATATACATATCGAAGCTTCTTCTTGCCGCCTTAACATCTTTTTCTCCATGCAGTGTCCATGCCGCTGCCGGCGTTTTAAAGAGAACCCTGTTCAGCCATAATCCCGGATTCTTTCTGTCCGACCACCGGTAAGAAATAAAATCCGGTCTGCACATACAGTTACTCAAAAGATATTTTACACAAAATCTCAAGAGATAATGCGTTGTTCTGTCGTTTTTCGTCAGATTCTCAGATAATTGTCCTCTTGGGATTTCATTCCGATGTTTCTTCATCCAACGAAGTACCAGGCTGTTAAAGGATTGGATCATGTATTCGCCATGATATTTTCGCAGTTCTTCATCCAATTTTCTGCAAATCTTTGTATCTGTGTTAGGAAGTTTCACTTCGATCAGAAGTGGTACCTTTCCATCTACCAACTGCAGTACTTCTGACAATAGTGGAATCCGCTCTTTTGTCTCCGCAAGTCTATACTTCTGCATCTCTTCATATGAAGTATCTTCCACTCTGCCCCGTCTTCCACAGATTCTTTCAAATGTATCATCATGAAAAACCACCAACTGTCCATCCTTTGTCAGATGAACATCCAGTTCTATTCCATCTCCGGCTTCGATTGCCGCACGAAATGCCGGAAATGAATTTTCCGGAATCCCACGCTTCTTATCATGAAGTCCTCTATGCGCCCACTTTACGCCAAGAAACGGATGCACTCTTTTTCTGCCCGACAGTCTTGGAGCCAGCAAAAAAATTAAGAAAGCTGGTATTCCTATTACAATACATACCCCAATTGCTAAAACAATCCCTATATGCATCCTGTTTCATCACCTTTCTTCTATTCAACGATCACATTAAGTTTTTCTTTTTCCAGTGAGACTTCTATCTCTTTTGATAAAAAGGAAGGTTCTCCATCTGTATGTAACGGCAGTGCACGATCTGTCACTACCTTTACACTACGACATTTTAATATCGTCACCCCTTTAAATCTTGTATGCTTTCCTGAAAAAGCGGTCGGAAGCAGACACAGAATCTTGAGCTTCGACAGATCCGACACAACCATAATATCAAGAAATCCATCACTTCCGGAAGCGTCCGGACAAAACTTAAAGCCTCCTCCTTCATAAGGAAGATTCATAAATGCTGCAAAATAAGTCCTCTCAAACACTTTCATGCTTCCATCATCCAGTGTCAGTTCAAGTTTCACCGGCCGATCCTTTATAATACGATCCATTGCCACAACCGCATAACTCAGCTTACCGATTTTCAGAAGGTTCAATACACGTTTCCATTTTGAAACACATACTTCATGACAGACTGCAGCATCAAATCCAATACCGGCACTCACTGCAAATCTTCTTCCTTTCCCTTCCCTTTTTAGCACACCTATATCCATCTTTTCAACCCTTTTGGGTGAAAGAATTGTGTCCAATGCTTTAAAAGGATCTCCCGGGATTCCTGTTCCTCTTGCAAAATCATTGCTTGATCCAATCGGAATATATCCCAACGTCACTTTCTCCAGTGATTTAATTCCGCTTAGTACTTCATTGAGTGTACCGTCGCCTCCAAGAACAACAAACATGTGCTCCTGGCCATCTTCCGTAATCTCTGATGCAATCTTTCCTGCATCCTTTTTCTTTGTTGTCAGATGAATCTGATAATCGATTCTTTTTCTGCACAACTCAGGTTCCAGCTGTTTCCACAGCATCTCGCCAAGCCCTGAACGAGCCCGCGGATTCACAATAAAGTGATAAATCATCAACCTTCCTCCAGTGTACTGTCCAGATACCGCCTTAAAGAACGACTCATGTTGCCCTCGAAATCAGCATTTCCCTCTCTTAGACACCATTCAAATACATTTCCGATCACGATCATCCGGATATCTGTTGTAAATTCGTCAATACTCTCTCTAATGTTAATAATCCCATCCTTCGCAGCCTGCTCTACATAAGCCTGTACTGTCACAATCGGATATGGACGTTCTGTTCTTATCGCCGGATTCAATGCCTGATTCTTTGTATCATAATACCCTGCCATAAATTCTACACCAAGCTCACGGCAATAAGCTACATAATTCAAATAAACACGGACAATTCCATCCTTTACATCTTCCAGACTTTTCGGTGTTTCCAGCAGATCCGGTCCCATCGTTGGCTGGTCTTCTATATAATAAGACAGCAAATCATCTTTTGTCTTAAAGTGATGATAGAAACTTCCGTTCGACACGCCTGCTTCTTCACAGATATTCTTGATTGACAATTTTTCATATCCGTTCTTCTGAAGAATCTTCTTCGCTGCCTGAAAGATTTTTTCCTTTGTTTCCTGTGATTTTTTCTGCTGCTTCGATAATTCTGTTTTTGTACTCATTTCTGCTAAAACTCTCCCGTATGCATTTTAAACTATAAGAGATATTATAACATATTTCGCCCTTTTTTTCAACAAAACAGAGTGGACTCTATTTTAAGCGCTCTATTTTTATTTTCCGGATTTTCAGCTACCACAGTATTCTCATCCTCTTCATTTATAGATATGCAGAAAATGCACTCGGAATTGCATAATTTTTCTCCAGATCCTTCTTTCCTGCAAATATGATCTCAGGATTCTGAAATTCTTTTTCCAACTCATCCACCAAAATCTCATATCCGGTCATATGCCATTCCACATGACTGAAAATGTGCTTCGCCTTTGGCAGCTTCTTCACGCGCACCGGCGTAAGACCTGACTCTTTTGCATATTCTATAACTTCTTTTTGTGTTAAATGTCCCTCTACATTAGGAAATTCATACAATCCTGCAAGGAGTCCTTTTCCCGGCCTTTTGCGAATCGCAATTTCCTCATTATCACAGAATCTTAGAATCGTTCTTTTCTCGATTCTTCGCTCTTTCGCCTTTTTCTTGACCGGATAGTCCATCTGACATTCATCCTGGTATGCAAGACAAAATTCCCTTATCGGACAGCTCTCACACCTTGGTTCTCCATTTGGCAGACAGACGATTGCCCCAAGTTCGATCAATCCTTGATTAAAATCTCCCGGTGCCTCTGCCGGAATCACCTGTTCAAGCATACGTTCTATCTTTGTCCTTGTACTTGCTTTCATAATGTCATCACTGTCTTCCAGAATTCTTGTAACCACGCGAAAAACATTTCCATCTACCGCTGGTTTCTGCTGATGATAAACAAAAGAGCTAATCGCACCGGCTGTATAACTGCCAATTCCCTTCAATTTTTTTATCTCTTCAAATGTATCCGGGAATACACCATTATATTCTTCCATTACCTGTTGTGCTGCTGCCTTTAAATTCCTCGCCCTGTTGTAGTAGCCAAGTCCTTCCCACAGCTTAAGCAGTCTGTCTTCCGGCACTTCAGCCAGCGCTTTGATATCCGGCAGTTCTTCCAGGAATCGTGTGTAATAAGATTTAACTGCTTCCACTCTCGTCTGCTGCAGCATAATCTCTGAAATCCAGACCCGATACGCATTCACATGCTTCCGCCACGGAAGATCTCTCTGATTCTCCCGAAACCATTCAACAAGTGGTTCTACTGTCTCTTGCATCCTCTCACATGCCCAAGCATCTGCTTCGTATTTTTTCTTTCTATTACATTTCATTCAATACCATTTCCTTATATATAAAAATATCTGTTCAATATTGTAACACAATACCAAACAGATATTCTATAGATTAAAAATTAAATATTTTTTCGTAACTGTTCAGAGCCAACCTCCAAAATGCTACGCATTTTCTTTTACAGGATCTTTGAAAGGAACTCCTGAAGTCTTGGATCTTTCGGATGTTCAAAGAATTCTGCCGGGGCAGCTTCTTCCTTAATCTGACCGTCATCAATGAAAAGAACTCTTGAAGCAACCTCACGGGCAAATCCCATCTCATGAGTAACAACAACCATTGTCATTCCCTCTTTTGCCAGATCTTTCATCAGTTCAAGTACTTCTCCTACCATTTCCGGATCAAGTGCTGAAGTCGGCTCATCAAAAAGAATTACATCAGGATTCATAGCCATGGAACGGATAATCGCGACACGCTGTTTCTGTCCACCGGAAAGTGTAGACGGATACACATCCGCTTTATCTTCCAATCCGATTCTCTTCAAAAGAGCCATTGCCTGCTCCTTTACTTCTTTCTTGATCTGCTCCTTTGTCTCAGTGATCGGAATCAGTTCTTCCTTCTTGTCACTTCCACGGAACATATTTTTAAATTTGATCATACGATTCTTTTTCTTTGCCTTATCAATGTCCTTACATTTTAGATATGCAGGTGCCATCATGACATTCTGAAGAACTGTCTTATTATTATAAAGATTGAAATGCTGGAAAACCATTCCCATATGGCGGCGATGCTGATTAATATCAACCTTCATATCTGCGATATCAACACCATTGAAGATAATACTTCCGCCTGTCGGGTCTTCCATACAGTTCAAGCATCGTAAAAATGTACTTTTACCAGAGCCGGATGGTCCGAGCACCGCAACGATATCGCCTTTATTGATCGTAACATTGATTCCCTTCAGAATCTCTTTGTCCCCAAAGCTTTTTTGCAGATTAATTACGTCTATCACTCTTCTTCAGGCTCCTTTCTAATAATTTAACAAGTAATGTGATCACAAGCACAAGTGCTATGTAGATTAACGCCATTACAAGGTACGGTACCATGAATTCGTAGCTGTTACTTCCGATATAGTTAAATGCAACATAAAGGTCAGCTGCGCCAACAAAACTTACTACAGATGTCTCTTTAATAAGAGAAATGAACTCATTTCCAAGTGTCGGAAGAATGTTCTTTACAGCCTGCGGAATCACAATCTTCATCATACTTGTTCCAAAACTGAGTCCGACTGCTCTTCCGGCTTCCATCTGTCCCGGATCGACAGACTGGATTCCGCTTCGCATGATCTCTGAAATATATGCACCACTATTCAGACCAAATACAACCATAGAAACCTGTACTCCGGTAATCTTCACCCCAAAAATCGGAAGGAGTACATAATAAAAGATAAGGAGCTGAACTACCATAGGAGTTCCTCTGAATAATGCAACGTAAAAGCTGCAAATATGATTCAATACTCTCGGAAGAGTTTTATATTTCGGAATCACACGGACTGTAGCGATCAAAGTACCGATCACAATACCGATAATCAGACCGCAGATTGCGATCAGCAAAGTATTGTGCAGTCCCTGAACTACTTTCACATAGCCATTCTGATTCAGAAATATATCAATAAATTTGTCTACTTTCTGACTAAAATTCCCCATTTGTTTCCTTTCTCCAAAAAGAGGAAAATGCATGCATCATCTTCTGCCTGTATTTCCCTCGTTAATAAATTCTGTTATTTTACTGCCTGTAAATTCTTAGTAAATACTCTTACTGAACTGCGTTGATTGCATCTGTGATTGCTGCTGCCGGTGCTGCATCAATGATCACATACTGAATATTTCCATTGAGCATATCCTGTACTGCAAGTGATCCGCTCTTGTATGTCACACATTTTGCCGGAAGTCCCGGGAAGTCCCAATCTTCGCTTCCTTCAACATAGTACTGACCTGTTGTTCCCTGCTGAACACCAATCTGGTCAGATGATTTTGTCTCAGCAAGCTTAGCTGCAACGTCATCTGCTGTCTTGCAATCATCGAATGTTGTAACATTGCTTGGAACGATCAAACGCTGGGATGCTGAATAGTAAGAATCTGTAAATGTAACATATTCTTCTCTCTCTTCATTGATTGTAAGTCCTGCCATAGCAATATCACATTTCTGCTGGCTTACAGACAGACATACTGCATCAAAATCCATGTTCTCAATTACAAGCTCTTTTCCAAGTTCATCAGCAAGAAGCTTTGCAATCTCCATGTCGATTCCATAATAATCTTCACCCTTTGTATACTCAAATGGCTCGAATGCTGCATTTGTAGCTACAACCAACTGATCCTTAGATGTATCAAGTGTTGCTGATTTTACTGCTTCCGGCTCTCCGTCTGAGAAATACTTTTTGCAGATCTCATCAAGTGTTCCGTCTGATTTGATCTTTGCAATAAACTCATTTGTCTTCTCAAGAAGTTCCGGCTGATTCTTGTCCACACCAAATGCATATTCTTCATTTGTAAGGTCAATATCGATTACCTTTGCTGTTACTGTTTCGTTCTTACTACCACAACCTGCCAGCATGCTGACTGCTAATGCTGCAGTAAGAAATACTGATAAAAACTTCTTCATCTTAAGCTCCTCCTCTTTTTTCTGCATAAAAATTCAAAACATGTTAATAATTATAACATGCTTTTCATAAAATGCAAGACGTAATTATGCACGATTTCTTTTGGAAATACAAAATTTTACTGTTCACAATAACTGTGAACAGTAAAACACACTACGCTCTATTCAATAATACATATCTTATTTGAATAAAGCCTGGATACCGAAGAATAAAAATACAACGATTCCAAGTACGATTCTGTAATATCCAAATGCCTTAAAGTCATGGTTCTTGATATATTTCATCAGGAACTTGATCGCTATAACAGATACTGCAAAGGATACGATCATTCCAAGAAGAAGCAGAAATACCTGCATTGGGGTAAATGCCAGACCGAACTTAAACAACTTCAGTGCACTTGCTCCAAACATAACCGGAATTGCAAGGAAAAATGTAAACTCTGCTGCAACACTTCTTGAAACCCCAAGTGCCAGTGCTCCGACAATCGTTGCGCCGGATCTGGACGTCCCAGGGATCATCGCCATCATCTGGAAGACTCCGATCAGAAGAACTGTCTTCACAGAAAGCTGAGAGATTCTTTTTACTTTCGGTTCTCTTGTCTCATTACGTTTTTCAATTACAATGAATAAAATACCATAAACAATCAACATCAATGCAACAACATATGCATTACTCAGTTTTGATTCAATCAGATTGTTCAGCAACACTCCTCCGATCAGTGCCGGAATTGTTCCGATCACTACTTTAATCCATAACTGAATTGTCATCTTCTTCTGCTTTTCCGTCTTCGTCGGTGAGAACGGATTTAACTTATGAAAATAAATTACTACAACTGCCAGGATCGATCCAAACTGAATCACCACATTGAACATATTCGTAAATGCCTCGCTCTGCTTCAGTTGGATCAGCTGCTCTACCAGAATCAGATGACCTGTACTACTGATTGGAAGCCACTCTGTGATTCCCTGCACAATTCCTAAAATGATAACCTTTAATACTTCTAACATGATTCCCCTCCTCATTTCAGAACAAACTTCTCGATGGCCTTTGCAACCCCCTCATCATTGTTGCTCTCCGTAATATAATCAGCTACAGCTTTGACCTTTTCTTCGGCATTCGCCATGGCAACCCCAAATCCAACTTCCTTGAGCATTGCGATATCATTATCGCCATCCCCACACGCCATGATCTCTTCCCGCCTGATTCCAAGCATCTTGCCAAGATTCACAAGTCCGGTTCCCTTATTTACACCAACTGCATTAATTTCTATATTATATTGAAGAGAGCCAACCAGTTCAAAGACGCCTTCTCGCTCCAGCTCTTTCCATGCCTCTTCTCTCTCTTCCATATCTGCAAACAACATCTGTACTTTATCAAGATTCCCTTCTTTTTCATCCAGCAGATCTTCCAGGCTGTCTACCGCTATTCGTGTTCTCAGAAAATAATCCCACATGTTCGGATTCTTATGATACTTTCTCACCTGCGCGATCTCATCTTTCTGAGCATATCCCTGCCCATCAAAATAAACTTCCAACAGAGTATCATATTTTCTTCCGATTGCAATTGCTTTTTTTGCTGCTTCTTTGGATAACAGATGTTCTTCCAGTACCTTTCCGGTTCTCGTCTCGATAATCCTTGCCCCATTCGCAGTCAGTGCATAATCCATCCCCGGAAGCTCACGTAATTCTTCCGGAACTCCTGTCCATGGTCTTCCGGTTGCAACAAGAACAACTGTACCATTCTGCAGTGCCTCTCTGATCACATTCTTCGTATAAGGAAGAAGTTCCTTCTTATCTGTAAGAAGTGTTCCATCGAGATCTAATCCAACAATCTTAATTTCCTTTTTTTTCATACTTTTTTCCTTATCTTCTGTATTTTCTATCTGTCAATTGTTACAAAAAGCAATATCTTTTTAATTATTTTGTAAAACAATCATAAAATATTTCGTGCCAATTTGATTAATTCTCTGTTTTATAGTATAATAGGTTTTCAACAACTATGCAATGTCATTTAAAGAAAGGATATTGAGATTATGGCATTTTACAAAAAAAGCAAGTTACATACGGGCACCGCGCTCATTTGTTCCCTTGCAATTGTATTTTCTGCACTTCCTGTCTATGCTACAGACACGATAGACAATCTGCAAAACCAGACCTCTGCCCTTGAGAACGAATTAAAAGGCATCAACCAGGATATCCTCACCCTGAGTGAGAAGATATCTGATACTGAGATGCAGGTTGAGATCCTCAACAGTGATATAGACAAAACACAGGATGATCTTGAGAAAGCGCAGAAAAACGAAGATCAGCAGTATGAAGATATGAAAAGCCGTATCAAATATATGTATGAGCACGGAAGTGCTACAATGCTTGAGATGCTTTTCTCAGCAGAAAATATGTCAGATTTTCTAAACAAAGCTGATTTTATTGAAAATTTAAGTAACTACGACCGCAAAGCTCTGAACGATCTGAAAGATGTTCACCAGCAGATTGCCGATCAGAAAGCAGACCTGGAAGCACAGCAGGCTTCCATGAAAGATTTACAGAACCAATTGCAGACACAGCAGACACAATTACAGGCAAAAGCTGCTGCAACTTCTACTAATTTGAATGAGGTGAATGCAAAACTGCAGAAAGCCAAAGAAGAAGAGGCAGCTCGTCAGGCAGAAGAAGCCAGGAAACAGGCGGAAGCCGCTGCGAAAGCCGAAGCAGCTGCAAAAGCTGAGGCTGCTGCCAGTGCGAACAAGCAGAACAGTTCTAGTTCTAGTAGTAACAGTTCTTCTAACAGTTCCTCAGGAAGTTCAAGTTCTTCCGGTGGCTCAAACTCTTCCGGTGGCTCAACCGTTGCCTCAGATGATGTTACACTCTTAGCAGCCATTCTACAATGTGAAGCTCGCTATGATTATGAATCTATGCTTGCAGTTGCAACAGTTATTATGAACCGCGTGAACAGCGGACGTTTCCCAAACAGCATTTCAGGTGTTGTTTACGCAAGCGGACAGTTTGCTCCGGTATGGACAGGTTCCTTAGACCGTGTCTTAAAAGCAGGGCCAAGAAGTCTTTCCATTCAGGTAGCGCAAGATGCGATCAACGGTGCTCGACATTCTTCCGTATCTGACTGCTATTATTTCTTATATGCAGCATCTACAAATAGAACTGGTGTTGTCATCGGTGGAAATGTTTTCTTCACTAGCTGGTAACTATGAGAAACACGCTCTGCGAGTTTCTCAAGTTATCGCGGCAGTCGCCAAGGTCTCGTGCAAGCACGGACTTTGGCTCGTTGCTCGCGTAAATTATAGTATGTTACTGTTCACACAGTGTGCGACCAGTAACTACAGTATAACATATTTCTTTATGAGCTGAACCTTAACTTGTAAACTGTACGCAACTAAATTATAATGATGTTATCTATGGAAACGATACGTTGCTGATTGCACGCATGTGAACCACAGCAACAATTCAATGGGGGATATTATTTATGTGGTCAAGAAAAGAGCTCAAGAAAAAGGCGCGTATTTTAATAAAATCAAACTATTGGCGAAGTATATCTGTCTGCTTTCTGATTGCGATGCTTACGGCTTCGTATCCGATTTCCCGCTCTTTATTTTTGAACTATTTTCCTGATAAGATTCAGACGAAAGCAGAGCTTATTTTACCTGCTTTTATTTCTGCTGAAAGCCTCAGCAGTGCATTTTTGGACTTTATTCCTGATAATTTCGTAGTTGCATCCTTTTTACATACGATTCAGAATTCCCTGAAGCGTCCGGACTTTATTGTCACTTCGTTTCTCACACTTGGAGTCATTTTTTCGCTTTTATATAAGTTTTTTATCAGCAATCTTTTGATTGTCGGTGAGAAACGTTTTTTTGTTGAATCTTATAACTATGAGGATACGAATATTTCTAAAATATTCTTTTTATATAAGTTGCGTTACCTGGCAAATCCTTCTTGGGTGATGTTCTGCTACACGCTTTTTCAGAAACTTTGGGATTTAACAATTATCGGTGGAATTATTAAGCATTATGAATATAGCATGATTCCATATATCCTCGCAGAGAATCCAAAAATCAATCAAAAGAATGCCTTTTTTCTCTCTAAACAGCTTACAAAGGGAAATAAATGGAAGCTCTTTTTGTTAGATTGTTCTTTCCTCGGCTGGGAGCTTTTATCTCTCTTTACACTTGGAATTCTGGACATCCTTTATGTCCGCCCGTACAAAATGAACTGTAAAGCATTCTTATATCTGTTTTTACGAAGAAACTATGTGCTTTCAAGAGCTCCTAAATATGAGCAGCTCAATGATTCTTATCTTGAGCATGTTCCTTCTGAAGATGAGCTTCTGATCAGTAAAGCACTTTATGACGATTCTGAAGGTCCTTACACAAAGATCTCTTATTTTGCACCGTATCAGTATCCGGTATTTCTTTTTTCTGTGCAACCACCTATTGCCGCAGTAAAATCACCGGTCAATCCGGCGCAGAATTATGACTTTCTGTCCTGTGTATTTTTATTCCATGCCTTTTCTATTTTCGGATGGCTTTTGGAAATCATTTCCGAACTGCTCAGTTGCGGCACACTGGAAAATGTAACTCTTCGTACGCTTCCATGGCTCCCGTTGTACGGAATCTGTGGTCTGCTTATACTGTTGCTGTTAAAGAAATATATCAAAAAGCCGGCTAGTATGTTTATTATCAACTTTATTGTGTATACAGTTCTTGATTATCTCATCCAGCTGTTTCTTGATCTTGGCTTTGGAATTGAGCTTCCGAAATATCATTCTTATCTTGCTTTCATGAATGGAGAAGCATATCTTGGTGATGGGGCAGTATTTGCACTTCTTGGCTGTGCATTTTTCTATTACTTTGCTCCGCGCTGGAACAGTCTCTTCATGAAATTAAAGAAATGGATGAGAATTTTGATCTGTATCCTTCTGACAACAGTTTTTATATTTGATCTGCTGTCCGGCATAATCCAATATTGATTTTACTGATGAAAAATAGTAAAATCTTAATTATCAGTAAGGTTGGTTTTGCTGTTTCGATTTTTTCTAATACAGTATGAACCTGTTCCCCCTGACAAACTATTACAGCTTAGAAGAAAGGGAAATATTATGAAAAAAAGAGTCGTTGTTGCACTGGGACACCGTGCACTTGGAACTACACTTCCAGAACAGAAAGTAGCCGTTAAAAGCACTGCCAAATGTATCGCTGATCTGATTGAAGCAGGCTATCAGGTTGCTATCACACACAGTAATGCTCCGCAGGTTGGTATGATCCACACTGCATTGAATGAATTTGCAAAGAACCATCCGGAATATACAGCATCCCCAATGTCTGTATGTACTGCCATGAGCCAGGGATATATCGGATATGACCTTCAGAACGGAATCCGTGAAGAACTTCTCAACCGCGGTATCTACCGTACAGTCAGCACAGTCCTCACTCAGGTGATCGTAGATCCTTACGATGATGCTTTCTACACACCAACAAAGGTTCTCGGCCGTTATATGAACGCTGAGGAAGCGAATGAAGAACGTAAGAAAGGCAACTTCGTAGTGGAAGAACCTGGTAAAGGTTTCCGCCGTGCTGTCTCTGCTCCGAATCCGGTCAAGATTGTTGAACTTGATGCAGTAAAAGCTCTTCTTGATGCAGATCAGATTGTTATCGCAGCAGGTGGCGGCGGTATTCCGGTACTTGAGCAGGATAATCATTTACGTGGCGCAAGTGCTGTTATCGAGAAAGACCTCGCAGCCGGAAAGCTTGCAGAAGGAATTAATGCTGATCTTCTTATTATTCTTACAAATGTTGAGAAAGTATGTATCAACCTTGGCAAACCGAATGAGGAACCACTGGATACAATTACTGTTGATCAGGCAAAAACTTACATGGAAGAGGGACATTTTGGAATTTACAACATGCTTCCAAAATTCCGTGCAGCAGTTGAATTCGTAGAAGGACACGAAGGCCGCAAAGCTTACATTACTTCCTTTGATAAAGTCTCTGATGCTCTGAATGGTAAGACCGGAACAGTAATCGAATAGATTGACAGATTGAACTTATTAGAAACATAACCTGGAACAGGCCGTGATTTCACATTTTAATTTTGTGAAATCACGGCCTGTTTTTTACTTTCCATCACAGATTTCTTTCATCCTGTTTTTTTGTGGAATAAGATACTTTTAATTTCAAAATATCTCTTGCTTTTTCATAAATATGTGCTATAGTATATATATCTCTTGGATGTAGTATTGAAAACTACATGTTATTATATAGATGTATCGGAGGTAGATTTTATGGAAAAAAGACTTTATATCAAAGAACCCGGAAGCGCAATTACACATTTTATTGGAATGATCATGGCAATTATCGCTGCAATACCACTTCTATACAGAGCAGCTCGTGAACCGAGCAAACTTTATATTGTATCGCTTACAATTTACGCAGCCAGCCTTATCTTGCTTTATGCGGCAAGTACCACTTATCACACATTTGATATTTCCGAGAAAGTGAATACGGTTTTAAAGAAGATCGATCACATGATGATCTCCGTTCTGATCGCCGGAAGCTACACACCTGTCTGCCTGCTGGTAATCGGTGGACGCAAAGGTATCACACTGCTATGTATCGTATGGGCATTCGCGATTGTCGGCATCCTTATCAAAGCCTTCTGGGTATTCTGTCCGAAATGGGTATCTTCCGTTTTATACATTGGCATGGGATGGACTTGCGTGCTTGCATTTTCTACAATCCTTGATAATCTGTCAGCTGCTGCTTTCGGATGGCTTTTAGCCGGTGGTATCATCTATACAGTTGGCGGTGTCATCTACGCACTGAAGCTCCCGATTTTCAACAGCAAGCATAAGAATTTCGGAAGCCATGAAATCTTTCATCTGTTCGTAATGGGCGGAAGCATCTGTCACTTTGTGGTAATGTATACATTCCTTCTACCGTAAATATAATTTATTGAAACGAAAAGAAGAAGGCTATCAACTACGCTTTATACTGTTATCGTAGTTGATAGCCTTCCTTTTTCATTTCGTTACTATTTACATTTCATGCGACCTGCAACGTATCTCACTATCTCGCATCATACCTTATCCTACATTGAAAACTGGCTCTCATACAGGTGATGATAGAAACCTTCTTTCTTCATCAGTACTTCATGATTTCCCTGTTCAATGATTTTTCCATCTTTCATTACGAGAATCACATCAGCCTCACGGATGGTTGACAGACGGTGTGCAACAATGAAAGTTGTTCTTCCTTCCATCAGTTTTGCAAATGCCTGCTGAATCTTGATCTCCGTTCTTGTATCGATGGATGATGTTGCTTCATCCAGAATCAACATCGGTGGTCTGCATAACATAACTCTTGCAATACAAAGCAGCTGCTTCTGTCCCTGTGAAAGCCCGCCACCATCTTCTGTAATCCATGTATCATATCCTTTTGGCAGACGACGGATATAATTATGGATATGAGAAGCTTTCGCTGCCTCGACAATCTCTTCTTCCGTTGCATCCGGTCTTCCCATAGCAATATTTTCACGGATTGTACCCGTTTTTAACCAGGTCTCCTGAAGCACCATTCCGTACCCTGCACGCAGACTTTTTCTTGTCATTTCGCGAATATCTATATCTTCTACTTTAATACTTCCTGCATTCACATCATAGAAACGCATCAGCAGATTGATCAAGGTTGTCTTTCCACATCCGGTCGGTCCGACAATCGCAATACGCTGTCCTGGCTTTACTTCCAGATTAAAATCTTCAATCAGATGCTGACCTGGCAGATAAGAGAATGAAACATCCTCTACTTTCACATTTCCATCAATATCCGTCAGATGAACTGCATGTTCCGGTTCCGGTATCTGCGGTTCTTCATCAATCAATGTAAATACTCTCTGCGCACATGCAATCGCATTCTGAAATTCTGTCACGACTCCGGAAATCTCATTAAATGGCTTTGTGTACTGATTTGCATAGCTCAAGAAACTGGACAATTGTCCTACGCTCATTGCACCGCGTACAACTGCAAATGCTCCGGTAATTCCAACTCCTGTGTAAACCAGACTGTTGACAAATCGTGTCGCCGGGTTCGTGATGGATGAGAAAAATGTTGCCCGCAAGGATGCCTCCTGCAATCTTTTATTCACTTCGTCGAAACGCTCTGTTACATCTTCTCCGCGCCCAAATGCCTGAACCACTTTCTGGTTTCCGATCATTTCATCAATCAATCCTGTCTGCTCTCCACGTATTTCAGATTGCAGGCGGAACATACGAAATGTTCTCTTTGCAATAAAATTTGCTACAAAGAATGATACCGGTGTGATAAGAACCACAACAAATGTAATCGATACATTTACGGATAACATAAAACAAAATGTTCCGACAATCGTGGCAATCCCGGTGAAGAGCTGTGTAAATCCCATCAGAAGTCCATCGGCAAACTGATCCACATCAGCAATAACACGGCTGACAATCTCACCATAAGAATGTTCATCCAGATATTTTAACGGAAGTTTCTGAATCCGTGTAAATGCCTGATTTCGCACATCACGCACCACCTGATACGTTACTTTGTTATTAATCGTATTCATCAACCACTGTAAAATAGCAGTCGCGGCTGCCAGAATTCCAATTTCAATTAAAAGTTTTAAAATATTGTCAAAATCAACATTTTTCCAGTCAACAATAAAATCGATGGCACGTCCTACCAGAATCGGGATATATAAAGTCAATACCACAGTTACTGCCGCCAGCACGATGGAAGCCAGCATCCAGAAGCGATAAGTTCCGATATACTGAAGCACTTTTTTTAACGTTTTCATCTGTGATCTGGATTTACTCACAAGTGATTCCTCCTTTTTCTATTGTTTGCAATTTACTATGCTTTCCTGCTCACAGGTAAATAAGCGTTTTTCGATAAGATACTTACATCTTTTCAGGATAAATGCATTCCCTCAGACGCTTATTTACTTTTCTTGTACTGAGATTCATAAATCTCACGATATACTTCACAGGAATTCATCAGTTCCTCATGCGTTCCAAGTCCGACCAC
>OLRG01001529.1_pt1 | contig 18376 bp, 17 predicted proteins | sample 1672331 | NCBI WGS metagenome assembly OLRG01 (sample SAMEA3136672, study PRJEB25190) | human gut metagenome
TGGCTCAGATCGATGATGATGAATTACCTGGATTCAAAGAGTATATACAGAGTAGAAATGGTGTGGATTTTATTTCATCTTCAATGATGTTGTCTGCTGTGGATGCAAAACTCCGACTTGAAATGGGTGCAGAGAAGATGCTTTCGGAGATATTAGAGCCACTTAGAGACAGATATGATGCAATTTATCATTGATACTGCACCAACACTTGGAGCGCTGAATATCAATGCACTTGCGGCGGCAGATGAAGTGATTATCACTGTAAATCCACAGTTGCTTGCAATGATGGGATTACAGGACTTTCTCAAGACAGTGAAAAAAATAAGAGCCAGAGTAAATGACAGGTTTTCTGTTGCTGGAATCTTGTTGACGATGTGTGATGCAAGAACAAATCTGTGTAAGGTTATTACAGAACAGGTTCGTGATACTTTTGAGGGACAGATACGAATCTTTGAAAGTAGGATCCCTAATACTGTTAAAGTAGGAGAGTCGGTTTATTATTCGGAGCCGCTTATTGAGTATGCTCCGGAGTCTAATGCAACCAAGGCATATAAGAATTTGGCAAAGGAGTTGATCAATTATGAAGGCTAATGCAAATAAAAGAAAAATATTTGATGCGGTGGATCTGCTGACAGAGGATACTTCGGCGCAGACCACAGATGTTAAGGCAGAGAAAGGCATAGAGCAGATTGCAATTGATTCCATAAAAGCATTCCATAATCATCCGTTCCATTTATATGAGGGAGAATGCCTTGATGATATGGTGGAGAGTATTCGTGAACATGGTATTTTGAATCCAGTTATTGTGCTTAAAACGGATGATGGATATGAAATGCTTTCCGGTCATAACAGAGCTAATGCTGCAAAGATTGCAGGACTTTCTGAAGTTCCGGTTATTATAAAAGTTGGGTTGTCAGAATCGGAGGCATATGTATATGTAATTGAAACGAATCTGATGCAGCGATCCTTTGCGGAACTGCGCCCATCGGAAAAAGCGGCAGTCATGGCAGCACACTATGATAAGGTGTGCTGCCAGGGAAAGAGAAATGACATAATCAGGGAACTGCAGATTCTGAGTGGAATCGAGCCAGAGGAAACTTCTTGCCATAATGGCAAAAAGTTAAACAGTCTGGATGTAATTGCTTCGGAATATGGTTTTTCCAGTCGAAATGCAGCAAGATATCTGAGACTCAATTATCTGATTCAGCCATTTAAGAATCTGATGGATGAAAACAAGATTGCTCTGCTGGCAGCGGTTGATGTGTCTTACCTCACAGAGGAAGAGCAGCAGATGCTTTGGAATATTGTGGATCGACAAGGACTTAAGGTTAAGCCAGTGTATGCAGAAAAGCTTCGCAAGGCATCCGGAGATCTGACAGAAGAAAAGGTGGCAGAGATTTTGGAGGCATTGCAGGTGAAACATACTGACGGCAATGCCGGTGTAAGCTTCAAGCTTCCTAAGTCCATCTGCAGCAAGTATTTTGATGGTATGGATTCAAAGCAGATGACAGCAGTTGTGGAGCAAGCATTGACTGCATGGTTTGAAGGGAAGGAGGCCGCGATTGTTTAGTTCAGAAGATCTGAAGTGCCTTGATCCAGGATTTTTTAATATCATTGCAGTTGATGATTATGATGTGACCGTAATGTCCAGAAATACTGGGCATTACTGGTACCTGCATAGTCCAGAGTATCCAGGGGAAGGTACGGCGGTGATTATTTTTCACAAGCACAAGTACTCACATCCGTATCATCAACATGGTAGAACCAATACACTGAGGCAGGCAGTGAGAGGGATTAAGAGCCATGATAAGTGGAAGATGGGCGGAAAGAGGAAAGGGTGATGGTTTAGCCGACTTGTAGGCGTAAGAATTATGAGTCCGTTTTTTGGTACACAATTTGAGTATATTTTAATATAGGAACACGGGGTTATAAAGTTATAAAAATGCGTGCTAAATGTTATATAAATGTTGATTAAATGCGAGAAAAATGCTATATTTCATATTAGAGTAGTTGTGACCATTTTGCATGAGTAAGCTAGAGGTAAAAAATAATGAGTTTTTCAGAGGATATTAAACGTATAAGACGCAAGGCATTTATGACCCAGGAAGATTTTGCAAAAGAATTAGGAGTTTCATTTGCTACTGTAAACAGGTGGGAAACAGGGAAGGCAAAACCAAATCTTAAAACAATGAAACTAATAGACGAATACTGTAAAAAGAACGGTATTGATTTTGATATCAGCGAAGAAATCTAAATTTTGAGGAGCAAGTTTATGAAGAAGAAAACAGTAGTGGACTTATTCTGTGGTGCAGGAGGTCTTTCAAAAGGTTTTTTAGATGCTGGATACGATGTTGTTCTGGGGGTTGATTATGATGAATCGGCCTTGAAAACATTTCAGGAAAACCATGGTACGGCAACAGCGATGAAGTTGGATTTATATAATCATGACAATATTACGTGCATAGTGGATTTCTTAAAAGAAAAAGGTATACATACACTGGATGTTCTTGTGGGAGGTCCTCCGTGCCAAGGATTTTCATATGCGGGGAAAATGGATATAAATGATGAACGAAATTTCTTGTACCTTGCTATGGTGAAACTTACAGAGAAACTAAAACCCAAAGCAGTGTTGTTAGAAAATGTTTTGGCAATGATAGAAGCTAACGGTGGACTGGGTGCAAAACGAGTTATTGATGATTTTGATAGGATAGGATACAAAATGGTGCCAAAAGTATTATTCGCACCAGAGTATGGTGTTCCCCAAATCAGGAAAAGAGTATTTTTTGTTGGACTTAGAGATTCAGCAGTGGAATTTGAATTTCCTAATGCTTCCGTGGATCAGGAACATTTTGTTACATGTGAAGAAGCTATTTCTGATTTGCCTAGTTTGCAGACGAGAGAAGGAAATATTTTAAAAGGAGAGAACGTGCAGGAATACATGCTGCCGCCTCAATCAGAATATCAGAAGCGAATGAGAAAAGATTCTCTACAAGTTTATAATCACATTGGAAGCGTTCCGATTGAAAAAACACAAAAAATGATTGCATTGGTACCGGAAGGTAAAAATTATCTGGCATTACCTGATGAATATAGAGGGTTATATAAATACCATGAGGCTCTTACACGTTACCATAGTAAGAAACCGTCATTGACAATAAATACCGGGCATAGATCACATTTTCATTATAAATGGAATCGAATTCCTACGGTAAGAGAATGTGCGCGTTTGCAGAGTTTTCCAGATGATTTTCACTTTTATGGAAATCAATCAGCTCAGTTTAGGCAAGTTGGAAATGCAGTTCCACCTATGTTGGGGCAGGTTATTGCAGAGCAATTAAAGAAATATATCTAAAGAAAGGACAAATGTATGCCTTATAAGATGATAGATTTGTTCGCTGGTTGTGGTGGCCTTGAAGACGGTTTTCTACAGAGCCACCGAATTCGTCTGTTCTTTTATTATAATAAGGTGAGATAAACTGACTCATAAGATAAGAATGTCCACAGTGGATCTCAATGGCATCAAATCCAATCGCCTGTACACGTTTTGCAGCTTCACCATATTTTTTGACTGTGGTAAGAATCTCTTCTTTTGTCATAGGACGTGGTACTTCCCCACCTGCCTTGGTAGGAATATCGGAAGAAGAAACAGTCTCCATTCCGGTTCTGGCTGAAGAAGCAGATGCACCTGCATGGTTGATCTGGATTGCAACAGTAGCACCGTTCTTGTGAAGATTTTCTACCAACTGATAATAACGTGGCATAAAACTGTCATGGTCGATACGGATCTGACTTGTTCCATTGGAACCTACCGGATATTCAATATTGGCATTCTCCAGGATAATAAGACCTACACCGCCTTTGGCACGCAGTGAATAGTAATTCATATGACGGTTGCTCATCTCACCACTGGTTTCACCATAGTTGGTTCCCATTGGAGTCATGGCGATACGGTTCTTAATTGTAGTTCTTTTTACTGTGATAGGTTCAAAAATTTTAGGGTATTGACTCTTCATGAAAATTCTCCTTACGTAATCTGTTATTCATAATTACTTGAGAGGCATTTCTCTGTTTGTGACTTTTTTATCATAACCCTTTGTATCAAAAATTAACAATATCTTTCAGGTAAAGTTTCAATGCATTTTCGGTATCATTTTCAGGCTCTGCCTGTTCCTTCATATATTGAATAAATCTTTCCACAGCAGGAAGGCGGTATCTGTCTTTCATCCAGAACATAAAAATCTGTCTGTAAACCTGCAGATTTTCCAGTTTATGAATATTAATCCCCTCTGCTCTGGCAAGTATATCTGTCCTGGGCATAAGCGCAATCCCAAAATTTTCTCTTACAAGTGCAACAATAGAATATTCATCAGGACATTCTACGATCGTATTCGGCTCTACCTGATATTTCTTATATAAATGTTTTGCATAAGTTCCCATCCAGGACTCACGGTCATAACCGATCACCGGATAATTTCCCATTTCGGTAATCGACACGATCTTATCTTTACCCAGAGGATGTCCTTCCGGTGTGATGATCACCAGTTCCTGGTTTATTAATGGAAAAAACTCCATGTCATCTTTCTGAAGAAATCCGCCAAATCCCACATCAAGCTCACCGGATCTTACTTTCTTTTCAATGGCTGGGGTATGATTCTGCCAGAAATTAAACACGACATTTTTGTTTTTTTCCATATCCAGAAACTTTCGGACTTTATGAGGAATATAATGCCCTGCCAGTGGAAAAATATAACCGATATCGATTTTTCCACCATCCGAAGAAAGCTCCTGCATTTTATCCACTGCCACACTGCAGTCAGCCACGATCCTGTCTGCATGTTCCAGAAAAAGTTTGCCTGCTTTTGTAAGCTCCACCCCTCTGCCTTTTTTTTCAAAAAGAGTGACTCCCAGCTCATTCTCCAGAGCTGCCATGGATCTGCTCAGGGATGGCTGGGATATATACAGTTCTTCTGCTGCCTGATGATAATTTTCCAGTCTTGCTACTTTCTGAAAGTACAGAATCTGATTTAGTGTCATAGTAAAAACCCCTTTTATCAAACCAATAGTTTTCTTACATATTTTATATATTGTAACATATCAATACATTCAATGCATTGTTTTTTTACTCTAAAAGCATTAGACGCTATCTGTATCTCCTGTTACAATACAATCAAATGTTATTTTTTTAACAGAACACTGAAACCGGCCTTTCTGTGTTTGTGACAAAACCCCAAAAGCCTCAGTCACTGACAATCCCAACAGTAACTCAAAAACGTTTCAGAAAAAAAAGGAGAAAATAATGAACAAAAAGTATCTGCCAAGTGCACTGATCCTGTACTTGAACTATTTTATCCATGGAGTAGGATGTTCTATCCTTGGCCAGGCAGTCATCAAAGAAGCACTCGCTGCTTCCTGGGGTGTAGAAGCCATGGCAATCACAGCAATTTCTGCAGCCCTTGGTCTTGGACGACTGATCGCCCTGCCTTTTGCGGGACCTCTTTCTGACAAATTAGGACGTCGTATTTCCACAGCGATCGGAAGTGCATCTTATGCCATTTATCTCATCGGTCTTGCACTTGCTTTTAATGCCGGAACAAACGGTGGTTACATGATCGCCTATGTATGCGCCATCTTAGGTGGTATCGCAAACTCTTTCCTGGATACTGGTATTTATCCTGCTGTTACAGAAATCATTTACAAAGCTCCAGGCATTGCAACTATGGGAATCAAGTTCTTTATCGCTATTGCACAGATGCTTCTTCCATTTGTACTTGGCATGACTGTAACAACAACAGCTTCCGGACTTACTTCCTATAACCTATTATTCTTTGGATGTGGTATAATCTATATTGTACTTTTTGTACTGGTATTTCTGTTCCCGCTTCCTGATGCAGATCAGAAAGCAGCCGGCGAAAAAGAAGGACTGATCGCCAGCCTAAAACATACTCATTTTTCTTTTGAATCCATCGCTATGATCCTGATCGGATTCACCTGTACAGGTACTTTCCAGCTGTGGCTGAACTGTGCACAGAACTTTGCAAAAGAAAATGCCGGATGGGCGGATCCATCCATCATGCAGACTTATTATTCTGCCGGAACACTGATCGCACTTGTTGTAACTGCTCTTCTCACAAGAAAGATCAAAGATGTACGTTTTATCGTAATTTATCCGGTTATCTGTCTGGTAACTCTGGTAGCCGTACTTATGGGACAGAATCAGACCATGATGATCGCCGGTGCTTTCATCATCGGATGGGCCGGTGCAGGCGGACTTCTCCAGATTGCTACATCTGTATGCAATATGCTCTTCCCCAAGATCAAAGGAACTGTTACTGCCCTGGTCATGATCGCATCATCCTTATGTAACTACACCATCCTTACTGCTGCTTCCAAAATGCAGCCATCTCAGGTTATGATCATGAACATCGTGCTGACCGCAGTTGGTGTTGTACTTGGACTTTTCGTAAATGTCCGTTACAAAAAAATGGTAGAGCTCGCTGCTGCTGAGAACTAAGAATCAAGGAAAGGAAAATAAAATGAATACAATCAAAGTCAGAGACATTGAAATCGGTGCAGGCGCACCTAAGATCATCGTTCCTATTGTTGGTGTCACAAAGAAAGACATTATTGAAGAAGCCAGAACTTTCGATTCCATTCCTGTTGATATGGTAGAATGGCGTGTTGACTGGTTCGAGGGAGTATTTGATTTTGCTCAAGTAGAAGATACCCTGAAAGATCTTCGTGAAGCACTTGGCAACACTCCTATTCTTATGACTTTCCGTACTTCCAAAGAAGGCGGCGAGAAAGCCATTGAGCCGGAAGCATACGCTGAACTGAACCTGAAAGCAGCAGCTACAGGATATATTGATTTTATCGACGTAGAGATCTTTACAGGAGACGACATCGTAAGAAAGATCATCGACGGTGCTCATGAAGTGGGTGTGAAAGTAATCGCTTCCAATCACGATTTCTTCAAAACTCCTGCAAAATCAGATATTATCTACCGTCTCCGCAAAATGCAGGATATGGGTGCTGATATTCCAAAGATCGCTGTTATGCCTCAAAACACCAAAGATGTCCTTACTCTTCTGGCTGCAACAGAAGAAATGGCAACCAACTATGCTGACCGTCCGATCATCACCATGTCCATGAAGGGAACCGGCGTGATCAGCCGTCTCTGCGGTGAAGTATTCGGTTCTTCCATGACATTCGGTGCTGCAAAGAAAGCCTCCGCACCTGGCCAGATGGGTGTCAATGACCTGAATACCGTACTTGGACTTCTTCATGATGCAATGTAATTAATGTTACCCCTCACATCTCTGATGTGATTAATCCCATAATTTAATCACTTCTTGAAAACATCGGTATTTTTATTTACAATGGAAATACTGATGTTTTCTTTTTAACAAACTATACAAGGGAGGTCTTTCATGAAAAAAATACTTCACTGGCTGGACGAAAATCTGGAAGAATTTATTCTTGTTGTATTTCTGATCGCCATGACTCTGATCATGGGAATACAGGTTTTCTGCAGATATGTTCTTGGCATGTCTCTGTCCTGGTCTGAGGAACTTACCAGATATCTCTTTATCTGGAGTGGCTTCTTAAGTGTCAGCTACTGCAGCAAAAAATGTCTTTCCATCAAAATCGAACAGTTTGTTGCTGTCTTTCCACGAAGAGGCAAAGCACTCTTCAAAGTCGTCAATCACACTTTTGAACTGATATTCTTTCTCTATATGATCCCGTTTGCCTGGTCTTATATGATGTCATCCGTTCACAGTGGCCAGCTTTCTCCTGCATGTGGAATCCCCATGTATTATATACAGGCAGCTCCTCTGTTTTCTTTTGTACTGGTTGCTTTTCGGGTACTTCAGCGATGGATCATTGAATTTCGTGTTGCAAAAGGAGAAAATGTTTTCGATCCGGCACACCCGGAACGGAATACCCCGGAATCTTTTATTCAGGCAAATGCAGAATCTCTTTCTGATAGTCCTCTGGATGCGGGAATTGACAATCGAATCAACACAATCAAAAATTCAAATGAGGAGGAACGCTAATGCCGGTTGTTGTTTTATTTATTATCTTTGTTGCTTTGCTGGTCATCGCAGTTCCTGTATCTATCACACTGGGAATCACTTCTGTTCTTCCTTCTGTGTTTGATCCTTCCTTTACTGTAGGTGCCAAATATCTTATACGTGCCATGTTTGGAGGGCTGGATTCATTTCCACTTCTGGCTGTACCGATGTTTGTACTTTCCGGTATCATCATGGCAAAAGGTGGTATTTCCAAGAAACTTTTTGATATATTTGCCTATTTTCTTGGCAGATTTACAGCAGGAATGCCATGTGCAGTGATTGTTACCTGCCTTTTTTACGGAGCTATCTCCGGTTCTGCTCCTGCCACTGTGGCAGCTGTAGGAAGTATGACCATACCGATCCTTACTACTCTGGGATATGACCTGACTTTTTCCACTGCCATTGTTGCAGTTGCCGGTGGTCTGGGTGTTATCATTCCCCCAAGTATCCCATTTATCATGTACGGTATGGCTTCTGGTGCTTCCGTCAGTGACCTGTTTCTTGCCGGTATTGTTCCGGGACTTATGATCGGCGTACTTCTCATGCTCTATGCCATCTATTACTGCAAACGTTATAGTGAAGACAAAGAAAAGATCCATGCAGAGGTCAAAATCCTCCATGACAAAGGTCTCCTGAAGGTACTGAAAGAAAGTTTCTTTGCGCTTTTAAGTCCTGTGATCATCCTGGGATGTATCTACAGTGGTATCGCTTCTCCTACAGAAGCTGCTGTAATCTCTGTATTTTATGCACTGATCATCAGTCTTTTTGTTTACAGAAGCATCAAGATCAAAGATATCTGGGGAATTCTTGTAGAAGCTATCCGTACTTTTACACCGATCCTTTTTATCCTGGCTGCTTCTACTGTATTTTCCAGAGTCCTGACTCTTATGCAGGTTCCACAGACATTCAGTGAGTTTATACTGAATAACTTCCACAGCCCGGTAGCCATCCTTCTGATCATCAATGTATTCCTTCTGATCGTGGGAATGGTTATGGATACTACTCCTGCGATTCTGATCCTGACACCGATCCTTCTTCCTATTGTAGAAGCCATCGGTATGAACCCCATCCAGTTTGGTGTGATCATGGTAGTAAACCTTGCTATCGGATTTGTAACCCCACCCATCGGTGTCAACCTTTTTGTGGCAAGTTCCCTTACGGATGTACCGGTTATGGATATCGCCAGAAAAGCAATGCCTATGATCTGCTTTTTCCTTGTGGCACTGCTTCTGATCACCTTTATTCCTGCAATCTCTATCGGAATCTTATAGGAGGCAAAACATGAAAAAAATATTTTTACTTGCTGCTGCCGGTCTCCTGGCTTTCACTATGACAGGATGTGGTTCTTATGATGATGGTGTGCAGCGTTATTCCTGGCCTCTGGCAACTGCCAGCCCGGAAGATACTGTTACACAGATTTTTGCTGAGAAATTTGCTGAAGAAGTCTCTGACCTAAGTAATGGTAAAATGAAGATCCAGGTATATGCCAATTCCACTCTGGGTGGTGACCGGGATCTTCTGGAAACCTGTGCAGACGGTGATATTCCCTTTGTTGTCCAGAACACAGCACCTCAGGTTTCTTTTATGAGCGATCTGGCAGTCTTTGACCTTCCCTGTGTCTTTGATACACTGGATCAGTGCAGAGCCAGGATTGATGATCCGGAATTTTACAGTCTTATCAGCAACGTATATACAGATGGTGGTTATCATCTCCTTGGTATAGCAGATCAGGGATTTCGTGTTATGAGTACCAATAAAGAAGTCAACAGTCTGGCAGACTTTAAAGGTCAGAAGATCCGCACCATGGAAAACAGCTATCACCTGTCCTTCTGGAAAGCACTGGGTGCCAACCCTACTCCGATGACTTTCAGTGAAGTTTATATCGGGCTTCAGCAGCACACCATTGATGCCCAGGAAAATCCTTATGAAGTCATAGTATCCAACCGGCTTTACGAACAACAGGATTATGTAGTGGAAACCAATCATCTGCCTCATCTGATTTCTCTGATCGTCAATGATGATTTCTTTCAGGGTCTTCCGGAAGACGAACGGAACATCATGACAGAAGCAGCCGCACTTGCCACTGTCTATGCACGAGAACAGTCTGATGCTCGTATCGCAGACAGAGTTGCCACCATCGAGGAAAGCGGCACAAAGATCATCACACTTTCTGATGAAACAAGAAATGAAATCCGCCAGGCGGCTCAGGGAGTGTACAAAACCATTCAGGATGCCATTGATCCTGCCATTTACGATTCTTATACTGCCAACTGACAGAAAAAGTCCTCAGTACATTGCATATGCAATACCGAGGACTTCTTTTTTTTATTATAACTGTTCAGTAACCTCACAGTTACGAGATGCTACCTACTGAAAAGTTACTAATTTTTTATATTCAGATATACATCTTCTCTTGTATGGAATCCACTGTCAATGATCACTTCATCCATATTTTTTGCTGTAACAGCCACCGGCTCAATCTTGTAATAGGGGATCTCTTTTTTTCCGTCAATGATGGTGTCCGTTACAGGGATGTCATAGTCTGCTGACGTAATGTCCTCTCCTTTTGCCAGAGCCACCGCCAGTGTAGCGGCTGTAGCAGCTTCCTGTTCAATGGGTTTGTAGACCGTCATGTACTGGGTGCCTTCTACGATCCGCTGGCAGGCTGCCAGTTCTGCATCCTGTGCCACCAAAGCTACTTTTCCTGCAAGTCTGTTTTCAGACAATACTTTTACTGCCTGTCCTGCAAGGTCATCATTTCCACACATCACACCTGCAATATCATCTGTGATTTTCAGTCCTTCGTTCATATGGGCTGCTGCCAGTTCTGCAAGCCAGTTGTCACAGTAATCTGAGTAAACGATCTTCAGATTGCTTCCTTTCAGGGCTTCTGTAAAACCTTTTTTTACTTCTGTCACATTATGGTCTGTTTGGGAGCCATAGATTGCAAAAATATTGCCGCCATCAGGACAAGCCTGGATCAGGGATTCTCCCATAAGTGTGCCTACTTTTTCATTGTCTATGGTAATATAAAGATCTGCTCCTACATTTTCTATGATACGGTCATAACATACCACAGATATTCCTGCAGCCTGTGCTTCCTTTACAACATCATAAAGAGCATCTCCATCAATGGGAATGATCACGATCACATCCATTTTTTTCTGTATAAAATATTCAATCTGTGAAATCTGTTCTTCCACTTCTCCACCGGCTACCTGCACATTCACTTCTGCATTCAGTCCCTGAGCTGTGGAAACAAACATATCTCTGTCACGAAGCCATCTTTCTATGACGAAAGAATCAAAACTTAATCCAATCTGCAGCTTATCTGCATCTTCTTTATCCGTTGTTTCAGATGTGGACTCACTGGTACCACATCCGGTCATTATAAAGATCAACAGCAAAAGAATCAGCCACATCCCTGCTTTCTTTTTCATTTTCCATACCTCGTCTTATATTCGCTTGGTGTCATACCTGTCTGTTTCTTAAAAATCCTGCTGAAATAATTCGGATCTGTATAACCACTTTGTACCCCAGCTTCTTTAACACTGATCTCTGGTTTCTTCAGAAGTTCTTTTGCCTTTTCCATTCGTATCCTTGTAAGATATTCGATAAAATTTTCTCCTGTTTCTTCTTTGAATATTTTACTGAAATAATAAGGACTGATATTAACTTCTCCTGAAACATCATCCAGCGAAACTTCTCTGCTATAATTATCCTGAATAAAATTCATGGCTTTTTTTACTGCTGAATTGGACTGTTCTTCTTTATAATCCCGGATTCCTCTGCAGAGATTGATCATTTTTTCCAGGAACCACTTTCGCAGTTCCTCATATCCCCCAAAAGACATCACCACATCCAGATAATCTTTCCGGTAGCTGAATCCATAATTGATCGCACCTGCGTCAAGGGCAATTTTTTCACCCCAGATCACATATTCCAGTACTTTCAGCCGGATATTGTTCATGTCCTCTGAATAATGCTCTACCATCCAGTCAAAAAACGTGTTTACTTCCTGTATACACCCTTTTTCATCTCCGTTTTCCAGACAACGGAAAATTTTCTTTTCTGTACCTGCCGGAAATTCCTCATCATAAACTCCATTTTGAGAAAGATCATCGATATGTATGACTCTGCTTTTACTTCCGTTCAATCCCTGAAGAGCTTCTCTGTAGGAACGTTCCATTTCCCACATTTCCCGTATCCTTCCGATACCAATCCGGAATCTGGCATCAATCCTTCCTTCCAGTCTGGATACCAGACTTCTGGATTTTTCTACCAGGTCAATTCTCTCTTCATAAGAGTCTTCCGATGGTTTCAGTGGAACCACCACAGGTACACGATTGGACATCATTCCTCCTACTGCACAGAAAAAATATGATTTTACAATATCACGAAGTTCCGGATAGAAACTCTGAGCTTTGACATTCATTCCAACAGGACTGATCAGCCTTCCATTTTCATAGGACTGTCCAAACTGAATCACCATAACATAGCCCTGATCTTCCTCAATATCCAACAGCTGCTGATAATATTCTGCTGTCTGCATTTCCTGTTGAAAAAGCAGTGAACTTACAAAACCTGTCTCTACTACCGGAATGACTGTTTCTAGTTTTTCCTGAATTTTCAGCATATTACTTCTCTGGTTTCTTTTACTGTCCACTTTTTCAATAGCATCCTGCACTGTAGAAATAATCGTAGCTTTTGAAATAGGCTTGGTCAGATATCTCTCCACACCAAGATCAATGGCTTCTTTTGCATAATCAAATTTATTATAGGCAGATACTACATAAAAAAGTGCAGAAGTATTGAATTTACGGATTTCACGCATAGCCTGGATTCCGTTGATCCCTGGCATGTGAATATCCATAAACACAATATCCGGATGAAAAGTCTCTGCAATTTCTGTGACTGCTCTTCCTGTTTTAGCAGTTTCTATTGCACAGTTAGCTCCAAAAGCTCCTGAAATTACATTTTTAAATGCTTCCAGCATGATTCCTTCATCATCGGCGATCAAAATTCTGTACATTGTAAATCCCCCCTGTACTGTTACTGATTTTCTTCTTTTTCTTTCGGAAGTGTGATATGAACAGAAATACCTGTTCCCGGTCCGTCACTTTCGATCCACAGAAGATCCTCCTGTTTATAATAAAGTCTCAGTCTTTCAATTACATTTCTTACTGCGATTCCTGTGGAAAAACGGTCTTCTTCGTCCTGGCCGGCATTACCTGCCATGACTTTGTCGATCATTTCCCTGGTCATTCCCACACCGTTATCCTGTACGATTACTTCTGTCATGTCATGATTTCTGTGAATGGACATCCTGATCCATCCTGTTTCCATACAGTCATGAATTCCATGCTGAACCGCATTTTCCACCATTGGCTGAAGAATCATGCTTGGTATACGGATATTTTCGATATCTTCATCTATCTCTTTTCTGTAATGAATATCTCCTGCAAAACGCACATTTAAAATATAAATGTAATTGTCTACCGCTTCAATTTCTTCCCGGAGATAGGCGTCTTCTTCCATTTTCCGTACATTGTAGCGGAAAAAATCTGCCATTTTTTCAAGAAAAACTCCTGTCTGTTCTGCATCACCCATCATGGCAAGCTGAGCTCCTGCATTGAGACTGTTAAACAGGAAATGCGGATTGATCTGAGCCTGAAGATATTTCAGCTGTGCCTCCTTCAGATGATTTTCCATAAGAAGTTCCCGTTCTTTCATCTGGACCTGATGTTCCATACTCTCCTTCAGCTTGGCAATGTTTTTACGTATACTGTCTAACATCTGATTAAAACTTCTGGTTACCACTCCCACTTCATCATCATAAACCACAGACAACTGTGGCACATTTAAATTTCCTTTTGTTACTTCGTGGGCGGTATTGGAAAGTGCCTGCAGCGGCTTTATCATATTTCGCACCAGAATCACCGTTATCGCAAACCCCAGTACATACACAATAATCAGCACGATAATGCACATCCGATAAAGAATACTCATGGAAGAAAGTAATATCTGGTAATTGGCTGAATTTTTTCGGAAACTCAGATTGTTTAATCTGTATATGTATGAATTAATGTATTCATACAGCTGGGTCTCCTGTTCATAAGAAGTCTTATATCTTTCTACATTTCTTCCTCTTTTTGCCTGAACGGTCTCACTGGTCTGATCCAGATAACTTTCTGACATGTTCCGGATATTCTTTTCCAGGATCTTTCCTTCATTTTCCAGATTTTTATCATTCAGTTTTTCAATAAGAGAACGGTAATTCTGTTCATAACGATAATAATTTTCCAGAGCTTTTGTCCCTTTTGTATTCAGATACTCATAAACCGTACCCTGAAGCTGCTCCAGTGCATCTGAAAGATCATTGATATCCACATTACTGGAAAAAACTGCATCGATTCTGGATACTGCATTCTGAATCTGGGAAAAAATAAAAATGTTAATCCCAAGGGCAAATACCAGAACCAGAAGCATAACGGAACTGAGTCGTGTCTGAATGGAATTTTCAACGGAAAGGCCTTCTTTTTTTTCATTCATTGTTCGGCCTCCTTTCGGTATTCCCGGACATTATCTCTGGTGATCACATTCTGTCCCACACTGTAATATCCGTTTGTATGTTTCAGTGCAGAATATTCTTCCAGTGCATTAATAGTATACTCCCCCACATCCTTCATATCCAGTGTCACTGAAGAAGAAATAATTCCCTTACTGATGGCATCCAGAATAGAATCTGAATAATAAAAGCCGATCACCTGCACGTTTCCAACCTGATTGTAATCAATCAGTGCCTGATAAACACATTCTGTCACAACGGAATCCATGCACACCAGCACATCCGGCAGATCTTCTTTTACAAAAATATCCTTTACAACTTCCTCTGTATTAAAATCTGCTGTATTATCTACAGCATACTGAGAAATATTAATTTCCTGATTTTCTGATTTTTTTTCTTCCAGTTCTTTTTTTACCTGATAAAATACCAGATTTGATTCCTGTGCCTGGGCATCTGATGCGGTGAGAAACATAATATCTGTAGCTCCCTCAGGCTTCAAAAGCCCAAGAAGTTCCTGGGTATAGGCAGTTCCCATCTGATAACTGTTGACTCCTACAAAACTGATTCTCGCTGAAGCGGAATCATCCGTCAGTGCAGTTACCACAGGTATTCCTTTCTGGGTCGCCTCATTGATCAATTCTTTTTCTTCTTCACTTCCATCTGCTTCCAGTATAATCCCGTCTACATTTGAGGCAATTCCGATTCTCAGACAGTCTTCCTGGGTATTTCCGGATCTTTTGTCCGGCAAAAGCAGCTCTACATAAGCACTTTTGTCCTTTGCAGTAATGGCTGCGTTTTTATAAATAGACTGCCACATATCCTTGTCTCTGTCATTGGAGATCATCAGATAGTATTTTTCGTAGGCTCTTACCTTTTCTCCGTCATTCAGGTCAACTTTCTCCAGAGTTTTCTGAAAGTAAATCCATGTTCCTGAGAGAAACAGGATGCATCCTGACACTATAAAAAAAACAGTAAATATATATTTTTTCATACAAATACCACAATCCTTTTGTTTTTTTACAGTGTATCATATATTTTTTAACAATGCAAAAGGGCCATTGTCTCAGACAATGACCCGAGTTCTTTATACTCAGCTTGCTTTTCTGTTGGAAAGAACATCAAATACAACTGCGATCAGAAGTACTGCACCTTTTACTACATACTGCCAGGAATCGCCAATACCCATAATGGACATACCCATATTAATAACACCAAGAAGAAGTGCACCAATAACTACACCACCTACAGTACCGCTGCCGCCATATGCAGAAGCACCACCGATAAAGCAGGAACCGATGGCATCCATTTCAAAGGAAGTACCTGTACTACCATTTACGGAACCAACTCGTGCTGCACAGAGAAGACCTGCAAGACCTGCAAGAAGTCCCATGTTTACATATGCAATGAAGTAAACTTTGTTTGTATCAATACCGGAAAGCTGTGTAGCTTTCTCATTACCACCAATTGCGTAGAAGTAACGTCCAAATGCTGTTTTGGATGTAATAAAGTTGTAGATCAGGCAGATTGCAACTACCCAGATGAACATTACGGAGATACCTTTGTACTGGAACAGTTTGTAGCAGTACCAGAGGATAACTACTGCGATGATAACAGCTTTGCTGTAATCAGAAAATGCTGTATTCTGACGATATCCTCTTTTTGCTTTGTTTGCTCTGGAACGAACTACACTGAAGATTACATATACAGCAACAACAATACCAACAATCAGTGCTGAATAGTTTGCAGTGTCATCCAGTCCAGGAATATTAATATAAGAAGTAAATACTTTCAGGAAATCTTTGTTCTGGATAGAAACAGTTTTGTTGTCCAGAATCAGACGTCCAAATCCACGGAAGATGAACATACCAGCAAGCGTTGTGATGAATGGAGGGATACGTTTGTAACCGATCCAGTAACCCTGCCAGATACCTACCAGAAGGCCAACAACCAGGCAGATGATGATGGTCAGATATGGGTTCATTCCCTTGTTGCTGATAAGTACTGCTGCAAGACCGCCAACCAGGCAGATTACAGCACCAACAGAAAGGTCGATGTTACCACCTGTCAGGATACATAATAACATACCACAGGCAAGAACGAGAACATAACCATTCTGAAGCATTAAGTTTGACATGTTCTGTGCATACAGGAGTCTTCCGTTTGTCAATCCACAGAACAGGATAAATACGATCACCAGTGCAATGACCATTGTATACTTTCTTAAGAAATCTTTTACATTAAATTTCATTTTTTTACCCCTTTCCCAGTAACTGTTCAGTCACTATTTCTTATTTTTTATTCTGTTCCTGCATGATCGAAGCCATGATACGTTCCTGAGTTGCCTCTTCCGCTGTAAATTCACCAGCCAGACGGCCTTCACTCATAACATAGATTCGGTCACACATACCGAGAAGTTCCGGCATTTCAGAAGAAATCATAATGACTGATTTTCCATCTTCTACCATCTTGTTGATCAGGCAGTAGATATCATATTTTGCACCTACATCGATACCTCGTGTAGGTTCATCCAGAATCAGGATATCCGGTTCTGTAAACATCCACTTACCAAGCAGAGCTTTCTGCTGGTTACCACCGGAAAGGTTACCGATTTTCTGCTCATTGGAAGGAGTCTTGGTTCCCATTTCCTTTGTCATCTCATCTGCCAGATGAACTTCCATATCTGTATTGACGACACCTTTCTCACAGACTTTGGAAAGTCTGGCAAGTGTTGTATTAAATCGAATGGATTCTCCGAGAATCAGTCCGTTTGTCTTACGGTCTTCTGTTACATATGCAAGACCATGACGGATCGCATCGTGCGGATTCTTGAGATTTACTTTTTCTCCCTTGATATAAAGTTCACCGGAAATATTGGATCCGTAGCTCTTGCCAAATACAGACATTGCAAATTCTGTACGTCCTGCACCCTGCAGTCCTGAGAAACCGACAACCTCACCTTTATGTACCTTACAGTTAATTTTATTATCTACGATCTTCTCGGGATAGAGTGGATGATGAACGGTCCAGTCTTTTACTTCCAGCATAACCTCTTTGCTGACATTATGTTTTCTGGTAGGATAACGGTCATCCATAGAACGGCCAACCATACCTTTGATGATACGGTCTTCACTTAAATCATCTACACCCTTGGTCAGTGTCTCGATCGTTGTACCATCTCGGATGATCGTACAGCGGTCTGCACAGTAGATGATCTCATTCAGTTTATGAGTGATGATGATAGAGGTCAGTCCGTTCTTCTTGAATTCCATCAGAAGATCCAGAAGCATCTTTGCATCTTCATCATTCAGAGATGAAGTAGGCTCATCCAGGATCAGAAGTTTAACCTTCTTAGAGAATGCCTTTGCGATCTCTACCAGCTGCTGTTTACCTGTTCCGATATCTTTGATCAGTGTCTGTGCAGATTCATGGAGTCCAACCTGTGCCATGTGTTTTTCTGCTTCACTGTATGTTCTGTCCCAGTCAATGCTGCCGCTTTTATTTTTAATCTCGTTTCCGAGAAACATATTCTCGCCAATAGAAAGTAACGGAATCAGCGCAAGTTCCTGATGGATGATAACGATTCCTTTCGCTTCACTGTCGTTCAGGTTTTTAAACTTGCATTCCTCACCTTCATAGGTAACTGTACCTGTATAACTTCCATATGGATACTGACCACTTAAAACGTTCATCAGTGTGGATTTTCCCGCACCGTTTTCACCGATCAGCGCGTGAATCT
>OLRG01001538.1_pt1 | contig 18258 bp, 17 predicted proteins | sample 1672331 | NCBI WGS metagenome assembly OLRG01 (sample SAMEA3136672, study PRJEB25190) | human gut metagenome
GCTGTAATGCACGCCCCGCTGGCCCGCTCCGCCAGCACCGCCGCCTGGGTCCCCAGCAGGGCGGGGACCTCCTCCAGCCAGCTCCGCAGCCCCTGGGGACAGGCGGCGCAGAAGTCCTCCAGCCGCTGCCGCAGGTTCTCCGTCATGCCCGGCAGCCCCGCCAGAAGCCCGGGGAGCTGCCCCAGCAGCTCCGCCGCCTGACGGATCAGCTGCCACACGATCACCGCCGCCAGCGCCAGTATGGCCCCGGTGACGGCGATGGTCACCACCGCCGCCGTGAACCCCCGCTTCAGGCCCATCCGGCGGCGGCACCAGGCGATCACCGGCTCCACCGCCGCCGCCAGGGCTAGGGCCAGCAGAAACGGCAGCAGCCACCGCAGCAGATACCGCACCCCCAGCCACAGCAGCACCGCCCAAACGGTCCAATAGGCAGTCCGCACCAAAAAAGCCCGCTGCTTTTCCTGCATTTTTGTATGCTCCCTCCCACGAAAACAGTTGTGTTTTGTCAAACAACATGGTATGATAATGGCCAAAAGAAACGGCGGGGCCGCGTCTCCGCCGGACACATCAGCGGAGGTTTACGGCCATGAGCAATCAGAAGTATTACATCGTATCGGCAGAAGCCCTGCCGGAGGTATTCGTCAAGGTGGCGGAGGCCCGCCGGATGCTCCAGGTGGGCGAGGCGGCCACCGTGGGCGAGGCGGCCCGGATGGTGGGCATCAGCCGCAGCGCGTTTTACAAGTATAAGGACGCCGTGCAGCCCTTCCAGGACATGAAGGCCGGCCACATCATCACGTTTTACGCCCTGCTGAAGGACAACCCCGGCGTGCTGTCCAACTTCCTGTCTATTTTTGCCAATTCCGGCGCAAATATTCTCACCATCAACCAGACCATCCCCACCAACGGCTGCGCCGGCGTCACCATCTCCGCCGAGACCCGGGACATGGTGGAGGATCTGGAGTCCATGATGACCCGCATCTCCGCCGCCGAGGGCGTGCTGAAGTTCGAGGTCCAGGCCGCCTGACGCCGATTATAAGCGTATACATCAATATGCGCGGATAGAATGACCCCGCCTGAAAAGCCTCGCAGAGTTTGCCGCCCGCGCGCGGCAGACTGCAAGCCTTTTGCCAAAAAGGGCTTTGCCCTTTTTGGCAAACAAAACCCCGCTCTGCCATCCGGCAGGGCGGGGTTTTGTGTTTATATTTTACTTTTTCTTGCCGCCGTGGGTAGCCTTCATGCGCTTTTCGTGGTTGAGAATGGTCTTGCGCATACGCAGGCTCTCGGGGGTGACCTCCAGCAGCTCGTCATCGGCCAGGAACTCCAGGCACTGCTCCAGGCTCAGCTTCCGGGGCGGCACCAGGCGCAGGGCCTCGTCGGACCCGGCGGCCCGCATGTTGGTCATCTGCTTCTTCTTGCAGACGTTGACGGTGATGTCCTCCTGCTTGGGGGACACGCCCACGATCATGCCCTCATACACCTTGACGCCGGGGCCGATGAACAGGGCGCCCCGCTCCTGGGCGTTGAACAGTCCGTAGCTGACGGACTCGCCGGTCTCGAAGGACACCAGGGAGCCGGTGTTCCGGCGGCTCAGGTCGCCCTTATAGGGGGCGTAGCTGTCGAACACGGAGGCCATGATGCCCTCGCCCCGGGTATCCGTCAGGAACTCGTTGCGATAGCCGAACAGGCCCCGGGCGGGAATCAGGAACTCCAGCTTCATGCGGCTGCCCACGGGGGTCATCTCAATCAGGTCGCCCTTGCGGGAGCCCAGCTTCTCGATGACCGCGCCCACGGACTCGCTGGGCACGTCGGCCACCAGCCGCTCGATGGGCTCGCACTTCTTGCCGTCGATGGTGCGGTACAGCACCCGGGGGGGCGACACCTGGAACTCATAGCCCTCCCGGCGCATGGTCTCGATAAGGATGGACAGGCTCATCTCGCCCCGGCCCGCCACGTTGAAGGCGTCGGTGGCGCCGTCGATCTCCGTCACCCGCAGGGACACGTCCTTCAGGGTCTCCCGGAACAGGCGGTCCCGCAGCTGGCGGGAGGTGACGAACTTGCCCTCGCGGCCGGCATAGGGAGAGTCGTTGACGGAGAAGGTCATCTCCATGGTGGGGGCGGAAATTTTCACAAAGGGCAGAGGCTCCACGCAGTCGGGGGCGCAGATGGTGTCGCCGATGGTAATGTCGCCGATGCCGGACATGGCGATGATGTTGCCGGCGGTGGCCTCGGTGATGGGCTGCTTGCCCAGGCCCTGGAACTCGTACATGGACACGGCCTTGGCCTTCTTGGCCGGGGCGTCGGGGTCGTGATAGTTGCACACGGCGATTTCCTGATTCTGCTTCAGGACGCCGCGCTCCACCCGGCCGATGGCGATGCGGCCCACGAACTCGTTATAGTCGATGGCGGACACCAGCATCTGGAAGGGCTGGTCCAGGTCCGCCTCCGGGGCGGGAATATAGCTGAGGATGGTGTCGAACAGGGGCTTGAGGTCCGTGCCCGGCACGTCGGGGGAGTAGGACGCGACGCCCTGGCGGGCGGAACAGAACAGCATGGGGGAGTCCAGCTGCTCCGGGGTGGCGTCCAGGTCCAGCAGCAGCTCCAGCACCTCGTCGATGACCTCGTGAATGCGCTGGTCGGGCCGGTCGATCTTGTTAACCACCACGATGACCCGGTGACCCAGCTCCAACGCCCGGCTGAGGACGAAGCGGGTCTGGGGCATGGGGCCCTCGGCGGCGTCCACCAGCAGGATCACGCCGTTGACCATCTTCAGGATGCGCTCCACCTCGCCGCCGAAGTCGGCATGGCCCGGGGTGTCCACGATGTTGATCTTGGTGTCGCCATACTGGATGGCGGTGTTCTTGGCCAGGATGGTGATGCCCCGCTCCCGCTCCAGGTCGTTGGAGTCCATGACCCGCTCCACCGTCTCCTGGTTCTCCCGGTACACGCCGCCCTGCTTGAGCATCTGGTCCACCAGGGTGGTCTTGCCGTGGTCCACGTGGGCGATAATGGCTACGTTTCTCAGTTTTTCGTTCTGCAAAGGTAAAACCCCTTTCTTTTGGGTATAAAACTTCATGCGTGAGCACTGCACCACGAAAATGCGCAAATGTTAGTGCATGAAGTTTTTGTGCATCATTTCCGGTTGCCCCACAGGGGCGAGGAAATGGCACATTTCTTGTTTTGCTATGCTTTTGCATAGCAAAATTCATGCACTGTGCGGCGCACCACGAAAACAGGCAAACTCTTCTGTGCATGAAGTTTTGTGCATCATTCCCGGTTGCCCCGAAGGGGCGAGGGAATGGCACATTCTATTTTTTGCTATGCTTTTGCATAGCAAATCTCTCAACCTTTACATTATATGCCCTGATTTTTTCGATTGCAAGAACTTTTTGCGAATTCGGCTGTTTTTATGGATTTTGCTTTTTCTTCGGGCCGGAATGTGGTATAGTGGTGGTGAAAAGGGGGAGAAAGCATGGATGAACAGGCGCTGCGGCGCAGAATGGCGGCCCACCGCACCACCCTGCAGCAGGCACGGGGGGAATACGCGGTGCTGGTGCCCCTGGTGGAAACGCCCCGGGGGCTGAGCCTTTTATACGAGGTGCGCCCGGCGAAGCTGCACCACCACAGCGGTGAGGTGTGCTTCCCCGGGGGACGGATGGAGGCCGGGGAGACGCCCCGGCAGTGCGCCCTGCGGGAGACCTTCGAGGAGCTGGGCCTTCCGGCGGAGGCCATTGAGATTTTCGGGGACCTGGACTTTCTGTACCTGCGGTCCGAGGGGCTCATGTATCCGGTGCTGGGCCGGGTGGACCCGGCGGCGGTGCTGCACCCCAGCCCCGACGAGGTGCAGGACACCTTCACGGCGCCCCTGTCCTGGCTGGCGGCCCATCCCCCGGCTATCTACCGCTATTCCCTGCGGCCGGAGATCGGGCCGGACTTCCCCTATGACCGGGTGGGGGCCTCCGCCGGATATCCCTGGCAGGCCGGGTGCATGGAGGTGCCGGTATACGAGGGGCTGCCGCATCCCCTGTGGGGGCTGACGGCCCGGATCACCTGGTGGCTGCTGGAGCAGTACGGGGACATATTGACAAATGTGATATAATATATGAGACTGTCAAAAAGGCGGAGATGTTCCACCATCGGAAAGGAAGATAGTTACGAAAGAAACCCATCAGGGGTGTCTTTCGTTTACAATCATAGGTTTTTCAGAACTTTTTGAAGTTCTGAAAAACCGCACGCAGCTTGGCAAAAAAACTTTTTTGACAAGCTGAATATATAGAAAACGAGGAAACTGCTATGGAATTTACACAGGGCGCGCCCTTTGACAGCTTCGGCCTGTCCGAGGCCACCATGCGCGCCATAAGGAACAAGGGATATGAGATCAGCACCCCCGTCCAGGCCGGGTGCATCCCCCCCATGCTGGAGGGGAAGGACGTCATCGCCAAGGCCCCCACCGGCACCGGCAAGACCATGGCCTTCGGCATCCCCATCATCGAGCGCATCGACCCGGAAAGCGAGGAGGTCCAGGCGGTGATCCTGGCCCCCACCCGGGAGCTGGCCATGCAGATCACCGACGAAATGCGCCAGATCGCCGTGTGCCACGAGGGGGTGCGGCTGGTGTGCCTGTACGGCGGCCAGCCCATCGGCAAGCAGATCAACGCCCTGAAGCGGCGGCCCCAGATCGTGGTGGCCACCCCGGGCCGCCTGTCCGACCACATGAAGCGCCGCACCGTCACCCTGGGCCAGGTGCAGACCGTGGTGCTGGACGAGGCGGACCGTATGCTGGACATGGGCTTTATCCACGATGTGACCCGCATTCTGGACAAGATTCCCCACCGGAAGAATCTGGGCATGTTCTCCGCCACCATCTCCCGGGAGGTCATGGACATCTCCTGGGTGTATCAGCGGGACCCGGAGGAGATCACCGTCCAGGCCACCCGGGAAAACAAGCCCGATATCCTGCAATACCGCATCGAGGTGCCGTCTGACAAGAAGGTGGACGCCATCGCCTCCATCATCCGGGCCCAGCAGCTGGACCGGGTCATCTGCTTCTGCAACACCAAGGGCTCCACCGAGCGGCTGACCAAGTTCCTGCAGCTGCGGGGGCTGGACGCCCAGTGCATCCACGGCGACATCCCCCAGCGCAAGCGGGAGGAGGTTATGGCCCGGTTCCGGGACGGACAGCTTCATGTGTTCGTGGCCACGGACGTGGCCAGCCGGGGCATCGACGTGGACGACGTGGACGCGGTGTTCAACTTCGAGGTACCCGAGGAGAACGAGTATTACATCCACCGCATCGGCCGCACCGGCCGGGCCAAGAAGCACGGCGTGGCCTATACCCTGCTGTCGGACTTCCCCTCCCGCATGCGGCTGGACGACATCGCCCGCAACACCCGCAGCCAGATCATCCCCGCCACCCTGGAGGAGGACGGCCGGGTGACCCCTGCGGAGCCCAAATCAAAGTAAGGAGCGTGGCCCCTATGAAACGACGGATACGGTACATGGCCCTGGTGCTGGTGCTGTGCATGCTGGCCCTGACCGGCTGCGCCCAGCCGCGGGACACCATGACCCTGCGGGTGTGCCTGGACGCCGCCCCGGCCACCCTGGACCCCGCCATGGCCTCCTCCGATGCCGAGCGCACGGTGGTGGCCCACCTGTTTGAAAATCTCATGAAGCTCTCCCGGGGGGAGGACGGCAGCATCCAGCCGGTTTACGCCGCCGCCAAATCCTACACCGTGGAGGACAACCTGGACGGCACCGAGACCTATACCTTCACCCTGCGGCAGAACGTCCGCTGGTCCGACGGGCAGACCGTCACCGCCCACGACTTTGTCTATGCCTGGCAGCGGCTGGCGGACCCGGCCACCGGCTCCCCCCATGCGGCTCTGCTGGATATGGTGGCGGGCTTTGACCAGGTGCAGGCCGAGCAGGACGGAAGCCTTCTTCAGGTATCCGCCCCGGACGACTTCACCTTCGTGGTGAAGCTCTCCTACAAGTGCGCCTATTTCCTGACGGATGTCTGCGCCGGGACGGCCACCATGCCGGTGCGCAGCGACGCGGCGGAGCGGGAGGACTGGTCCCTGCACTCCGAGACCCTGCTGACCGACGGCCCCTATCGGGCCACCGGCTGGGACGAGACGGGCCTCACCGCCCAGGCGGCCGACGGGTACTATGACGCCCGCCGCCTGGGGCCGGACGTGCTGGAGTTCCGGTTCGAGACGGACGGCCAGGCCCGGGCGGACCTGCTGTCCGGCGGCGACGTGGACTTTGCCATGAACCTGCCGGAGGGCGACACCTCCGATCCCTATCCCCAGACCACCCTGCTGCTGCTGAACCAGCGGACCGGCAGCCTGGAAAGCGAGTCCCTGCGCCGGGCCCTGGCCCTGGCCATCGACCAGAACGCGCTGACGGAGGGCCAGCCTCTGGACCCCGCCCAGGGCATTGTCCCCCCGGGGCTGCGCAACACCATGGGCGGCGATTTCCGCCAGGGCAGCGGCAGCCTCGTCGACAATGAGCCCGATAACTACGAGGCCCTGTGCCAGCAGGCCAGAACCCTGCTGGAGGAGGCAGGCGGCGTGGGGGCCGCCGGGCAGATCACCCTGCTGTATGACAGCACCGACGAGACGGCGGCCCGGACCGCCGCCGCCGTCCAGGACGCCTGGAAGCAGAAGCTGGGGCTCATCGCCATCCTGCGGGGAGCCACGGCCCAGGAGCTGGCGGACGCCCTGAACCAGGGCGAGTTTATGGTGGCCCTGACCACCGTCACCGCCGACCGGGGCGACGCCTCGGGCCTGCTGTCCCTGTGGGAAAGCGGCAATGGGTACTTCTATTCCACCGCCTATGATATGCTGCTGCGGGCGGCGGACGCCTCCGGCCATGTGGAGGTCCGGGACGCCTATCTGGAGGACGCGGAGGCCATGCTGGTGGAGGACGGCTGGGTCATCCCCCTGTACTATGTCCACCGTCACAGCGGCCTGGCCCAGCAGCTGACGGCCCCGTTGTACGACGGCACCGGCGTGTACCGGTTCTCCGCCGTTGTGCGCCAGGCCGCCCAGTGACCCTGAATCAAATTTCGGTATCGGGAGGAAGCATCATGAAGGAAACCGTACTGCTTACCGGCGGAGCCGGGTTCATCGGGTCCCACATCGCGGTGGAGCTGCTGCAGCGGGACTATGACGTAGTCATCGCCGACGACCTGTCCAACAGCCGCCCGGACGTGCCGGAGCGCATCGAAAAAATCACCGGCCGGGCCCCGGTGTTCTATCGGATGGACGTGTCGGACCGGCAGGCCCTGGACCGGGTGTTCCGGGCCCATGACATCGCCGCGGCGGTGCACCTGGCCGGATACAAGGCCGTGGGCGAGTCCGTGCAGAAGCCCCTGGCCTATTACCGCAACAATCTGGACACCACCCTGGCCCTGCTGGAGGTGATGGCGGACCACGGGGTCCACCGGCTGATCTTCAGCTCCTCCGCCACGGTGTACGGCAATGCGGAGGCCCCCTGCCGGGAGGATATGCCCACCGGCGGCTGCACCAATCCCTACGCCTGGACCAAGCTGATGATCGAGCAGATCCTGCGGGACGCCGCCAAGGCGGACCCTTCTCTTGCGGCGGTGTGCCTGCGGTACTTCAACCCCGTGGGGGCCCATGAAAGCGGCCTCATCGGCGAGCTACCCAACGGCATTCCCAACAACCTCGTGCCCTATATCACCCAGACCGCCGCCGGTATCCGCCGGGAGCTGACGGTGTTCGGCAACGACTATCCCACCCCCGACGGCACCGGCGTCCGGGACTATATCCATGTGGTGGACCTGGCCCGGGGCCATGCGGCGGCTCTGGACTACTCCCGGAGCCATCCGGGCTGGGAGGCCATCAACCTGGGCACCGGCCGGGGCAGCAGCGTGCTGGAGATCGTGGAGACCTTCCAGCGGGTCAACGGCGTGGCGGTGCCCCACCGCATCGGCCCCCGCCGCCCCGGGGACCTGCCCACCTGCTATGCCGCCACGGACAAGGCCGCCCGCCTGCTGCACTGGCACGCGGAAAAGGACCTGGCGGATATGTGCCGGGATTCCTGGCGCTGGCAGCAGAGCCAGCAGTGACCCCATCTGTTCCCGGGCCGGTATAGGCGCTGCCTGTACCGGCCCGCAGCGCTTTCAAAAAAGGAGAATTTTGCTATGCCCATTCGTTCCAGGGCCGCTGCTGCGGCCGTGCATATCCTGACCGCCCTGTGCGCCGCCGTGGGGGTGGTGCTGCAATGCGGCTTCTTCGGCGGAAGGCTGAACCTGGCCGCCCTGCAATACTTCACCCTGATGAGCAACATCCTGTGCGCCGTGTATTTTGCCGGAGCCGCCGTCCGCACCCTCCGCCGGGGGGACACCTGGCTGCCGGTGTGCAAGGGAGCCCTGGTGATGGCCATGGCCATCACGGGCATCACCTTCCACCTGTTCCTGGCCGCCGGGGACTTCAACATGGGCCCCACCCAGCTGATTACCAACCACCTGCTCCACACCGCCGCCCCGCTGCTGACGGTGCTGGATTGGCTGCTGTTTGACGAAAAGGGGCACTATCGCCGGTTTGAACCCTTCCTGTGGGGTATTTTCCCAGCGGCCTACTTCGTATACACCATGATCCGGGCCCGGGTCAGCAGCTTCCGGTTTTATAACGGCTCGCCGTACCCCTACCCCTTCATGGACGTGGACGCTCTGGGCTGGGGCAAGGTGCTGCTGATCTTCCTGGCCATGGCCGCAGCCTTCCTGGCCCTGGGCTATGTGCTGGTGTGGATTGACCACCTCCTGGCCCGGCGGCAGAAGCGATGACCGGCCGCCGGGACCCGGCCCGGGATATGGAGGCCGCCCGGGCCATCGCCCGGCAGGCCGCCGCCCTGGGAGGCCGGGCCTACTATGTGGGCGGCTTCGTCCGGGACCGGCTGCTGGGCCGGGAGAACACCGACGTGGACATCGAGGTCCACGGCCTGACCCCCAGCCAACTGGAGGAGATCTTAGACGGCCTGGGAGGCCGCCTGGAGATGGGGGCCAGCTTCGGGATCTACGGCCTGAAGGGCTATGGCCTGGACATTGCCATGCCCCGGCGGGAGCGGGCCATTGGCCGGGGCCACCGGGATTTCGACGTGACCGTGGACCCCTTTCTGGGCACGGAGCAGGCCGCCCGGCGGCGGGACTTCACCATAAACGCCCTGATGGAGGACGTGCTGACCGGCCGGGTGCTGGACCATTTCCGCGGCCTCCGGGACCTGCGCCGGGGCGTGCTGCGGCATGTGGATGACCGGACCTTTCCGGAGGACCCTCTGCGGGTGCTGCGGGGGGCCCAGTTTGCCGCCCGGTTCGGGTTCACCGCGGCCCCGGAGACCATCGCCCTGTGCCGGGGCATCGACCTGTCCGCCCTGCCGCCGGAGCGGGTGGAGGGGGAGTTGCGCAAGGCCCTGCTTCAGGCGGACCGCCCCTCGCTGTTTTTCGAGACCCTGCGGGACATGGGCCAGCTGTCCCACTGGTTCCCGGAGGTGGAGGCCCTGATGGGCGTGCCCCAGGAGCCGCGCTTTCACCGGGAGGGGGACGTCTGGACCCACACCATGCTGGTGCTGGACCAGGCGGCGGCTCTGCGCAGCCGGGCCCGGCAGCCCTTTCCCTTCATGCTGGCAGCCCTGTGCCATGATCTGGGCAAACCGGCCGCCACCGAGTATGTCCGGGGCCGCATCCACGCCTATGACCACGAGTCGGCGGGGGTGCCCCTGGCGGACGCCCTGGTGCGGCGGATCGTGGGGGAGAAGGCGGCAGCGGCCTATGTGCGGAACATGGTGCAGCTGCACATGAAGCCCAACGCCCTGGTGGGGGCCGACGCCTCCGTCAAGGCCAGCAACCGGATGTTTGACCAATCACTGGAGCCAGAGGACCTGATCCTTCTGGCCTCGGCAGACGGCCGGGGCACCCATAGCCTGTGGCCCTGGGAGGATACGGAGCCGTGGCTGCGGCAACGCCTGGCCCTGTACCGGGAGCTGATGGCCCGGCCCCAGGTCACCGGGGCGGACCTCATCGCCGCCGGTCTCACGCCGGACAGCCGCTTCCGGGAGCTGCTGGCCTATGCCCACAAGCTCCACCTGGCGGCGGTGCCCCACGACAGCGCCCTGAAGCAGACCCTGGCCTATGCCCGGAAGCTCCGCGTCACAGAAAATTAACTTGCAAAAGAACCCCTCCTGTGGCATGATAAACAAGATGTTATCATGCCGCAGGAGGGATTTTTATATGCGCATCACCGTCATCGGCTGCGGGCGCTGGGGCTCGCTGATCGCCTGGTATCTGGACCGCACCGGCCACGCCGTCACCCTGTATGGCCGCCCCGGCTCCCGGCATATGCAGCGCTTTCTGGCCACCCGCCGCAACGACCTGCTGGAGCTGCCGGAAAGCATCCGGCTGTCCACGGACCTGTCCTGCGTCCGGCAGGCGGAGATCGTGGTGATCTCCATCGGCTCCCAGGGGCTCCAGGGCCTGATGGACCAGCTGCGGCCCCTGGCCCTGCGGGATAAGATCTTCGTTTTGTGCATGAAGGGCCTGGAGCAGGGGACAGGCCGCCGCCTGAGCCAGATCGCCCAGGAGAATCTGGACCCCTCCAACGCCGTGGCGGTATGGCTGGGCCCGGGCCATGTGCAGGAGTTTTACCGGGGCATCCCCAACTGCATGGTCATCGACAGCAGCCGGGAGGACGTGAAGCGCCTGCTGGTGCAGTCCTTCTCCAGCGACCTGATCCGCTTTTACTATGGGGAGGACCTCATCGGCAACGAGGTGGGGGCCGCCGCCAAAAACGTGGTGGGCATCGCCGCCGGATTTTTAGACGGCAAGGGCCTGTCCAGCCTGAAGGGGGCCCTGATGAGCCGGGGCACCCGGGAGGTAGCCCGTCTCATCCAGGCCATGGGCGGCAGCCAGCTGTCGGCCTATGGCCTGTGCCACCTGGGTGACTATGAGGCCACGGTGTTCTCCCGGTACAGCCACAACCGGCAGTTCGGCGAGTCCTTCATCCGGGGAGAGACCTACACGGACCTGGCGGAGGGATACTACACCGTGGAGGCCCTGGTGCTGCTGGGGGAGCGCTATGGCGTGGAACTGCCCATCTGCCAGGCGGTGCACCGCATCCTCTACTGCGGCGCGGACCCCATGGCGGAGCTGCGCACCCTGCTGGACCGGGACCTGACCCGGGAATTCGGCGAATCCTGAACAGATGGCTTTTCCCAAAAGCCTCGCAGAGTTTGCCGCCCGCAGGCTGCAAGCTGCCCGAACCCCCTGTATCCTATGGGATACAGGGGGTTCGGCTTTATGCTTCTTCCCCGCTGAGCTTTCCGTCCTGCATATGCAGCCGGATATCGGCGGCCTCGGCCACCTTGGGATCGTGGGTCACCACGATGACGCAGCGCTCCTCCTGGTGGGCCAGCCGCTGGAGAGTCTCCACGATCATCCGCCCGTTGTCGCTGTCCAGACTGCCGGTGGGCTCGTCGGCCAGGATCACCCGGCTGCCCGCCGCCAGGGCCCGGGCGATGGCCACCCGCTGCTACTCGCCGCCGGACAGCTGATTGGGCAGCTTCCGGAAATACGACTCCCGGATGCCCATATCCGTCAGCCGCTGCCGGGCCAGCTCCAGGGCCTTCTCCTTGTCCATTTTCTGCAGCCGCAGGGGATAGCACACGTTTTCCTCCGCCGTCAGCAGCGGAAACAGGTTGAAATCCTGATAGATCACCGACACCGTGTCCCGCCGCAGGGCGCTGCGGTCCATGAGCCGGATGGGCTGCTCGTCCAGGGTGATCTCCCCCTCCGTGGGCAGCTTCAGCCCCGCTAAAAGGCTCAGCAGCGTGGATTTGCCGCTGCCGGAGGCCCCCATGATGGTGTACAGGGTCCCGTCGTGGAAGGTATAGCTGACGCCGTCCACGGCGGTGACCCGCTGATACTTCCCGGCATAGGTATAGGTAACGTTTTGCAGCTGGATGTTCATATTTATTCCCTCCCCAGATTTGATTCCAGAAACTTTCGCCGCATGGTCAGAAGATACGCCAGGGCCGTGCCCGCCAGGTTCATCACCCAGAAGCCCGCCACCGGCCCCCAGGCCGGGGCCGTCCGGAAGGCCAGCCAGAAGCCCCCTGCGCCGATGATCACCCCCAGCAGACTGAGGATGCCGTGCTCCGTCAGGGCCCACACTAAGATGCTGCCCCGGCTCTGGCCCAGGATGAACTGCAGCTTCAGCTCCCGGCTGCGGTGGCGCAGCAGCAGGATGCTGAACACCGCCCCCACTCCGAAGGAGGCCAGCCCCAGCAGCCACGACACCAGCCCCAGCAGCCGCTGGTTCTGCTGCAATTGCTCCACGGTTTTCACCAGCACGTCGTCATAGATGGCCAGGGCGAAGGGATAGGTGCGGTACAGCCGGGACCCCTCCCAGGGCACCGGGGTGCCGTCCTTGGTGGGGGCCACGAAATAGCGGCTGGCGTACCCGTCCCAGAACTCGCCGATCTTCCGGTTGTCCGCCATGGCGGCGGACAGACTGTCCAGCGTCAGACCGCCGTAGGTCTCCTCACACAGCTGCCGCACCACCCACCAGGAGCAGTACAGCCGCCCGGACCCGCCGGTATAGGTCCCCGCCGCCAGGAAGCGGTGCTGGATGTTGTCCCCCTCCACCCCGGTGAACTCCAGGGTCACATAGCCGTCCCCGTCCACCAGATGCGCCTGCTCCTCCGGCAGCAGCAGGGAGAAGCCCCGCCCCCGGAACATATCCTCGCCGAAGCCCTCCCGCCAGATGACGGTGCAGCCCGAGGAGGCCAGCAGGGAGCTGTCCGCCTTCAACCCGGTGACGCCGCTGAGGGTCAGCCGGTCCTGGCCGCCGGGGGTGGTGCAGTACACCGTGGACCGCACCTGCACATCCCGGACATAGGGGGCGAACAGGTCGTTGTCCTGGAAATTGCCGTAGGTCTTTTCCCCGTCGAACAGCCGCAGCACCCAATCCGGCAGGTTCAGCTGGTCCGACTGGGTCCCCGTGAGATTGGTGACGCTGCACCGGACCTCCAGATTGTCATAAACCTCCTCAATGCGTGCGGCCATCTGGTCCCGGGACCGCTGGAGCATACACAGGGCCAGGGAAAACGCCAGGGCCGTCAGCACCACCACCAGGCACAGGCTGGTGCGCTTGCGCATCTGCTTGAAAAAATAGGGCGTCATAGGCGGTCCTCCTTTCGCCTTTTGATTTGCTTATTCCGCCTTGCGGATACCCCGCTGTGCGGTGGATACGCTGACCAGGGCAATCACCGCCAGGGCGATGGCCAGGGCCCCGGCGCACAGGGCGACGGTCTGGCCAACGGACACCTTCAACGTTAAATCAGAGCCGGTCAGGGCCTGGATTTTGTCCGTGGCCCAGGACATACCGGGGATGCTGACCGCTAACGCGATCACCGTCCCCGCAGCCGCCATCAGGGCCGAGGGCGTCCAGATTTGTCCCGCAATATCCCGGCGTTTTGCGCCCAGTGTCCACATACGCAGGGCGGTTTTCCCCTCCTGCATGGGGAGCAGTATGCAGTACGCCGCCAAAACCACCGCCCACAGGGCCAGGCCCACCAGAAGCACCGTCCGGGACACCCGGGTATAGCCGTCCAGGCTCTCCACAATGTCGCTGTACCCCTGGTCGTAATACGTCACCGCGCCGCCCAGGTCGTTTTCCTCCAGCCGGGCCTCCATCTGGTCGATGGTGCCGTTTTGCAGAATCAGGCTGGACCACACGCCATAGTTGCCGTAAACCGTTTGACAGGTGACGCTTTTCTCCGGCACGAACACGCTGTTGGGGGTAAAGCTGGTGGGGGTGGTGACCCACTCGTTGCTCTGGCGGTACAGGCCGATGATGGTGTACTCCGTCTCCTGCTGAAAGCCCTGGTCCGGCAGATAGCAGGAGGGCCGGGGGTTATATTCGTGTATGTAGGAATACCGCAGGTCCTGGTCGTATTCATACAGGGACAGCGGCAGAACGTCCCCCACGTTCAGGCCGTTTTCCCGGGCCAGGGACTCGGAGACCAGGCACACCGCCGCCCCGGAGTCGTACTCCGCCTGGGAGATGCTGCGGCCCTGGGTGACCATGGTGGTCCCGGCGGCGAAATCCGCCAGAGCCTCTAAGTGATTCACCGCCAGCACCGGCACGCTGTGGCTGTTGACCCGGACGGACTCCATGGCCTTCTGCCAGGTGGGGGAGGAGGCGATCATCTCCTCCGCCGTGACGCCCTCCGGCAGAATGGTGAAGGAAGCCAGGTCATAATCCGTGTCATAGGCAATGACCCGCTGAACGGTCCACTCCCATTTCTGTTCCTCCACATTCCACTGCTCATCGTATAACGTCCAGGGCTGGGAGCAGTCATCGACATTGAAGGCAATGGTGTTCAGTCGCCGAAGGTCTATGGTGGACTCACTGCCGGTAACGGGGTCCTTATACAGGGGCGCATCGTCCGGCCAGGGATTTCCCTCGCCGTCCGTTATGGTGATGGCGGTGGTGCGGTCGGCATAACGGATCAGGTTGTTCTCAATATCCAGGCTCCGGGGGTCCACCTCATAGCCACTGAGTCTCAGGTCCTCCGCGATGAGGCAGCGCTGCTCGAAATCCAGGTCGCGGTAATTGTGGGTAAACACCAGGATCCGCTGTCCGGCCTGCAGCGCCTTGCCCGCCGCATCCGACTCGCCGGTGATCTGCAAATAAAAATTTGCGTTCCGGCCGGTGGGGTCGTTCCAATCGCCGCTCATGGCTTGCACTCCCAGCACCTTGCCGGAGACGACCCAGTTGAAAAAAGCGCCTGTATCATACTCTCTGGGATAATAGACCCTCTCCTCCCCCACCTCCGTGATCTCGATCTCCAGGATGGCGAAGTTATAGGGGACGTCCTCATCGTTATCAATGCGGGTGTCGGAGCTGTCAACGTCCATTTGATAAAATGTGGTCAGCGGCGTGAGCTTCGGACTGTACCCCCCGGCAAGGCCCATGGTGGCCTGACCGCGGATGATGCTCCAGCCCTTCTGGGCGGCCTCCTTCAGAAACTCGTTGGCTTCGTATGTGGGGCCAATATCCTCGTATACTATGTCGCCGCTGGACACCAGCTGCCGTTTCCCGCCGGTGACCACCGCCACGGTGGTGTAGGTCTCCTCCACCCCGGCCCGGGTCTGGACCGCCGCCCAGAACTGCCCTCCGGACAGGGCCAGAATTACCCCGGCCAGGGCCAGCAGCAGTGCGCCGAAGGCCGCCTTCACCGGCCGCCGGGTCAGTTGGTGCATGGGATTCATAGAAACAGCTCCTTTCGCATCGGTCAAATGGGTGCAGGCAGGGCTACTTATGATAAATCATATACGGAGTTTATCATAAGCAGCCCTGCCTGTCAAGCCTTAGTTTTCATAGAGACGGCTCATACCGCCACCGGGGCGGAGCCGATCACCCGCAGATTGCGGCACACCAGAACAGAACAGCCCTCCGGCAGCTCCAGCCGGACCGGGAACGTGTGTTCCTTCTCGGCGTCTGCGTAGCCGCAGTTATGACACCGGATGGTCATCTGCCAGTGCCGGGTCTGCAGCCGGGGGCCGTCATCCGTGTACCAGACGGCGGTGGATGCGTAATAGTCGTGGGGACAATAGACGGCGGAAGCGGGGACGATCAGGGACAGGGACATGGCCGCCGCCAGGGCCAGGCCCAGAAGGGTCTTGCTGCATTTTTTCATGGCGGGTCGCTCCTTTCGGCTCTCGTTGTGCCGGACACATAAATAGGAAAAAATAAGAATAAAAAGAATAAGAGGGTGGGCGGGGCGGCTTCCGCCGCCCGCACCCGGGAATTATGGCGATTTTATTCCGTCACGGGGACAGGTTTGATAGACTGGTATTCACGGCAACCGGAAGCCGTGCAACCGGTAAAGCCACTTTTGCGGTCAGTAATATACAAACACTCCTTGCAGCGGTATATTTTTACATACATATGCTTGGCTGGATTGCTTGAGGAGTGGTCACTGCTATATTCTGACCGCTCATGATGTCCACTCGAAAGTGTGGAGTTTGCTGCAACTCCGACTTTTGCTCCGCATTTGGAGCACTGCAGTAAATCGCCTTTGTTCCACTGATGCCCCATAGATGTAATATTATCATATCAAACATACGTTCCGACAATAACGCGTTTGAACGAGTGATTGCAGGTTCCTGCCGCAAATGCGGGAACCATCAGGGAAAGGGACATCATCAGTGCCAAGGACAAGCAGAGGAAAATCTTTGCCAATTTTTTCATGACAGGGTTTGCTCCTTTCGATTTTTCTTTTGAATCATTCGCTGCGGGTAGGGACGCTTCTTACTGCATGGGCCTCACCTCCGTTTCACGTTTCGTCCATTAGCCGGTACAAGTCTTTTTAACAATTACCGTGCGTTGCCATTGACCGGCTACGGACCAAGTGAGACTCATAGTGTATTCATAACCTTTTTTTACCTGGGCTGTTTCAGAAATAGTGACGCTTCCGATACCCTGAGCACTCCATGATGCAATGACATTGGACCCCTGATACAACATCACGTTCGCCGTGACTTTGTCTTCATGGTTATCCGATTTGCAATTTGCATAACAATAGGCCGTAGTACCGGAGAAAGAAAGTCCGGTTTTTCTTTGAGCTTCTCTTTGCTCGGTTGCGTTTGCAATTGAGACTGCGGACAGGAGCGCAAGAAGTAACAACAAAATGCGACTTACCTTCTTATTCATGGGAATCTCCGATCTTCATTTAAATTCAGTAAAGCATATTGCTTTCTGCTATAATAACGAAACAGATCCCCAGAATCTTACAACAAAAATCGGCAAAATTTTCAATTTGTGGAATTGCACAAAGAAACACTCTCTGCCATGGCAATTATGACGGATTCATCGGCAACCGCCGCAACGGTAAACTCGATATTGCTGGCAGTGTCTCTCCAGGTGACAGACGAGAAATTGCCCTCCATCGACGAGACGATCAGCGTGGCGGGTATGCCATTCACCTGCGTGTCCGTCATGGTGTCGCCATTGTCCAGCTCAAAACCGCTGACCACGCCATCGCTCATGTACAGATAGCTGAGAAGGATCATATCTCCATCGGCGTTTGTATATTTCACATCTCCTGCGGCATACGATGCCGCCCGCTCCGTTTCCGTATAGCCCTCCGGCAGGGCGGCGATCCGGTATTAGGGCAGAGCCTGGGCGGGGCCGTCGCCGTGATAGCGGAACTCCACCCGGCGGCCATCCTGCTGCATGGTCCAGCGGATGATATCCGCCCGGGCTTTGGGGCTGACGGCCAGCACCATGGCCGCCGACAGCGACAGCATCAGCAGCACCACCGCCGCCCGCCGGGCCACGGTGCGCCAGGGGTAGGGGTTTCGCAGCCGGAACCACAGCAGCGGGTCCCGCAGCATCTCCCGCATACGGCGGCGGTGCCCCTCGGACAGCGGCGTCTCCGTCTCCGGCGGCGTCTGCGCCTCCTGGTCCGCCGCGTCCAGCAGCGCCCGGCGCAGCAGCCGGTCCAGTTCCTGATCGGTCATGGTTCGATCCCCTCCTCCTCAAAAATTTTCCGCAGCAGCGCCCGCCCCCGGGACAGCCGGGTGTTCACGGCGCTCTCCGTCAGGCCCAGCCGCCGGGCGATCTCCGCCGTGGACCAGCCCAGCACCAGCTTCATCTCCAGCACCGCCCGATAGGTGTCCGGCAGCCGGGCAAACAGCTGCACCATGGACGAATACGCCGGCAGGTCCCGGCTTTGCCCGGCAAAATCCGCCCAGCCCTCCTCCAGCGGCAGGTGGCAGCGCCGCCTGCGCAGAATGGTGATGGCCTCGTTCCTCACTATAATAACGAGCCAGCCCCCCAAATCCTTACAAGGAATTTCATCAATTTTTGAAAAATTTTCAATCACCCGCAGAAACGCCTCCTGCACGGCCTCCTCCGCGTCGTGGGGGTCATGCAGCACGGCCAGGGCCGTCCGCTCCATCACCCGGTGATACCGGCGGTACAGCTCCCGGAACTGTTTCTTGTCCCCGTCGCTTTCCAGCGCGGCCAGATATAGCGAAAGCACGGCGTCCGTCACCCCCCTTGCCCGTGTCCGGGCCGGTTTTTCCGCCTATTATACCACATCCCGCTTCCGTACTCAATCCCCCGCCCGGCGGCCTACACCGCGCCCAAAAAGCCGCTGCGGACCCGCAGCGGCATGAGCGATCTCTGATATGGATATAAAATAAGTCGGAGCAAGCGATACAGAAGATTA
>OLRG01001541.1_pt1 | contig 18229 bp, 18 predicted proteins | sample 1672331 | NCBI WGS metagenome assembly OLRG01 (sample SAMEA3136672, study PRJEB25190) | human gut metagenome
CCCTTTGTAAAAAAGTAATTCTTTTTGACAGTCTCAAGAGGCGGCGAGCCATGCTCGCCGCCTCTGTTTCGGTTTTCTTACAGGCCGATGCTTGCCAGCAGGTCTGCGATGCCGGTGGATTTGATGAACGTGAAGATCGCACCGATGTCGTAGTGCTCATACGCCGCGTCCCAGATGCGGTCGGGGCTGCCGCCGGTCGCAAGGCCGACGCCGAGCACGATCTCGCCGACGATCAGGATGCACAGCGCGATGATGAGAATGGTCTTCCATGCTTTTTTCATGCGGCGATCTCCTTTCTGCACCAGCGATGGCCCAGCCGCACCAGCAGCCTGACCCAGCCGATGACCATGCGGATGAACAGCCAGACGGCCAGCCAGATCATGACGAGCGCGATGGCGATCACGGCGGCACCGCCGCCGAGCAGGATGAGCATATCCGCCACCACGGGCAGGCCGATGAACGCGGTCATGATCAGGCTCACGCCGGCTGCACCGCACACGGCGCCGATGGCCAGCACGGCCAGATCCAGCACCAGCAGCACGGCGAACACCGGCACGCCGATGATGATCGCGCCGAGCGTGTACAGGATCGCCAGAAAGACGTTCGTCTTGTATTCCGGCTCGTAGTCGTCGTAGTATTCTTCGTCGTATTCCTCGCCGTATCCTTCGCCGGGCTGCTCGTCGTAGTAGCCGTCGTCCTCGGCGGGCTGCTCGTCGTAGTAGCCGTCGTCGTCGGCGGACTGCTCGTCGTAGTAGCCGTCGTCTGCGGGCTGCTCGTCATAGTAGCCGTCGTCGTCTGCGGGCTGCTCGTCATAGTAGCCGTCGTCGTCAGCCGGCTGCTCGTCGAATGAGAGCTGCCCGTCGAGCACGGGTGCTTCGTCCGTTTCGGGCTCGTCGGGCTCCTCCGGCAGATCCGGGAACGTGAACGACGGCGCGGGTCTCTGCGCGGCTGCCGCGGTCATCGGGCGGTACTGCTCTGCGCGCGGGCGCGGCTGCGGCGTGCGCCGGGGCTGCGCCTGTGCGGGCGCGACCACGGGCGCGGCGGCCGGTGTGATCTTGCCGCTGTCGGCATACCGGATGAGGGCAACAGCGACTTTGGTCGGGTTGCCGATCTCCTGAATGAGGCGCTCCTCATCGGGCGCGTTGTCAAACATATTCTCCATCTGCGCGATGAGCGCCTGACGTGTCTGGTCGTCGGTGATCAGGCCGAGCAGGCTGCTGATCTCCGCCATGTAACTCTGTCTGTTGATAGATGGTCACCTCCAAGGGGTTCGATGCACATTGTATGGCATTCTAATTTACATATTATATTGCACGAATCAGGTGCGGTCAAGCCCGAAATGCACTTTTCGCCCGCGCACCGGCTCTTGACAGGCGGTCTGCGGCGGGGTATCCTGTGAAAAAAGAGCCGGTTTTCCGAAAAGCCGGAAAGGAGTGGAACGCATGGAACCAAAGCGCCCCTACACCGAGACGGAGCCCGAAACGGCGGCCGAGACCGCCGAAACTGCGGCCGAGACGGCCGCGGCGAAAAAGCCGCGCGAGCCGTTTTTCCGCCGCCGGCGCCGCGAGCTTGCCGACATCTGGCGCGAGATCTACTGCAACAGCCGCGTGCGGCGCATCCGCACATGGCAGATCGCGGTGTTCGCGCTCATGATCGTTGAGGCGGCGGTCATGGCCATCGCCGTCAACCCGGCGTACTGGGTCGGTGCGGGGCTGCTTGCGCTGCTGTGCGTGAGACAGCTGTTCGACCGCCGACCGGAGCGGCACTCTGCCGCCGGTGTCGTGCTCTACGGCGTGATCGCCGTGCTCATCGGCATTTTTGTCGCCGAGCAGGTGCTTTGAGCGCCGTGCGCGCTTGACAAACGGCGGGCGATTGCATAAAATATAAAAGTTGCCCAATACATTATAAATTACGGCTGCGCGGGTGCTTCGCGCGGCATACAGAGGAGAGTTGCGCTTATGGCCAAAGAAAAAAAGGTCGAGCAGATCACCGATATGGAAGTGGATTTCGCCCAGTGGTTCACCGACGTGTGCACCAAGGCGGAGCTTGTGGATTATTCCGACGTCAAGGGCCTGTTCGTTCTGCGCCCCTACGGCTACGCCATCTGGGAGAACATCCAGAAGGTGCTCGACGGCAAGTTCAAGGCGACCGGTCACCAGAACGTGTCCATGCCGATGCTGATCCCCGAGAGCCTGCTGCAGAAGGAGAAGGACCACGTCGAGGGCTTCGCGCCCGAGTGCGCGTGGGTCACCATGGGCGGCAGCGAGGAGCTGCCGGAGCGCCTGTGCGTGCGCCCGACGTCCGAGACGCTCTTCTGCCAGCACTGGAGCCACATCGTGCACAGCTGGCGCGACCTGCCGTGCCTGTATAACCAGTGGTGCAGCGTCATGCGCTGGGAAAAGACCACGCGCCCGTTCCTGCGCGGCCGCGAGTTCCTCTGGCAGGAGGGGCACACCCTGCACACCTCTGAGGAGGAGGCGCGCAAGGAGACGCTGCAGATGCTCGAGATCTATGCCGACACCTGCGAGCAGGAGCTGGCCATGCCCGTCATCCGCGGCAACAAGACCGATAAGGAGAAGTTCGCCGGCGCCGTGAACACCTATACCATCGAGTGCATGATGCACGACCGCAAGGCGCTGCAGTCCGGCACGAGCCACTACTTCGGCGACGGCTTTGCCCGCGCGTTCGACATCACCTATACCGACAAGAACAACCAGCAGGCCTATCCGCACCAGACCTCGTGGGGTATGTCCACGCGCGTCATCGGCGGTCTGATCATGACCCACGGCGACAACAGCGGTCTCGTGCTGCCGCCGCACATCGCGCCGATCCAGGTCATCGTGCTGCCCATCGCGGCGCACAAGCCCGGCGTGACCGAGAAGGCCGAGGAGCTCGTCGCGCGCCTGAAGGCCGCCGGTCTGCGCGCGCAGGGCGATTTCAGCGACAACAGCCCCGGCTGGAAGTTTGCCAACTGGGAGATGAAGGGCGTGCCGCTGCGCGTCGAGATCGGCCCGAAGGACATCGAGGCCGGTCACTGCGTCGCCGTCCGCCGCGACAACGGCGAGAAGATCACCGTCGCGCTCGATGAGCTCGAGGCGCGCATCCCCGCGCTGCTCGAGGACGTGCAGCAGGGCCTGTTCGACAAGGCCAAGCGCAACCTCGACGAGCACACCTACGCCGCGCACTCGCTGGCCGAGGCCAAGGAGCTGCAGGAGAAAAACGGCGGCTTCATCAAGACCATGTGGTGCGGCGACCTCGCCTGCGAGCTCGAGATGAAGGAAAAGGCCGGTATGTCCAGCCGCTGCATCCCGTTCGAGCAGGAGCATATCGACGATGTCTGCCCCGTGTGCGGCAAGCCCGCCAAGTGCATGATCTACTGGGGCGTGGCGTACTGAGCCGAGCCCAAAACGCAAAAATCAACCGCCCGCTGCGATCGCAGCGGGCGGTTTTGTTTATTCGTTTTCGATATAGAAGATCTTGCGCAGCGTCTGCACCGGGAGCTTGACGACGCTGCGGTCATAGGTCACGAGGCCGTTGAGCTCGTGCTCCACGTCGCTCAGCTGCGTGTACACCGCGGCGCTGAGTCCCTGCGCGATGGCGGGGCGGATCTGCTCGTCATAGAGCGCCTGGAGCGCATACTCGAGCGAGAGCGGCGCGTCGCACGTCTTGTAGCCGACGCTCCTGCCGCCTATGGCGTGCCCCTCGACGCGGTGGGCGTAGCCGCCGAACTCCGACAGCAGCGTGGCGCGGCCGAGCTTGTCGGGCTGGAATTTGTACTTCTGGAAGTACACGTGCAGGCTGCGCACATCGCCGAAGCCCTGATCGTGCCAGCCGCTGGCGGGGTCGATCGTGCGCGTCTTGTCCACGGACCGGATGACCTGCACGGCCGTCTGGCTGTCAAACTGACCCCAGCCCTCGTTGAACGGTACCCACACGGCGATGCACGGGTGGTTGTAGAGCGTGGTGACCATGTCGCGCAGCTCGTTCAAAAACGCCTTGCGCGCCGTCACGTTCGTGCGGCCGAAGAGGGGATACCAGCTGTCGTCGAGGTGCCAGCCCGTCACGAGCGGGGTCGAGACGATGAGCGGGTCGTAGCGTCTGCCGCCGCAGGGCATATCCTGCCAGACGAGCATGCCCAGCCGGTCACAGTGGTAATACCAGCGGTCGCACTCGACCTTGATGTGCTTGCGCAGCATATTGAAGCCCATGTCCTTGGCCAGCTGGATGTCGTAGACGAGCGCGTCGTCGCTCGGCGCGGTGTAGAGCCCGTCCGGCCAGTATCCCTGATCGAGCAGGCCGTTGTGAAAATACGGCTTGCCGTTGAGAAACAGGCGGCGCACGCCGTCCTTGTCCGTCTCGACGCTGCACTTGCGCATGGCAAAGTAGCTGTAGACCGTGTCGCTGCCGAGCGTCACGCTGAAGGGGTAGAGCGTCGGCTGCTCCGGCGACCAGGGACGGAAGGCGCGCACCGGCACGTGCGCCGGAACGCCCGCCGGGAACGTGTAGCGGCGGCCCTCAAGGTCGATCGTGCACTGCCCCTCGCCCTCGACGGTGATCTCCACCTGATGCGCGTCGAACAGCGGCGTCACGCGCAGGGAGCGGATGTAGTTCTGCGGCACGCTCTCGAGCCAGACCGTCTGCCAGATGCCGCTTTGCGGCGTGTACCAGATGCCGTGCGGATGCAGCGTCTGCTTGCCGCGCGGGAGCTGGGACTTGTTGGTCGCATCGCGCACGCACACGAGGATCGTGTTTTCCTTGGCCAGCACCTCGGTGATGTCCACCGTGAACGGCAGGTAGCCGCCCGTGTGCGTGGCCAGCTCTACACCGTTGCACCACACGGTCGCGGTCTGATCGACCGCGCCGAAGTGCAGCAGCACGCGGCCGACGTTGAACCCGTCCGGCAGCGTGACCGTGCGGATGTACCACAGGTATTCCTCCGGCTGCAGGATGTGTCCCACGCCGGACAGCTCGCTCTCGGGCGAGAAGGGCACGAGGATCGTGCCGTCGGCCTGCGCAGGCTTTTGCGCGCTCGTCGTGATCGCATAGCTCCACGGGCCGTTGAGATTCAGGTAGCTGTCGCGCACCATCTGCGGCCGGGGATACTCCGGCAGGGGCTGCGCGCGGTCGAGCGTATCCGCCCAGGGTGTCAGCATAACGTGGCCTCCTTTTCCCGCCGGCTGCGCGCCGGCAGAACAGTTGTGATCTATTTTACAGGATTTTTGCGCGCTTGTTAAGCCCCTGCGCGCGGATTTTTTTCGCGTCTGCGCATGCCTGTTTTCCGGATGAAACGGGAAAAAAGGGCCAAAATGCACAAAATGCTGCAAATTTTCCGCAAAGATCGGTCTTGTCAGCATTTTTTCAGGTTCGTTAATATTTAAATTAGTACAATTTGATGTTTTTCCACCGTTTTTGGTGGACGAAAATGGGGTGGTGTGCTAAGATATGTGGGTCAAAAAATAGAGAGGTGATGCAAATGCCCTTTAAGTTTCATGGCGGAGTTCATCCCAACTACATGAAGGCGCCGGACGTTCCGGTGACCGTCATTGCTCCTCCGCCGCAGGTCGTGCTCCCGGTGATGCAGCATATCGGCGCACCCTGCAAGCCGCTGGTCGAAGTGGGCGACTATGTGAAGATGGGTCAGAAGATCGCTGACAATCCCGCACCCGTCTCCGCCCCCATCCATGCGACTGTCTCCGGCAAGGTGATTGCCATCGAGCCGAGACCCCATCCGCTGGGCGACATGGTCCCCGCGATCGTGATCGAAAACGACTTCCAGGACACCCCCTGCACGGATCTCGCGCCGCTGACGCCCGAGCAGATGAAGGATCCTGAGGCCATTCTCGAGCGCATCCGCGAGGCCGGTATCGTCGGCCACGGCGGCGCCATGTTCCCGACCGCGTTCAAGATCCGCGGCGGTCTCGGCAAGGTCGACACGCTCATCATCAACGGTGCAGAGTGCGAGCCGTACCTCAACGGCGACCACCTGACCATGAAGAACCACCCTGAGGAACTGCTCAAGGGCATCGAGCTGGCGCGCATCGCGTCCGGTCTCGATAAGGCGTACTACGGCATCGAGAAGAACAAGCAGGACGCCATCGACCTGCTCCTGTCGAAAAACCCCGCGCAGTACGGCGTGGAGATCGTGCCGGAGAACGTCAAGTACCCGCAGGGCGCCGAGAAGATGCAGATCAAGGCCATCACGAACCGTGAGGTCAAGCCCGGCGGTCTGCCGTCCGGCGTCGGCTGCAACGTCATCAGCACCCAGACGGCTTACGCCATCTACCGCGCCTGCTACGAAGGCATGCCGAGCATCGAGCGTGTCCTCACCGTCGCCGGCAGCGCCATGGGCGATAAGTCCTATAACCTGCAGTGCCGCTTCGGCACCCCGTTCAGCTACATCGTCGAGCAGTGCGGCGGCTTTGTCGTCGAGCCGAAGAAGATCGTGCTCGGCGGCCCCATGATGGGTCTGATCGCCACGAATCTCGAGGCGCCCAACATCAAGGGCACCGCGGGCATCCTGTTCTTCACCGATAAGGAAGACCGCTCGGTCGAAAACCCGACGTGCATCCACTGCGGCAAGTGCCTGACGGTCTGCCCGATGAAGCTCGAGCCGCTGTACATGTACAAGTACTTCCAGAACCGTGACTTCGAGAACATGCAGAAGTACCACATCCTCGACTGCTTCGAGTGCGGCAGCTGCTCGTACAACTGCCCGGGCCGTCTGCCCCTGACCCACACCTTCAAGACCGCAAAGCTCCTCTTCGCCGCCCGCGCGGCGGAAGAAAAAGCCCGCGCGGAAGCCGCTGCAAAGGAGGCTGAAACGAAATGACACCGAAAGAATTTACCTTTGACGCTGCCTATCAGCCTCAGGTTCGCGCCAAGCGCGGCACGCGCGAGATCATGCTCGATGTGATCATCGCCCTGCTCCCGGCTCTGTGCGTCGGCGTGTGGCAGTTCGGCGCTCAGGCGCTCATCCCGCTGGCCGTGTCGGTCGTGTCGTGCGTGTTTTTTGAGTGGGCTTACCGCAAGCTCCTGAAAAAGCCCGACACCATCGGCGATCTGTCCGCCGTGGTCACCGGCATCCTGCTCGCGTTCACCCTGCCCGCCAACTGCAAGTGGTGGCTGCCGATCATCGGCGCGTTTTTCGCCATCGTGGTCGTCAAGCAGCTCTACGGCGGCATTGGCAAGAACTTCCTCAACCCGGCGCTTGCCGGCCGTGCGTTCCTGCTCGCGTCCTACGCGCTGTTCATGACCACGTGGGTCGTGCCCGGCAGTCTGGCCGGCGTTGTGGACGCCGAGACCATGGCCACCCCGCTGAGCTATATGAAGGCCGGCGAGGCGCTGCCGCAGTATTTCACGCTGAAGTCCATGTTCCTCGGCACGATGCCCGGCTGCCTCGGTGAGGTGAGCGCGCTCGCGCTGCTCATCGGCGGCGTGTATCTGCTGGCGCGCAAGGTCATCACCTGGCACATCCCCGTGTCGTTCATCGGCTCCGTCGCCCTGCTGACGCTCATCTTCGGCAGCAAAAACGGCGGCGGCTATACCCACGTCGAGTGGATGCTCGACAACCTCCTGACCGGCGGCCTGCTGCTCGGCGCGTTCTTCATGGCGACCGACTACAGCACCAGCCCCGTTACCGCTCCCGGCCGCATCATCTACGGCGTCGGCTGCGGCGCGCTGACCGTGCTCATCCGCGTGTTCGGCGGCTTCCCGGAGGGCGTTTCCTTTGCCATCCTCATCATGAACTGCTGCGCGTGGATGTTCGACAAGCACACCCAGCGCCGTCAGTTCGGCGTCAGCCGCGAGGACGTCAAGGCCAAGAAGGCCGCTGCAAAGGCTGCGAAGAAAGAAGCAAAGGAGGCTGCTGCAAATGGCTGAAAAGACTGAAAAGAAATCCGGCGGCGGCCAGATCATCAAGCTCGCGCTCGTGCTCTTTGCCGTGTCCGCGATCATGGCGCTCGCCCTCGGCCTCGTTTATGAGGTGACGAAGGACACCATCTCCATGCGCGCAGCCGAGACGACCAAAAACGCATACGCCAACGTTCTCCAGGCTGACGACTACGCAGAGCAGGCCGATTTCGAGAACGACGGCACCATCACCAAGCTCAGCGTCGCCACCACCGGCGGCGAGCAGACCGGCTACGTCGCCGAGACCACGTTCTCCGGCGCACAGGGCATGATTACCATGGTCGTCGGTCTCGACAGCGACTATAACTGCACCGGTGTGTACATCACCAAGCATTCCGAGACCTCCGGCCTCGGCGCCAAGGCGGCCGACACCACCGACGGTGCCTGGCGCGACAATCTCGTCGGCCAGGGCGACGGCCTTGCGCTGACGAAGGACAAGGGCACGGTCGCGGCCATCTCCGGCGCGACGATCACGTCCCGCGCCGTCGTCACCGAAGTGCAGACCGTCATCAACGCGGCCAAGTCGCTGGGTTAAGGAGGGCTGAAGCATGAATATCAAACAACAGTTCAAGGAAGGCCTCATTACCAACAACCCGGTTCTCGTGCAGCTCATCGGCATGTGCGCGACCATGGCCATCACGACCAGCCTCTTCAACGGCATCGGCATGGGCCTGTCCGTGCTCGTCATCCTGACGTGCTGCAATGTGGTCATTTCTCTCATCCGTAAGGTCATCCCGAATGACATCCGTCTGGCCATCTTCGTGCTGGTCATTGCGAGCTTCGTCACGATCGTCGACCTGGTGCTGCAGGCTTACGTTCCCGCGCTGAGCGCGTCTCTGGGCGTGTTCATCCCGCTGATCGTCGTCAACTGCATCATCATCGGCCGCGCCGAGGCGTTCTGCCAGAAAAACCCCGTCGGCCCGTCGTTCTTCGACGGCATCTTCCAGGGCCTCGGCTACACGCTCGTGCTCATCGCCATGTGCGTTATCCGTGAGCTGCTCGGCAAGGGCTCGTTCGGCACCGGCATCTTCAACACCATCGACGGTGTCATCGGCACCGGCAATGGCATTCAGATCTTCCCGGCTGAGTACGGCGCGCTCGTGCTCACGCTCCCGATCGGCGGCTTCATTACGCTCGGCTGCCTGATCGCGCTCATGCAGTATGCGCTGCGCAAGTCCGCCGAGAAGAAGGAAGCCAAGGAAAAAGCGCTCGCTGCGCAGGAAAAGGAGGCGGCATAACATGAGTTCATCGACCGGTATTTTTGCCATCATCCTCAGCGCCGTCCTGACGAATAACTTCATTTTCTCGCAGTTCCTCGGCTGCTGCCCGTTCCTCGGCTGCTCGAGCAAGATCGACACCGCCGCCGGCATGGGTCTCGCCGTTACGTTCGTCATGGGCCTCGCGTCCGCCATCTGCTGGCTGGTCAACCTGCTGCTCGTGCAGCTCGGTCTCCAGTTCCTGCAGACGATCGCTTACATCCTCGTCATCGCCGCGCTCGTGCAGTTCATCGAGATGTTCCTCAAAAAGTCCATCCCGTCGCTGTACTCCGCGCTCGGTATCTACCTGCCCCTGATCACCACCAACTGCGCCGTGCTGGGCGTCGTGCTGCTCAACACGCAGTACACCTTCGGTTTTGTGCAGAGCGTGGTCTACGGTGTGTTCGGCGGTCTCGGCTTCATGCTCGCCATCTGCCTGTTTGCAAGCGTGCGTGAGAAGCTCGAGTTTGCCGACTATCCGGAGTGCTTCGAGGGCTTCCCGATCTGCCTCGTCTCTGCCGGCCTGCTTGCCCTTGCGTTCATGGGCTTCTCCGGCATGAAGATCGGCTAAGGAGGGCATGAATATGGATTTTAAATTGATTCTCGAGGGCATCGCTGTCCTCGGCGCCATGGGCGCCATCTTCGGTGCGCTGCTGGCTTTCGCCGCGAAGATCTTCTATGTGGAGGTCGACCCCAAGCAGGAAGCCGTCCGTGCGTGCCTCGCCGGCGCCAACTGCGGCGGCTGCGGCTACCCCGGCTGTGACGGCTATGCCGCCGCGGTCGCGGCCGGCAAGGCTCCGGTCAACTGCTGTGTGGCCGGCGGTCAGGCCGCTGCCGATCAGATCGCCGAGATCATGGGCGTCTCCGCCGGTGCGGAGGAGAAGATGGTCGCGTTCGTGCCGTGCTCCGGTGCGGAGGGCGTCGCCGTCAAGCGCTTCAACTACTCCGGCCCGCAGGATTGCCAGGCTGCCATGCTGTTCGGCGGCAAGAGCAACAAGGAGTGCCGCTTCGCCTGCATCGGCCTCGGCAACTGCGCCAGAGCCTGTAAGTTCGGCGCGATGCACATCGTCAACGGCGTCGCCAAGGTCGACCGCGACAAGTGCGTCGGCTGCATGGCCTGCGCCGATGCCTGCCCGAAGAAGATCATCGAGCGTGTGCCGTACAAGCAGGCCGTGCTCGTTGGCTGCCGCAATCAGGACAAGGGCGCCGTCACGCGCAAGATCTGCGATGTCGGCTGCATCGGCTGCATGAAGTGCCAGCGTGAGTGCCCGGCGGACGCCATCAAGATCGAGAACTTCGTGTCCAAGATCGACTATGACAAGTGCGTCGGCTGCGGCCACTGCGCCGATATCTGCCCGCGCGGCATCATCAACCTGCTCGACATGGTCAAGCAGTAAGCTGCCAAAACCCCAAAACAGACGGACATCCCGGTGTCCGTCTGTTTTTTTGCGCACCGGCGGCAAAGTGTTTTTTTGCGCACCGGCGGCAAAGCGTCCCTTTCCCTGCGGGGCGGAATGTGTTACAATAATCAAATCAACGTGAGGAGGCCGCCATGTACCAGACCAGACCCGATGACTATGAGGCATTCCGGTGCATCGCCGGTGCGTGTCCGCAGACGTGCTGTGCCGCGTGGGAGATCGTTGTCGATCCCGACGCGCAGGACGCCTATCTGCGCCTGCGGCATCCGCTGGCGGAAAAGCTCCGGCGCGTGATGCGCGTGGACGCGGACGGCGACACCTACTTTGCGCAGTCGGACGGGCGCTGCCCGTTTTTGTGTGCCGACGGTCTGTGTGAGCTGCAGCGCACGCTCGGCGAGCAGAGCCTGTGCCGCACCTGCCGCGATTTTCCGCGCTGGGAGGTGCTGCTGTGTGACCGGGTGGAGCAGGGGCTGTCCCTCGCGTGCCCGGAGGCCGCGCAGCAGCTGCTCGCGCGCACCGCGCCCCTGCACCTGAAATCCGTGCGGATACCGGATGACGGCTATGTGCCCGGCGCGCGGGAGCGGCGGCTGACAGCCGCGCTCATGGCGGTGCGCGACCGGACGCTCGCGCTGCTGACGCGGCCGAAGCACACGGCGCGGGAGAACCTCGCGGCGGCGGAGGCGTTTGCCTGTGCGGCGCGGCGTCTGCTCGACAGGCACCGGCTCGCGGCGCTGGCTGCCGGAAACGTGCCGCAGCGGGGCATGGATGCGTGTGCCGCGCCCCTGACGCCCGCAGCGCTGGCGGCGGCGTTTGCATCGCCCGAGCCGCTCGATCCGCAGTGGCCGGAGCTGCTGCGGCGCGTGGCCGCGCTGCCGGTCTGCCCGCCGCCCCGGCTGACGCAGACGCAGCAGATGTGCCTTGCGCAGGCGATCGTCTGGCGGCACGGTATGGACGCGCTCGACGACCGCGACGTGGTTTTTCCCGTGCGGTATGCCGCGGCGGTGCTGCGGCTGCTCGATTGTCTTGCGGCGGTGAGCGGGCGCACGGACGCGCAGCTTGTCGTGTGCGTCACGCGTGAGACGGAAAACGACCCCGAGGCGCTGCCGCGGCTGCGCGCGGGGCTGCAAAATACGGCAAAACTATGAGGCTTAGGAGGCACTCAAGGATGAAAAAATGTGACTGCAAGATCATGAACACCCTCAGCAGGTACCCGAAGGTCTGGCCGTGGCTCGGCGTGGCGGGCTACGCGCTCGACGGCGCGGAGCTCGTGCTCAAGCACACCCGCTGGGGCAAGATGAACTACAAGGCGCGTATGCTCGTGCACGGTGCGGGCGCAGGGCTGCTGTGTCTCGGCGCGGGCGTGCACACGGCGCAGGCGGTCGCCGCCGGCATGGTCAATGTCCCCGCCGCCGTGACCGGCGCGGTCATCGGCACCGGCATCGTCGGGCTGAACTATACGCACGCCGAGGCAAAAAAGATCGGCGTCAAGCGCGCGCGTGTGTTGCACCGCGTGTTTTGCGCCATGACCGGCCTCGGCATAGCCGCGCACGTGATCGGCGTCAAGCGCCCGAGACGGTAAGATACACTGCGCATCAGACAGAAAACAGCCACAGTGGTTCGCGCCACTGTGGCTGTTGCCATTTTTAAGAAAATGTGATAATCTAGAATCTACAGAAAAAACGGGATTCGGAGGGAGCTATGAAAAAACAAATCTGCTGCATAATTGCCGCGGTGACTGTGGTCACAATGCTGCCGGGATGCGGCGCAAAAGATACACCTGCCGATTATTCGCCTGCACCGGCAGTTGTGAGCACGGTCACGCCGGAGAGTGCTGTCCCACCGACGAGCGCCGCTGCGCCGGAGCGGACAATAACGGAAGATATGGCCTATGAAGGCGTAGACAACTACTGCCACAAAATGTATGACTGGAGTGTGGCAGAACAACTCCCGGACAGTATGTATGTGGCAAGTTACGGTGAAACGGACTGCGAGTATGTCGTGATGTTTCGCAGTTATACAGGCGCGTATGAGTACTTCTATGTCGACAAAACAACAGGCGTGACAAGGATGACTTTTCGGGATAGCGGGTTGAACGCTGAAGAGGACGGAGGAGCCATAAATTTGTGGGACTATCTGGATGCTGAGAACTGAACCGCAATCGGGCAATGCGCGATATTTCGTGCGCTGGCATAGCTGTGAAAAATCCAACCGGCGCGGCCTTTGTGGCCGCGCCGGTCTCTCTTGTATAGGTATCGGTCGGCGCTCAGCCGGTGGTGACATAGCTGCCCGACTCCGGCGCCTTGGCGAGAAACGGCACGAAGCGCGTCGCCGCGTCAAAGCTGCTGTCAGCTGCGATGGCGCTCTGGAGCGTGGAGACGTTGTCCGCCGTGGCGAACACGCACACGCGGTCCAGCAGCTTCGGCAGCACCGTCATGTCCTGCCCGGAGAGCTTGGCCTGCTTTTGCAGGATGGAGTCCGCGCTCACGATCGCGCTCACGCGCAGCCCCGTGGCGGTCAGATTCGCGCGCAGGTACTTTGCCAGCGCGACGACCGCATCCGTGCGCGAGGGCGAGCCTGTCTGGTCCGCATATTTGAGCTCCGTGGCCGCGAGCGGCTGCTGCAGGTACGAGAATGCGACCTCGTCAAAGCCCATGTCATGCAGCTCCTTGCAGAGGCTGACGAGATACGTGCGGATGAACGTGTTGTACGGGTCGACCCAGCCGCCGGAGCCGTCGGTATACGCGCTGCCGGACGCGGTCTGCAGCGCGGTGGCGGCGTAGCGCTCGGCCATGAGCGAGTCCACGCACGTGCTCACGACCGCGACGAGGTAGATGTTCTGCCCCTTGACGGTCCGGATCGCGTCGGCGAGCTCGGCCGTGCCGTTGACGCCGTAGGCCGATGCCTCCGAGACGCCGGACTTCCAGCTGAGCGTGCCGCCGGGAGATTTCATCTGCAATACGAGGGCGTTGCCGCCGGCCGCCTTCACGGCGGAGGCCGCGCGCGTGAGTCCTTCGGGCGTGATCTTGTCGGCGGTCAGATACTGCGCGTGCAGCTCCGAGAGGTCCTTGCCCGCGTCGGAGATGATGCCGGAGTAGTCCGGATCTTCGAGCACGAGCTCGGTGTCGACCGTCTCGGGCTGGCCGTCGTCCGTCACGGGGGCGGGCGTCTCCATGATGGGAAAGACGACGTGCAGCGAGCCGTCGCTGCCGTAGACGATGTATTTCTGGCCGGCGTAGAACAGAATCACGGCCAGCACGATCAGTCCGGCGAGGATCCACAAGAGCACCGGCCAGACCTTGCCCCGGCTGCGCCGGGCGCGGTAGACGTCGTTTCGATGGGCGCGCATCGGCACACCTCCTTTGGGTCAGGCGGCCTCAGCCGCGGTTTTCGATGTCGCTGATGAGCGCGACGCGGCGCGCATGGCGGCCGCCTTCAAAGTCCGTGGTCAGGAAGGTGTCCACGATCTTGAGCGCGAGGCCCGTGCCGAGCACGCGTGCACCCATGGCGAGGATGTTCGCGTCGTTGTGGCGGCGGGTCATCTCGGCGGAGTAGCAGTCGCCGCACAGGGCGGCGCGGATGCCCTTGACCTTGTTGGCGGAGATGGAGATGCCGATGCCCGTGCCGCAGATGAGGATGCCGCGCTCGCACTCCCCGCCCGCGACCGCGCGCGCGACGGCCTCACCGTAGATGGGGTAGTCGCAGCTCTCATCACTGTAAGTGCCGAAGTCCTTGTAGGCAAGGCCCAGCTCGTCGAGATGGCGCATGACCTCCTGCTTGAGGGCATAGCCGCCGTGGTCACATCCGATCGCAATCATAGTCAATACCTCGATTTCTGAAATTTCCCGGCGTTAAAATGGCCAGTCCGGGAGCCATTTGAGCACATTCCATGCGTAGCTGCGCGAAACCGTCACGCCCGTGAGCACGGGGTAAAACAGCGCGAACAGGGCACCGCTCGCCGCGGTGAAGGCGTACACGATGCCGAAATATCCCCGCTGCCGCAGCCGGTCGAACACGTACCCGAGCGCGAGCACGAGAAAGAGCGTCGCCGCGAAGTAGTGGTATTCAAACGTCAGGCGCGAGATGAACACCCACGGCAGCACCTGCGCGAGATAGCCGACGAGGAGGAACAGCGCCGTGCGGTCGCGCCTGACCGCGTGATACACCAGCACCGGCAGCGCCAGCAGCCCGCCCCAGCACAGCAGGGGGTTGACGAACGCGCCGATGGTCGACACCGTCCCGTCGCCATACGACAGGTAGTAGAGGATCGGCCGCAGGTCGAGCAGCCACTGCCACCAGCGCGAGGCATACGGATGCGTGGCGACAAGGCCGGAATGATACGTGAACATGAAGCGCTGGTTTTCCAGCACGATGGCGGCGTATTCGCGCGTGAAGTACATCCCCGGCCCGTGCAGGCCGCGCGCCGCGCCGTAGGGGTAGTAGCTCGCGTAGTAGATCATGCCCGGCACGAGCACGAAAAACACGAGGCAGAAGCCGATGTTCGAGACCAGCCTGCGCACATAGCGGCGGCCGTCGCCGTCACGGTGCGCCTGCACGCCCTGAAACACCCAGTGCAGCGCCCAGAGCACGCCGAGCCCCGCCCCGGCATACAGGCACGTCCACTTCGTGGCCGCGCCCACGCCGAACGCAATGCCGCAGGCGGCGAGATGGCGCAGCTTGCCCTCCGCAAAGTACCGGTACAAAAACAGGTACATGAGCAGGATGAACAGCGTCGCAAAGCTGTCGATCGTCGCAATGCGCGTCTGCGTCAGGTGCATGAAGTCAAACGCCAGCAGCGCCGTGCCGCACAGCGCCACGCGGTCGTCGCGGAACATCCGGCGCAGCAGGTCCCACATCAGCGGCAGCATGGCCACACCGAACAGCGCGCCCATGCAGCGCCAGCCCAGCGGCGTCATGCCGAAGAGCCGAATGCCGAGCGAGAGGATCACCTTGCCGAGCGGTGGGTGCGAGACTTCATACGGATACACGCCGCGCAGATGCTCGTAGGCCGTGCGCGCGTGGTAGATCTCGTCAAAATACGAGCTGTTGTAGTATGTGGACGACGCCGGCACGGTGTCCGGCTCGTCGCAGAGGGCGGCTGCGGTCGCGGACCCGGCAACGCTGCGCACGGCGATGCGTTCACCCTGCGGGTCATAGAGCGCAAATTCGCCGAGCTCCAGATGCGCGCTTGCAGTGACGCGCACATAGGCCGCCGTCGCGGGCGCGGTGTCCGCCGGCTGCGGCTGCAGCCACTTGAAGAGGTCTGCGTAGCCCTGCGGCATCGTTCCGGCGGCGGTGTAGGTGATGCCGTCGTCGGAGTAGGCGAGGGTGTATTCGCCCGTGTACAGGCCGGTGTAGTACCAGACGGTGTCGATGCTGTGCACGCCGTCGAGCGCGAGCACGGCGCTCTCGCCGGCCTCGAGCGTGCAAAATCGCTGCGGGGCGTTTGCAGAGCCGAGCCCCGTGAACGCGGCGACGGCATACACCGCCGTCAGCACCGCGATGCCGATCCCGCCGCGGCGCGAGGTGCGCCGGGCGATCGCGCCGCGTGCGGGCCACGCCAGCTGCAAAAACAGCGCCAGCGTCAGCGCAATGGCCGCCGCGGGCAAGATGATCCGAAGTGCCGCCATGCGCCGTTCCTCCCTTCGCCGGAGCGTTGGATGCTCGCGTTTGTCGGATGGTCTATATTATAGTACAGCGCGGCGGCGCTGTCCAGAAAAGAATCCGCCGGACGCCCGCCAACACTTGACAACCGTTCGGAATAAAGTTAAAATAATGTGATTATATTTTTGGCGGCGGATGGAGCACCGCCACAAATATCGTTATGTTCCCGGCGGGTACGCTTGATGGCCCGCCTTTTCCAACTTGAAAAAATATCGTGAAAAAATCTGAAGAAACGGAGGATTACAATTTCATATGTCGTTACCAATAGCACTCGGTTGTATCATCGCAGCGCTTGTGGTTGGTTGTATCCTTGGCGGACTCTACCGCAAAAAGGTCTCGGAACGCGAGATCGGCAGTGCGGAGGAGAAGGCCAAGCAGATCATAAATGATGCCTATAAGAGTGCCGAGAGCAAGCGGCGTGAGACCCTGCTCGAGGCCAAGGAAGAGATCCACAAGAGCCGTTCGGAGTATGAGCGCGAGGTCAAGGAGCGCCGCGCGGAGCTGCAGAAGCAGGAGCGCCGCCTTCAGCAGAAGGAGGAGACGCTGGACCGCAAGACGGACACGCTCGACAAAAAGACCGACGCCCTCAACCAGAAGATCGCCGCGATCGACACCAAGCAGAACGAGATCAACCAGCTCAAGAAGACCCAGATGGAGCTGCTTGAAAAGATCTCCGGCTACACGGTCGAGGAGGCCAAGGCCTTCCTCATCAACAGCCTGAAGGACGACGTGGTGCACGAGCAGGCGCTCATGGTCAAGGAGCTGGAGAACCAGTACAAGGACGAGGCCGACAGCCGCGCCCGCGAGATCATCGCCACCGCCATCCAGCGCTGCGCCGCCGATCATGCCAGTGAGGTGACCGTGTCGGTCGTGCCGCTGCCGAACGACGAGATGAAGGGCCGCATCATCGGCCGCGAGGGCCGCAACATCCGCGCCATCGAGACGCTCACCGGCTGCGACCTCATCATCGACGATACGCCCGAGACCATCACGCTCTCGAGCTTCGATCCCGTGCGGCGCGAAGTCGCGCGTATCGCGCTCGAAAAGCTCATTCAGGACGGACGCATCCACCCCGCCCGCATCGAGGAAATGGTCGCCAAGGCCCAGAAGGAGGTCAACGCCACCATCAAGGCCGAGGGCGAGCGCGCCGTTTTCGAGACGAACATCCACGGTCTGCATCCCGAGCTGATCAAGCTGCTCGGCCGCATGAAGTACCGCACCAGCTACGGCCAGAATGTGCTCAACCACTCCATCGAGGTTTCGCACATTGCCGGTCTGCTCGCTTCCGAGCTCGGCGTCGACGTGGCCACCGCTAAGCGCGCCGGTCTCCTGCACGACATCGGCAAGGCCATCGATCATGAGGTCGAGGGCAGCCATGTGACCATCGGCGTGAACATCGCCCGCAAGTACAAGGAGTCCGAAGAGGTCATCCACGCCATCGAGGCACACCACAACGACGTGGAGCCGCACACCGTCGTTGCCTGCCTGGTTCAGGCGGCCGACGCCATCTCCGCCGCCCGCCCCGGCGCCCGGCGCGAGAACATCGAAAACTATGTCAAGCGTCTGGAAAAGCTCGAGGAAGTCACCAAGAGCTTCCCCGGCATCGCCAACTGCTTTGCCATTCAGGCCGGCCGCGAGATCCGCATCATGGTCAAGCCCGAGGAGGTCTCGGAGGATCAGATGGTGCTGCTCGCGCGCGACATCGCCAAGAAGATCGAGGACGAGCTGACCTACCCCGGTCAGATCAAGGTCAATCTCATGCGCGAGACCAAGGCCGTCGATTACGCGAAGTAAACCAGAGCACAAACAAAACGCCCGCCGGAAATGGCCGGTGTTCGTAAGGCAGCGAACAGCCACAGCAGTTTGCACTGCTGTGGCTGTTCTTGTAGTTTATCCGGCCATATGATACTATGGAGCCGAACTCACCTGCAAATCGGAATTTATCGAACAGATAACGAGGGCGCACTTCTATGCACCGTTCGGTGT
>OLRG01001553.1_pt1 | contig 18140 bp, 19 predicted proteins | sample 1672331 | NCBI WGS metagenome assembly OLRG01 (sample SAMEA3136672, study PRJEB25190) | human gut metagenome
TAGATCCGGAAGGTTATCGGGTGTATGGTCTGGGTGAATGGGGAGAGGTTGCCGGTCTTATTCTTAAGAATTATGTCATAGAGGAATTTGACCGGAATCCGGAGAACTATGATTACATTGTGAACTCACAGGACTTTGGATTTAACCATGCCAACTGTATCGGCGAGGTAGGCTTCAAGGATGGAGATCTGTATTTGTTCCAGGAACTGTATGTGTATGAGATGGACACAGAGGAGATTATTAAGCTGGCCGCTGGAAGATTCAACAAGAAACTGAGGATGTGGTGCGACTCTGCTGAGCCGGACCGTATCAAGATGTGGCAGAAAGCCGGATACAGGGCAAAAGGAGTCAATAAAGAGACAAACAGTGTTCATGCGCAGATAGATTATTTGAAACAGCACATGATTCACATACATCCGTCCTGTGTGAATACCATAAAAGAAATACAACAATGGAAGTGGAAGAAGGATGAGCGTACTAATACTTATCTGGAAGAACCAGTTCCATTTTTTGATGATGCAATGGCTATGCTACGTTATTCCATCGAGGAAGAGCGTAAGGCTAAGCCGAAACTAAACAGAAACCTGAAAGGAGGACTGTAAAGTGCTATTTCGATTACCGTCAGAGGAAGATCTGACAGATAACAAACTGAATGAATTCATAGCAAAACATAATGCAGAGTGCGCCTTTCGGTTCAAACATCTGAAAGATGCGTATGAAACAGACTACCAGATTTTTCACCAGAAGCCGAAGCCGGATTATAAACCAGACAATCGTATTGCTGTGAACTTTGCAAAATATATGGTGGATACATTTAACGGATATTTTATCGGGAATCCAATTAAGATATCTGTGGATGGTGATGCAGCAGGCAACATCAAAAAATATGTGGAGCTCCTGGATCAGTACAATGATCAGGACAATAACAATGCGGAGCTGTCGAAAATCTGTTGCATTTACGGCAAAGGATACGAGATGTATTACGTAGATGAACTGGGAAACATCGGGATTACATATCTGACACCGTTCGATGCTTTTATGATCTACGATGATTCGGTGCTGTGCAGAGAGAAGTATTTCGTTCGACTGTACATAGATTCGAATGATGTACTGCATGGCAGTGTATCAGATGACACTAAGGTACGGTGGTTTACCCAGAAGGGAAAGCTTATCTGGGAAGAAGAGGAAAAGATACATGGATTTGACGGAGTGCCGGCTACGGAGTATGTGGAGAACAAGGAGCGCACATGCATCTTTGAACCGGCAATCTCGATGATTGATGCTTATAACAAAGCAATCAGCGAGAAGGCAAATGATGTAGATTATTTTGCGGATGCCTACATGAAGATACTTGGAACTATGCTTGGCAATGACGAGGTGAAGCACATCCGGGATAATCGTATTATTAACTTTGACGGAGATGCGAATCAACTTATTGTAGAGTTTTTGAATAAGCCAGATGGAGATACCACACAGGAACATTTGATTGATCGTCTGGAGAAATTAATATTCCAGATCAGTATGGTTGCGAATATCTCAGACGAGAACTTTGGTACAAGCTCCGGCATTGCCATGAAGTATAAACTGCAGGGAATGAGCAATCTGGCCAAGACAAAAGAACGAAAGTTTACATCCGGAATGAACCGGCGGTATAAACTGATCTTTTCCAATCCGGTATCTGGAATGAAAGAAGATGACTGGGTGAAACTGCATTACCATTTCACACCGAATATTCCATCGAATGTACTGGAGGAGAGTCAGATCGCCGGCAACTTGGATGGAATCGTATCACAAGAGACACAGCTTGGTGTACTGTCTGTCGTGGATAATGTGCAGAATGAGATGGAAAAAATCGAGAGCGAACAGGAAAAAGCCAAGACAGATCCTGTTATGACACAAATGTTCGGAGGTGCGGGTGATGGCAAGCCAGGAGTACTGGAAGAACCGGGAAACGGAAGCAAAGAAACATAATATTCAGGAAGAAGCTGAGTATAATCGTCAGATCAAAGAGATCTATGCCAATATGATGGACGAGATCAATAAAGAGATCAACGGATTTTATACCAAGTATGCTGCTAAAGAAGGCATTACGATGGCTGAGGCAAAGAAGAGAGTAAGCAAGTTGGATATTGCAGCATATGAACGGAAAGCAAAGAAATATGTTGAAACAAAAGATTTTTCCGATCGGGCAAATGAAGAGATGAGGATCTATAATCTGACCATGAAGGTGAACCGGTTGGAACTCCTGAAGGCAAATATCGGTCTTGAGATGGTATCAGGATTTGATGAGATGCAGAAATATTTCGATAAGAAGCTGACCGACAGAACACTGAAAGAGTTCCAGAGACAAGCCGGTATCCTTGGCAAGTCCGTTCTTAAGAATGAAAAATACGCTCATGCAATTGTGAATGCATCGTTTAAGAATGCGACATATTCGGATCGTATTTGGATGTATCAGGGCATGCTCAAGGCAGAGCTGGAAGGATTGCTTGCATCAGGACTGATCAGAGGACAGAATCCGAAGAAACTTGCAAAGCATCTAGAGAAGAGATTCGGTGTCAGTGCTTATAATGCGCAGAGGCTCATGACGACAGAGCTTGCAAGAGTGCAGACAGAGGCTCAGAAGCAGTCTTTTATTCGTAACGGCTTTGATGAGTATGTGTATGTTGCATGCACAAAAGGCGATGTATGTCCGATTTGCAAAGGGCTGGACGATAAGCATTTCAAGGTAGATGATATGATGCCGGGAGAGAATGCTCCACCAATGCATCCGAACTGTCATTGCAGCACAGCAGCATATATGGATAATGAGGCTTATGAGGAGTGGCTAAACAGCTATCAGGAACATGGATTGAATTTCGAAGATTGGAAGGTTTCAAGGGAAAGTGAAGAAAGTAAAAAGAAATATAAATATGCTGATACAGTTGTGAAGAAATCGCTTCTTACGTCTTCGGAGTACCGAAAGAAATTCAATCAGGTATCCGGCAATTCAAAGGTGAATCGTAGAGCATGGGACATTTCCAAGGATATGCTAAGTCATAGATCTGGTACAAAGTTCGAAGATTTGGCATTTATCAATGTAGTCAATGGGAAATATGCAGTGAACAAAGACTATGATGTAGAGAGCAAGGCGAATATGAATAAACAAATGAAGCAGTTGCTAGAAGAATCGGAGTCAGAAACGATTATCGCAATACATAACCATCCAGGTAGCAGTGTGCCGAGTCTTGCGGATTTGATGACTTGTGTGAACCGAGGGTACAATTTTGGACTGGTAGCTTGTCATGACGGCAAGGTGTACAAATATTGGGTAGATAAAGCAAAGTTTAATCCAGCTATTGCAAATGCAGCTCTTGATAAATTAGAAATCGAAGGATATAATTACGATATAGAAAAGATGTTCGCAGATGCAGGTGTGATAATGGAGGTGCTGTAAAGTGAAAGATAAAAAATACGATGAGATATGTCAAAAACTTGGATTTGAGCCGAGAAACTATAAATTCCCCAATTTTGATACGGAAGACGATTCGTGGGAAAGCCCTTTTAAAATATTAACAGTTGATGAAATCGACTACTTGTACAAAAATGGATATTTGAATCAGAAATAAGTGTAAATTACTTCAAGAGTAAGGAAGTGAGATAAATGGCTCAAAATGATTATTTTGTGATTGTATACCGAGTTTTAAAGTACCTTTACGATTGCCTGAAAAAGGGTGAAAAACCAGAAGCTGAGTATTTAGTTGCATCGACGTACAATATCCCAGAAAATTATTGGATATACATTCTTTTAAGCTTGATTAACGAAGAGTATATTAAAGGGATTAGGGTTAATTCCACAAAAGACGGAGTAATTTTTGGTGATTTGCAAGAAGCTATTATCACTCCAAAGGGAATAGAGTATTTATTTGAAAATTCATTGATTGAGAAAGCCAAGAAAACATTGAAAGATGTAAAAGATATGATACCGTTTATTTAGAAAAGCCACTGATCATAATGATTGGTGGTATTTTTATACTCATTTTTCTCGGAAAGGATAGATGCAATTTGATTGAAGTAACTGTCCGCAAGGATGAAATAAAGATATCCGGGCATGCAAATTATGCTGTTTCCGGATTAGATATCGTCTGTGCCGGTGTAACAGCACTTGCACAGACACTGATCAAGTCTATAAAGGACCTGACAGACGATAAAATTGAATATGAGATATCTCCCGGAAGGGTGGATATAAAGTATGGGAATCTATCGGAGAAGTCAAAAACTCTGGTGGATTCCTTTTTCATTGGCATCTGCATGATCGCCGAGGAGTTTCCGGAGTATGTCCGGATCATGTAACTTAATGTGACCGGGATGTCGTTAAACTACACATTCAAGATGCAACGACCTGGGCTTAAATGAATGGGGCGGGGCGGAAAGGATAGATAAGATGAAACATATGAATAATCACTGGAGAATTCCAATGAGCAACCTGCAGTTATTTACAGAGCCTGGAGGAGACGGCGGCGGATCCGAAGGAGGGGACGGTGCTGGAGCTGATCCTGAAAATAACGGTAACACAACAATGTCATTTGATGATTTCCTGAAGTTGGAAGGCAATCAGTCAGAGTTCGACCGGCGCGTCCAGAAGGCTGTTAATACGGCTGTGACAAATGCACAGACCAAATGGAAGACGCTGACGGACGATAAGGTATCGGAGGCTGAAAAGCTTGCGCAGATGACCAATGAGGAAAAGGCAAACTACCGGGCAAAGAAAGCGGAGGATGCCTTAGAAGAAATGAAGCGGCAGAATGCCAAATCCGATATGGCGAAAGAAGCCCGTAAAATGCTGGCAGATGAGAACATTACTATTCCGGATGAACTGGTTATGAACCTTGTAGCAGAAGATGCAGATGGAACCAAGGCAGCGGTAGAAGCTTTTGCAACTATGTACAAGGAAGCGGTACAGAATGCAGTGAAAGATGCTTTAAAAGGGAAACCTCCAAAAGCAGGCAATGGTGGAGATAAACCACCGATGACAAAACAACAGATCTTAGAAGTGAAGAATCCGTCGGAAAGACAGAAGCTGATCGCTGAGAACATCACATTATTTCAGTAAGTAAGAAAGGAAGTATGAAACATGCATGATATTAGAAGATTAGGTCTGCAGGTATTTGCAGCACCGAATAACCTGACAGGAGAAGTGCAGATCGAGGTAAAAGCCAGAGAGATTGACTTTGTTACATCCTTTGGCAAGAACCTGCAGGCACTGTTAGATATTTTGGGAATTACCAGAATGATCAGGAAGGAAAACAATTCGGTATTAAAGACCAAAACGGTAAAAGGTGAACTGCAGTCAGGGGATGTTGGAGAAGGCGAAGAAATCCCGATGTCCAGATACACAGTAGAAGAAAAGCCTTTTGATACGATCAAGATTGAAAAATATCGTAAAGGCGTATCTCTTGAAGCCATTTCGGAAAAAGGTTATGAGGCGGCAGTACAGGATACGGATGATGAGTTTAAGTCCGATCTGCAGAATGTAGTGACTGATAAATTCTACGCACAGTTAAAAGCCGGATCTCTTACAGGACACGAAACAACTTGGCAGATGGCTGTTGCAATGGCGATCGGAAAGGTTGTGGCTAAGTTCCAGAAGATGAAGAGAACGGCAACCGGAGTAGCTGTTTGGGTAAACACTCTGGATGTGTACAAGTATCTCGGTGCAGCAGATATTACACTGCAGACTGCATTCGGCTTCAAGTATCTGACAAATTTCCTTGGAGCGGATGTTGTATTTGTTACTTCTGAGGTTCCGCAGAATGTTGTAATTGCAACACCGCTCAACAACATGATCGCATATTATGTTGATCCGGGAGATTCAGATTTTGCCAAAGCTGGACTTGAATTCACAACAGATTCAGAGACAGGATTTATCGGATTCCACTCAGAAGGAACATACAGCCGTATGATTTCCGATAACTATGCAATCATGGGCTTACGTCTGTTCTGTGAGTATCTGGATGCGATTGCTTACATCTCCGTAGGAGAATCTGATACACAGACATTAGGAACATTAAATGTAACGTCAGAGGCTGGATCAGAAGCAGGAACCACAAAGCTGACAGTGAAAGAGCAGTTAATGTCAATGAGAAACTGCTGGAAGTACAAAGATGCTGCAGCTGCAACAGCAGTAACTTACGGTATGGATGTTAAGAACTGGTCTAAGTGGGACGGTGAATCAGAGATTGCTTCGACAGCAACTCACCATATCACGCTGGTTGAGTGTGATCAGAACTACAAAGCTGTTCGTTCCGGTGATGTGGCTGTAACGGTCAACCCGGGAGCATAGGAGGTAAAAAAGTATGTATAAGGTAATCAAGCATTTTATTGATCTCCATGATAACGATCATTCCTATAACGAGGGAGATATCTTCCCTCGTGAAGGAGTAGATGTCAGCAAAGAAAGAATCGAGGAGCTGGCCGGCAGTAACAATAAACAGCACACTCCGCTGATCGAATTGGTAGAAAAGGATCAGGATAATGTGACCGATACAGATGTCGATGAAAAACCACCAGAAGCCGGAAAGAAGGAACCCGAAAATAAAGAGCCGGCAGAATAGGAGGATCGTATGATTGAAGATCTGAAAGCCTTGTTGGGACTGCCGGAAGAAATAGACGGAGCCTTGGAAAATAAATTACTGCTGATTTTAAAGGCCACCAAACAAAGACTGCGCTTTCTTCTCGGGGGATTGGAGCCTCCGGAAGAGATGAATTATATCATCCTGGATGTGTCAATCATACGGTTCAACAGAATCGGTTCGGAAGGGCTTTCCTCTCACAGTGTTGAGGGAGAAAGTCTTTCTTGGTCGGAGAATGATTTTGCGGGATATATGGATGATATCCGGGCATATCTGGATGATCAGAAAGAATCAAAGAAAGGTAAGGTGAGATTCCTATGAGATATGACACACCTATATACTTCCAGAAACTCACCCCTGGAGAGTATGATCCGGCTACCGGTAATTACGGGGAAGACACGATATCGGAAGATATGAAGTCTGCCTCAGTCATGGATACCGGTACGAATACGATGATGCTTGTCTATTCCGGAATTAAGGAAGGCAGCCTTACCATTCACCTGCAGAATCATTACGACCGGCCATTTGACAGGATTCGCGTAGGGAATAAAACATACGGTGTAGATTTCAGCAGGAAGCTCCGGACGAAGCAGGTATATGTTGTGTCGGAGGTGATGTGATGGGAGTAAAGCTGATAGGCTTTGAAAAGTTGGAGGCTAAACTGACTAAAAATATGGATTTATCGAAAGTAAAAGCAACTGTGAAAAAAAACGGCGCACAGTTGCAGAAAACGGCACAAAAGAATGCACCAATTGATACAGGAAATTTGAGACAAAAAATTACTTTGGAAATTACAGATGGTGGGAAAACGGCAGAAGTCGAGTCAACAGCAGAGTATGGGGCGTATGTAGAATTGGGTACAAGATTTATGAAGGCTCAACCATATTTAAAGCCTGCATTTGAAGAACAGAAGGAAAAATTTAAGGCAGATATGAAGGGACTTGTGAGGTGATAAGATGGATCCACAGCAGGAATTGTTCAGCACCGTTTTGATGGCATTGAAAGAAAAATATAAGGATACGGGAGTTGGTGTGTATGACACAATCTTACCACCAAAGGACACACCGTATCCATTTATTTATCTGGCAGATTGCTCCGAGAGTGATCAGGCTACAAAGAATGAGATTATCGGCGAGACTAATCTAACGTTGAAAGTCTGGCATGATAATATACGGCAGAGAGGAACGGTATCTGGTATCTTAGCAGATATCAAAAACATCTGCAGGTCTATCGAACATACAGCGCACTATGCTTGGAATATGCAGAGACCGACACAAAGGATCCTGCCGGATAATACAACGAAACAGCCGCTTCTTATGGGAGTTTTGGTAGTTGGATATAAATTTAGTTAGGAGATGACAATAGTGAAGAACAGAAAGTTATTTGGGCTGCAGTTATTTGCAGAAGCAGTAGCAGGAAAAAAGATCGTATATCTGTACCGCATCCTGAGTACAGAGAAAGATCATGATGCAACAGCACTTGCATTTACGACAGAAAATGAACGTACAAAGTCGAAGGACGCTGATTCGACAGTGACAAAAGACGGCACAGTACGTACACCGGGAGCAGCAGAAGGAGAAATCACAGCATCAAGCCTCTTAAAAAAAGGAGATGAGTTCATCGATGAGTTGGAAGCAGCACTCGACGATGATGAAAAGATGGAGATCTGGGAAGTAAACTTAGCAGAGCCGCAGGCGAGCTCGACTGATAAATTTAAGGCAAAATACTTCCAGGGATATCTTACGGAAATTGATAAGACATCCAATGCAGAGGATAATGTTGAGTTATCGTTGACATTTGGACTGGAAGGAAAAGGCGTAGATGGCTATGCAACGGTTACTGCAGAACAGCAGGAAGTAGCAGCATATGTATTTGCAGACACTCAGAAGACAGGAGCTTAAGAGGGCGAGAAGAATCGTCCTCTTTTTTGATGTGCGACATCGCACAGAAGGGAGATAAAACAATATGATGGAACTTACAATCAACGGAACAGTATATCAGTTTAAATTCGGGATGGGATTCTTAAGAGAAGCAAATAAGCTTACCGTAGTTCCGGTTCAGGGAATGCCGGGAACCACAAAAGAAATAGGAGCAAGGTATCTGATCGCTAGTGTTGTGGTTGACCAGGAACCGAACGCGCTGGTAGATCTGTTAGATTTGGCAAATAAGGGAGAGAATCCAAGAGTAACAAAGGCAATGTTAGATTCTTACATTGATTCGGAAGAGGTAGACATCGATGAACTCATGGAGAAAACAAAAGATTTTTTATCGAAAGCAAATGCTACCAAGAAAGCAGTGAAAGAGATCTTGAAAGAGTACGAAGAACAGATGGCGAAGAAGAAGGCTCAGGAGCTGTAGAAGAAGACCTATATAAGACCGTAGCAAGGAATTGCTTCCGGTATTTTGGCTTCACGTCATTTAAACAGGTGGATCAGCTGACATTGGCGGAATATGAACTTATGATGGAGGCTTTGGAGCTTCGGATGCTTGACGAGAGTTTACATGAACATCGTCAGGCATTTTTGAATTTTGCGGTAAAGGCAGAAAAGAAAGCCGGTAAAGGCAAGACCAAACCAGTTTACAAGAGATTCCGGCAATTCTTTGATTTTGATAAAGAATTGAAAAAAATGAAGAATCGAAGGAAACCATCCAGATTTGCTGGAATAACCAAACTGCTGGATAGAGAGGAGTGAGAGGATGGCAGAGTCGTATAGTGTAAAAGCAATATTATCAGCGCAGGACAAAAACTTTTCATCCATTATGAAATCATGCCAGGGATATGCAAATAATCTGAAAACCACTCTCACCGGTGGTCTTGGATTCGGTGCAATGGCTGCAATCGGTGGAAAGGCGATGTCGCTGGTGACAAATTCAGTCAGTGATTTGTCGAAAGAAACTATAGAAACATCGGATTCCATGTATAAGTTGCAGGCAGCTATGAGATTTTCCGGGTATTCCGAAGCGGAAATACAGAGAATAGCCGGAGCAACAGGTACATTAAAAACGTATGCGGATAAAACAGTATTCTCCCTGCAGGATGTTATGAGTACATTCGGCGCATTTTCGGCAAATGGAATCAAAGACGCAGACAAGTTGACGGAAGCGGTCGGTAATGCAGTTGCTGTATTTGGCGGAGGTGCAAAGGAATATTCCTCGGTAGCACTTGCGATTTCACAGGCAATGGCAGCAGGAGCTTTACATGCTCAGGATTGGAACCAGATCATTAATGCCAGTCCGCAGCTTGCTGGAGGCTTACGGAAAGAGTTAATTAAGCTGAATCCAACATTAGGGAACGACTTCAAAGGAGCAATGGAAAAGGGTGCAATTACCGCAGACATGCTCGGACAGGCTATCAATAACATTGGTATGACCGACATGGCGAAAGAAGCAGCTACATCCGTAACCACATTTGAAGGCGCTATGAGTAACTTGGAAGCATCTGCAGTAAGCGGAATGATGAAGCTTTATGATACTTTCGCAAAGCCTAAAGTGATTGATGCAATCAATGGGATGACCGGTAAGGTGGAGGCGGGATTTGACAAATTGTCCGTTGGAATTCCAAAAGCAATCGAACTTATATCTCCATACTGGAACGTGCTGAAAACAGATGCAAAAGAGGTAGGGACAGCCTTTGGAGAGGCAGCTGGTGCGATTATTGACGAAGTACAGGAACTTACCGGAGCATTTGGAAAAAAGGAAAGTGTGGATAATTTCTCTGAAAGCATGGGAACAGCAACAGGTGCATTGACTACATTTGCGGATTTTCTAAAAGATCATGATAAAGAAGTGGCAAAAGCGATTACACTGTTACCGAAATTATATGTTGCTTTTAAAGGCTTTAAAATAGTCAGTGCAGTTGCCCCTGGTGTCAAAACTTTTGCGGGCGCAATTGTAAGCATGACAGGAAAAGGAATAGCGACACTGGCAGGTAAGTTATTTGGCGTAGCAGCGGGCGAAAAAGCGGTAGGCACTGCAAGTAAAGAATCATCAGGAACTATCCTAGAATCAGCAAAAGCATTTGTAGCGATCGGAGCGGGAGTAGCATTGATAGCGGCAGGGTTTTCCCTTTTGGCATATTCAGCCGTGCAAATCGCACAAGCTGGACCACTGGCAGCAGGAGTACTGATCGGCATGACGGTTGCAGTGGCAGGCTTAATGGTTGTTGCCAAAAATGTGGCTCCTGCTATGACGGCCGGAGCAACCGGATTCATTGCCTTTGGTGCAGCTGTCCTGATTGCAGCAGCGGGGATTGCTGTATTATCACTGGCGGCTGTTAATCTGGCGAATGCGGGACCGCTTGCTATAGGCTGTATGGTTGGTATGGTTGCGGCAATTGCCGGACTTGCCCTTGGCGCAGCAGCACTAGGACCGGCATTGACAGCCGGAGCAGTAGGTCTCGTTGCCTTTGGTGTAGCTATATTACTGGTTTCAACCGGAGCACTGCTGGCAAGTGTTGGGCTTGCCATAGTAGCAGGTGTGCTTCCGACCATTGTGCAATATGGAATTCAGGGAGCGGCTTGCATCGCAACTCTCGGAGCAGGCATGATCGTATTTGGCGCTGGGGCTGCAGTAGCCGGAGCAGGATGCATTGTTCTTGGTGCCGGACTTGTAGTGGTAGGTGCAGGACTTGTATTAGTTGGCGCAGCTGTCCTGATAGCGGCAGCGGGTGTGTTGCTTCTGGCAGCAGGCACACTGGCCCTTGGTGCCGGTCTTACAGTAGCTGGGGCAGGACTTCTGTTGATGGGAGCTGCATTCCCTGCCGTATCATCCGGAGCTTTAGCAACAGTAGGAGCACTGACAGCCTTAACAGCATTATCATTAGGTCTTGCGGCCGGAATGGGAACATCGGCTGTTGTAGTGGTTGCGTTTGGAGCAGCTATGGCAGGTGGCGCAGTTGGCACCCTTGCAATGGTGGTAGCATTAAAGTCTGTCAATTCAAGCATGAAATCCATAGCCGGTAATGCCAAAAGCGCTCAAAGCTCGCTCACGAGTATGCGAGCCAGTGTAAATGTGGTAAATTCCGGACTGGATGCGTTGGGAAGTAAGGCAAAATCTGCTATCAATGCGCTGATCAGTCAATTTACAAATGCAGAAGGAAAGGCAAAAAGCTCCGGGAATGCTGTTGGAAACAACTTCAATAACGGAGTCCGCAATGGAATGAACCGGGCAGTATCCACAGCAAGATCCATGTCTGCATCCACGGTAGTGGCAATGCGATCAGCCGGATCTGGTTCATACAGCTGTGGTGTGTATATAGGCGCTGGTCTTGCAAATGGTATGGCAAGTCAGGTCGGACGTGTAAGATCTGTCGCAGCGCAGTTGGCAGCTGCAGCAGAGGCGGCAATTGTAGCAAAAGCTAAGATTGGAAGTCCGTCCAAGGTTACTCATAAACTGGGCGGCTATTTCGGTGAAGGATGGGTAAATGGAATTTCTGATAGGGTCACAGATGCGAAAAAGGCAGCATGGAAACTGGTAGACATTCCGGATTTAGTTCCTGTTCCGGAAATTGGAGCTGGATTAAGAATCGGCATCGAAGATCTGAATGATGATTATGACTACACCAGAAACGAAACCTATACCATTTACGTCCCTGTTGAAGTAGACGGCAGGCAGGTGGCGAAGGCAACAGCGAAATACACCAAAGAAGAAATTGAACAGCAGCAGAAAAGAGATCTTCGAAAAAAAGGCATGAGATAAGGAGGGCAGATATGTATAAATTTGTAGACACTACAGAGAGACAGGAAGAGCAGATACTGCCCTCCGAAGCTCTCAATTTTAACGGAGTCTATTTTGAAAATGTAATCCCCGGATATCGGACACTATATGTGTCCGGCCGGGAGATGATCGAAACAGAAATTACAGATTTGGATACGGAGATTATGGATGGATCCAGATATCGAAGAAAACGATATAAGCCGAGAACGATCACTGTCGGGTATCAGCTGATCGCTAAGAGTAATGCGGAATTCCGGAATGCTTATAACAAATTGAATTCGCTGCTGGATGTGGCAGAAGCGAAGCTGATCTTCCTGGATGAACCGGATAAGTATTATGTTGGAACGAAGGTGAATGCCGGCGATGTGCCGCATGGCAGGAATGCGATCACTGCAGAAATTGAGTTCTATTGCTCAGATCCATTTAAATATTCCGTAGAAGAGTACGAGGTTGCGCCAACTGCAGATGACGGGACAACATTTGTTGTTGATTATAAAGGAACGTATAAAGCACATCCAACGTTCGAAGCAGTGATGGAAAATGGAGAGAATGGATTTGTCGGATTCGTTGATCAGGATAAACATATTTTACAGTTCGGAAACATCGAAGAGGAAGATGGGGAGACGTACAAAGAAAATGAGACATTGGTTACGCTTCAGGACTTTTTCAATGCCCCGGATGATACATCTGGAACGGATTTTATGCATCCTTTCTACGGAGCAAAAGGATCCCTCGGAACATCAACATGGTTTAATACCAAGTTCCTCTCTTTGAAGTCTGCAGGGCAACAGGTTGGCCGCGCAAACGGTGGACTCAGAACCATCATTCTTCCGGCGGACTCAACCGGTGATCAGGAAGGGTGTCAGAACTTTTATTCTTATTTCCATATCCTGTTTTATGCCGGATTGATGGGACAGACCGGAGAAATGTGTATTAACTACCTGACAGCAGACGATAAGCTTATTGCCGGTGTGAACTGGTATAAATCGGATATGAGCGGAAATACAGGACATTATGATCTAGTCTGCTATAATCCGAACAAGAAGAGTACCGATCAGCAGGCGGGACGTGTGCTGAAAACGTACACTTATATGACAAGTCATCTGCGGAAGCAAAATCCGTGGTACTGGAACTGGGGACATTGTGATCTTAGAAAAGAAGGCAGTAAACTTACATTTTTCTATAATGGCAGTTATCCGAGCTTCAATATTCCGGAAATAGCGGATATGAAATGTGCCAAGATTCAGATTGCGATTAAGCAGAGAGGAACAAGATCAGGGAATAAGTATCTTACATACAACGGGATCAATGCTTTTTATTTTCAGAAGTTACATGTAAAAAAATGGAGAGATGTACCGAATAAATTTGCGCAGGACTGCAGGTTGATTGCAAATTGTTCAGATGGATCAATTCGGATGAATGGTCTGCCAAAGCCGGATCTGGGAGCTCTTGGAAATGACTGGGAAACATTTTGCTTGAAGCCGGGAGTTAATCAGGTTCAATGCTTGTGCTCCAGCTGGGCGAAGAAACCGACGTTTAAAATGAAGTACAGGGAGGTGTTCTTGTGATCATATATTTTGCTGACAGGGCAATGAACATTCTTGGATCAGCATCTACCGGACTGCCGAAGGGACTAATGATTACAAATGATAAAAAGACAGAAGAAATATCCGAAGGTGTGGCAATCTTTGAATGCAATTTGGATTACAATTTTGCGAATCCGGATGAGGACGAAGAACAGGAAGTTGATGTGAAGAAGCTTGCTGCAGTTGGAAATTTTATCCTAAAACAGGGTGCAGACAGCAGTGAAGCTGAAGTATATACAATCATTGATTCGACGATTGATCCGATCAAAAAAGACGCATCTATCTATGCGGAAGATGCAGGACTGGACCTGTTGAATGAGGTAGTCGGAGCGTATGCTGCAGATAAAGCTTATAACATTGCCTATTACATTAATAAATTTGCGTATGATTCCGGATTTGAAATCGGAATCAATGAGGTAAGTAATCTTACAAGAAAGTTGTCCTGGGATGGCGAAGACACAGCAACGAAAAGACTATTGAGTGTAGCCACACAGTTTGACAATACCGAGATTGGATTTAGTTTCAAAGTCGAGAATATGGCTGTGACCGGAAAATACATAAATGTGTACAGGAATAGGGGGAATGATTCGGGTGTTACTTTGACTGTTGGCAAAGAGGTTAGCGGATTTCGAATCAAGAGTTCCATCGCAGATCTTGCAACAGCATACCGCTGTACTGGCGGAACACCGGAAGGATCAGAAAATCCGATTACATTAAATGGTTATAAGTACGATGATGGAGATTTTTATGTAGAAGGATCCTATGTGAAATCCCGGAAAGCACTGGAAAAGTGGAGCCGGTATCAGATTAAGACAGAAAAGAATAAGAATGATGTTGGACATATCGTAAAATCCTTTACATACGATACGACATCGAAATCTGAATTGTGCAATCGAGCCGTATCCAGTCTTAAGAAGATCTGTGATGAAGCTGTTACCTATGAGGTAGAGTTGTTATATCTTCCAGATGGGGTGAAGGTAGGTGACACGGTATCCATTGTTGATGATGACGATAATATATATCTTACTGCAAGACTGTTGAAATTAGAGATGTCAGAATCGAACGATACAAAAGAAGCAGAGCTAGGGGATTATGTAAGACAGGGAAGCGGTATTGATGCAAAAGTTATGGAGTTGGCAGAGCGATTTGAGAAGATCGCTAAGAATCGTAATTTTTATACATGGACAGCCTTTGCAGATGATGAAAATGGAACGGGAATTTCGGCCAATGCTTACGGAAAAGATTATCTTGGAATCGCTACGAACCGGCTTACGAAAGAAGCTGATCTTTCCGATCCGACGCAGTACACATGGGTAAAGATAAAAGGTGAGCAGGGCATTCCGGGAACAGCGGGTAAAGATGGTAAAACAACATATTTCCATATGAAATATTCGGCGGTACCGAACCCGACATCATACAGTGACATGACGGAAACACCAAACAAATATATTGGAACTTATGCAGATTATGAACTGGATGACAGTACAGATCCATCGAAATATACGTGGGGAAAATTCCAAGGCGACAACGGCGAAGATGGTGCAGATGGAATTCCAGGGAAAAATGGAGAGAACGGCGAGACGAGTTATGTGCATTTTGCTTATGCGACCAGTGCGGATGGAAAAACTGGATTTTCGACAACAGATACTGTCGGGAAAACATATATGGGACAGTATGCAGATTTTGAAAAAGCTGATTCTGAAGATCCGACAAAGTATCGGTGGAGTAAATTTCAAGGTCCCCAGGGCCCACAAGGTGAACAAGGACCACAAGGCTTGCAGGGGTTACAAGGTGAGAAAGGTGAACAGGGTATCCCCGGTCCAACAGGAGAGACAGGTGCCACCGGAGCAACAGGTCCCCAAGGACCGGCAGGCAAAGATGGAACGAACGGAAAGACCAGTTACTTCCATATAAAATATTCCCCTGTAGAGAATCCAACCTCATCTCAGATGTCAGAAATACCGAATACCTATATCGGAACCTACGTGGACTATACAGAACAGGATTCGACAGATCCAAGCAAATATACCTGGTACAGATTCCAAGGCTTACAGGGCGCACAGGGAACACAGGGAATCCCAGGAACCAATGGTGCAGATGGGAAAACATCATACTTGCACATTAAATACTCCAATGATGGCGGTAAGACATTCACATCAAATTCTGGAGAAACAGTCGGGGATTACATTGGACAGTGTACGGACTTTAATCGGGCGGATCCTACTACGGTGGGAGCTTATACATGGAGTAAGATCAAAGGTGAAACAGGAGCGAAAGGCGAAAAAGGAGATAAGGGAGCCACAGGAGCTACAGGTCCTCAGGGACCTCAGGGAGTGAAAGGTGATACTGGTGCGACCGGACCACAAGGACCACAAGGTGTAAAAGGTAATACAGGACCACAAGGACCACAGGGGCCACAAGGGCAGACAGGAACAGCTGGTAAAGATGGACAAATGCTCTATGCGACATGCGATACTGCAGCTGGAACCGTAGCGAAAGTTGCAAGTTTGGCGGCTGGAACATTATCTCTCAAAGCCGGAGCAACAGTAGCTGTTAAATTTACTTATGCAAATACCGCATCCAGTCCAACACTTAATATTGCTGGTACAGGTACAAAAGCAATGTATATCCAAGGTGTTCGGGATGTATATTGGACCGACGGAGCAACCGTAACCTTCACATATGACGGTATAAACTGGAGAGTGGCATCCGAACCAGTATATGCGCCAACAGCTACGATCGGTAATACTGCTGGATTCAATGTGTTTATAGATGGAACCAGTGTACAAGTTAGGAAGGGGACTGAAGAACTTGCATCCTTCAAAGGTGACGAGATTCGATTGGGAGAGGGTGTCGATTGTGCAAAAGTATTTATATGTAATCTGGAAATAGGTGTGGATAGTGAGGAAATGTATCTTAGAAATGCATCTACTAGAATTTCAACGAAGGCATCACATGAAAGTGGTTCAGCATCTGTACCGTCCGTAGTAGTTAATGATATGGATACGTATGTGAACGGCGAGAGTATGACCGCTTTATTTACAAAGGTAAGTAACAAGGCAAATAAAGCTTGGACACGATTAAAAAACCAGGCAACTGTAGGCAACTCCATAATCACCGTAGACGTATCGCAATATTCCGAGTTCCTGATAACCTGTGGCTTGGCAAGTAGTACGAACGGAAACTATTATAGAGAACTTGGAAGCACAATTGTACCAGCAAGTGTATTAACGAGTCATTCCGGCATCGATCACGGATCCGGAACACATCAGGCATTTTACTCCAGTACATACAACGGCGGTATATCTTATCTTGGTAGCAACAAGATCAAGATATACAACAACGGAGGTATCACGAGGTTATATGCAAGATAACCGGTTGGAAATGAATCTTTCTTGGAAAACTTCTCCTTCTGCTGTATAATGTCGGTGGAAGGAGAGTGTAGTAATAATGAATAAAATGTTACAGTTCTTTAGCGAAAATAAAGATGCTTTAACTTCAATCGGAATATTACTTACTTTTTTAATCAGCAGTATTTCGCTTTATTTTTCTGTTAGAAACAACAAAGCAGTACATTATGTCAATGCTGTTACCCAAAATAGAGTTGAGTGGTTATACAAATTCAGAGAATATATATCAGATTTGATTAGTACAACAACGATTGATAATGTAGACAAGGGGATGAAAGATTCAGATACATATAGAAAGCATATAAGTGAAATAGAAAAATTGAGATTTTTAATACATATGCATTTAAATTTTTCAGATGAAATTGATAGGAATATTGATAGGTGCGTAGAAAAGCTAGTCTTTTATTACCAAGGACTGCGTGCTTCGTATTTACGATATTATGAAAAAGAATGTTACGAAAAAGAGTTTCGCCAAGAATTGGAAAAATATTTGATAAATAGGAGTATATGGGAAGAAAAACTCTTGAGACATGTTCGAGTGTATCTGAAATTTGAATGGAATAGAATTAAAATCGAAGCGACTGGAAGGACATATAAGAAAAATAAGCAATGTGAAGATTTGAAAAAATTATATGAATTATATGATGGCAATAATAAGAAGAATCATAATGAGAGAGGTTAACACCTCTCTTTTTCTATGCAAGGAGGTGAATACATGGAAATCAGAGCAAGACCGAAAGGTCTTATTTTTATGAAAAAAAATTAAGAAAGAGTGAGGTATATGAAGAAAATGGATAAAATTTTTAATTGGATCAGCG
>OLRG01001554.1_pt1 | contig 18139 bp, 21 predicted proteins | sample 1672331 | NCBI WGS metagenome assembly OLRG01 (sample SAMEA3136672, study PRJEB25190) | human gut metagenome
CTCCAGGAAGGACTTTCAATGGCGTACGCACTAAAGGTAAGCGATTACAACTCTTTCGTCAAGGCATATTACGTTGACTCAAAAGCCAATGACAACAACGTGCATGTTGTCTACACTGACAAGCCCGACCTGGCTCTAAGTTTCGATGACATAGAGGAAGCCGCACTTCATCTCATGTTCATATGGTCAAACGCTTCCAGTACAGACTCAACCGCAAACTCACTTTGCATCGCCGAAGCCCAAACCTACTACAAGGAACTCTAGCCATGCCATACATCGTAGGAAACTCAGAAGGCTATTTCGCAGGTCAGAAAGACGGCAAGTCCACGTTCACGAAGTACAAGAAGTTCGCGTTCGAACTTAAACAGTACGACACCGCGGTGAAGGTAGCCAAGATTCTCCAAAAGATGCGCAGACACCGAATCAACATCTACGAGAAGGCAATAAATCCGTACACCTACCAACCACTCTACATATTGACAAATCAAACTGCGAGAAAGGAGGATTGTGGACAAGACGATTCGTAACAGAGTTGGCCGACGCATTTTCGTGACACATTGCGTTGGCGTGATGTTCGACGATAACAACGACATGCACGATGTTGAATACGATGTCGTTGGGAACATCACATCCCCAAAGCGTGCAACCAACATCATCAAGAAGCGAATGGGCATTGACCGCGTGTTGGTAAAGCAAGTTAGTGTCACATCCAAGTTCTATTCCATGCCCGCACAGAAGTTCATCGAGAATGCCGATAAGGTAACTGACTAAAAGGAGTAACACAATGTCCGATTCCATCATCAAGTCCGAGTCCAACTCCATCGCCCACGTTGAGGACGACAACGCCCTCAACATTCCCAGCGGCTACATTTGCACCGTTGACCGCTCCACCCGCGATGGCGTCATCACCGTCGCAAACGCCCTGTCCGACGCGCAGTCACTCGCTGACTTCGGCGAGAAGCCGTTCACGCTCGTTGACGTCATCACCACCCCTGGCGTGCGCAACCGCACTGGCGAGGTCTGCACCAACACGTACCTCGTCACCAAGGACGATGGCATCCTCATGTCCCAGTCCGACGGCATCAAGCGTTCCGTGCAGCAGATTGTCGGCCTGTTCAACGGCGACTTCGGTGACGGACTCAAGGTTTCCGTTTCCAGCAAGCAGCTCAAGAGCGGCAACACACTCAAGACCCTTCACTTCTACACCGACTAGAATCTAACTATCTAACCAGTTCCCATGGCGCGGATGTCAACTTGGCGTCCGCGCCATTTGTCTAAGGAGGATAGAAATGACGCTCACCGCCTTGTGCGAGAGGTTTATTGACAAAGACTGTAGGATTTCTGTATCTGAACTGAAAGATGACTGCACTATAGAACCTTTGCTCACAAATGAGAAAGTTTGGCGCATTGAGTACTCAAAGTGGGCATTGTATTCGGTAAAGTACATTGATGCTTATTGTGCTTCTATTATTGTCTATGTCACAGCTCCCAACGACGGCTACAAGAAGGCTGATTACTGATGCCTGTAAAGTACGGCTCCACGGCCTATTACGCGAAGCTCGCCCGCAGACGCGCAAACAACGCCATTCGCGAGCTTAACAGAATCGCGTCAAATCGAAGCGCCACAACCAACGAGCGTGCGACGGCACGCAGACTCGAGTCCGAGTTGAAGCGCCAGTACAAGAAAACCTTCAAGTACCAGGGCTTGACCAAGAGCGGAGAGAGGAAGATAGCGTCGCAATCTGACATCGAACAGGCTACGGCTCGCATAAACTCGCTCGCCAACACGTCGAAGATTGCACGTGGAAGAAACGGCGCAAAGAACCTGTTCACCCAAGACCAGATAAACATGGCAACAAGACGAGGAATGGACACCGCAACAAACCCGTCCATGTACACGAAGGCTCAAGTGAAGGCATTCTACCGCGCAACGCAGAAGATATGGCAGAACCCAAACGGGTTGACAGACCAAACCAAGATAAACAAGAAAATCATGGACTACTTCGGAACAAAGGACCTAGCAGTAGCAATGGAACTGGCGCTGTCAACTCCAGGAGCGCAGAAGGCGCTTAGATTGCAGGAACTAGCTGACACCGACAAGTCCAAGTGGACGCAGGAGCAACGCGAGTTCTACGAGCGTGCTATGTCCGAAGACACATCAGATGACAAGCAGGGAAGCCCTCCAGAGCAGATATACGTATACCAGTTCGACCCTGAACTGACTTACGAGCAGAACGTGCAATTGGCGACGCAGGAAGGATGATTGTAGGTGAAGAGAACTCAGTACGTAATATGCGCGATTTACGACACCGAGACATGCAACATAGGTCACGGAAACCAGACTCGCGCGTATCCGATTCTCTTCATCGACAACGACTTGCGCGACAAGGACATGCGCTACTACGAACCAGACAAGGATGACAAAGTCACATTCTACAGGCACGAGAATGAGTACATAGGAAAGCTTGAGCAGTACATAGCCTGGGGACAGGTCATCGGAAAGGTTCCAATAGTGTGCGCGTACAATCTCATGTTCGACCTGCAACCAATAATATGGCTGCTAAACAACGAGTACAAGATAACCGCAAACGCTCAGAGTTCGACAAACGCATACACTGTTGACCTGGTGGACGAGGAGACGGACAGAACAGTGCTACGCTTCTGGGACACGTTCCATCTTGAGATGCGAGGACTCAAGGCGATGGGCGAGACGTGCGGTCTTGGCAAGGCAAGCGGAGATTGGGACTACTCTCTAACGAGGACTCCAGATACTCCGCTCACTGACTTGGAACTGTACTACGCCAAGCGAGACGTACAGGTGATACCAGCCTATCTAAGGTACCTGCTTCACGCAAACGAATGGATGAAGTCCGAAGAGCTTGGAAGTCGCGTTCTGACAAAGACGTCAATCGTGCGACAGATGGCAAGGCACGACATAGCCCCGATATGCATAGGAAAGAAGAACGGAAAGAAGCTTCACATGGACAAGGCGTTCAACGAGCTGTGCATGGCGCAACTGCCTAAGACCTACGACTCGTACGCGGTTCGCAAGGGCTGCTTTCGCGGCGGGTTCACGTTCACCGCAGCTAGGTACGCGAACGTCGTTCTTAGGAACGTCGCGTCTCTAGACGTGACTTCGATGCACCACACCTTCATCAACGGACGTTACATCCCTCTTGACTTCAATATGGCATCGCCAGAGCAGCTTGAGGTTGCATTCAGGCACGTCACGTCAAAGACCAGGCAACAGGTACTAGACAACTACGCCAAGCCATTCGACTACGCCTTTCATGCACGAATCCAGTTCACCAACGTAAGGCTTAGGAAGGGCACGTGCTTTGACGAATGGGGAATAGCGCTTGAGTCAAGCGCGAAGTTCAAGAAGGTACTGATGGCTGGAAGCGATATCGGAAACGACCCTCGCAACGCAGTTCAGGAGACGGCAACTAGGATGGAGGGCTGGCATGACAGCTACGTAAACGCAACGTTCGCCCTAGGAAAGCTGTATGAAGCCGACTCCGTGACTATGCACCTAAACGAGGTCGAGCTGTGGTGCTTCAATCAGGTATACGAATACGACTCGCACAATGTCATATTCGGCGAGATGTCAATGAACTGGAAGCTTCCGCCCGACTACGTGACAATGCAGAGCAACATTCTTTTCGAGACTAAGAACGCCGCTAAGTTCATCAACAACCACTATGAGGAGGGAAAGCCGTATGAGTACGACATACCTCAGACGATACCACAGGGAATCGCCGAAATGCTCAGGAAGGGCACATGCTCGCATCAGTTCTTTGAGGCCTACTACACGTCAACCGTAAAGGGCATGTTCAATGGCATCTACGGAACACAGGCACAGGACGTGTACAAGCCTTCATACAAGTGCGAGGAAGGCGAGCTTGTGATTGACAAGACAACTGTAACAACGCGAGACAACTGGGAGGAGCGGCAGCCGAAGAACTGCAAGGTGCTGTACACATACGGAATGAGAATAGTTGCCGGTTCGCGCATGCACCTGGTGATAGCGATGGAGCTGTTGCACGAGTCGCTAGGAAGCAAGGTTCGGGTATGCGGCGGAGACACGGACTCGATGAAGGTAAGCTGTGACGAGGACGTGTCCGACGAAATGCTGACGGCAGCACTTGAGCCAATCGCCAAGGCGTCTAGAGACGCAATAGACAAGTGCATGTCAAGGATGCGCGAGCAGCACCCTGACAAGGCGTCCAAGCTTACCGGCATAGGCTCGTTCGACGTGGAGGTCGCTGGTTCGGGAACTCGCTGGGACTACCACATGGAAGCTTGGAACAAGGCTAGAGTATCCGAGAGCGACGGCCACTCCCACATAACGTGCGCCGGGCTGTCGCGCCCAGACGGCGCGTTCACAATCGAGGACTTCATAGACGCATTGCTCGCTGCCGGATATGACGTGGAAAGGGTGTTCAGGAATGTGCTCGGGTACAACGTCACTGTCACGAATCCTATCTCCCACTCGCTTGAGGGATACCACCCTAAGGCGGAGGATGTGTACGACGGAGAGGTCACTGATTACCTTGGAAACAAGGCTCATGTTGTATCGCATGAGAGCTGTGCGCTCTACGAGTCTGACAGAGTTATCGGAGAGACAGAGAAGCCGACTAACTCAATGTCCGTTCGTTACCTACAGACAAAGTACAAGAGGGACGTTCCCACTTCAGTTCGCTCTTTGCAAGTCGCAATGCGTGACGGAAATGTTGTGGAGTGCTACGTCCAGGAGCACACCGAATACGGCTTCGAGAAGACGATGAGAGGGGTTGTCATATGAACAACACGCTTTGGGTTGCGATAATGGCGGCGAATGCTGGTAGAGCAGCTGTATCAAGCTCATGTTCCAACGCATCTGACACATCAGTAGTAACCGGTCTGATTATAATCATAGGCTGTGTAGTTGGTCTATTTCTGCTTTTGCTTCTGTTCGAAGCGATTGATGATTGGATTTCATAATGGCTGACTTCTATGACTGGCAGAAGACTCTTTCATACGACGCGGACGTGACCATGGTTATCGGCACGCGAGGAGTAGGAAAGACGTTCGGCCTTAGGACGCAGTTCATACGAGACTGGAAGAAGGACGGCAGCAGGTTCGTCGAGGTGTGCCGATACAAGAACGAGCTGTTCGGCGTATCCGACGGGTACTTCAATCGGGTCGGTGACCAGGAGGAGTTCAAGGACCTCATGTTCAAGACCGACTCAAGATACGCATACGTCGCGTACAAGGACGCCAAGACAGACACAGACAAGCCCGACTGGGAGATTATCGGGTACTTCGCCGCCCTATCGGACGCGCAGCGACTAAAGAAGAGGACGTTCGACCACGTTCGCAGAATCGTCCTGGACGAGGCCATAATCGACCGTCGCGACAGGTACCACAACTACCTACCATCGGAGTTCACGGTACTCGCCAACCTGGTGGACACTGTGTCTCGCGAGCGCAAGGACACAAAGTCCGTGCGGCCAAGGGTGTACCTTCTCGGAAACGCACTGTCGTTCGCAAACCCGTACTTCGCGAGGTACGGCGTAACGTCCGACCTGAGCTACGGGTACAGGTGGTTCAATAACAAGACGTTCCTTCTCCACTACGTGAGTACGCCCGAATACTCCGAGGAGAAGCAGACCGGAACCGTGGCTGGTCGCATGCTTGCTGGAACCGCTGAGGGAGACTCCATCGCAAACAACAAGTTCATGCTCGACTCCAACGAGTTCGTTGCGAGGAAGCCGTCTAGGGCCAAGTTCACTTTCGGAATCGTGTACAACGGCAACGAGTACGGCATATGGGTAGACATGCGAGAGGGTCGCTACTACGTGTCCAAGAAGATACCAAAGAACACGCTTCGCCCCATCTACTCTCTGTCGCGCGAGGACGCGAGCGTTAACTACATGGCCGTCACCAGGGCATCCACCGTGATGCAGTCACTGGAGAACATGTGGTACCTTGGACTAATAAGCTACGAGAGCGTTGACCTAAAGATGCAGTTCGCAGACGTGCTCGCGATGTTCGGGATAAGGTGATTTTACAATGGCAACCCCAGACTACTACAAGGGAGACGGAGAGGTCACGTGCATGGACGCGCTGCGCTCGTGCGTGCATGGCTGGAACACGGACCCTCTGTTCGCCTTCTGGTTCTGCAACGCCTTCAAGTACCTGTGGAGGTTCAAGGGCAAGAACGGTCTTGATGACCTCTACAAGTGCAGGACATACATAGACATGATGATTGACGTTCTTGAGTGAGCGTCATATCCTATAGGAGCCGTGACACGGACTCGGCGGGCAAGTAGACAGGTGCGACGATACGCGGTGATGCGCGCGCATATGTCGGGGCTTGCTTAATCGCTCCCTTTTCGCTTGCGTTTCCGACGCTCGCGGCATATCATCTAGGCCATGGGTTCCCGTCCCCAAGACGGTGCGACCCATGGCCGCTTTTTTTTGTGCAATGGAAACGAAGAGAGGAGAAGCGCAATGGAAGACGAGGAGAAGAAGGTTCCCGATGGCGGTTCCGCCGAGAGTCCGGCCAATTCCGGTGCAACTGAGGGTGCAACTGAGTGTGCAACCGATGGTGCAACCGAGCCTGGCGCAGGTGCGGCGCAGCCCGACTATTCCATGCTCATGCAGATGATGCAGGAGATGCAGGCGAACCAGACCCGGCTCGCGGGTCAGATTGCCAAGCTTTCCGACGCTCAGTCCGCAATCATCGACGCCGGTGCCGTCATCCACGAGGACGGGAGCCGCAGGCCCGGACTCATTGACGAGCAGCCAACCGATGACGAGTTCGTTCCCATCGAGCGGCTTGACCTTTCCATCTAGCAAGGAGGCATCACACAATGGCAACCAACAACGCCACGATTCTCGATAGAATCTGGCTGTCTGGAACGAACGACTTCCAGCAGCGAATCCCGCAGCCCACTCAGCAGACCATCAAGTCCACAATGGACGCGCTGTTCGATCCAATGAACAAGCAGTACTACAACCAGTTCGTTGACAGTCTCGTCATGCGAATCGGAATGACGTTCGTCCACCAGCAGGCATGGAAGAACAAGCTCGCAGCCTTCAAGGACTCCAAGATGATGTATGGAGCCACCGAGCAGGAGATTGCGACCAAGTGGGTCAAGGCGCACGCTTACCGAGATGACGTCGAGGACGTCTTCAAGATTTCCCGTCCCGAGTCCGCTGTCTGGTACCACTCCCAGAACCGACGCGACCAGTACCAGATTACCGTTGACCGCCAGGAGCTCATGTCCGCGTTCACCGACGAGTACGGACTCAACTCCTACGTGGCTAGTATCCTCCAGGCTCCAATCAACGCCGACGAGTACGACGAGTACCGAATTATGCTCCAGTTGCTCGCCTTCTACGAGAACACGTTCGGCTTCTACAAGCACCACCTCTCCGGCGTTCCGTCTGACGAGGCCACCGGCAAGGAGTTCCTGAAGGCGGTCAAGGCGTACACCCAGAAGCTCACGTTCCCGACCACGCAGTACAACGGCGTCCGCCTTCCCGACCTTCCCGTCTTCGCTCGACCCGACGAGCTTGTACTGTTCGTCACTCCCGAGATTGCGGCATCCGTCGACGTCGACACCCTGGCACCGCTGTTTCACCTCGACAAGGCCGACATCTCCGCTCGTCAGATTGTCGTTGACGAGTTCCCGTTCAAGGACTCCAAGTGCTGCGCAATCCTCACCACGCGCGACTTCTACCGCTGCCGCGACACCGTTTACCAGACCGATTCCATCTACAACCCCAAGACGCTCGGAACGAACTACTTCCTGAACCACTGGGGCATCTACTCCGTGTCCCCGTTCGTACCCGCAATCATGTTCACCACCGACGCCGAGTCCGGCATCAACGTGGTGACGCAGAGCGTTACCGGACTCAACCTCACCGTTGACAAGGCTCAGGCGGCGGCTGGCGACGTGGTCCAGCTCACCGCCAAGCTGACCGGCACGCTCGACAACGCCGACGGCACCGGCGTGGTGCTGGCCCCCGACGCGTGCACCTACTCCGTGACCGCCATGGACAAGGCTGGCTCTGGAGCCGTGGCGATTCAGCTTCCGTCCACCACCTACGTTGACGAGTACGCCAGGCTGCACCTCTCCAAGTCCCTCAAGACCGGCAACGTGCTCAACGTTACCGCCAAGTCCACCTACGTCAACCCGTCTGGCACCACCACCGCGCTGACCAAGACCGCCACGGTCACCATCGCCTAGCACACAGGCATTCCCAGTTCGTAGGATTCGGGACGCGCGGGCTTTGCTCCCTTTCACCGCGCGTCCCGTCTCCATATACCACAGGAGGTGATTTGCAGTTGGACTTCCCGCACCTTCCAGACACCAAGTACCCGTACCTCGACAACGTGTCTAACCCTGGTTACGAGAACAGGTTCGACTACCTGCGCTGGGTTCCGAATACCAAGGTAAAGCTATGCTCGGTTCGTTGGAACAGCGACTATTCCGACGTTGTGAAGTTCGACACCGACCAGCTGCGCGACGAGTGGTTCGACCAGCTGCCGACCGACCCGTACTGCGAGGTAGTGCTCAACACGAACAAGCAGCTGGGCAGCGACAACACCGTCAAGGTTCCTATACCTTACGACAGGGCGTCGCAGTTCAACTACTGCGTCGTTGACATACCAATCGCCACCAGCGCAGACGCGCCGCTCGACTACGAGTCAGAGTACGGATTTCACCGCTGGTTCTTCTTCGTCACGGACTTCGTGCAGGTTAACCCGTCCACAACCCTTCTAACTCTGTCGCTCGACGTGTGGACGCAGTACATCAACTCGGTTGGAATCACATACATGGTTCTGGAGCGAGGACACGCCCCAGTTGCAGCCACCGACGTGGACTCGTACCTCGCGAATCCGATGGAGAACAGCGAGCTGCTTCTCGCTCCAGACGAGAACTTCGGAAACGACACCGTGTCACGCGGAGGGCGCTTCATACCGTTCGGAAACGGCGAGAAGTGGCTGTGCATCGCGTCTGTGTGCCCTCCAAACATGCTGTCGCAGCTTGGCACCGTAACCGACGGCGGCACTGCTTCATATTCCGACCCCGTTTTCTCAGACGAGGAAGGGTACCCGAACGACGCCATGCGCTGGGGCCACCAGTACCACGTGGACGGGTTCGGCTTCGGCAGCGGACGCGACTACTCGGGAGTGACCACCGCAGTAGGGAACGTCGGTTCCAGCGACGGCAGGATTCCCAACAACGTGAGCATGTACGCGGTTCCAGCTGATGACGCTTTCGACGGAAACCTGCTTGCAGACCTCGTGCGGGTGTGCCCGACGTTCCTCAGGACTGTCAGGGCGTGCTTCGTCGTTGCGCGAGAGATGTTCGACGCTGGCAATCCTCACAACATTGCAGGACATGTCATTTACGAGGTTCGCGGCAACTCGCGCGACCTAGGGGACGTCACGCTGACGAAGGACATGTTCGCGTATCCCGACGAGTACGCTGGATTCGCCAAGCTATACACGTACCCATACGCGCAGCTAGAGATAACGGACAACGAGGGCAAGTCCGCGACTGTAAGAATCGAGACAACTAGCGGAATCAAGGCGCACGCAGTCACAGCGCTCGCGTTCCCATACCTCAACATGCGCATGTTCCTAACTGGCATCGGCGGCTCTGGAAGCGAGTCCTACCAGTGGATAGACCTCAGCGGCGTACACGACGAGCAGATGCGCAACTCCGACTGGTACCGATTCTGCTATGACTTCGGCATTCCTACGTTCGCCCTATACATGGACGGCGCGACTTCGTGGCAGGTCCAGAACTGGAACCGTGCGCTTGGCAACGCTCGAAACTCTGCGCTCATTAACTACCACAACTCCGTTCGCCAGGCGAACAACGCAATGGCCAACGCGATTGACGCAGCCGACACGGCACAGACGAACTCAAACAACTCCGCCAGGAACGCATACACGAATGCCGTAAACTCAGCAAACACCGCTCAGAACAACACCAACAACGATGCGAACACGCTAGACAACAACCACTCCAACACGAGGGCTTGCAGGACCGACGTGTGCGCTAACATCAACGCGACAAACAATACCAACCAGTCATTGCGTAACACAAGACTCCTACAGCAGACGGAGTTCGCAAACAGTCTCCAAAAAAATCAGACAGACCTAGCCAACTCGGTCTGCATCGAAAACAACGAGGTGACCAACAACAACTCAATATCTACTACCCTTATGTCTGGGCTTTCAAGCGTCGCATCTGGAGTGATGAGTGGTGCCGTGGGCGGTTCGGTAATTCCGGGAATCGGAACGGCGCTGGGTGCGGCGGCTGGCGGCGGCTCCGCGCTCGTGGGCGCAATGATAGGTTCCTACAACGCAAGCATCACGGCAAACGCGAACACGACTGTAGTAGACAACACGACGAGCATGAACTCAAAGGCAACCGTGTATACGCAAGCCAACAACATCTCCAACATGATGTCTGCGAGCACTGTCAACACCACGATAACAAACAACGACAACGTGCTCAGAACCGACAACACCGACCGAGAGAACGAGTGCGACGCGGCCAACACCTCGAACACGAGCGGAACGATGCGCACGAACGCGGCCAACACGCGCAACACGAGCGTGACCAACGCTGGCAACACGAGAGACACCGCAATCGGCAACGCCGCAAACACTCGCAACAACGCTGCGTCCAACGCTGGATGGACTCGCGACGCCACGGTCACGGCAGCGCAGGACGTCGCAAGGAACACCCAGCGCGACGCCATGGCGGGCCTTCTAGACGCTAGAAACGACGCCCCAGTCGAGCTGTGCCCGACCAGCGGAGACGCCACGTCCGAGTACATGCGAACGCGAGGTGTGCAGGTCAAGGTGCGCACGCAGTCCAAGTCCGCGATACGCATGGCAGGCGACACGTTCGCCAGGTTCGGGTACGCCCTCAACCAGATTTGGAACGTGGCGAAGTCGGGCCTAAAGCTGATGCGCCACTTCACGTACTGGAAGGCCAGCGACATTTGGGTGTACGATGTGTGCGAGACAAACGACACGCCACAGAACGCTATCGTTGCGATATTCGAGAAGGGCGTGACGGTGTGGAATGACCCCGATGAGATTGGAATGGTGAGTCCATATGACAACTGACGTTTACGACGTGGTTCCGAGCGGGCAGATTTTTGCCATAGCTACCAAGGAACCGAAGCGTGACCTTAACTGGCTGCTTTCCCAGGACTCGTACCAGGGACTCACCGATGACGAGATTCAGCAGATAATCGACTACAATGCCGAGCAGGCAAGGAAGTCGGAGGAGGTCAAGGCCATGCAGGAGTCTTATGAGAAGACCATGCAGGCAAGCCTAGACGCTTCTGCTACAATGGTGGAGGATAGCAGAAAGGTTCTTGCGACCCTTCTTGCAACGTCCACCAGCTATGATTCCGTTGCAGCCGAGGAAACCACCAACGAGCTGTTCAAACCAGAGGTGATTTAGTTGGGCCACAGGGGTGGAAAGAACAGGAACCGCAATTCGTGTCAGGACGCCCAGCCGTACATGTTCAAGTCGAAGGGCTACGGACGAGATTACTGGCAGAGCGACGCCTACGCGAAGAGGTTGTACAACTACTACCGCAACGTCATGATGCAGATGGCGATGATGCGGTTCCGTTGGGTGGGGCTTCCCAAGACGTGCAACGAGCGATACCTGGAGTACACGTTGCTGACACAGGGTGTCGCGACAATCGCGTTCCCACGCAAGATGCGCGGCACGTTCTTCTCCACGCAGGCGGTTCTCCAATCTCCGCCTAACGTGTACGATGACTGCACTCACTGGGAGTCGTTTGGCAACGATGAGTGGCGATTCGACTGCGGAGTGGACAACGGCGTGCTCGTGTACGACAACTGCACCAGGATGCCAGTGATGGACGGAATCGACATATACGCAACCGAACTCGTACACATACGACAGACAAAGATGATGAACAGGTTCCACCAGCAGATACCTTGGGTGCTTACCGGCCCGCAGGAGAAGCTGTATGACATGCAGCAGCTTTCAAAGCAGGTGGCAGGCGGCGAGCTTGCAGTCCTGACTACCGATGACCTGCACGGAATCAAGACAACCGACGTGCTCCAGACAGGCGTGCCTTTCCTGGGCGAGCAGCTGTCGCAGGACGAGCAGCAGGTGTGGAACAGGGTATACACCATGCTTGGCATCGAGAACTCGCCGTTCAAGTCCGAGCGCCAGACCGAGGACGAGGTGCGCGCCCAGAAGTCACCAACCACGCTGGTCAAGATGGCGTCGCTCGAGGAGCGCAGGCGTGCAGCCGCAAAGCTCAACAACAGGTTCGGTGCGTACCTGGAGGAGGAAATCAAGGTCGTGTGGCGCCAGGACAACGAGTCCGAGAACTGGAACCTGCAACGCAACATGAACTCGCAGCTAAAGCTTCTGAAGGGTTGATGCGTAATGATTGACACCGACTATGATGACGAGTTTCACTCACCTCTCACAATCTCCCTCGGCGAGCTTGCCGAGGGGGGTTGGTTCGACCTCTCCTCGCCCGACTGGGACTTTCCCAAATACAGCGAGGAGCAGCACAAGCGATTGTGCGACAAGATTCTGAACCACTACTACGAGCGCGACATTGGCATTCTTCCACCGCTGGCATGGAAGCGCAGGTTCCTGGGAAAGCTGAACGAGATAATGCCGAAGTACATACCAATGTACCGAAAGCTCGACACGAGTCCAGACATGCTAAATGCAACCGACGAGTATTACAAGTCGCGCAACGTGTTCTCTGACTTTCCGCAGACCCAGCTATCTGGAAATCAGGACTACGCGACAACTGGCACGGACCACCAGTACGAGCGCGTACATGACGGAACCATAATCGACCTCGCCGAACGACTGCGGCAGTACGACGATGTTGATTTGATGGTTGTGAACGAGTTGGAGCCTCTTTTCTCCTGCCTGTTCACGGTTAATATCAATGCCTGGTAGTAAGGAGAACGAATTGAACGAGTTCTACATCATCGTGGCGCCAATGGTAATGGCTTGCCTTGACCTCGCGTCAGGCTACCTTGCCGCGATGCACAACGGAGAGGTTGACAGCTCGCGAATGTTCGAGGGCATGTTCAAGAAGCTCAGCGAGGTGCTGGCAATCGTTGTCGCCAAGGCAACAGAGTTCGCAATCACCGTATTCGGTGCGGCAGAGCTTGGCTTGAACCCGAGGATTCCAGTGTGCGCCGCAGTGTGCGTGTTCATAACCGCGTATGAGCTTGTTTCCATCGTTGAGAACATCGGCAAGATGAATCCGGCAATCGGGTGCGCCATGGTGAGAATCCTTGGAATCGACCCAAGCAAGGTGGGGATTGACGAGGGTGACGTGCAGTGATTTGGTATGGCCTTTCAATCGCAGTGATACTCATCGCATGGTGCATCGTCAGTGGAGGTGACTTGTAGTGGGAATCATCAACCCAAGCTCGCTGCTTTCCACAACCCCGACAATCCCGAAGTTCTACTGGGACGTGAAGTCGCAGGAGCAGCGAATCAAGGTCATGTGCTGCCTAATCCAGCAGCTAATAGATCAGTACGGCAGCACCGACTCGCAGATTCATAAGAACACCGAAGCAATCGAGGAGCTTCAAGAACTCTTCACGCAGTTCCAGGAGAGCGGATTCGATGACTACTACGAGCAGCAGGTAATCAAGTGGATTGGCGACAACATCGAAATCCTATACCAGCAGCTCGCAAAGCAGGTGTTCTTCGGCCTGACCTCAGACGGGTACTTCTGCGCATACGTTCCCGACTCTTGGAGCGACATTACCTTCGACACCGGAGCCGTCTTCGGTACCGAGACGTACGGAAGGCTCATTCTTAGGTTCGACTCAGACGGCTCTGGCGTTATTGACAACACGAAGTACGACATTACTCACAAGGGATAGGAGAATCGAAAATGGCAACCACCCAGTACATCGGAGCGCGCTACGTCCCCCTGTTCGCGGAGCCAATCGAGTGGGACAAGACGAAGCAGTACGAGCCGCTCACCATCGTTACCAACAACGGCAACTCGTACACCTCCCGCCAGTTCGTCCCAACCGGCGTAGAGATAACCAACGAGGCGTTCTGGGCGCTGACCGGAAACTACAACGCGCAGATTGAGCAGTACCGCAAGGAGGTCACCGCCTACGACGGACGTATCACGGCGGCGCAGACCGACGCCACAGACGCGCTGTCGCTGGCACACACGAACGAGAACAACATCGCCGCCAACGACGCAGAGCTTGCCGGTACCGCCGACTCCGGCTTGAAGACGCTCATCACCAACGAGACTAGTCGAGCTACCACAGCAGAGGGGGCGAACAAGTCCGCAATCGAGGTGGAGGTGGCGCGTGCCAAGTCCGAGGAGTCTAAGAACGCCGCTGCAATCGCCGCTGAGACTGTCAGAGCAACCGCAGCCGAGGAGGGCAACGCATCCGCAATATCGGCAGAGGAGTCGGCGCGAGTAGCTGCTGTCAACGCGATTCTTGACAGGTTCCCCGTCGGAACCGCAGACCTGCGCGACGGCTCGGTCACGGCAACGAAACTCAACCAGACCGGAGTGAAGTCGATTCTTAATGGCTTCACCGTCCACTTCTTCAACAACAAGGACCCCAACGCGGACAACGTTGGACTCGTGGCACCCAGCAACGCTCGAATCAGCGGATTCTACATCGAGGAGCTTACGTTGCTGTGCATCACTCAGTTGCAGGTGTACGGACCATGGTCCTCAATCAAGTCCCCTGACGGAAAGATTATTCTTCCAAGCTACGTGCCTGCGATAGTTCCTCCGCAGACTCAGGATGCCAAAGAGTACATCATCAGCGGCGGCGCTTGCGTATGGAACGACTCGAGCACGTGGAAGACGTGGTACGGATACTCGCTCATGTCAGGACGCCAGATTTGCCCCCGCACCAACGTCGACAGCGGAGACTGGTTCACGACCTTCGGCTCCGCAGTCGCAATCCTGCGCCCGTACATGACCTCCACGCTCGACGCACAGACCTATGACGCGCTGGTGAGCGCAAACGAGGTGATGTAGGAATGTTCGACTTGATTCAATGGTCGGACACGCACCAGGCAAACGAGTCAATCAACGCCGCACAGACCATGCTTAGGACTGCCAACGGGGTTGACGCAATCGTCCACTGCGGAGACTCTGCTTTCAGGTACTTCGAGGACGGAATCGGTGCGCTCGACCTTAATGGCACGCTCACGGTAATAGGAAACCACGACGCCTTCACAAGAAACGACGATGGCTCACAGAACAAGTACAAGCAGCCGACGCAGGCACAGCTGTACAACCGGTACATGGAGCCTTTGGTTCGGCAGGGAGCCGAGTGCCGAAACGCAACGACATGGTGGCGAAAGAAGCATGCCAACAAGGGCGTTGTCATAATCGGCGTGAACGACACGTTGAACGAAGACGCGCTGGTAGAAGAGCAGTACTCAGACGTGAAGGCGTGGCTGGATGACGCATACGCCAACGGACTCGCTGTAATCATGGTAAGGCACTCCCCGACCGCGTACGCCACAGTTAGGCCATGCAACTGGACCGCACTGCACGCAATCAACGAGGAGCCGACCTACATCAGCGAGTACAGGGATTGGTACCCAAAGACCGACCGCGTGACCTCACTTCTCGTGGCAACCCGCGCGAAGGTGCTGTGCCTACTTCACGGCCACGACCACTGGGACAGCTTCCAGACCATCGACAAGGGAGACGGCATGATTCCGGTAATCGGAGTCGGCTCCACCTACGCAGACGGCTGGAACGACGTTCCCCGTTCAACCGACGCGAGTGTCAAGGAGACGTACGTGCTCAACCACCTGCGGTACGACCCAACCTTGAACACGCTTTCGGTGTTCCGGTTGGGCAGTGACGAGAGCACGCTTGGAAACGCTAGAAAGATGCTTGTTTGGAGCTACGACAAGAATGAAATCGTTGCGACGTGCTCGAACAGAGGGTGACACGAATGACTTTGCGCGGCATCGACATATCCTCGTACCAGCGCGGCCTTGACGTGTCCGTTCCCTCGGTGGACTTCTGCATCGTGAAGTCCACCGAGGGCACCTACCAGGTGCAGGACACGTGCGACCCGTGGGTGCAGAGATTGATTGAGCTTGGCAGGCTGTGGGGCTTCTACCACGTCATGTCAAGCGAGGACGGAACCAGCCAGGCTGACTTCTACCTCGACAACTGCATAAACTACTTTCGTCACGGCATCCCGATACTTGACGTGGAGGGCATCAGCTCGAGGTACCCGAACAACCCTGGAATCGCGTACGACTTCTGCAAGCGCGTGATTGAAAAGACCGGCGTAGTTCCGATGGTGTACATGAACTCAGCATGCCTAAGGGGTGCCGACTGGACCAGGGTTCGCGACCTCGGCTGCGGCCTGTGGATTGCCAACTACTACAGGAGCGGGCTTGACTACGACTCGGCAGACCCCAGCTCAATGATGAGCGACCCATCCCCGTGGCCGTTCGCCGCGATGTGGCAGTTCTCGTCCACTGGAAGGGTTGCAGGTTGGGAAAAGAACGTTGACATGGACCTGTTCTTCGGAGACGCTGACTCCTGGAGGAAGTACGCTGGCGTGCAGGGTTCGGGTCAAAACGTCGGGGCCGATTCTGTGACTCTTGATGGCGGGGGTTACAGGGTCACTATTGAGAGGACCGAGTAGAGCAGTCGCATTTCAGTTCGGGTCGGCATAATCAGGGCGGACGCGGTTCTGGATTTCAAAATCCTGGGCCGCGTCCGCCCGCGCGCTTATAGGGCTAGTCGAACGTTTGTTCGTATAAAATATTTAGTTAAAATTCTTATATGATACACGCCAGGTAGCATATAAACTATTTAGTTAAATTTCTTATATGATACCTGGTAGGTAGCATATAAACTATTTAGTTAAATTTCTTATATGTTGACGTATCAACATTTTGATCTGAATGTTGACGTATCAACATTTGCATATATAGGTTCCCGGGCGCGTGCTTATGTATGCGCTCGAACGGTTTCCAGGAAATTTGTAGAAAATATGGAGACAAAAAACACATTGCAAGCGTAGTTGCGACGTGGCATATTGATACCAGGCAACGGCGCGGGTGTTTGAGCGGGTTTATCGTTGCTTGAGTTTGAACCTTTAAAATTGAATACATTCGCAATCAGGGGTTTTCTATTGTTGGTGAAACGAAATGTTTCACGTGAAACGAAAGGGAGTACGAAAATGATTGATGTTTACGACTTTTGCGGCGCGTGCGCTGAGGGCACTACGGTAAAGTTGTCGTTTTTTGACGTCGTTACGGATGACTTTATTTCGACCGTCATTCTGAACGACGCTAAAACTGGATGCAAAACGTTGTCTGCCATTTGTGGATATTCATACGTTGAATACATCTATGTAAGCGCCGATATTGTTTGCGCAAAAGTGCGCGTGCACAAAGAAGATATGTAGCCAAAAGGTTGTTAGGCGGGGGATATAGCCCCCGCCTAACATTTAAAAGGGAGATAGCATGAAACACTACATTGAGTGCCGTAACGCTGACTATGACAAGATTAGAATTTCGTTTTGGCGAACGCGCATAGACGGCATGACGCTATATAAGGCGTCTGTGATGCCCTGCAAGGTGGAAACCAAATACGGTATTACATGTGAGCCGGTTTCGACTGAAAACGGATATACGCTTTACGTGAGCGAGGACCAGCGTTTTAGGTTTCGGCCTTATTGTTCTTCATAATTTGGGGTGAAATGATGGAAACTTATATATACGTGGCGCTATTGTTGGCCGACGTCGTTTGTGTGCTTGTCTGCTCGCTAAAGATAAAGCAGAACCGCGAGGAGAACCTAGCTCGTATGAAGCTTCTGCGCAAGCTCCAACGTGAGCGGATAGCGCTCAAGCGGGAGCGCGTTTTGACTGAGGATGCCGTCAAGCGTGCGAGGGCTTGCAAGGTTGATTAGTGTTTGGTACAATAAAGCGTAGCGCGGACGCGCTACATAGCTGAAAGGGGTTTTATCATGCGTACTATTAAGAAGTCCATCGTTACCACCGTTGCCGAAGTTTTCAAGATTGATATGGATACTATGGCCGTGGAGCACGTCGCCACGCGCGAG